>ERZ773099.551-NODE-551-length-31517-cov-18.159462_pt1 | contig 31517 bp, 41 predicted proteins | sample MGYA00511120_ERZ773099 | MGnify/ENA primary metagenome ERZ773099 (study PRJEB29015, sample SAMEA2738012) | human oral metagenome | biome: human oral; feature: human-associated habitat; material: dental | place: China | collected 2104 ... | reverse complement strand
CTGGCCTGCCACGACACGCGCTCGGATGACTCCCCGCTGGACGCGACCCGCCGCGCCGCGCAATGGCTCGATCCGGCGATCGTCCCGGAGCCCGGAGCCCAGATCCGCACCGACGCGACCTGGACCGACTGGGCGCGCCACCGGGCCTGGACGCCCACACGAGTCGAGAGAATCGACCTGCAGACCCCGCCCGACTACACCGCCCCGCGGATCGACCTGGCCAGACAGACGACGAGCACACCGACCGACGCCTCGGGCGCACCCGTCGCCCCAGCCCAGACCACGCAGTGGATCCTGACCCTGGACAAACGCGCCGGCGCCTGGCGGGTGACGATGATCCAGGAAATGTAATAGCAGCCCGGCCCGGACCGGCCGGCCACAGGGGCGGCCCGCCCCAACCAACCACGTGGGGGACCCCGACAGGGGTCCCCCACGCATGTTATTGGCTTCCGGATCGGTGGCCGTCACGGGGTATGCGAACAGTCGCTGGCCTACTAGGCTGGACATCGGACCCCCGCTCCCACAGGCGCCTGGGGCGCCGAGAGGATAACGACATCATGCTCACTGTCAAACGTCTGGGCGTCTGCTTGGCGGCCGCGGCCGTCGTCCAGTCGGGATGCGTCACGGCCGCCGACCGGCTCGGTAGGCTTCGTGACCAACCATTGTTTTCGACCTCGTCGGCGTCGACGACAGTCTCGCCGGCGGCGTCGCGGTGCACCGTGCCGAACGGAATTAATCCCGGCGACGCCGACGAGGTCGCCGATGCCGCCGCGGACACACTGGCCTGCCACGACACGCGCTCGGATGACTCCCCGCTGGACGCGACCCGCCGCGCCGCGCAATGGCTTGACCCCGCGCTCGTGCGCCGGGCCCAAGCGCGAGAGAGCGCGGATGCGACCTGGGTGGATTGGAAGAAGCGCGGCGTGTGGATGTCGGTCGTCATGGGACGAGTCGAGCCTGACCGGACGCCTGACTACGACTCGGGTGTCGTCACCCTTGTGCGACAGACCGAGGTCATCCCGGGCGACGCCCGCGACAAGCTCGCCGGGCCGACGATGACGATCCGGTGGACCTTCACGCTGACCAAGCGCGGAAACCGATGGGTGGTCACCACGATCGACAAACAACAATGGGAGGCCGAGAGCAGGGCCACCCCTTAAGGAGAGGGCCCCACCCCCGGCCCCACGACTTGTCATCCCTCGGAAGTCGGCTCAGCAGGCCTGCGTGGGGCTCGACGCCGAGCCCCACGCTTGTCGGGTTCGCGTACTCCGGCCTTGGCAAGCTCGGCCGAATCCCAGCCCGCCTCGACGGCGGCCTTATAGGCGTTTCGGTAGGCGGCCTGAGCGGCCTCCAAGTGCGCGGCGGCGTCGGCCAACTGGTCGAGGACGACACGACGAGCCTGAAGCTTGGCCCCCAGCTCGTCGAGAATCCTCTGTCGATGATCGTCACTCATTGCGTCCTCCATATCGATGGTGTGAACAGCCCGTCCACGACAATCATGTGCACACCCACCGCCACTCACCAACGCCGCGCGACCAGCCCGGCCAGCCGACGACAGGCCAGCAACTCCACGAACGATCCGCGCCCCGGACGCGCCTCCATTTCCGCGACGCGGAAATGGAGCAAGCTATATGTTTGTATATACAAACATGCTTGTCTCGGCTATACTGGCCGAGAGGTCCCGTGCGGGTCGCTACGCTGGAGAGGGGGTGGTGCGCTGTGGCGCACCACGGCGACGAGCCGTCCAGGCGGGCTGTGCGCAAGGCCGCGACGGCGAGTCTGGACGATCCTCGACGCATGTTCAGCCTGCGGTTGACGCGATCGGAGTATGCGCATTTGCGTTTCCAGGCGCGGGCCACGGGTGTGACGATGTCGCGTTATCTGGTGGCGCAGGGATTGCGGGAACCGGTCGAGCAGGTCAATCCCGAACAGCTGCGCGAAGTACTTGGGATGCTGCGTGCATTGTGTCGCCAGATCCAGGGCGAGGCAACCAACATCAACCAGATCGCGCACTGGGCTAACACTCACCGGCGCTTCCCCGACGAGGCCGCGGCGATCGCCGCCGACCTGCACCGCCAGGTCGACCAGATCTGCGAGCTTCGCGCCAGGATCGGTGAGCTGTTGTGATGCCGAACATCACCCGCGGGGGCAACGCCTGCGGGCTCATGTGCTACCTGCTCGGTCCTGGCCGGGCCAACGAGCACACCGATCAACGCGTGTTGGCCGGCACCTTCGACATCGCCGGCCGGGACTTCTTCGGCCACCGCCCTCTCACGCACGCTGAGGCGCTGCGCGTGGGCAAACGCCTGGACCTCGACCGGCTCGAGCACGGCACCGAGGTTCTGGCTAAACGCACGCACTGGGACTACGACGCCGAGGCGATCGTCAGCACCGGCAAAGGCCCCGCCCACGTCTGGCACTGCTCTTTGACCCTGCACCCGGACGAAGGCCGTCTGACCGATGAGACGTGGGCGAAGATCGCGTCTGACTTCATGGACGAGATGGGTTTCACCGAGGCGTCGGGCAAAGCCCCCTGCCGATGGGTCGCCGTGCGCCACGGCGTCAACGCCGGCGGGGGAGACCACATCCACATCGCCTGCGTCCTCGTCCGCGATGACGGCACGAAGGCCAGCGTGTGGCGCGACTATGCCCGCGCGCAGGCCGCCTGCAACGCGCTCGAGCACCGCCACGGGCTGGTCGTCGTCGAGTCCCGCGAGCACGAGCGCGGCGCCATCGGCGAAACGCCCGCCGAGGCGGCCGACGCGGCGCGCAAAGGACAAGAGATGACCGACCGTGCACGCCTGGAAATCGCCATACGCGCGGCCGCGGCCGGCGCCCGCACCGAGTCTGAATTCCTGACCGAGCTGCGCGGCCAGGGCGTCCTCGTTCGACCGCGCTACGCCAAAGGCACCCGCGATCAGGTCGACGGTTTCTCCGTCGCCCTCAACCCCGCCGGCCAGGCTCGGCCACGCTGGATTGGCGCGGGCTACGTCGCCCGCGACCTCAGCCTTCGACGTCTGCGCGCCGGATGGACAGACCTGTCCACCGAGCGCCGTAAAGCACTGGGACTGTGGACAGCCAGGCGACCCCACCACGACCACGGCTCCGTGCGCCAGCATGGTCAACCGTGGATGTCCAGACAGGAGTGGGACAGTCAGCAAAAAGCCGTCTGGAAAGCGATGGCGGCCGCCGTCGACGAATCACTCGCCCGCTTCGACGCGATCCTGCCCGGCGACGACGAGGGCCTGGCCGAATGCGCACGGGACGCGGCCGGATTATTCAGTGCCCTGGCCCGCAGATACGACGGCCACCGCACCGGCAGCTGCGCCCTGGCCAAAGCCGCACGCTCCATGGGCAGACTCGCCCAGACCAAACCCCCGCCGACACGTCGAGCTCCTCTGCCCACACCCGCCCGCGCCCACTTCGCGCGAGCCTGCCTGCACACCCCGCACGGCCCAGCACGCTACGCCGAGACGATCTGGACAACAGCCACGCGACTGGCTACAGCCCTGACCGAAACGATCGAACTACACAACCAGATCACCACCGCCCGGCGCACCCGCGCCGACCTCGAAGCCGCCCTGGCCACACTCGAGCCCACACCCCTACGCCACACCCTCCTAGAACAATCCTTCCCCGACTACCAGCCCCACGACCCAACAAGCCCGGCCCCGCAGGCTTCGCCCCAGCGGTCCGGGAGCGGGCTGAGCCAGACAGAACGACTTCTAGCCACCTTCGCCCCCATCCCCAACGGCGCCTCCCCGGCACCCCAGACAGACACCGAGAAACCACCCACCCCACGGACTCCGCGCGGCCCCGACCGAGACCAGCGCCGGAGGAGTAGTAGAGGCATGAACTGACGCCGAGAATACGACCCTCTCACACGGCTCAATCGGAAAAACGGCTCCACTGCAAGGGAAAGTCTGGGCAAGGGGGCGCGATGGCCAAGGTCGGCTTCTCGAGGCGCCGGGCGGCGGGCCTGATCGGATGGTTTGTGGGGTCAGTCCGTGGGTGGATTGCCTGGTACGGAAGTGGGTTACGGTGGAAGCGCGTCGGGGTACGGCGCTAGACTCTCCGGTAACGGGAAGGATGAAAGGAGCAGGCCGTGGCAAGCGTCCATGACGTCGCCGGCTATATTCTTGATGAGCTGGGCGAGATGACCGCGATGAAGCTCCAGAAACTCTGCTATTACTGCCAGGCCTGGCATCTGGTCTGGGAGAGCGAGCCCTTGTTCGATTCCCGGATTGAGGCATGGGCTAATGGTCCGGTAATCCGTGACCTGTATGAGGAGCACCGTGGGAAGTTCACGGTTGAAAAGTGGGCGAAAGGTGACAAGAGCCGGCTAAGCGAGGATGAACGTGAGAGTATCGACGTCGTGCTCAAAGCCTACGGAGATATGAGCGCTTACGAGCTCAGTTCGTTGACACACCGTGAAGATCCATGGAAAGACGCCCGTGGGGGATTGCCAGCGGGCGCGCGATCGGAAACAGAAATCACTCATGAGGCCATGGCCGAATACTACGAAGGCCTTGTCTGATATAAAATATCGCAAACATGAGCAGATCTAATAGTAAATCGAATCGTTGTGTTCCTGTATCACCAGGCGGACAGCAGGAGCCTAAAAAACACGTTAAAAAACCTAAAGTAGATGCTACCAAGAAGATTTCGGATATCGCGAAAAATGGAACCACTTCTAGCGGTGAAGATGAACGTATACTTTTCACATTTGAAGAAATAGATGATGGCGGCAAATGGTCTATACTTGAACTTAAACATGAAGATGCAAAGCGTTTATTTAAGCGAATGCAGTATATAACCTCACTTACAATGAGACAAGCTTCTGACACAGGAATTCTCTGTCCAATTAATTACGCTAGACGTCCTAAGAGTAAAGCTGCAAGAAGACTTGCAGAGAAATACGAAGGATTGGATTCGCTCCACGAACTGAGAATTGAGCGTAGTCAAGACGCACGCCTCCACGGTCGCGTTCAGGGAAGGGTTTTCAGCGTTATATGGTGGGATCCTCACCACGAAGTATGTCCAGAAGGAAAAAACTCTAAATAAAACCTCTTTCTCTATAACCTTTCATATAGGAAAAGTGGCTCCGGCTCATGTAGACCGGAGCCACTTGCCGGGATTCCGGTGGCTGGGACGGGCTATCTCCCCGTGGTCGCGTCGCCGGCGCGCGCGGGGGTGTGTCTGGTGGGCGCGCATGAGGCCCAGATTTATATCGATTTACTGCTGTGCTTCCTCGGGTTTTTCACCGTTTCCTCGGATGGAGTCTATTAGGCGCGGCGCCCCTGTGATTAGGAGTCCGATTGACCCGCCAAGCGCTCCTACTCCCCATTCTTTTATCGTGGAGACAATGAGGACCAGCCCCATGATGAAGGGAGAAGCAGCGGCGGAACGTGCTACCGCCAAAATGCCCTTCGCCTCGGCCTCAGCGAGTTTCTTCGACGTATAGACCTTCGCGTCAAGGCTTTTCTCCGCCATCGCGATAATGCGGTCGGCGGCTTCAGGCATAACATTATTGTATTGGAGCAGATCCTCCGGGGGAGGCAGAGGCCCTCGATACTGGATGTTTTGGACTGCCGCGATCTGCGCAGTCGACAGCGGCATCCCCTCAGCTCGAAGGGCCTCTACGAGCCGGTCTACATCATCTGCCGGAAGTCCCGCATCGCCTTCGAGAGGTGAACTCCCGTGTCTTTCCATGCCTCGCCGACCAGACTCCTCGTGGCGAGCTCCCGACGCTTGGTCCTGAGCCTCTTCGGATCCGGATGGGAGACTATGCCCAGCCCCTTGCGCATCCCCCTCTGGAAGGCCTGCGCGCTTGTGATCGTCATGGTCACTCACACCTTTACTATTCCTTTCACAGTCACCGACTGCTGAGCAGCGATACTCCCATCATAGTAGCGGGGTGACAACGGCGCCCCGCGCCCCGACCCCGAAACCCTGAGCCCGGCTACGTCGCCCGCGACCGCCCACCAGGCAGGTCCCCGTGCCGAGGACGCCCATGGCGCCTGGTCGAGGCGGGCGGGTCTGCCCGGACAAACGATGGAGGCCCTTGGCCGATCCGATACTCCACCCACCGCCAGGGCGTCTCGCACTTGTAACGGCGCGGGAGGCTGGGTGTGGAGGCGACGACCTCCTATCGGGATAGCGGATACCCGATGCCTAGACACGCGGTTAGGGCAGGACGCCGAGCGGGACTGTAGGAAGGGACATGTCCTCGCTCTTCTCGCGATGTCGGGTCTCGTTACAGCCTTTGAAAGGCCCGTCAGGGTCGAAGAGCTCGCGCATCATGGGATCGCCGATCTCGACGAACCACTTGGCTATCCCGGCCAGAGGATCCTCCCGCCGCATCTTCTCCCAGGCCCTCCACATTGCTTCCAGGCGCACGACGGCCTCTGGGTGGGCCCACCAGTACCGACACCAGATATAGCGCGGCCCCAGCCGCCGCCAGTAGACGACGGCCAGGTAGCCCTCGACCCATTCGACCGACGTCGCATACAGCGTTCGAGTCCCGCTCCCGCCGCCACCGGCAGTCATCGCGTCTTCCCCACGGTCCGGGACTTCTTCTGTCCCCGCGGACGACGGACGCGGGTCCTCGCTCCACGCCCGGAGAGGGCTCGCTCGGCCGGAACGGGGAAAGACTGCTCTCGCGCTTCGATGCCGACATCGGCCTCGCGGTTGCCCGTCCGAGCCTGCCCGGCCCGCCCACGAGCCGCCGCCAACGTGTCCTCGGCAGCAGCGCGAACCGCCTGAGCACGGAGGAGCTCGCCCTCAGCCGACGCCTCCCCGCTACGCATGCGCCCACCCGCCTGTTCCTCGTCGGCCACGGCACGATCACGTTCGGCCTGAGCATGACCCACCCGCTCCTCGGCCCGCCGCGCCTCGTCGTCTTGCCAGGACGCCGCGTCGGCGTTCTGGAGGCGGGCTAGCAGCCCGTCCCGGACGCGGGCGGGCAGCGATGTGTTCGCCTCGATCGAGGAGATGACCTCGCCCGGATCCTCCGCGCCGCCCAGCTCGAGGACGTCACCGCGCAGCTGCGTCGGCTCGGTAGGCGTCTCGCCCTCAACGACGGGCTCGGCCTGAGCGAGCTCGGCGTCACTGGCGGTTAAAGCCACCCGCCAATCAGGCTCCTCGACGTCGACGTCCCAGCGAGCGGCGATCTCGCGCCTGGCGCGCAGACGAACCTGACCGGCCATCGGATCGACGTCTTTGAAGCGCTCGGACACGCCGAGCATGTGGACGGCGTCCTCGAGGCTGGCTTCGTTCCACCACCGATCCCGCAGCCCTTCCGACAGGTAGGGCCTGGCGGTCTCGACCATGCTGCGCAGACGATACTGCTCGGAGCGCAGCGCCTCATTCTCAGCGGCCAGAATCCGCTGGTCGCGCCACCTCTTGGCCTCGGCCAATTGCTGGGCAAGCCTGACCAGATTGGCCACCTTCCTATCCAAGTCACTTGTGATCTCTTCTGACATGAGTCCTCCCTTGCGAGGTTATCGGGGTCCGTAGACGGCCAAGGATTCTTCGACCAGCTTCTTGACGGACGTGGTGAACCACGGAACGAGTTCGATCAAAACCGGCCTGGACCGAGAAGCCAGAAGCCACCCGCGCCACTCCGGCAAAGCGGCCAGCTCCTCGACCGAAGCGATAGGCCGCTCCTGACCATCCCGCGTCACGGACGTGCTACGACTATCCCGGGAGACGGACGTCGAAATCTGGTCAGAGCGCTCGTTGCCGATCAATTTGGAGATACGCTCCAACTGGTCAACTTCCTTGACCCCTCCGGCATACAAAGCCGTATTGGACGCCGACCACAGCTTGTTCATGCCGGTCTCACCCCACACATCCATTCCCTGCGACCAGGACTGGAGGATGGTCTGCAAACAGATGCCCTTCGAACCGAAGTGCGAGTAGAGCTTGGGCAGATCGCGCCAAGGACAGACGTTGGCCGCTTCGTCCAGGACGACGACCATCGGCCTCGGCAAGCGCCCACCGCCCGTTTCGGCCCGGTATTCGCCGGCCAGGCAGGTCGCCACGGCCAGGGCGGAGACCAGCGGCGTCACACTAGCGGTGTCAGACGACAGGCAATACAGGGTCTGACGGGACTGGACGAACCGGGTCGGGTCGAACTCCTCCCGTCCCGGCCCCCACGACCACCACGCATCCAGATCGGGGTCCTCGACCCAGCCCAAACCCATCCGCGCGCACGCCCACATCCCGCCCTTAGTATCGGGCGGCAGGTCGATCGCCCCCTGCAGAGCATCGGCCATACTCTCCAGGCCGCGGCGACGCAAAATGTCAACCGGCTCGACGTCGATCTCCCGGGAAGCCCACCGATAGACCTCGCGCATGCCCAGACCCTCCACAGCGGCCGCGGCCAACAGCTGGGAGCGGATCCGGTCGCCTCCACCATCCCAGAAGCCGTCGTAACGCTCGTGCCGTCCTCCCGCGGCCCGGGCGGCGTCGCCGAAGGCCTTCGACAGCGTCAGGGCTCGCGCCACGATCGAGGAATTATAGGCCGGCGAGGTCAAGAAAGTCAACGGGTTCCAGAAGAACTCGGCCTCGCGCTTAGTGATCTGACACGGGTCGAAAACCCACGCCTTCTCCGCGGTCCGGCGTTCGCGCACCAAGCGCGTGCCATCGACCAGATCCCGCTTGTTCGACGTGGCCACCACGGCGCCAGGCGCCGAGACGATCAGCGGGATGGCGATCGCCGTCGTCTTACCGGTCCGCGGTCCGGCGATCGTTACGCCCACACTCTCCCAGTCTCCGTAGATCCCGGCCCGATCGGCCACCGCCCGCCCGATGGGATAACCCGGATACCGCTTGGCATCCAGGCCGAAAGCCTCGGCCTTCTCCTCGACCCGCCGGCGCCGCACAGCCTGGGACGCCTGCCGTCCGCCCGTCAGACGCGCCTTGCCATCCCCCCGCCGGCGCGGTCGGCGTCGAAACAGCAACCACGTCACGGGCCCGCCGACTATCACCGCGCAGCCCACCCAGACCAGGCCGGCCACCACCCACGCCGAGCCGGGCATGCTCACCTCGCCAATCACCAGCCCCACGAGCAGAGCCGACGGATTCCACGGGCCCGACTCGCCTACCCAGGCCAGGCCGGCATGCACCGCCACACTGACGGCAATCCCCACGCCCACGACCCCGAGGCACCCGTAAAGCGGAAGCCAATCCCTTCTCACGCCTGCCACCTCTTATTCGTGTCATTGACATCCAGCTCCGAGGGCGTCAACGTGACCTTGACAGGGATCCCCGGACGCCCGCCGACCTTGATCAAAAACTTGCCCAAACCGGGCGGATCGCCCTCCTCACCGGTGGTCGAATCCCACGTCGGCGGATCCTGCCACCCGGTGAGCATGTCCTGCTCAACGCGCGACAACGTGACGGCCTTCGTCAGGGCCGTCATCTCCGTGCCCGGCAAACCCCCACACACCACGGCACCGGCCCGCTCGATGAAACCACGGGCCTTAGCCCGATCCTCCTCGCTCGTCAACGACTCCAAATCCTTCATCGTGTGAGTGATCATCACCTGCCCGGTCCCGGTCGCCCGATTCAACCGAGTGATCGCATCGAACCGATCAACCATCCCGTGACCGGCCCGCAACGCCCGCCAGATCTCGTCCATGACCACCAGATAGTGACGACGGGCCACCAGACCGGCATCAGCCAGAGCATTGGCAGCGTTGATCTGCCCGAACCCATACGACCAACAACACATCAATACTGCGGCCTCCAAAGCCTTGTCGTTCTCATTAATAGACGACACATCGAAGACGACGGGACGGTCCAGATCCATCGGCGTCGTTGTCTGCCCGGAAAACACATCGCCGAACCGGCCGGAGAGCATGCCCGCCAACGTCGCCTCCAAACCCTCGGTGATATCCCGATACCGATCCAGACTGCCCCGGTCGATGGCCACCTCCCGCACGTTATCGGGCGCCTGGCGCACCACGTCCAAAACGTCGCCGATCACCGGCGTGCGCTCCAGCCGCTTGCCCAACACGAGCAGCGCCCTATCCAAGATGGCCTCCTCACGGTCCGTCGGCGGGGCGTTGCGGGCCAGATGGACGAGCGAGGAAAGCATGGTCAGGCGCCGTCCGTGAGCGTCCTCGCGCAGCTCTTTTCGCAGCTTGCGCGGCAGATCCCCCGCCGAGGCCGGCCAGGCCCCACTATCCAGGGGATTGATCCGGCCCCGTCCCCGACCGACCTCGATGACCTGCCCGCCCAACACGCGCACGAGGTCGACATAGTCGGGCTTGAGGTCTCCCAGAACCATGGAATGCACGCCGACGGCCGCCAACCCCATGATCAGGTGGCGGACCGCCGACGATTTGCCCAGCCCGGGAAGCCCCATGAAAAACGCCGACGGATTGGCGATCAAATGCGCGCGCTTGAACCAGGAAATCGGATCGAAGCACACGGTGCTCCCCGTCAAAAGATGCCGCCCGAACGGCACCCCCACCATCGGGGTGCCCGACCCAATGGAAAACGGCCATAACCCGCACACCTGCATCGAGGTGCCCCGCCACTCCTGGGGAACGGGCATCGTCAGGATGCCCCCGCCCCCGCGGTGCTGCCACCCCATCGACGGAACCGCGCCCCGCCTCGGATTCCACGCTAGTCTCATCACAAGGCCTGCCTGACGCTCTCGGAAACCCGGGAATGCCGCAACGGCACGATCCCCACGGGCAGGCCAGCAGCGAACGCGGCATCCTGACCGCCGTAGACCGGCCGGATCTGGATGCGAGTGGCCGCCGCCAGCCGCTCGACCGTGGCGCGGATATCGTCCATCTGCGCTGCCGTGGATCCCGTGGACGTAATGATCATGCCGAAATTCTCCAGCCCCGCGCCCCGAGCCTCCTCCTGAGCCGATCTTTCGGCCTTGCGCAGCTCCATCTGCGCGTACGCCGACGGGCGGCGCATATTCGCCGCCCGCGCCCGCGCCGCATTGACATCCGACTCGACAATCTCAGCCGCACGAGCCACGTCCACCGGCCGATACATCAACGCCACCCGCTTGCGCCAAATCTCCTTCTGCGGAGCCAGCAGCCGGGCCAGCAGATCCGACTGGACCTGACCCTTCGGCGCCTGAGTCATCATCCACGTCATCGACACCCCCGAATCGTGGTAATACCGATCCCGCAGCACATCATGGCCGGCAGGCCCGCACTCCGCCCACGACAAATCAACCGTCTGCCCCGACAGATCGGCCGCGTCGAACAGGGCCTGCGAGGCCGGATCATAAGCGGTCCTGACCACCCGGCGCACCTCGCCGGCCGTCAACGGCCGGACGATACCAGCGCCCGTGCCCGCCAAAGACGCCGTCAAACCCGGAATCCGGCTAGCCATGTCGGCCCCGAACTCCTCCATCGCCCTGCGCTTGGCCCCCAGCCTGGGCGCCGACTGATACGTCAACGCGATGTAAACCTGAACCGAGGCAGTGCCCGACGGATAGATCATCTCCACCTCCCCAGCCACCTTCCGGGCGACCTCCGGCGCGTCCTCGACCAGATTGGCCTGGATCTCCTGACGCAACCGAGTCCCCGTATCCGGCGTCGTCTCCACCACCGCCTGGGCGCCGACCAGTCCATGCTCCTGGCCCAGATCGGCCAGCCACATGCCCCACCGAGCCACCCACAAATCGATCTGATCCTGATCGACCAGAGACGCTCCGTCAGGCTGACACCCCAGCACGATCGCGTAACTGCCGACCGCGGGCATGGCCAGCACGGCGAACCGACGATCCCACGAGTCAGCGAACTCTCCCAGACGCGTCGAGGCCAATACCCCGGGAAGCTGGCACGTCCCCCACGGAGACTTCCCCGCCGGCCCCGACCGATACAACGTCAGACCCCGCCGACGCGCCCGATGAAACATAACCACCTCTCCAATCCTTTGAATAAGAGTGACCCCATGACGATCCTTCCTGACCAGGGCCACGAGGAAGACACCCGAGACCAAAGCCGTGAAAAACGCCGGAAACAATCCGAAAGACGCATTGACGACCACAGTGATGACAAGGACGACGAACAACACGAAAGTCGCAGCCCCCGACAGAGTGCCCAACCCAGCACGGGCCGGCTGACGCCAATTCCCGTAAAGGACCGGATCGACAGCCTTCTCACCACTCGCACCACTACTCATTGCTTTCCCCCGTCTGACCGGCGGCCGCGTCGCGAGCTCCGCCCGCTACCCGTCCGGCGCCCCGCGCCGCCTGGACAGCCAGGCCCACACCACCCGCAGCTGCGGACGCACCGCTAGCCGGACCCGACCGAGACCGACCACCACCAGGCGAGGACGAGGCCCCGGAACCCGACCCGCGCCCAGACGACGCAGGCGACCCGGAAGACCCTGGAGGGCCCGCACTGCCGCCCGGCGGCCCACTCGACGCCCGAGCAGGCGCCGAGCCCCCAGCCATCCCCGCCGCGCCCCCGCCGCCGCCGGGCGCCTCGGCGCCCGGCGCGCCGGACCCGCCACGAGAGGCCCGCTGCGACCCGCCGGCGATCGCCATCCCCCCGGCAGCGCCCGCCGCGCCCATCAACGCCCCACCGCTGCCCGACGACAGGGCACCCACCGCGGGGACGATGAACTTCATGATGGCCGACAAGGCGAGAACCGACAGCAAAAGGAAAATAAGCCCCTGAAGAAATCCAGTGAGATTCTCCATCAGATCAGACTTCAAATGACTGAATTCCTTCGGATGCTTTTCAATACACTTCGCATAGTCATCCGATGTCGGGTTATCCACATTGCAGATATCCTTGATCTTCTCATTGAGTGTCTTCACATCGACGCCGGACGTCTTAAGCATCCGCAGTCCGAACGAGAATATGATCGCCACCGTCGGCTTGTAGGCGACGAAAGCGACGATCCAAGAGACCGATTTCTGGAACCATTGCCGTCCCCAGTCGGTGTTCGTCGCCGACGCCGACAAAGGGAAGACCCCCGCCATCAACTGCAGAAAGATCGTTCTGACTATGAGAAGACCCACCTGGATGAGGCCGCCGACGATGGAGAAAAGCCCCAGAATGATGATTAGGAAGGCGCCCAGACCGCCGGCCGCGGCCAAGAAGAGGGTCATGTTGCCCGCCAACGTCTCCATCCCGTCCGACCGGCTCAGCAGCCAGGACGAGAACTGGTCGGCAGCCGTGGTAGCCAGATTGATGGCTGTGACCCCGGCGGCCGAGACGACGACCAGCGTGGCCAGCGACCGGGCGAGGTCCCTGACCGGCGAGCCCCTCTGATGCCAGATCATCATCCCTCCGGCGGCCAGGACCGAGACCAACGCCAGGATCGAGGTCAACCAGTGCAGACTGCTCTGCAGCCACGACACGGACGGGGAGGCGCCGACATTCGCGCCGCCCATCGACACCAACGCCTTGGCCATGAAACTCAACACGCTCTCCGTCGCCGTGGCGATCGCGGAAGCGACCATGTCCACAACCGACTCCGCGACGGCTTTCACCCCGCCGGCCAACCAACCCTTCGCCCAGCAGACAGGACTGATCCCACACTCCGAAAACGACGGCATACCCCTACTCCTACTTCTTTCGCTCTGCTAAAAACCCCACGAGGTGAAACCCTCACGAGTCAGATTCTTCACCGGGCTCATCTCCCACCCAGTCTCGGTGTCCATCGGCTCAACCTTCCAATCGTGGTCACGCCACCTCATCGTCACCGACCACGCCACCAGCGCCTCGGGATTCGACGGGAACTCCACCGCCACGGCGACGCGGACCTCGCCTGCGCTGGCCGTCGTGACGACTTTGAACCCCTTCACCGTCGCCTGCCGCTCCGCAGCTGGCGGACGACGTCGGGCATCGGCCACCATGACATCCGTCCCCGGTCCCGGCACCTGCAAAGCCGCCATCACCTCGGCCAAGCGCCCACCGCCCCTGGACAGCAGCGAGACGTAATTGAGAGCGGCCAACGTCGCGCCCTTCGGCGAGAACACGTAACCCCTCGGGATATCGCCCGCCACGCGACACGGACCGACCCCGCCCAACTCGGCGATCCGCGCCCCCGACCCCAACACCCTCGCATGCGCGGGAAAATCCGCGGTGGGCTTGTCAAAGTCACGAGCCGACACCCCGCACAGCGACGTATAGGCACTCCTGCTCGAGGCCGTCACCGCCGCTTGGTGCCCCGGTTTGGTGGTCCGACCATCCCGCCAGGTCATCACCGAGATCGCCACGCCCGCCGCGATCAGGACGAACAAGAGCCCCGCGCCGATCGCCAGACGCCCCGTCCAAACGGACTCATCGTCCCCGCCGCGTACACGGGTCTCATTCTCGCTCTCACGCCGCCTCATACCAGCAACCCCACGATCGCCGACGCCGCCGAGACCAGGATGAGCCCGCCCAAAACCGATCCGAGCTTCGTCGTCGCGTTCGATCCCTCACCACGGTCATTGCGGAACATCAGATAGGCGCCCACCAGGATGATCCCCACCACGCCCAACGCAGTGACGATCCACGCCGCCCAGTTAATCAACTGGCTGATCTTGTCAGCCCCGGGAGGCGGCACCGGCTTGACCGGCGGCGGCGCCGCGATCACAGAAGTCACCAAGTTGAACATCGCTCTATTTCCTTTCCGTAGAGAGCCCGGCCAGCTCCTCGATCACCCGCGCGGTTCGCGCGGGAAGCCTCTCACCACACCGATGCGTCCCATCCCTGAGGCGTTCCACCCACCCCACGCGCCAGCACGCCGGATAGGCACCCGCCACCAGATCGGCCGCCGACGCCAGCACCCCAGGCAGTCGACGACCAGGAGCATCAGCCACCAGCACCAACCCCATCAACGCCACACCCCCGATCTGCCCGGCGTAATAGCGCATCGCCGCGTCCCGCGCCGCCTCCAAACCATGCGCGTGCGTACGCGCCACGATCACCACCGCGTTCGCCCTCCCCGACGACGCCGGCCACGCCCGCCCCCCGTCTTCGAGCCCGGACAGCCGCGCCAACGTGCTGCACCCCGCACCGCCATGCGCGCCCACCAGACACACCCCCGCGCGCGCCGGCGACGCGACCACGGGGAGATAGCCCGTCCCAGCCACCGGAATCCCCGGATCAAAACCCCACACCGGAACTGCCACATCCGACCCGGCTGCCTCGGCCGCCTCGGCGGGCGTCTGGCACGCAGACAGCCACGGATTCGCCGCCTCGACATCCATGCCGCAGCCCTCCTTTCCTCACCCGGACATGTGCCCGACCCCACGCACATGCCAGACGAACGTGCATCCCACCACAAGGAGATAGTCATGGACGCATGGCCGACCGGCGCCGCCGTCATCGCCGACGACATCGTCACGATCACCCTGGCCGGACTAACCCGCACGCTCCCCACCACCGACCTCGACGCCGACCGCGCCGCGGTCCAGCACCACATCGCCGCCTGGGCACGCCACCTCGACCGCCCGATCACTGTCACCGTCACTGACCAGGACGGCTCCTGGACCATCGCCATCGACCCCGACGGCGCCACCCACCCCCGCGCGCGCAGAAAGCGCCGGTGACACCATGTCCCTGCCCCGCGACGTCGACGTCACCACCACCCCCGTCTGGATCCTCACAACCGACGGCCTGCCACCCTTCGCCACCTCAGCCGCCGGCCAGACCCTCTTCTTCGACTACGACGACGCCCACGACGCCAGACAAAACGCACCCGCCGGCGCCCGCCTATGGAAAGCCGAGCTGACCGCCACTGCCGCCCTATCCAAATGGCAAGAAGCCTAACCCCTCCCAGCCCGCCCGCGGTTTGTCGCTGTCTCTGAGCCCACGCCGCCAAAGGAGCCTGACCTCGCGCGCGCCGGCGACGCGACCACCTCCCTGGCCAGCACGGCGAACCGACGATCCTCATCCTCGGTGACCCCGCTCCCGCCAGCCGCCACACGCAAGATGAACGACGAGCCCGGACCACCCCTCCGACTCCCCACGATCAACGACATCCACGCCCCCGCCGCCACCGGCGAGATCCCCATGCACGCCACCTCATCGTCAGCCCGCGCCCGAGTGATCCGCTCCCGATCCCCGCACGTCGCGGCGATCTCCACCATGCGCCGTGTCCCCCTCCACGCCAAACCCTGAGGAATCCCATAATCCACAAGACGATGGACAAACACCTGATGTGGCCCGCACCACGACGCCGACAACAACTCCTCAAGCAACACAGTCCCCACCCCATGCTCATAATCCAACGAAACCGCCGCATCCCCGACCTCCTCGACCGCCAGCTCGACACCCACACCCTGATCAGCGCGAGCAACCCGCTTCATCACGATCGACGTCACAAACCCCCACGGATTGTCTGCAGCCACGATTTTATCCGCACACTCACGCACCACCTGCCACACATGTCCCGCAATATCAGCGATTGCTTCCTCAAACCCCATCGCCCGGCGCCGCCGCGCGATCCATCCCAACCGGGCCCGCGCCTCGAACTCCGCCACACGCCCCAACAACTCACTCGACGGACCCGACCACCCCTCCGACGACGCTGCCCGGATCAACCGGCGCCCGCCTTCCGCCGACAGGCAATCCTCCATCGACACCACTCCAGCAGGGTTAGTGACGCGATTCACGCACATGGCAGGGGAGTGCCGATTTGAAACTTCCAAATCGAAACGTGTGTGATCCCGATCATCCTCGGGTGGGGGAAGGAGGCCAGGATCCAGTCGATACCGGGTTGCTCCCCGCTCCCGGCCGAACGACCACCGCGACCGGCGCAGGAACCCGCCCTCCTCCAGGCGAGTCAGCACCCGTGACAACGTCGTATGCGAGACGTGAGCTCGACCCGCTAGCTCGTCCCACGTCATGACCACCTCGCCCGCCGGATCGGCATGCGTGGCCAACAACGCCAACACCAGCAAATCAGCCGCGGCCTGCACATCCCGGACCTGGCCCAGCACATACGCGCCCATCCTCGCCGTCACGACGCACGCTCCCCACCAGCCCAGTCCACACCAGGCGAGGACGGAGCCTCCTCACGACCCCCGCACTCGGCGTCCTCGGGGTCCTTGTCAGGCGCCGCGGCAGAACCGGGCTGCTCCAGGCGGGCCAGCATCGAGGCGCGCAGCCTCTTCGGCAGACACGGATTCCGCTGAATCCGCCCCCTCACCACGGCCAGATCCTCCTGGCTCAACGGCGGACCACTGTCACCGCTGACAGGCGGGCCGCTCGGCGTCAGGGCTGGCCATGACCGCCGTGAAGCCGGCGCTGGCGTCGAGGCGATCTCCCCGACCCGATGAATGACCAGCCCAGCCCCGTTGACGAGTTGATCCGGTAGGGGATTGCCGTTCAAGACGCGATGGATCTCAGCCCGCGTCCACCCCGCGGCCTGGGCCCGGCCCAACAAGCCCGTCACCCGCGCCGCGGCCCGCTCGGTCAACAGCGCCCGCATCGGCCTCGGCAGACACGCCCCCAGCAACCCCCAATCCGCGGCGCCTGACAAGGACCCCGAGGACGCCGAGCGCCTCCCGCGCGTCCCGGTTCGGGCCGGGCGGCGGCCCGAACCGGGAGGCGAGGCTGGGGCAGGATCACCATCCACACCACCCGGACCGGGCGGCGGGTCCGACCCGGCCTGGTTGGTTGGTGGTTCTATTGATGGTTCAAAATCCCTATAAGGAAGCAAGGGGCCAAGGGTGGCCCCTAGCAGGGGGCCACCCTTGGCCCCTTGCGACTCCTCACCCGCTAAGGGCCAGATTGGCCCTTTGCAGTCCTGACGCGGCATATCCGGGTTTTCCACAGGAGAGTTATCCACAGGCTCCCCGCAAGGGGCCAGATTGGCCCTTTGCAGATCTGACGGGCAGTACTCCGCCCCGACCATCAACCGGTAGACGTTGCCCCGTCGCCCCTCCTGACTGGACCGGATCGTTGTCTCCACCAGACCCGCCCGACGCAGGAAAGCCACCGCCCGCTTGACCGAACGAACCGACATCCGTGACTTAGGCGCCAAAGTATCCAACCTCGGCCAGCACAGCCCCTCGTCATTCGCCTGATCCGCCAGCGCCAGTAACACCAGCGTCTCCTTCTGTGGAAGCTCCTCCAACCCCCACACCCACGTCATCGCCCTCACACTCATTGTCCGCCACCCCCACACCCCAGCACCCCCGCACGCCAAGGCCGAGGATACCGTGCGGACCGATTCCGGACACCACCTGACCCGGCGGCAGGCACGGCACGGCGCGGCCCGCACTTGGTGCGCCGGATCGGATCGACGACGCGCGCAGTCACGATCCCGCCCCCTCACCACGATCATCGCCGCTGCGCTCCGCCTGAGCGGCCGATCGGGACTGGACGGACTCGACCCGGCTTGGTCCGCGGCCGCGGATGACCGCCCACTCGACACGAGTCCACCTGACCAGCCTAGGGAAAACCCACCACAAGGCAAGCACAGCAATGAAAAAAGAACGCGCATATACAGGTATAACATACCATAAAGTAAGCAAACTCACCATAAGAACCACAGCACACATCATCGTCACCATAACAAGCACGACCCCGGTCGTCAGGCGACTGATAGGCACACGGCTTCGCACCTCATCAGGAGAGGAGGACGAATGTAGTCGACGAAGCGGACTGAGAGAATTCTTTCCAGTGAACATTAACTACTCCTTAAAATCAGAACTAATATGAAGTAAAAAATAAACTTCCACACGATCGCCACCCCGACACCGCTAGTGTGACGCCGCTGGTCTCCGCCCTGGCCGTGGCGACCTGCCTGGCCGGCGAATACCGGGCCGAAACGGACGGCGCCGGCCTCGCGGCGCTCATGACCGACCCCTACCGCTGTAACGATGCGTGCGAATCGCACCCGTGGAATAAGTGATCGTGCAATCCCTGCCAAGCTCACGATGAGCCAAAGCACGATGCGAAGCAATACCCAAATGATGGAACCACCGAGCGCAGGTGTGGCAGTAGCAATCCGGCTCGCGCCGCCGGCGGCGCCTTGTCGTCATGGTCTGCCCCATCGACTGGTGCGGGCCGCCACCGGGCTAATGATCCGAGGACAAGTGAAATCGATCCTGGCGCGGCTGGCCGGGTCAGCAGGGTAGGAGGTCGTCGCCTCCACACCCAGCCAACCGGTCTGGCCGGCGCGGGCGGTGACGGCCGGCCAGAGCAGGCCCAGGACGCGGGCCACCTGCCCGTGAGAAAGCTCGAGCTCGACCTGCCCGGACGGGTCGTGACGGCCGGCCTGGAGACGGAGATGGAATCCGGTGATGCCCCACGCCGGCACCTTCCCGGCCGCCTGCAGGTGGATCTGGTCGTCTTCCAGGGCGAAGCCGACGTGCTCGTCTAGATCCAAGGCATCCTCGCCGACCCAGTCTCCGGGCCGGGTCCTGCGCCGCGGCGCCTGCCAGACCAGGAAAAACCCGCACCAGGCAATACGCCATCCCGTGACCGGATCAACAACGGGACAATCCCCGTCAAGCCCATACAAGACGTGGCAGCTGGCTGGGAACTCCCCGAACTCCTCCTCGAGGACCTCCCGGCGCCGCCAGACCGCCCCGAACACATCAAGCCGAGCCCGATCCTGGACAGACCACCCCGCCCACTCATCACCCACCGATACTCTTTCGAGACGGCCCCATTCATCACCAGCTGGATCTTTGCATGTGGCAGTCATCATGCTTGTCTCCGCTCAACCAGGCCGTGGGCTATCAGCTCGTCGACGGCGTCGACGGTCTGGGCGGCGGTCAAGCCCCGGCCGGCCAGCTGGGCGGGGTCGGCGACGCCGTCCGGGCAGGCCAGCAGCGCCAGGTAGACGCCTACCGCCGCATACGAGACGCCCGACTCTCCGGCTAGTTCTGCTGGCAGGCCAGCCGCTAAGGCTGCTCGGGCGATCGCCCGGTAGGCATCCTTGACCGGCTCAGGCGCCCGATCAAAACCAGTGGGAAAGCCATACCACGGCGCCACCGCCTCAAACCCCGCACGCGCAGCCGCCTCCAGACGATCGCCCGTACCCAACGACACAAGATCAAGGGCCAATAGTCCTATATCAGTCATGCTTCCTCTCTTTCATGAAAGTCATCCAATAAGTGGTGGGGGCAGTGCCCGTGTGACCGAACAGCGGGCGCTGATCGGTTAAAGCCAGAATGCGAAACAAAGGAATCTGGACCTCGGACCATTTGAAGATCAGCACGCCCTCGGGCCGTAAGACCCGAAAGCACTCCTCGAATCCCGCCTGGATCTCGTCTTCCCACGAAGCGACTAGCCGCCCGTACTTTTGCGCCAGCCATCCCCGTTTCCCGCAGTTGACCAGATGAGGCGGATCGAAAACCACGAGACGGAAAGACTCGTCGGGGAAAGGAAGGTCGGTGAAGTCAGCAGTGATTTCGGGAGCGACCTGGACAACCCTGCCATCGCATAAAGTGATGACCTCCCGGCGCCGGTCGGTGAACACGGCGCGGGAATCCATTTTATCGAACCACATCGACCGAGCCCCGCACGTCGGATCGAGAACCACAGCCGACATCTCACACCCGCCCTGCCGGAGGTGAAATCTGGTAAGCCAGACGGATAGCCTGATCAAGCAGGTCCGCCAACTCATCCATATCATCCCCGACATCTTCCGGCCCCTGCTCGGACCGCAAGCCGTTCAATTCATCACGCGCCATATGCATCGACGCGCGAATATCAACCCACACCCCATGGCCATCCATCACGACTCCTCCAACCCCGGCAACGGCCTATCCGCACTCGCAGAACTTTCGCCGCCGGTGTCACCCCGCGGCTCAAGCAGTCGCAGAATGTCATCCCGCCGGAAAAACCGGCGACTGTGGGGAACAGGCTGAACGGAGGGGACCCAACCCTTCCTTGCCCACCGTATGAGAGTCGTGCGGCTGACCCCCATCTTCCGGGGCAAAAGAGCCACCGCCTCATCCACCGACAGAAGATCATCGATCCGATTATCAGATGTTTTGTGCAAATTTCGTAACTCCATACTTTCAGCATGCCAGCTAAAAACTTGAAATGCAAGGACGTGATTTGCGATTTTTGTACTTTTGAGCGATCATAAGATCATGGCGATTCCAGAAATTGAGCCGAGAGAAGCCGATTCCCCCGATGCCGTCATCGGAGAGCGGGTTCGTCTATGGCAGTTTCGTCGGCGTGTCACTCAAAAACAACTGGCCGAAGTCTTGGGGACGAAGCCGGCCGGCGTGTCGCGCCGCCTCAGCGGTCAGACAGGCTGGACCTCGACGGATTTAGTCCGTGTGGCGGCGTTTTTGGACGTCAGCCTCACTGACCTGCTGCCGGAGATTCTCGTCGAGTGGGAGAGGCGCAGGCGGGGCGGCGAAAACTCCGCACCGGGAGTCGTCTCGACCAGTGCGGAGCCTCGGCGCGCTCGAAGGGATTCGAACCCCCAACCTTCTGATCCGAAACTCGCCGGCGCCGTACTGGACCTCGACGCTTACCGAGTCGGTCACCAGCTGAAATACGCGAGTTAGATCTATGCACGATTCCCGTGCATAGATCTAACTCTTCATGCCCCCCAATGACCCCATTACCCCTATTGTGCCCATTATTCCCGATGACGGCATTACCGTCATTACCCCCAATGCCGTCGTTGACGGCACGTCCACACCGACAGAAGGAGGCGCGATGATCATCGCGATCTGCAACCAGAAAGGCGGCGTTGGCAAGACGGCCGTCGCCACCGAACTAGCCCGACACCTGACCTTGGAAGGCCGCAAGGTCCTCCTTGTCGACATGGATCCACAGGCCAGCGCCACATCGATCCTGGGAGTCGACCGGACCGACGACGATACCCCGACGATCTTCGATCTCCTCGGGTCGGACCCGCCTGCTCGGCAGACGATCCTCGACGCCGCCCTCCCCGCCGCCGCCGACTGGGGGCCGATCGCGTGCCTGCCGGCCGAGCGGGCCCTGGCCGACGTCGAGTCCGATTCGACCATCGGCCGGGAGATGAGATTGCGGCACATCCTCACGGAAATAGAAGACGCCTACGATGACGCCGTCATCGACTGCCCACCCGCACTCGGCGTCCTGACAGCCAACGCATTGGTGGCCGCGTCCCGCGCGCTCTTGGTCACCGAGCCCCGCGTCGAATCCGCCCAAGCGCTGGCGCAGGCCCTCCAGACGATCGCCAATGTCAAGGCCTACTACAATCCCAACCTTCTCCCCGCCGGAATTCTGATCAACCGGCTGCGAGGAGGCCGCAGGGACCAAGCCCAATGGGTCCAGCAGATCCGCGAGATCTACCGGGACCTCGTCCTAGAGGTCCAGATTCTCGAACGCGAGGCCCTCGCCCGAGGAGCATCCGACAGCATCCCCGTCGACCGAATTCCCGGAACGGCAGAAATCGCCGAGCGCCTGGACAGCTTGGCCCGCACGCTCCTGAAAGGCCAGAAATGAAACGCTCCCTCAACGTGCCCGACAGTCTAGTCAAAGCGGCCACGACCAAACGACGCAGCACCGATCCGGTCATCTCAGGTGCCTCCGCCTCCCGCGCGGCACGAGCCAAACGCGGGAAAATCGCCGTCTACATGGACACTGACCAACTAGCCCGCGTCCGCGGCTGCTACGCCGCCCTCCCCGCCGCGCGCCGCCCACCATCCCTGTCCCAATGGATCGCCGGGCTCATCCTTGACGAAGTCCAGAAAATCGAGGAGGTATACGAAAGCATGCCACTGGAATCCGGACGCCTCAGGAAAGGAGCGCCATTCAAATCCTAGGATCAAAACGATTTTTACCAATTGTCAATAGGGGTAATGACGGTAATGCCGTCATTACCCCTATTGTTTTGACCCGACGTAAGGACTCGAGGAATGACACACGATTCCCTTTCGGACCTCTGGCTCGCGACCATGAGAAGCCGCGGCCTGGCTACCAGAACGATCGACGATCGCCGCCGAATCCTCACCAACTTCGCCCAGACCCTCGGCATCAAGCCGGAGACCGCCGGCGAGGACGATGTAATCGAATGGCTCTCACGCGACATCGCCCAATCCAGCCGCGAGCACTACTGGTCAACCCTCCGCGTATGGTTCGCCTGGCTACAAGATCGCGGCCTGATCGACGTCAGCCCGATAGCGGCGATCCGACGACCGCGCGTCCCACCAGCCCTGCCCAAGCCGGCCGCCAAAGAACACATTCGTCGCGTCCTGAACTCGAGCATCAGGCGAGCGACCCGCACGAAGATCATCATGGCAGTCTATGCCGGGATGCGCGTCTCCGAAATCGCCGCCTTCCGCGGAGAATACCTCGACCAGATAGGCGAGAAGATCCGCATCCTCGGCAAAGGCGGCCGAGACGACGTACTCCCCGTCCACAGGGCAATCCTGGAGGAAGCATCCCTCTATCCGACAGGCTACTGGTTCCCCTCTCCCAACCGTCCCAACGCCCACGTCAGCGGGAACTCGGTCAGCACTGTCATCTCCCGAGCCTTCGGACGGATCGGAGTGCGAGTGACCGCGCACCAACTCCGCCATCACTTCGCCACGTCCCTGCTAGAGCACGGAATCGACAGTCGCATTGTCCAAACCCTCATGCGACACTCCTCCCTAGCCACCACAGGCCGCTACCTCAAAGTCCTAGAATGCCAACAACGCCACGCTCTGGACGTCCTCAGACTTATGTAAGATATGAGGTATACGTTCGGGCATCGCACTAAGCTTTACGTGGTGCGATGCCCGAACGGCATTGCTTTAGAGGCGAGAGCGCTTCTTTTTGGATTATAATTGTCAACATGTTGATTGCTCACGTAGATGAATCCTACTCAAAAGAATAGAATTACTACTCTTTATTGGCCCGGCTGTCACAGATTTTTACGTGTCTTTTTCGCCTTTGAATTTCGCCGATTCCCCGAGAGTAAATGGATTACAGCTAATAGACACAGCATTATACATTTACCAGCGGTGTCAGATCCCACCCGATAATGAACATTATAAGGCAAAAAAGACACGTAAAAATCTCTGGCAGATAATAAAACCGCAAGTCGCTTTTGAGAATATTTGGCGGCCCTAATAACGGAGGCCCCTAGGAAAGGGGCCTCCGGCTGGCAACGTTCGGAACACCTGCCCATCGTATCCCCGGTATGGCAAATGGAAGTCCTCCAGTCAAGCCCCCAGTCGGCGGCGGCATTCCTCTTCGCAATACCCTGACTTCGACTTGCATTGTCCGGTGAGAGGACATATAATAGTGTTCGAGAGGGCGAAGGCCCCGGTCGAAAAGACGACGCGATGAGCGTTATTTTGTTGCGACGTGTAAAGGCCGGAGTTTCTTGCCTCCCTCGACCTTATACGAGGCTCCGGCCGGTGGGTCGGTGAGCAGATAGGAGTTTGAGATGAATCGCAGTATCGCTTTCCCTGAGCGTACGGCTGAGGAGGTGGTCCGGGCGTGGCTCGGGCCGGTCGGGTCGCAGACTTGCGAGCAGGACGTGCAAGCCATCGTGGCCGCTTGGGAGAGGATCGACCAGGTCTACGCCCGCACGGACGGCGACCGGCAGGCCGACGTCGACGTCGAGGAGCCGGTCCCGGCCGGCGCCGAGGCCGATGGGCCTCACTATTTCCCGGTGTTCCGGTCGGTCCCGGGGGCCGGTGAGGCCATGGACGGGGCGGGGATGTGGGTCCTGGGCGATATCACCGTCGAAGAGGCCCTGCGCGACTGGCAGGAAGCGTGCCGCCGCCTCGCCCAGGCCGAGTCCGGCGGCTCGGCCGGGAGTGTCGGTCCGGCGCGCCGGCGCGCCGTCCAGGCCGAGGACCAGGTGCGGGGAGTGATGATCGCCGCGCAGATGAACGGCGAGGGCGTCGCCCAGGCCGCCCAGCAGGCCGGCCTGGACCGGGCCACGCTCGACAGGTGGATCGGACGATGAACCTCGTCGAGGACGCCTGGGTGCCGGTCCGGTTCCTGGATGGCTCGTGGGGGCGTGTGAGTCTGGCGGGGTTGTTCGATCAGGCGCGGCGGATCGCGCGGGTCATGCCGGCCTCGGCGATCCAGGCGCGGGCGGTCGAGCGCCTGGTCATCGCCGTGGCCTGGCGGGCCGGCTCGTGTTTCCGGGACGGTCTGGATATCCCCGGCGTGCAGCGGTACCTGGCGGGCTGGCGCCGGGCTTTCGACGCGCGGGTCTTCTGCCAGTACGAGATCGAGCCGGCCTCCCGGAAGGGGCTGGGCCTTGACCGGCTGGTGCTGGACTCGCCCAGCGGTCGGGCTCCGGCCGGGCCGCTGCCGGCCGGTCAGGCGGCATTGGCGCTGCTGGCCCGCATGCTCTTCGACCCGGCCGGCATCCGCACCGGGATCGTGGGCGACCCCCTGTCCTCGGGGCCGGGCCGCTGCCGGTCGATGCCGATCGGGCCGGCCCTGCTGGCGGGCGTGCACACCGCCGTGGTGCACGGCCCGTCGCTGGCCGAGACGATCGTGTGGAATCTGCCCGACGGGAGATGGGGCCAGGAGATGGCCGGGCCGGTCTGGGAGGACGACAAGACCCGGCCCCGGGCCCGCTACCAGCCCGAGGCGGGCCTGGCGGGCCGGGTCCTGGTCTGGCCCTCCAGGCGGCTGCGCCTCTACCACGACCAGCAAGGGCGGGTGGTCTCGGCGATGCTGGCCAACGGGGACGCGATCGGCATGGACGGGCGCCTGGCCGGCGTCGAGCCGCATGGCCTGTGGCGGGCCACCGCCAGCGGCAAGCTGGCCGCCCGACGCGACGACGGGAACGTCTGGGACGTGCTGATGGACCGGGGCGGGCCGGCCCCGATCGGCCTGGCCCGCCTGCTGGAGGGGCGCATCGCCCCCCTGCCCGCGACGGTGACGGTCACCCGCATCGGCATGGAGCTGGTCTCCACCGCCGCCGCGATCCGCGACCTGATCGACCAGGACCTGACCGTGGCCACGCACGGGCTGACCGACCGGCTGGCCCGGCTGGAGGGCCTGGAGGGCCTGGTCGGGCGCCTGGCCTGGGCCCGGGCCAGGCTGCGGGCCATGCTGACCCGCCAGGACGAGCAGGCCGACTGCCTGGCCCGCCACAGGCGCCGCCTCTACCAGGAGCTCGCCCCGACCGTGGCCGACTGGCTCGCCGCCCGCTCGCCCCTGGACACGACCGTCATCGACACGATCGTGGCCCGGGAGATCACCGCCATCGGCGAGCACGCCACCAGACACGTGCCAGACGGATGCGTCCCACCGACCACGCTCATAAAAACACTCCGGAAAGCCCACTACGACGCAATCAACCACCCCGCCCCACCCGAACACGACACCCCCTAAACCAAACAACCAACCGGCGGGCAACACCCGACACCATCGCCGAGTCCAGACTCGGCGATGGTGTCGCTACAGAGTAACAGTTCCTCATATGATTTTTACGGTTGAAGACAATTAATAATGGAAAGGTATTGGTAATGTACACTAATGAAAATATCGATATGTGGATTGTGGTTGATGAAAAGGATTTGGACGGTATCGACGTTAAGAAATGCAAAGCTTTAGGTTTACGCCATGGACAGGCTGATAAAGTGTGGACAATCCGTGTCCCTGCTAAAAACGTCGAAATTATCCGTCTTCATCTAGCTGAAGCGGGGATCACCTTCCAATTACGTGAAGCGATGAGCTCGGCGACATTCCGGTGTATTCGCTCTCTGATGGGCATTTCTCACGAAGAGCTCGCCGACCGATTTGAGGTGACCACTCGCACGATCCGACGGTGGGAATCCGGACGCTTCGCTCTGCCTTACGATGTGGAAACTACTTTTCGGCGGCGATGGGAAGAATTCGTCGATCAGATCCGCCAATACAGTGATAACATCGACTTGCCCCGATCTGGTCAAGCAGTCCTTCATATATACTCAGACGGACAGGCTCATTATATCACAGAAGGTCCAGAGAGTACGTGGACTGAGCATACCGCTTTCACCCAGGCTCTCATGTTCGCCTTAGCCCTGAGAGGTATCCCCTGCCGGATCGAATGGAATGAATAAATGTAAAATGGTTAATCCCATAAGTCACATTAAAATATTTGATTTAAAGACTCGATGGGTAAATATGAGTTAAATAATTAACTTAATGAGTTTATATATGTAATGTAGATCACATATACCACTGCTTTCGTTTCCGAAAGCAGTGGTATATACTTGTATTATCAGGCAGGAGGGAGATACCCATCAGCCAGAAAGAAGGAATCCACTATGGACCAACTACTTGAAGCCTTTAGTTCGTCCGTCAGCGAGGAAAACGAGGATAAGACGAAATTTCCGCGCTGTGTCACCGACGAAGACGCCAAAGAACAGATTCGCAGAGCGTTAGAAGGCAGCGTCGGAGAGTACGACATAGACGCCATCTTCGACGAGGTGTTCGACCACGACGACGGCTACGACGAGGAGACCAACGCATGCTGTCTCAGCTCGGCGGGCTATTACGACACGACGTCCGACCCGGAGGAGTTCTGGCAGATCGCTTTCAACCACCAGCTGCCCGACAACTGACCCCCGATCTGAGCCCGTGGGACGTTTGTTGTTCTCTCCCCGCCTAGGCGGGGAGAGAACAACAAAAAGAGTAGAATGGAAATGAGAGATATGATGTCGAATGGGACGATAGTTGAAAATGTACCGACTAAACCATATTTTATTGCTAAAGCGCGGCATTTTCTGCGCCGCCATGGGCTGGATCCGGACAAATTCGAACCTTTGGCGGCGTGGGCTCAGAGACAGCAACACGCTGATTTAGATGGTGACAAAGAAGCTCATCACTGGGCTTTAATTATCGATAAAAATGTTCAGATACAAGCTCAAGCTTTTAATCTTTATAAAAACGATACAAATGTATATCGAGTATATCAAAAGCAAGAGACTTCTGCCTTGCCCGGCGTTTATACGCCCGACGACATAGTCATGGCCCGTTTCCACGCCCAGGCAGGCACGCGCTACCTGCTGGTTACCTTCGACGACCTGTGTCAGGGTCAAGCTGTGTCAGACGACCAGGACCCGACCATGAGTCCGGCCATCTTCGCCGGCTGGCGACACCTGATTGGGCGGACCACCGCCCAACTGGGCCGAGAGATGGGCGTGACCGAGCAGACCATCCGCAACTGGGAGACCGGCAAATACCCTGTCCCCTACGCCGCCGCGGTTTGCATGAAAGGCCACGTCATACGCTTCCGCGCCCAACTGCGGTCTGCTATTGCCGGCGCCGAGGCCGGCCAAACTCTCCACCTTCGCCGCAAAGCACCCGGCCACATCGGCCTTGCCGCCGCTCTGCTCAACGTCCGGCCCTCCGCCGCCATCACCTGGGAATCGAGCGACGATTAATAATCGCCGGAAGAAAATCTTTCTGCGGCCACCTGATCTTGTGCCAGTGGCGTGACATCGCTTGCCGCGCAAGCTCATAGTTGTTAGACTAGAAGCCGATACACCTAGGGGTGTATCGTGTACCCCGCTTCTGCGGGGATGACCCGGCATGTAGGGTTGATATATAGTGCACCCCGCGGTCGCGGGGATATGTGGTGGGGCCCCAACCTCTGAGAGGTTGGGGCCCCACCACAGTTATCGTTCGGGCAGATACCCACCTTCCAATTGCGCTTGTCGAGACTCCTTGGACGAAGCCGGTTTTGGTAGAGTGCCTATCACTCTCCGAATGAAAACCTGACATTCGGAGAACTCAGGTGACGAGCGCGAACGTCACCCGGGTACGGTGCTCCCGGCCGATTCGGCCGGGAGCACCGTCTGTTGTGAGTGATTTCTGTCTCAGGGATCGGTTATTGTGGGGGTGTAGGGAGAATGGAGGAGGGCTATGTCTGTTCGGGATTGTCTCGGGGTGTACGCGACGGCTGTCGTGTCGGCTGCGCGCTGGGTTTTCCGGACGCTGTGGCGGGGGATCCGGGCGTGGGGTCGCTTCATGTGGAAGGGGATCAAGATCAGTGTCGTGATCGGTCTGGTCGTTGGCACGTTGGGGGCGCTCAGTAATATGTCGCTCGGTCTGGGTCCTCGGTCCAGACAGTAAAACCGGCCGGTAGGAGAAGGGGTGTGGGCCCCACCAGACTGGCTGGTGGGGCCCACACCCGTGTGTCGCCGCCCGGTGTCGCCGGGGTCTGGTCTGGGTTTTTCGACTGTACGGTGGGGTGTCACGTGCCGGCTGGCTGTGTCTGTTGTCTAGCACATTCCGGGCATGGATGCGAGACGTGCAGGTATGCAGGAGGCGCCCCGGTGGGCCGTGCGGGCAGCGTCGGTTTTACTCGCCCGGCTCCAGGCTGGGCTGCACACGGGTGAGGTGGCGGCGGTCTGGGATCCGGACCGGGTGACGGTGGAGGTGGCCGATCGGGCCGGGACCGGGCTTCAGGCTCGGATGGAAGCCGGAGCGCAAGTGTATGGGTGGCAGCTTGACGGTGTACTGGGGCCGACGTCGTTAAGCTCGGTGGATGCGGCGGTGGCCGCTTTGCGCCGCGCGTGGCGGGCGGAGGGCCGGCTGACGGTCTTCACGCTGGACCATTGTCCGGCCTGCCGGCTGACGGCCCGTCAGCTCGAGCGGGCCGGCGTGGCCTACATGGAGATCGCGTTGGCCGAGGCGGGCCAGGAGCGAGCCGCGTTCGCAGAGCGGGGGATCCGCAGCGCGCCCGTGGTCGAGGTCGCCGGGCGGGAGCCGTTCGGCGGGTTCGATCCCGATAAGCTGCGCGATGTCATTTCGACGTTCCCTCCTTTGGCGGGCGAGCCCGTTTTGCCCGGACAGGCCCACGCGCCTGCCAGAGGCGGGAGGCCGGAGCGACAGCGGGGCGCGCGCCGGCCATGACCAGGAAAGTCGTCGTGGCCGTGTGCCTGATCGTGTTGCTTCCGTTATGGCTCATGCTGTTCGCTGGGACGGGCGGCGGGAAGAAGAAGGACCAGCAGGTAGGCGCGGGGGATCCGGCCAACGTCCCTCCGCAGTACCTGGACGTGGTCAAACGGGCCGGATCCATCTGCCCGGAGATCACGCCTTCGCTGATCGCGGCTCAGATCGAGGCCGAGTCGAACTGGAACGTCACATCGACATCGACGGCCGGAGCGAAGGGTATCAGCCAGTTCATCCCGTCCACGTGGGCGTCGAGCGGCATGGACGGGGACGGGGACGGCAAGGCCGACATCATGAACCCGATCGACGCGATCTGGTCGCAGGGGCATCTCATGTGCGCCAACGTCGCGGCGGTCAAAGGCATGCTCGGCGTGCCGGACTCGACGGCGCCTCTGGCCTCGCCGGCGGTCAAGACCGCGATGGCCAAGGTCGGCAACACATCCTACAAAGGCAAATGCGAGCAATTCGTTCGTGAGGCCTTCGGATTCCCCCAAAAGTACGCGACGGCCAATCAGGCCTGGCAGGACGCGGGCGAGAAGCACCCCGGCGATATGAACCCCCCGCCGGGCGTGCCGGTATTCTGGGACCTGATCGGCGGGGCCAACGATCAGGCCGACCATATTGCTCTGTCCGTGGGCGGCGGCAAAGTCGTCTCGACCTCGGTCGGCAAGAACGGCGCGGTAGGGGTCATCTCCATCAAGGACTACACGGGCCCGACCGCGAAATACCGCGGCTGGGCCGGCGTCTACCACGGCCAGCACGTCCAACCGCTCACGACGTTCTCGACCGACCTACCACACTCCCGCCCGCAGACCCCCTCCCTAACCGGCGACGTGGTCAGCCTGGCCTTGGCCGGGTACAACGCGGGAATGGGCGCGGTCCAGAAATACCGCGGCGTTCCCCCGTACGCCGAGACCCGCAAGTACGTGGACAAGATCAAATCCCTGGCCGCCTCGAAGTACGCGCCCACGAAGGGACAAGCGCCGCCAGCGGCGCCCGGCTCGCCGGGCGCCTCGGCGCCGGCCCAGTGGGCCTTATCGAAGAAGGGCACGCCGTACCGCTCGGCAGGCTGCCGAGCCGGGACCTGCTACGACTGCTGCACCCTCGTGCACGACGCGTTCAAGAACACGCTAGGTATCGATCTGCCGATGGCGATCGCCGGCGAGACCCCGGCCAAGCGCAAATGCGAGAACGCGATGCTCACCCTGGCCTCCAGCTACGGCGGAACCTACGTGCCAGCCACGACTGATTCCCTGCAGCCGGGCGACATCGTCTTCTTCCAAGCCAAGAACGTACCGGCCGAGCGCGATAAAGTCACCCACGTGGGCATCTACACCGGCAACGGAAAGATCGTCGACTCCATCCCCGCCGGCGGGGTCGGCGAACGCCCCCTGTCCTACTACGCGAAGACCGAGACACTGCTCCCGCAAGCCGTGCGCGTGCCGAGATAGGAGACCACGAACATGACAAAGACAGGGAGAGTGAGAGCCGTCGCCCTCCTCGCGGCCGTCGGCCTCCTGCCCTCCGGCTGCTCGGATTCATCGAAGCAGCCGGACTCTGGCCCGCCCCAGGACGTGGCCACCACTAGCCGGTCCCGGCCGGCGTCGAGGTGCCCGCGCTTGACAGCCGACCCGGCCGACGCCGAACGCCTCGCCGACGCTGTCGCGGGCATGCTGGCCTGCCACGACACGCGCTCGGATGACTCCCCGCTGGACGCGACCCGCCGCG
>ERZ773099.550-NODE-550-length-31525-cov-9.579695_pt1 | contig 31525 bp, 29 predicted proteins | sample MGYA00511120_ERZ773099 | MGnify/ENA primary metagenome ERZ773099 (study PRJEB29015, sample SAMEA2738012) | human oral metagenome | biome: human oral; feature: human-associated habitat; material: dental | place: China | collected 2104 ... | reverse complement strand
GGCGATCGGCTGGGCGCTGCGCGACTACGCCCGCACCGACGGCGCCTGGGTGCGCGCCTTCGTCGAGGGGCACCCGCGCCTGTCCCCGCTGAGCCGGCGCGAGGCGCTCAAGCACCTGTGAGCCGGAGGTCCCGTGAGGCCTGCAGACCTGCCGCCGGTCCGGGGATCCTCCGCCCCGGCGGGCGCGTGCAGCAGCCGGACTCGCCGGCCTGCGGCCTCGTGGAGGACGTGGCGGCGCGCGGGACCTGATGAGCGGCCGAGCCTCTCGCGACGCGCACGCGGCAGGGCCGACGTCGTGCGGCTCCGGGGCCCGGGACGCACGGGCCTTCCCATCCACCCAACAGCTCGCAACATCCCGGAAGTGCACCTACAGTTGTCCTGCCCAGACCTTCATATGGCGGTGGCCCGCGCCGAGACGGACGACCAGGAGATCGCCGGCCTGCACACGGCCGGATGGACCGCTCACCGTGTAGGCCGGGACCCCGATGCGGCGGCCTCAGCGGTGCGCGCCCGCCTGACGAAGGAATAAGACATGGTCAACCTGGTGTGGATCAAGGCCAAGGACGGCATGGATCCGTCCATGAAGAAGAAGGCCTACGCCTTCCTGGAGAAGCTCGGTGAGGACGACACTCTCCCCGGCCTGCACATTGAGCCCATTCAGTCCGCCGCCGATCCCCGGGTGCGCACGGGCAGGGTGGACGACAACTTCCGGGCCGTCCTGTTCAAGGTCAACGGCGCCTTCGGACCCACCTACGGCTTCTACGGCATCTGGCCGCACGACAGGGCCATCAAGATAGCGCGCACCACCCGCCTGGCCACGAACCCCGTCAACGGGGTCCCCGAGATCCACCGCATCACCGACGCCGTCGAGGCGCTCGCCGGGGACGCTTCCGGGGCCGGCGACCCGGCCCGGTCGAGCGGCGAACCGCACGCCGCGTCCTCCCCGCCCGCGCCGCCGGTTCCCGCAGGCGTCCCGGTACGGGACGCGACCGTCCTGAAGGACGCCCCCGGCTGGGAGGAGGGCCTGACCGCGCAGGACATCCACGCCCGGCTCGGCGTGGACGCGGCGCTCGCCGCCCGCGCGCTCGCCGCGCCCACCGTGGACACGCTGATAGCCGTCATCGAATCCGCAAGCGTGGAGTGGCAGGCCGACGCCCTCCTGGAGCTGGCGACCGGCACCCCGCTGGAGGATGTGCGCAGCAGCCTCGCCCTCGACCAGGGCGCCGTTATCGAGGGCACGGAGGACGAGAAGCTCCTCGCCGGCCTCGACCTGCCCGCCGCCCGCATGACCTTCTACAAGGTCGAGGACAACGACGAGCTGCGCCGGATCATCGAGAGCGGCGACTTCGGCGCCTGGCGCATCTTCCTCCACCCCCAGCAGCGCGAGTACGCGGAGAGGACCCGCAACGGCGCCTTCCGCCTGTCCGGGGGCGCGGGCACCGGCAAGACCGTCGTCGCCGTCCACCGCGCCCGCAACCTGGCCCGGGCGAATCCCCGTGCGCGCGTGCTGCTGACCACCTACACCCGCAACCTGGCCGACGACCTCGCCTCCCAGGTCCACCGGCTCTCCGGCGCGCAGACGGTGAAGCGGCTCGACAGGCCCGGCGTCTACGTCGGCGGCATCGACCAGGTCGCCTGGGCCGTCATACGGCGCGCCCGTGCGAGCATCGCGGACGCCGTCGAGGACGTGCTCGGCCACCCCAGGGAGAACCTGCTCAAGCCCTCCAAGGCCGGCTGGAGCCGGGCCATCGACGAGGCCGGTCAGGTCCTCCCCGACAAGATCGCCACAGCGGCGTTCTTCGAGGCCGAGTACGAGACCGTCGTCCTACCCAACCGGGTGACCACCGAGTCCCAGTACCTGCACGTGCGCCGTCAGGGCCGGGGAGTGGCTCTCAGCCGGGCCCGGCGCATGGCGGTCTGGAAGGTGATCGCGGCCTACCGCTCCGCGGGGGAACCGGAGGGGGGAGCCGATTTCGGGGAGAGGGCCGCGATCGCCGCGGCCTGGCTGGAGAGGAACCGCGAACGGCTCTTCGATCACGTCGTCGTCGACGAGGCCCAGGACCTCACCCCCTCGCACTTCCGGCTGCTGCGCGCACTGGTCGCGGAAGGGCCGGACGACCTCTTCCTGTGCGAGGACTCCCACCAGCGCATCTACGGCCAGAAGGTGACGCTGTCCCACTACGGGATCGAGATCCGCGGGCGGGCCCGCCGCCTCACCCTCAACTACCGGACCACCGCCCAGAACCTGGCCTGGGCCATGAACGTGCTCGAGGGGGGCTCCTTCACCGACCTGGAGGGGCGGGCCGAGGCGCACCCCTACCGCTCCTCGCGCTCCGGACCGGCGCCGATCCTCGTCCCCGCGGGCTCGCCGCGCGAGCAGGTGCGGCGCGCCGCCGCGGTCGTGCGCAGCTGGCTGCCGGCCGACGACGCCGACGGGACGGGGGCGGGAGGCGTCAGGGCCACGGCTCCCGAGACCATCGCCGTCCTCGTGCCCGACAGGCACCGCCGCGACCAGGTGGCGACGGCGCTGGGCGAGCAGGGCCTGCAGGTGCGGGCCGTGGACCGCGAGGAGGCCGAGCCGGGCATGCCGCTGGTGATGACCATGCACCGCGCCAAGGGCCTGGAGTTCACGCACGTGCTCCTGCTCGACGCGAATACGCTTCTCGACCCCCGGCGCCGCTACCGGGAGGCCCTTGACGAGGAGGCGCTCGCCGACTGGCGGCTGCGCGAGCGCTCGCTGCTGTACGTGGCGGCGACGCGTGCGCGCGACGTGCTCGCGGTCATGCCCGCGGCTGCGCGGTGAGGGCGCCCCATGAAGGCCTCCCCGGCTCCCGCCCCGCGCCGCAGCACCCCGCCGTGGCGCTACGCCATCGGCATGTTCGGCACCTCGATCCCCATCAACGTCATCAAGGGGTCGATGCTCTACTTCTACGTCTCGGTCCTGGGCATGGACGCCGCGGCCTACGCCGGGGTCTACGCCGTCTACGGCATTATCGACGCCGTCGACAACCCGGTCTTCGGCTACATCTCGGACCGCACGCGCAGCCGCTGGGGACGACGGCGCCCCTACCTGGTCGCCGGCGCCCTGCTGCTGCTGGGCTCGATGATCGCCCTGTTCTGGGTCCCCGACGCCGTCGTGGCCCGCAAGACGGGCATGCTCGTGGCGTGGTTCGCCACCTTCGCGATCCTCTCGGAGGCCTCGGACTCCCTGGTCAACGCCAGCTACGGCGCCCTGCTTCCCGAGCTCTTCCCCGCCGAGCGCCGTCGCGCCCTGGCCAACTCCCTGCGGCAGGGCCTGCAGCTGGTCGCCATGATCATCTCCCTGGGCCTGACGCCCCTGCTGGCCCGCACGGTCCTGGGCTGCGACGTCTCCAGCCCCCAGTGCACCGACCCGACCCGCGGGTATGAGCTGCTGGCGGTCGTCTACGGTGCGGTCGCCACCGCCGTCATTATCTTCATGGCCCTGGGCGTCCACGAGAACCCGGCCGTCGTGGAGGAGACGCGCCCCCGGTTCATCGCCTCGATCACCGAGATCGTCACCAACCGCTACCTCTGGACGGTGGGGGTCGTCTCCGCCTGTTACGGCGCCGCCATGTCGCTGGTGCTCGGCGGCCTGCAGCTCTACGTCGACCACTCGCTGGGGGGAGGCGCCCGGCAGGCCGCGATCCTGCAGGTCACCGTCATCCTGGGCTCGATCGGCTTCCTGGCCGTGTGGACCGTCATTGTGCGACGGCGCGGCGCCGCGCGCACCTGGAGGATCGCCCTGCCCGTGGCCGCAGTGTCCTTCCTGCCCCTGTTCCTGGCCGGCAACCTGGCCACAGCCATTGCCGCCGGCCTGTGCGTCGGCTTCGGTTACTCCGGCATGCTGGCCACGAACGACCTGATCTTCGCCCGCATCCTCGACCACGACGCCGTCGGCGCCGGCATCCACCGCGAGGGCATCTTCCTGTCCGCCTTTGGGGTCCTCGGCCGGCTCAGCGCCATTCCCGTCTCGATCGCGCTGCTGTCCCTGGGGTGGCTCTTCGGCTACCACTCCGGCGACGACCCGGGACCGCGGGCGGGGCTCGCCTGGCGGGTCTACATGTCTCTGTACCCCTTCGGCCTGCTGGCGATCGGCGCCGTCATCTCCCGGTTCATCCGGGTGCCCGCCGACACCCCGGCCTTCGACGCCCCGGCCTCCGACGCCCCGGACGCCGACGCGCGTGGGGAGAGCCGCCGGTGAGTGCCCGCCGCGTGGTGATCACCGCCGATGACTACGGCTACGACCCGGCCAGCGCCGAGGTGGTCCGCGGCCTGCTCCGCGACGGCCATGTCTCGGCCACCACCGTGCTGGCGGTCTCGGAGCACCTCGACCGGGTCGCCCCCGGGCTGGCGGCCCTGCACGAGCACGGCGAGCTCAAGGGACACAGCGGGTTCGGCATCGGGCTCCACCTCGCCACCAGCTCCGACCGCGGCCGCGAGCCGTGGGCCCCGTTGTCGCCGGAGGGCGCGGCCCTCGCCGACCCCGACGGGAACCTGCCGGCCGACCCGGCTGTCGCCGAGGCGCGCGCCACCCCCAGGGTCATCGCCGCGGAGGTCGCCGCCCAGCTCGCCCGGGTGGAGGGCCTCGGGCTGGCCGCGGACCGCATCGACTCCCACTCGGGCACCGTCTACGGCCTGCGCGGCGGGGCGGGCCTGGCCTCGGTGCTGGCCGCCTGCGCCGAGCGCCGCCTGGCCCTCCGACTCCCTCGCACCCTCGACGCCGCCCTTCTCGGTGGCGAGGTCCCGGTGGCCCTGGCCCGGGCCCACCGACGGGCGGTCGAGGCCGCGGACGCCTCCGGCGTCGCCCTGCCGCAGATGATCCTCACCGATCCGCGCCCGACCGACAGGATCGGCGCCTACGAGTCCCTGCGCGACTTCTACACGGGCCTGCTGCCCATGCTGCCCGAGGGCACCTCGGAGGTCCTCGCGCACCCGGGGGCCGACACGCCGTGGGCCCGCAGGCGCTTCGGGGCGGGATGGGACAAGCGCGTGTGGGAGGCGCGGCTGCTGCGCGACCCGGCGTGGCACGAGGCCCTGGAGCGGGAGGGCGTCGAGGTCGTCGCCCACTGGTAGCCGCGCCGCCGTGCAGGTCCATTGCAGGTCCCGTGCAGATCCTGCGCCCGCCACCGGCGCCCCGTTCCGCCGCACCCGTGCCCGGTCAGGTCGTCGTCGGGGGAGCCGACGAGGCGCGCAGCACCAGCACGGGTGCCGGGGGAGCGCCCGGCACCCGGGCGGCTGAGAACGCCTCCGGCATCAGAGGGCGCGGGTCTGGAGGACGCTGCGATCCGCCAGATGTCGCGGATACATGGTCGTGGCCACTATCATGGTGCCTGAAGCAAGGCCCTTGGAGCCGCGGGCGCCCCGCTCGGGCACGGTCGGGGTACGCTCGGGCGGGACCCGCCGGGGAGGTGACGTGCTGATGCGCTCGGTGGTGATGAGCGATGTGGCTCGTGAGGCGGGTGTCTCCCAGCAGACGGTCTCCCGTGTGCTGCACGACCACCCCTCGGTGCGCCCCGAGACGCGCGCGCGCGTCAATGACGCCATCGAGCGCCTGGGCTACCGCCCCAACCTCGCCGCACGGTCTCTGGCGGCCGGGCGCAGCCGGACCGTGGGGGTCCTGCTCATGTCCCAGCTCAGTCACGGCACGGCCGCCACCTTCGCCGCCATCGCCGACTCGGCGCGCCAGAAGGGCTACCAGCTCGTCGTGGCCTCAGCCCAGGACGACTCCTCGGGCTCGGTGCTCAAGGCCCTGGACGACCTTGCCGGGTACAGGGTCGCAGCCTCGATCATCCTGGCCCGCCGCATGACCGCCCTGGACGAGCTCGGCTCCAGGCCGCTCCAGCACCCCCGTATCCTCCTGGCGGGGCAGGGCGGGATCGACGGGGCGGCCACCGTCGCCATCGACCAGACGGCGGGCGCCGTTGCGGCCACGGAGCACCTGGTGCGCACCGGTCGCAGTCGTCTGGTGCACGTGACCGGGGACCTCAGCAGCGCCGACGCCGTCGCGCGCCGTGACGCCTTCCTACGCACCTGCGCGGAGCTGGGGGCCGAGGGCGTCGTCGTCGACTCCGGCGGCTGGTCGGCCGAGGCCGGCGTCCGCGCCGGGGCCGAGGCGCTGGGCGCCTCGCCCGACGGGGTCTTCGCCGCCAACGATGACCTGGCCCTGGGGGTCATGCGCGCCCTCCACGACGCCGGTTACCGGGTGCCCGAGCACGTGGGCCTGGTCGGCTTCGACGACGTGCCGACCAGTCGCATGCTCGTCCCCGCGCTGACGACGGTGGTGCAGGACTTCCAGGCCCTGGGGCGGGCCGTCATGGCGCAGGTCATCGCCGTGGCGGACGGGGAGGAGCCTCGGGATGTGCTGCTTCCGGCGAGGCTCGTCATCCGCGAGTCGACCAGACCGGTGGGCCGGGGCCCGGGCCGTGACGACTCTCAGGGTCCCGCGGCCGCTCCGACGACCTCGCTCCCCGAGGACGTCACTGGGACGGTGGGCCGACGGTCTGCGTCTCGGGCGCCTTCTGGCCGTAGGTCTTGATCCTGTCGATGACCGTGGCGATCTGCGCGTCGTCGAGGATCTTGGGGGAGCCTGCGCCGAGAGTACGCAGGTAGAGCTCGCACACCCACTCCAGCTCCTGGACCAGCACGTATGTCTCCTCCAGGGTCGGGCCCGCCACCACCGATCCGTGGTTGCTCATGAGAGCGGCGGTGCGCCCCTTCAGGGCGCGCTCCACGTTGCGGGCGAGCTCGGGCGAGCCGTAGGTCGCGTACTCGGCCACGCGTACGTCGGGGCCGCCGAACATGGCGATGTAGTAGTGGACCGCGGGCAGGGCGGTCACGTCTTCCAGGCTGGCCACGGCGGTGGCAGCGCGGGAGTGGGTGTGAACCACCGCGGGCAGCCCGGTGGTTCGCAGAGCCGCCAGGTGAAGGCCCAGCTCGCTGGCGGGCTTGAGCGGGCCCTCCACCTGCTCGCCCGTCTCGTAGTCCACGACGGCGACGAGGTCCGGGCGCAGATCAACGTAGGGCAGGCCGCTCGGGGTGATGGCGACGAGGTCGCCCTCGCGGGTGGATACGTTCCCCGCGGTGCCGACGACAAGGTCGTCGCCGGTCAGGCGCCGGCAGACGGCGGAGATCTGTGTGCGGGCGTTCTCCAGGAGCATGGCTCCCCCTTACTCTCCCGGGGCGGCGTCGTCGCGCGCCCCGACGCGCATGTGTGATCGCGCCACGATTTCATGATAGCGCTCTCATGTCAACAGGAGAGACTTCGTCGAATAGCCTTGACAATAGGGCAGACTGAGGACAATATCTATGTGCGCGCTCACATACGTGAGTCCTGGTCAGTGTCGCCCAGCAAGAATGAGGTACCAGCCGTGTCACCGCACGCGTCTTCCCACGCCCGTCCCGCGATCGGCATCCGTCCGCTCATCGACGGCAGACGGCACGGGGTCCGCGAGTCCCTCGAGGACAAGACCACTCAGCTGGCCAAGGACGTGGCCGCGCTGATCTCCTCGTCCCTGACCTACCCGGACGGCTCGCCGGTCAGGTGCGTCATCGCCCGGACCAACATCGGCGGCGTCAGCGAGGCCGCCGCCTGCAAGGAGCAGTTCCGCACCGAGAACGTCGGTGCGGAGCTGACCGTGACGGCCTCGTGGAACTACATCACCGAGGTCCTCGACCTAGATCCGTCCATACCGCACGCCATCTGGGGCTTCAACGGCACCGAGCGTCCCGGGGCCGTGACCCTGGCCGCTGCGGCCGCCGCCTACAACCAGCTTGGCATCCCCTGCTTCGGCATCTACGGGCACGACGTTCAGGACGCCGGGGACTCCGGGCTGACCGACGACGTCGTCGAGGACATCCTGCGCTTCGCCCGCGCGGCCCTCGGCGTCGCCCTCATCAAGGGCAAGAGCTACCTCGCCATGGGCACGGTCTCCATGGGCATCGCCGGGTGCCGGCCCCCGGAGCAGTTCCTGGCCGACTACCTGGGCATGCGCACCGAGTACATCGACATGATCGAGATCGACCGCCGCATCACCGGCGGCATCTACGACTCCGCCGAGTACGACAGGGCCATCGCCTGGGCGCGCGAGCACCTCACCATCGGCGAGAACCGCAACCTGCCGGCCAACACCCGGACCCAGGAGGAGTACGACCGCCAGCTCGAGTACTCCATCAAGATGGTGCTCGTCGCCCGCGACCTCATGGAGGGCAACCCGCGCCTGGCCGAGCTCGGCTACGTCGAGGAGGCCGGCGGTCACAACGCCATCGCCGCGGGCTTCCAGGGGCAGCGCCAGTGGACGGACTGCAGGCCCAACGGCGACATTATGGAGACCCTGCTGAACACCACCTTCGACTGGAACGGCAAGCGCCAGGAGGTCGTCTTCGCGACCGAGGGCGACGCCTGCAACGGGCTGTCGATGCTGTTCAACTCCGTGCTGACCAACCGCCCCCAGCTCTTCAGCGACGTGCGCACCTACTGGAGCCCCGAGGCCGTCGAGCGCGTCACCGGCCACCGGCCGGAGGGGAGGGCCGCCAAGGGCTTCATCGACCTGCGCAACTCCGGGGCCACCACCCTCAACGCCACCGGCCAGGAGAGGGACGCCGACGGCAACCCGGTCATCAAGCCCTGGTGGGAGATCACCGAGAAGGAGATCGAGGCGGACCTGAGGGCCACCACCTTCCACGCGGCCAACGCGGAGTACTTCCCCGGCGGCGGGTTCTCCACCCACTTCGTCACCGCCGGCGGCATGCCCGTGACCGCCTCGCGACTCAACTTCGTCGCCGGTCTCGGCCCGGTTCTCCAGGTCTCCGAGGGCTGGACCATCGAGCTTCCCGACGAGGTCAGGGACGTGATCGAGGGCCGCACCGACCCGCTGTGGCCCACGACCTTCTTCGTACCTCGCCTGACCGGCCAGGGCGCCCACGCCTCGGTCTACGACTGGATGGCCAGCTGGGGCGCCAACCACACGGCCACCGGCTACGGGCACTTCGGGGCCGACCTCATCACGCTCGCCTCCATGCTGCGCATTCCGGTCTACATGCACAACGTGCCGCCGGAGCGGATCATGCGCCCCAAGGCCTGGGTCCCCTTCGGCACGGCGGACCTGGAGAGCGCGGACTTCCGCGCCTGCGCCGCCTTCGGCCCGATCTACCGGTAGAAGGAGAGCCGTGATGCGGACCGGTTCCCACAGCGCCGTCGCCCTCGATCTCGGCTCCGGCTCAGCGCGGGCCGTCCTCGGGGTCCTGTCCCACGGCGTGCTGGAGACGAGGGAGGTCTACCGGCTCCCCCACCGGGCCAGGCGCGAGGGAGGGGCTCTGTGCTGGGACATCGAGGCCCTGACCGGCGCCGTGAGGACCGGCCTGGAGCGGGGGCGGGAGGCGCTCGGCGCGGACCCGGAGAGCATCGGGATCGACACCTGGGGCGTCGACTACGGGCTTCTGGACCACGAGGGCGGGCTTCTGCGGCCGCCGCGGGCCTACCGCGACGAGCGCATGGCGCGTCATGCCGCCGGGCTCGATGCGCGCATCAGCCGCGAGGACGCCTGGCGCTCGACCGGCATCGCGCCCCTGGAGATCAACACCGCCTACCAGGTCTTCGCCGACCTGCAGGAGGAGCCCGCCCTGCGCCGGCGGGTGGGCCGTCTCCTGCCGCTTCCGGACCTGCTGGCCCACGAGCTGGGCGCCCCGGTCGCGGTGGGGCGCGCCATCGCCAGCACCACCGAGCTGGCCTCCCCCGGGGCGCGCGAGTGGTCTGCGCCCATGGTGGAGGCGGTGGGCCTGCCCCCGCAGTGGCTGCCGCCCCTGGTCGACGACGTCACCGTCGCGGGCCGGGTGGAGGGCGCCGGCACTGCGATCGTGCGCCCCGGCGGGCACGACACCGCCTGCGCGGTGCACGCCCTGGGACTGGCTCCGCAGGAGACGGCGCTGTTCATCTCCTGCGGCTCCTGGAGCCTCATCGGGGTCGCGCTGCCCGAGCCGCTGCTGGACCCCCGGGCTCTGAAGGCGGGGCTCACCAACGAGGTCCGCACCGACGGCGGCGTGCGCCTGCTGCGCAATCTCACCGGGCTCTGGCTGCTTCAGGAGTGCCAGCGGGCCTGGCGGGACGACGACGTCGTCTCGCTGATCCGGGCCGCGGACGGGACGTCCTCCCTGGGCGTCGTCGTCGACCCCGACGACGGGTCCTTCACGCGCCCGGGCGACATGCCGGACAAGCTGGCGCGGTGGTGCCGGGAGCGCTACGGGAGGGCGCCGGACGGACGCGCCCAGACCGTACGCCTCATCCTGGAGTCCCTGGCCTGCGCCCACGCGGCCTACGCCGAGCAGCTGACCCGCCTGGCCGGTTCCCGATTGGGACCGACGGCGCCCATCCATCTCATCGGGGGAGGGGCGCGCAACCGGCTCCTCGCCCAGATGACCGCCACCGCCTGCGGGCGCGAGGTGATCGTGGGCGCCGTGGAGGCCAGTGCCACCGGCAACCTCTTGGCCCAGCTCGAGGCACTGGGCATCACCCGCCCTGAGGACCGCGGTCAGATCCTGAACGATTCCTGCTCCCGCACAGTGCTGGCACCGCAGGACGGCGCCCCCGCCTTCGACGCCATGCGCGCTCGGCTCGCCGAGGTGCGGCGCGCCTGACCACCCCGCTGCTGCCGCGGGTGCTCGCGCCCCATCACCAGGGCCCTGGTGCCCGCCATCCGGTTCGTAATCCCGCTACCCGGCCGCAGAGATCCAGTCGTCGGTCCACTCGTACAACGATTCCCACCGCAGGCCCCGGCCGAGGCCTCGATCCACAACGAAAGGCATGCCAGTGCTCCGCAACATCCCAGCCAATCTGTCTCCCGAGCTGGTGCGCATCCTCATGGAGATGGGCCACGGCGATGAGATCCTTCTCGCCGACGCCAACTTCCCGGGCCACCGCCTTCACCCCCGGACCGTGCGCGCCGACGGCCTCATGATCCCCGACCTGCTGCGCTCGATCCTCACCCTCATGCCCCTGGACCGCTACTCCGACTACCAGGTGGCGCTCATGGAGACTGTGGGCGACGACCCGCGCCCGCCGGCGTGGGACGTCTACGAGCGGATCTGGACCGAGGCCGAGGCCGCTGCGGGCCCGGTTGCGGTGCGCACCATCGAGCGCATGGCCTTCTACCAGCACGCCGCCGGCGTCTACGCCGTCGTCCTGACCGGGGAGACGGCGCTCTACGGGAACCTCATCCTCAAGAAGGGAGTCCTGTAAGGCGTGCGAGCGCCTGCACCGCCGTCGTCGCTGCGGCTGCCGCTCCTCGGCCGAGCCCTGGGGCGCATCTTCCGCGGTGAGTGGCGCGCGGGGAGATAAGGCACCTGTCCGTGTTCTATTAGAGAATCGTGGCCGCCCCGGAGCCCGGTTTTACCGGCCTTGCGGGGAAGGCGAGATATTCATGCGGCCAGCAGAATCTGCGCTTGCGTAGCGAATCCCCGTTGACTACGATGTGAGCGCCAACAATCGTGTCGCATGCATTTGTTGAGGCCGTCGGACGGCGGCAGCGTGTGGCAGATGTTCTACGCGCCTCACTCAAGGAAGAGAGAAGCTCACAGGGACGCGTTCATTTCCCATCGTTCCTTCATGGTCTCCGCATCGTTCCTGGCCGCAGTCGGCGCCAGCGCCTCGCTGGGCGCCTGCTCGTCCGGGTCGGGCGGCTCCAACGCGTCGGCTCCCAACCAGATGTTCACCTGGGTCTCCACCGAGTCCGACCGGGCCCAGTGGCAGGCCTTCGTCGACGCCGTGAAGGAGACGGACCCGGACTTCAGCCTGGAGTTCTCCGGCCCCTCCTTCAACGACTACTTCACCAAGGTCAAGACGCGCATGACCGAGAGCGATGCTCCCGGGATCCTCACCACCCAGGCGGCGCGCACCAAGGAGCTGGCCACCATCATGGAGCCCCTGGACGATCTCATCGCCGAGCACGGGGTCGACATCTCCATCTACAACAAGGCGATGATCGAGGGAATGACGGTGGACGGCAAGATCTACGCCCTGCCGTACGACGCCGAGCCCGATGTCATGTTCTACAACCGGCGGCTCTTCACCGAGGCGGGGCTGGGGCTTCCTCCGACCTCGTACACCTATGAGAAATTCCTGTCGGACATGAAGAAGCTGACCTCCGGTGATAAGTACGGGATCGCTATCAAGCCCGGACTGCTGGACAACGCCCCGGGAACCTTCGCCTATGCCGACGGCGCCACCGTCCTGGACTCCTCCGGCAACCCCGCTCTCACCAGCGACGCCTTCGTCTCGGCCGTGCAGAAGGCCTTCGACCTGAGCGCCAAGCACGGCGTCGCCAAGGCGCCCTCGGCCTCGGACGGGGACGAGGTCGCCCAGGGGGCCTTCACGTCCGGGGAGGCGGCCTCCATCATCGATGGGCCGTGGATGTACTCGACCTTCGCCGAGCAGCTCGGCGAGGACCTGGGCGTGTGCGTCGTTCCCAGCGACTCCGGGAGCGCCGTGGGCCTCATCCAGGGGTCGGGGTTCGGGATCGGCAAGAAGTGCCCCGACAAGGACGCCGCGTTCTCCAACATCCTCAAGCTCGTCAGCTCCGACGTCGTGGGCAAGGTGGCCCGCGCCCGCGGCACGGTGCCCTCCGTCGACACCGAGATGGACGGATGGGCCGAGGGGAAGCACGCCGAGAGCGTCGAGGCCGTCACCTTCCTGCTCGGCAGCGGCACCGCCCTCATCACGCCCGAGAGCTGGAACCAGATCACCACGTCCTTCAGCCAGTACTGCCCCGAGGGGTTCCGCGGCAGCCGGTCCGCCGCCGACATTCTGAAGGACCTGCAGGAAGCGGCGGGCTGATGTCCGCAACCACGGTGCATGCGGACCGGCCCCGCCAGCGGGGGGACGGTCTTCGCGCGCTGCTGTACCTGGCGCCGGGAATGAGCGGGTTCGTCCTGTTCATCGTCCTCCCGCTCCTGGCCTCGCTGGTCATCTCCTTCTACTCCTGGTCGTTGACCAGTGATCCCGAGGCCGTGGGCCTGGAGAACTATGCGCGCATGTTCACCGGCCAGGACCCCGCCTTCTACACGGTCCTGCGCAACACGGTGGTGTTCGCGCTGCTCTACACCGCGACCAACCTCACGATCTCCACGGGGCTGGCCTACTGGCTCCAGCACCTGTCGGAGGGCTGGTCGCGGGTCCTGAGAGTCATCTTCTTCATCCCCGTGGTCACGCCCATGGCGGGAAACGCGCTCATCTGGCGGCTCCTGCTCAACGACGACGGGGTGGTCAACTCCGTCCTGGAGAAGATCGGCCTGAACGGCCTCCCCTGGCTCAACGACCCGACCCTGGCCATGGTCTCCCTGGTGATCATGAGCCTGTGGCAGGGGCTGGGGTACAACATCGTGGTCCTGACCGCCGGACTCAACGGGATCAACCCCTCGGTCCTCGAGGCCGCGGAGATCGATGGGGCCGTGGGGTGGCGCAGGTTCTTCCTCATCGTCTTCCCGATCCTGTCTCCCACCTTCTTCTTCTGCACGGTGATGACGGTCATCGGCGCGTTCAAGGTCTTCGCCCAGCCCTTCTTCCTCACCAAGGGAGGGCCGGGCGAGGCCACCAACACCATCGTCCTGTCCCTGTACCGCAACGGATTCGCCTTCGACAGGCTCGGCTACGCGTCGGCGCTTGCCTGGGTCCTCTTCGTGATCGTCATGCTGCTGACGGCTCTGCAGTTCAGTCAGCAGAGGAAGTGGGTGAGCTATGACTCCTAGAAACGGTTTCAGAGCACGGAGAATCATCTCTCACGCGCTGCTGTCCCTCATTGCCGCGGCTTTCCTCCTCCCCTTCGTGTGGATGCTGGTGACATCCCTCAAGCCGACTTCCGAGGTCTTCTCCACCGGGGCGTCGCTGACCGGGTCGCGCCTGGCCTGGGACAACTACTCCGAGGCCGTCGAGCAGATACCGCTGGGCAGGATCATCCTCAACTCCATCATCGTCGCCTCCTGCGGCGCGCTGCTGACCATGCTGGTGTCGCTTCTGAGCGCCTACGCCTTCGCCAGGCTGCGCTTCCGCTTCCGCGACCACCTGTTCATGCTGTTCCTGGGCGCCCTCGTCCTGCCCCAGGAGGTGCTCGTCATCCCCCTCTACATCGGCTTCCAGAGGCTTGGCCTCATCAACAGCTACGTCTCGCTCATCCTCCCCTTCGCCTTCGGGGCCTTCGGGACCTTCCTCATCCGGCAGTTCGTTCTGAGCCTGCCCCTGGAGTTCGAGGAGGCGGCGCGCATCGACGGTGCCGGCGACCTGAGGATCCTGTGGAGCATCCTCATCCCCCTGCTCAGGGCGCCGATCCTCGTCGTGGGCGTGTTCTCCTTCATCGACTACTGGTCGAGCTTCCTGTGGCCGCTGATCGTCATCAATGACGCCGACCTGGCCACCATCTCGCTGGGGCTCCAGATGTTCTCCGGGGAGCGGGGGACCGACTGGGGTCCGATGATGGCGGCGGTCTCCCTGTCCGTCATCCCGTCGTTCGTGATCGTCGCCTTCCTCCAGAAGCAGCTGGAGAAGGGCGTGACGCTCGGCGCCTTCGGGGGCCGCTGAGATGGGGCGACCGGTTTCCTCCGAGCACCGCGACCTCTTGGGCGTCCATGCTCCGCAGTGGCTCGACCGCGCGGTGCTGGGAATCTTCATCCACTGGGGCGCCTACTCGGTGCCGGCCTGGGCGGAGCCGCACGGCGAGCTGGGGACCGAGCCGGATGAGGCGACCTGGTTCACGCACAACGCCTACGCCGAGTGGTACTTCAACACCATCCGGATCGACGGCAGCCCCGCCCAGGCCCACCACCGGAGCACCTACGGAATGCTGCCCTACGACGCGTTCCTGGACATGTGGCGCGCCGAGCGCTTCGACCCGGACGGCTGGGCCGACCTCTTCGCCCGCGCGGGGGCGGACCTGGTGATCCCCACGACCAAGCATCACGACGGCATCACTCTGTGGGATGCGCCCGGGACGTACGGGCGCAACACAGTGGTGCGCGGGCCGCGCCGCGACCTTGTGGGCGAGATCGCTCAGGCCGTGCGGAGCCGAGGAATGCGCTTCGGCGCCTACTACTCCGGGGGAGTCGACTGGCACTACCGACCGTTCCCGCCCGTGCTCAGCCAGGAGGACCTGGAGCGGTGCGCGCGCACGGCCGATCCCGAGTACGGTCGGTACATCTACGCCCATTGCATGGATCTGTTTGAGCGCTATCATCCGGATGTCTTCTGGAATGACATTGAATGGCCGGACTGCGCCAAGAACTTCGAGGAGTATGGCTTAGGTTCCCTGCTGACGAGCTACTACTCCCTGTGCCCAGAGGGCGCGGTAAATGATCGCTTCGGCGGATTCCACTCCGACTACGAGACCAGTGAGTACCAGGCCATGCGTGACTCCGAGGGCGCCGAGCGGTGGGAGAACTGCCGCGGCATCGGACTCTCCTTCGGCTACAACCGCCAGGAGACCGGCGAGCAGTATCTCACCGGCCCCCAGCTCTCGCGGCACCTGGCCGATGTGGTTGCGCGCGGCGGACGCCTGCTGCTCAACGTGGGTCCGCGTGCGGACGGCACCATTCCCGGGCCGCAGCGCAGGAGCCTGGAGGGACTGGGGGAGTGGATGGCGGGAGCCAAGCCGGAGCTCGTCGGGACCACCGACGAGCTGCGGGAGCGGGCCTGCTCCGTCGACGGAGCCCGTCTCGTCTCGCATGACGACCATGCCGTGCTGCTGGTTCTCGATGATCTGGATGTGGCCCTGGAGGACCTCCCGAGTGCCTTCGAGTGGAGGCAGGCCCGGTCGGTCGATGCGTCGTCGTCTGCGTCAGTGCGCGGGTCCCGCCTGCATGCGCGCGCCGGCGACCAGGGTCCGGGGGTCGTCGTGGCGCGGCGACGCTGAGGATCCCCGGCTCCGGGGCGCCCGCATCGCCCGCTGGGACGAGGGTCGCGAAACGATCCGCCCGGCGCCCGCGCGCGTCACCGGCAGCCGCCGTTACGAGGAGCTCTCCTCGCCGGCCGGGTGGGGCCGTCGCGGTTCAGGGACGCCGAGCGCCCAGGGGGCGCCGCGTTGCGGATCGCCAGTCGCTTGGCGCCATAGGAGGGGCGCCGAGCGCCCAGGGGGCGCCGGCTGACGCGCGCCGTCAGCCACCGGGGCGCCGCTAGGGGGGCGGGTGACCGGGGCCGGGGGCGCTCCCGATCGCCCGTTGCGACCGTGGTTGGGACCGGTACCGATCCGTTTTGGCGCTGATGCTGCAGTCCTTGATCGAGGCGGGTGTGCTGTGCGACGGGGCCACGAGTGTCAGAAGCCGAGGCTTTCAAGGACTTCCCTGTCTCTGCTCGGATCGGCGGTAGGCGCTGGAGCGCTGCGCCGCCTTCGGACTAAATGACTTTGTCAGGACCAAGCTCTTGACACCGGTCCCGCGGTCGTCGCATACTCGTGCCGCAAAGGTTGTCACGTGACAATCCGGTTCCCAGATGTTCGTCAACGAGGATGATCAATGACCGCACAGCCCTCTCCGCCGCCCGACGCCGTCCGGCTGCACTCCGTCAGGCGCCGTCTCAATGTAGCGACCGTCGTCATCACCTTCGGCGCCCTCGCCTTCGGCTACGACACCGGAGTCATCTCCGGCGCCCTGCCCTTCATGACCCGCTCGACTGCCGAAGGAGGCCTCGGCCTCACGCCGACAACCTCGGGCATGGTGACCTCCTCCCTTCTGCTCGGCGCGGCCTTCGGGGCGATCATCGGCGGGAGGCTCTCCGACCGGCACGGGCGCCGCCACAACGTCATGATGCTGGCCTTCGTGTTCTTCCTGGGCGCCCTCGGGTGCGCCCTGGCACCGAACCTCCCGATCATGCTCGTCTGCCGCATGATCCTCGGCTTCGCCGTCGGCGGCGCCTCGGCCACGGTCCCGATGTTCATCGGCGAGCTGGCCCCCGCCGAGCGGCGCGGCCCGCTCGTCTCCCGCAATGAGCTCATGATCGTCACCGGTCAGCTCATCGCCTACGTCTCCAACGCCATTATCGGCCTCGTCTCCGAGGGCGGGCACGCCTGGCGCCTCATGCTCGGGCTGGCCACCATCCCCGCGGCCGCCCTGTGGATCGGCGTCCACTTCGTGCCCGAGTCCCCGCGCTGGCTCGTCAGCAGGGGGCGCAGTGCCGAGGCCCTCGAGGTCCTCACGCTGCTGCGCACCGGCGACCCCCGCCCCGAGGTCGAGGAGATCGCCGAGATCGTCAAGGAGACCGCCGAGGCGCAGTCCAACGCCAGGGAGCACCTCGGGACGCCGTGGATCCGCCGCATCACCCTCATCGGCATCGGGTTCGGCATCGTCATCCAGCTCACCGGCGTCAACGCCATTATGTACTTCGCCCCGACGGTGCTCATGAGCACCGGCATGGGCACGCAGGCCTCGCTCGTGGCGACCATCGCCAACGGCGTCGTCTCCGTCGTCGCCGTGGCCGTCGGCCTGGTCGTCATCGGCCGGTCGAGCCGCCGCATGATGCTGCGCATCGGCATGAGCGGCCTGGTCACCTCCCAGGTCCTCCTCGGTCTGGCCTTCCTCCTGCCCGAGGCCCCCTGGCGCGGCTACCTCATCCTCGCGCTCATGCTCTGCTTCCTGTGGTTCATGCAGATGTTCTGCAGCATCGTCTTCTGGCTCATGATGGCCGAGATCTTCCCACTGCGGGTGCGCGGGCTGGCCATGGGGATCGCGGTCTTCTGCCAGTGGATCTCCAACGCCCTCGTCACCCTCTTCTTCCCGATCCTCCTGGACAGGATCGGTATGAGGACCTTCTTCATCTTCGCGCTCCTCAACTTCCTCATCCTCATCTGGGAGCAGAGGTACCTGCCCGAGACCAAGGGCAAGTCCCTGGAGTACCTCGAGGAGGAGCTGGCCTCCGGCTCCGACGCCCGCGACCCCGGCCCCCTGGCCATCGGCTGAGCCCGCACGCCCGCCCCGGACCCACCCGCCGCACTATTCAGTGCATCTGTCCACCATATTCACCACCATATCCGAAAGGAACCACACCATGTCCCGCACGTCCCGCGACCTGCGCATTGCCGTCGTCGGAGCCGGATTCGCCGGCCAGGGCCACGCCTTCGGCTTCCGCAACGCCCAGATGCTGCCCGCCCTCAAGGGCGTCAACGTCCGTCTGGACACCCTCGTCGAGCCCAACGCGCCCCTGGCGGAGACCGTCGCCGCCAAGTACGGCTTCGAGCGGACCGCCGCCGGCATCGAGGAGATCATCGACCGCCCAGAGATCGAGGCCGTCTCCCTGGCCCTGCCCAACAACGCCTACATCGGCGTCGTCCCGAGGCTGCTCAAGGCCGGCAAGCACGTCTTCTGCGAGAAGCCGCTCGGCCTGACCTCCGCCGAGGCCGAGGAGATGACCCGCGCGGCCGAGGAGGCCGGCGTCGTCACCTCCGTGGGCTTCTGCCGACGGCGGGTGCCAGCGCTGGCCGCGCTCGCGCAGGTCGTCCGGGACGGCGGCATCGGCACGGTCCACTCCTTCCGCGCCAGCTACTTCGCCGACTACGCCTCCGACCCGAAGGCCCCCCGCACCTGGCGCTTCGTCAGGAGCGTCGCCGGGGGCGGCGCCGTCGCCGACATCGGCGCCCACATCATCGACACGGTGCGCTTCGTCCTGGGCGACGTCGCCGAGGTCATCGCCTGCCAGCTGGAGACGGTCATCAGGGAGCGCCCGCTGCCCACCGGTGGCACCGGTCACAGCCAGGGCGCCTCCGCCACCGAGTCCGGCCCCGTGGAGAACGACGACAACGCCGTCATCTCCCTGCGCACGGCGGGCGGCGCCATCGGCTCGGTCAACCTCTCGCGCATCGCCGCCGGGATCACCGATGTCTTCGCCATCGAGGTCTACGGCGACAAGGGCTGGGCCAAGTTCGAGTCGCCCCACTCCGACGAGTTCTACCTCTGCCAGCCCGAGCAGTCCGCTCCCGGCCTCGACGGCCCGCGCCAGATCATCGCCGGTCCCGACCTGCCCTACTTCGGCGACGTCGCCTGCATGCCCGGCCGCGGCGTGGGCACCGGCTACGGCGAGAACCTCATCGGCGAGATCCAGGAGTTCCTCGCCGCCGTCGTCGGCAAGGGCGAGGTCACCGTGCCCTTCGCCGAGGCGATCCCGACCATGCGGATCATCGAGGCCGCGCAGAAGGCAGCCGCCACGGGCGCTCCCGTGGCGCTCGCCTGAGCGGCGCCGTTAGAGTCTGGGGCGGTGCCCGCCGGGCGGGCACCGCCCCAGACTTGTCTGTGAGGGGGTAGTCCGTGGCGCCCACCCGCCGTGTCACCCAGGCGGACCTCGCCCGCCGCGCGGGCGTCTCCCGCTCCTGCGTCTCCCGCGTCGTGCGCGGCCTGGACAAGGTCAGTGACGACAAGCGCGAGCGCATCCTGGCGGCGGCCCGCGAGCTGGGCTACATCGACAACGGCCTGGCCACCGCGCTCGCCGGCAACAGGCGGCGGCGCCTCGTGGGCTTCCTGCCGCAGGAGATCTCCAACGCCGTCTTCGGGGACGTCTACGACAGCCTCAAGGCCGGGCTCGGGCCCGAGGGCTGCCAGCTCGTCATTGTCGAGGGGTCCTTCGACCCCGACGACGAGGACGCCCGCCTCCGGGAGCTCGTCTCCTTCGCGCCGGACTGCATTGTCGTGGCCGGGTACGCGGGCTCCACCGACGCGCTCGCGGCGGCGGTCCACTCCATCCCGATCGTGTCGGTCACCCGTCGGGTGGACGAGGACCGCGTCATCTCCGTGATGGGCGACGACCGCGCCGGGGCCGCGCTGGCCGTCGAGCACCTCGTCGGCCTCGGGCACGAGCGCATCGCCCATCTCCAGCTCCCGCCGACGATCCCCTACGAGGGGCGCGCCGCGGGCTACACCGCGGCCATGGAGGACGCCGGTCTCGCCCCCCGGCTCGTCACGCCGCGCACCCAGGGCCGGCAGGACGCCCGGGAGGCCGTCCGCGCCCTGTTCGCCACCGGGGACCCGCCCACCGGCGTCTTCTGCGGCAACGATCACATGGCGCTCGGCGCCCTGGAGGCCCTGCACGCGGCGGGGCTGGACGTCCCCGGGGACGTCTCCGTCGTCGGCTACGACGGCCAGAGCGCGTCGGGCCCCGCCGGCCTGACGACAGTTGACCAGGGGGTCGCCGAGCAGGGGCGCATCGCGGCCGGCTTCGTCCGCCTCCTCCTGGGGACCGCGGGCGCCGAGAAGGCCGCGGGGCTCTCCCACCGGGTCCTGACGCCGGTCCTCGCCGTGCGGCGGACGACGGCGCCGCCGCGCCGCTGAGGCGCGCCGGACCGGTGACGGCCGCCCCGGCGGCGCGAGGGGCTCAGGCCGGGGGAGCGGAGGATCCCCGCACCGACAGGCCGCTGGGCGGGAGGACCTCGAGCCGCTGCGGCGCGTCCGGGGCGGCGATGCGGTCGATGATCATCCGGGCGGCCAGGCCCCCCTGGGCGGCGGTGGACAGGCCGACGGAGGTCAGGGAGATGGGCGGCAGCGCCGCCAGGTAGGAGTCGTCGACGCCGACGACGCTCAGCTCTCCGGGGCAGGCGACGCCCAGGTCCACCGCGGCGGACACGACGCCGATGGCCGCCAGGTCGTTGGCGGCGAACACGGCTGTCGGCCGGGGGCCGGGGCGGGTGAGCAGGTCGGCGGCGGCGGCGCGCCCGCCCTCGGTGCTGGAGTCGGAGTCGACGACGACGGCCGCATCGGCCAGGCCCTGCTCGGCCATGAAGGCCTCGTAGGCCTGTGCGCGGATCCGGAAGGTGCCGTTGTCCAGCCCCCGGACGTGGGCGATGCGCCGGTGCCCCAGGCCGTGCAGGTGCATGAGGGCCAGGCGGGCGGCCGCGGCGTCGTCGGGAACGACGACATCGAGGGAGGCGTCGTCGAACTCGTGGTTGCCGGCGATGACGGTGGGCACGGAGCGGATTGCCGTCACGAGGCGCTCCGAGACCGGCGTGGTGCCGGCCAGCACGATGCCGTCGACCTGGCGCTCCGCGAAGGACTTGATGAGGCTCTCGCCCATCGACTGGTCCAGGCGGGTGTCGCACATGAGCATGGAGTACCCGGCAGCGCCGAGGACCTGGGCCAGGCCGTCGAGGAAGTCGACGAACCACGGCTGGCGCAGGTCGTGGACGAGGATGCCGATGGCGCGCGACTGCCGCCTCGTCAGGCTCCTCGCGGCGGCGGAGGGGCGGTAGTCGAGCTCCTCGATGGCGGCGGCGATGGCCTTGCGCGCATGGGCACTCACCGTAGCCGGATCCTGGAGGTAGCGGGAGACGGAGGACTTCGAGACCCCGGCGCGCCTGGCGACGTCGCGGATCGTCGTGCCCGCCCTCGGGCGCGCCTGGTGTACCACGGGCGACCGTCCTCTCCTCGTCTTCGCGGGTGCCGGGGGCATCATAACCTCCTCGTGGTCCCGGTCCCGCTGAATCGGTCCATTATGCTGCCGTGGTCGCGTATCGATTGAACTAATGCCAGTACTTGACATCGAGGGTGTACAGGAGAATGATTGGGACCGGTCCCGATCGGAGGGTCAGACGTACTTCGACCGGTTCGCGCATGGGCCGCCGCCCGCGGCCCGCCACGACTGCCCAAGGAGACAACGATGTCCTCAACCGTCACAACGCCCGCCTCGGCTCCGCCCCCGACTCCTGGGGCGTGTGGATGCCCGACAGCCCCAAGCAGACCACCGGCGCCCGCTACCTGGACGAGATCGCGATGGCCGGCTACCGCTACATGGAGATCGGCCCCTACGGCTTTCTCCCCACCGATGCGAGCGAGCTGGCCGACGAGCTCGCCAAGCGCGACCTCAAGGTCTCCGCCGGCACCACCGGCGGGGCCTTCCACCGGGCCGACGACTTCAAGACCATCACCAGGGAGGCCCTCGACGTCGCCCGTCTGGCGGCCGCCGTCGGCGGTACCTACGTGGTCCTGCTGCCCGCCATGTACCGCGACCTGTTCACCGGCGAGTACGTCGAGGGCAAGGAGCTCGACGCCGACGGGTGGAAGCAGCTCGTCAGGGCGACCCAGGAGCTCTCCGAGATCATCAAGGGCGAGACCGGCCTGCGCGCCGTCTTCCACCCGCACGCCGACTCCCACGTCGAGACCCAGCGGCAGACCTACCGGTGGCTCGACGACACCGACCCGGACAAGGTCGGCCTGTGCCTGGACACCGGGCACATCGAGTACTGCGGCGGCGACTCCGCCGAGATCATCCGCCGCTACCCCGAGCGCGTGGAGTACATCCACTTCAAGCAGGTCGACCCGGCCAAGATGTCGGTGGTCAAGGACAAGGACCTCGGCTTCTACGACGCCGTCCAGATGGGCGCCATCTGCGAGCCGCCCGGCGGCGTGCCCACCGCCGAGTCCATCACCCGGGAGATGTGGCGCCTGGACCCGAGCATCTTCGTGATCGTCGAGCAGGACCTCTTCCCCTGTCACCCGGACACGCCCTTCCCGATCGCGCTGCGCACCGCCTCCTACCTGCGGGGCGCCCGCATCGCCCGCTGAGACGAGGCGCGCGAGACGATCCGCCCGGCGCCGCCCGCGCCCTCCGCCGTCCCGGGGCGACCGGAGGGTGAGGGCGGCGCCGTCGCTGCCCGAGGAGGGGCGGTCGAGCCGTGGCCGGAGGGGGCCCGTCAGCCGGGGCCTGTCAGTGCCTGGCAGTCTCACCGCAGCGGGTGCAGACTCGTCGGGCAAGTCCTCATCCGTACCCGGGAGCATCATGACCACAGTTCTCGCCATTGGAGCCACCGGTCAGGTCGGCCGCCTCGTCGTGGAGGAGGCGCTGGCGCGCGGCCTGACCGTGCGCGCCCAGACCCGCGACGCCGGGCGGGCCCGTCGCGCCCTGCCGGAGGGGGCCCGGATCGTCGAGGCCTCGCCCGTGGCCGCCGACGAGCTGCGCCCGCACGCGGGCGACGTCGACGCCGTCGTCCTGACCCACGGCGGCGACACGGACGGGGACGGCAGCTCCTTCTACGCCGTCATCCCCGCCCTCCTGGACGCGCTGGGCGGCAACGGCGCCCACATCAGCCTCATGACGGCGATGAACACGAGCCACTCGGCGGGCCCGAGCCGCTACGGCTTCGTCGAGTGGAAGCGGCGCGCCGAGCGCCTCGTGCGCGCCAGCGGCCACCCCTACACGATCGTGCGGCCCGGCTGGTTCGACTACCAGGGGCCGGATGACCGGCGCATCGACCTGCGCCAGGGCGACCTCGTCACCGGCCGGCCTGGCGTGGACCGCCGCCACATCGCCCAGGTCCTCCTGGAGGGTGCCCTCAACCCCTCCGGGACGCGGCGCACGGTCGAGGTCTTCAGCGCCGCCGGCGCGCCCGTGACCGACTACGAGGCCCTGTTCGCCGCCACCCGGGCGGACGAGCCCGGCGTCCTCGACGGAGTGCTCGACACCAACAACGTGCCGCTTGCCGAGGAGCCCGCCCGCGTCCGCGACGACATCGCACGCCTGGGCCGGCGCGGAGCCCGACATCACATCCGATAGCATCAATGCTATAAACTGCTACAATGCGGGTTCGTGGGACGGTTCCGTGTGAGGGAGGCACCCGCTCTCGTGCGGAGCGCAAGGGCTGACGCGGGACTCACGCAGGCTGAGCTTGCACGTCGTGCGGGCATCCAGCAGTCGAGCCTCGCCCAGATCGAGGGGGGGCGTCGCGCCGTCTCCGAGGAGATGCTGGAACGCATCCTCTCCGCCGCTGACTACAGACCCTCGGTAGCCCTCGCTGCGCATGCGGACAGGATTATCGAGCTGGGACGCAGACGGGGCCTGGTCGACATCCGGGTCTTCGGCTCGGCGCTCGCGGGCGAGGACGGCTTCCACAGCGATATCGACCTGGTTGTCACCCCCGAGGCGGGAACGGACCTTTTCGACGTCTTGCTCTTCGCCGCGGAGGTCGAGGAACTGACCGGCTTCCCCGTGGACGCGGTCTCGGACCAGTCGCGCGCCGCGCAGGACGGCGTGATGGCCTCCGCGCTCGCCTCGGCGGTACCGCTGTGAGCGGGGGCGGGGGACGCGAAGGCGTCGCATCGGGTTCCAGCAGTCAGGATCGTTTCCGGCCCGCGGCCCGTGCGAGTGTGCGGGACGTGCATCGCCTTCGCCTCCCCATTGAGAATATCCGGATGGAGCTGGCGTCGATCGAGGCCCGGACGGCCCTTGTCGCGAGTACACAGAGGTCGGAGTTCCGCGACGGGACGGCGGCCTACGATGCGGCGTCGATGGCGATGATCCGCCTGGCCGCACTGCTGGAGCGGCAGGAGATGACCGAGACGGCCGGGGCCGCGTTGAGCCCAGACGAGCTGGCTGCGATTCGGACGACTCGCAATATCGCGGCGCACGCCGGGTACCGGAATATGAACGACGATCTCCTCTGGCTCGCCGTGACCGAACGCGTCCCGGATATTCTTGAGCGTCTGCTGTCCGCGCTGCCCCGGGCCTGACCGATGAGCCTCGACGTCCTGGGAGGCCGAGGGTCCTTGCCGTGCGCCCTCGTCCTGTCGGCGCGGATCCGGGAGGCTGCAAGCATGATTCCGGTGGGGTGCGGGCCGGGCGGGCGCGCGGACGTCATGGGTACTGCGTCCGCCCGCCGCCGGGCCTCCGTCGGCTGAAGACGGCCTTGACCGGAAAAGGTGGCTCCCGCGCACTCTTCAGGCGCTCATCGGTCTTGGGCGCAGCGGGGATTGGCGAATTCACCGGCGACTCGATGCGTCGGTCTGCGGTTGAACGTCAGTTCGAGGTGCTCGGTGATGTCTTGGACCGTGTCCGCCGTGCGGACTCCGAGACCTCCCGGAGGATTCCCGACCTTGCTCGGATCATGGGGCTGTGGGCCGATCTGCTCGGTCTGAAGGAGCCCGACCCGACAATCCGGCTGTTCGCTCCCGCGCAGGTCGATTTCGGCAGGAGGATGCGGATCGCGTCGAAAGTCTTCATCGATCGCAACTTCACGGCCATGTCGATCGGTGGGATCACCATCGGCGAGGGCGTCGTCGTCGGGCCCCGCCGAGCGCGACGGTACGCGCCGTCTTCGCGGGCGTGTCGACGTGCGGGTGATTGGCGGTGCCCGGGCGCCGGGGTGTCGTCCGGCACTGGGAATCGGCGCCCGTGTCTGGGAGACTGACGCCATGACCCCGACAGTCGAGAGCCTTGAGGCGCGCGAGGCGCTGATGGCGCATCGCGACGAGGTCGATGCCCTGCTCGCGCGTTACGGCGCCTCTAACCCGCGGCTGTTCGGCAGCGTCGCCCGCGGTGACGCCGGACCTCTGTCGGACATCGATCTCCTTGTCGACCTGGAGGACCCGCGGCGGCGCACCCTGATGCGGCTCGGCGGCCTCAACGAGGGGCTGCGCCGCGTGCTCGGGCGTCCAGTCGATGTGGTCGCCCCCAGTGTCCTGCGCGCCGGCGTGTCCCGGCAGGCTCTCGCGGACGCGGTGGCGATATGAGCAGGGCGGTCCCGGACAGGCTGCGGGACATCCTCAAGGCGATCGACCGGTGCCAGGCGTACCGCGCGCCGATGACTTCGGCGGACCGGTCCCTCTCCGCCATGGCGGAGGACGCCGTTCTGCTCTGCGGAACATCGGCGTCATCGGCGAGGCCGTCAACCATCTGCCCGACGACCTTGCCCGCCGGCACCCCGAGGTCGATTGGGCGGCGATCGTCGGAATGCGGAACGTCGTCGTCCACGAGTACTTCGGCGTGGACATCGCGATGCTCCTCGACGTGCTTGACACTGACCTACCGCAGCTCGCCGACGTGCTGTCGGCGGAGTTGGAGGGCGGGTCGGCGGGCTGAGGTATCCGGAAAGAAGGTACTCGCCGTGACCGAGCACGTCCCGGATATTCTTGAGCGTCTGCTGGCCGTGCTGCCCTGAGCCTGACTGATGAGCCTCGACGTCCTGCAGGCCGAGGGGCCTTGCCGCGCGTCCTCGTCTTGTCGGCGCGGATCTGGGAGACTGTAAGCATGATCCCGAAGAACCTCCTTCCGAGTGGGCAGGAGATCGCACGCGCCTGTGAGAACCATGGCGTGGCGCGTCTTCGACTTTTCGGGTCCGCGACGACCAGCCGGTTCGATCCCGTGAGCAGCGATCTCGACTTCCTCGTCGATTTCCTGCCTGGACGACCAGACCGGATGAGTGACTATTTCGGCCTGAGGGAGGAGCTGGTCCGGTTGACCGGTCGGTCCGTTGATCTTGTGGTCGCCGAGTCCGTCCGTAACCCGTACTTCAGAGCCTCTTCCCTGGCAACTGCTGAGGATGTCTATGCTGCCTGAAACTGCCGCCCATCTTTGGGATGCTCTCGAGGCGGCCCGTGCCGCACGGGACTTCACCGAGGGTATCGTCTACCATGAATTCACCGGCGACTTGATGCGTCGGTCTGCGGTTGAACGTCAGCTCGAGGTGCTCGGTGAGGCCTTGAACCGTATCCGCCGCGTGGACTCTGAGACCTCCCAGAGGATTCCCGGTCTCGCTCAGATCGTGGGAATGCGGAATATTATTGCCCATGACTACGGAAGCATCGACTGCCGTCTTGTCTGGGAAGCGGCCACGACGCGAGTGCCCGACCTGGTCGCGGTCCTTGCGCTGCTGCTCGATGAGGTTTCTCCAGACCCGGTTGCTGAATGATCTTGCGAGCAAGTGGAGTCCGGCGTCAGAAATCGGCTCAGTGAGCGTGGATCATTCCGCAGATGCGCGGAGCACCTCGGGCCGGAGCATGACACATCCCGTGCTCCCGGGGCATCACTCCCACGAGCTCTGCCAGGTGCTGGTGGCCTCCATCAGGGCCTCGTAACAGCGGGGCTCGCCGGTCAGGTAGAGCTGCTCCCAGGCGTTGATGACCGGCTCCGGGGCCAGGCGCGTGACCCGCATGACCTCGGCGGTGAAAGGGACCGCGTGGACGCCGGAGGCGGTGGTGATGCCCCGGTCGGTGACCGTGGGGGCGTCGATGTAGCGGTCGCCGCCCCGGTAGCCGCTGGGCTTGAGGAAGTCCGCGGCGTTCGATGTGTGGCGGCGCTCATCCAGGAACCCGTTGCGGGCCAGGAGGTACGTGGCCCCGCAGATGGCGGCCACGGGCACGTCACGCGCAAGCAGGTCGGCGACGGTGCCGGCAAGGCGCTCGTGCCCGCCCTCGGTGTAGTGGTTCCCGCCGGGGATGACCAGCGCGGCGAGTGAGCCGTCGTCGGCCGGGCCTGCCAGCTCGTCGAGGTCCGCGGCGGGGGAGAGCGGCAGGCCGCCGAGCGAGCGGACCGGTGCGAGGCCGTCGCCCACGAGCAGCAGGCGGAAGCGCCCGGGGCGAACCTCCTCGACCGCGGTGATCCGGGTGGTCAGATAGGCGTACTCCCAGTCGGCCATGGTCTCGGTGGTGTACAGCGCGATGGTCTGCATGATGCGAGTCCCTTCTGAAGCTCAGGTGTCACCATCCTGCCGATATCGCGAGGTCCTTTCGCGCTGGAGCGACGGCGGAAGACGAGGTCGTGCCGGGCCCGTCCACGGAAGCTGGTCATCCGTGCGAAGGACCGACGACCAGGTCGCGCAGCGGCGTCCACCCCACGGGCAGCGGCCCGCTCATGCCGGCCCGGGCGCGGTCCTGATCTGCCGACCAGCCCTGCGCCGCACTCGCGTCGCCCGTGCCCACCGCGCCTCGCGCGAGCCTGAGCCCCACGCCGTCGACGACGGCGTCGGGCGCGCTGCCCCGACGCGTCGAGGCGCGCACGCTCCACGGGGGATCCGCCCAGCTGCCGCCGCGGAACACCCGGTAGTCGCCGTACCGGGCGGGATCAAGATAGTCCCAGCACCACTCCCACACGTTCCCGAGCATGTCGTGCAGGCCGAAGGCACTGGGTCGCTTCCGCCCGACGGGCTGCGGGCCGTCGGGATCGTCGAGCGAGGTCCACGCGACCTCCCGCAGGTCCCCGTAGCGGGGGCCGCTCGTGCCGGCCCTGCACGCGTACTCCCACTCCGCCTCGGTCGGCAGTCGGAATCCGTCGGCCCGCACGTCCCAGTGCACCCGGCGATCGTCGACGGCGTAGGCGGTCCGCAGCCCGTGAGCGGCGGACAGCCGGTTGCACAGGTCGACGGCCTCGAACCACGTCATGCCGCTCGCCGGCCGGTCGCTCCCGTCCGGGACCAGCGCCGTGCGGGAGACGGAGAAGGCCTCCAGCGTCACCGTGCGCCGGGTGCCGCGGCGGGCGTCATGGAGATCCACGGTTCCTGGAGCGAGGAGCGTCATCTCGCCGATCTGGTAGTCCACGACGCGAACCTACGGGACGTCTCCGGCGGGCGTCGTTGACGCACGCCGTTCGGGATCCGCGGACGACCTCGATGATCTTGTGGCCTGGAGTGCTCGGTTGGTCGGACGTCCGCTTGCGTTCCAGCGCGGGCCGGACCGGATAGGTGTCCGTCAGAATGACATTGGCTGTTCGAGACGCCGAAGCGTGAATGGAGAACCGCATGATTGCAAGGATCCCTCTGGGGCGCACAGTACCTGGGTCGCCCTAATGTCATTCTGACGGACACCCGCCCTGCGCGCGGCCATGGCCCCACGCCCCGCACACGGCCGGGCACGTGCGCGGGCGAGAGCACCGACCTTGGACAGTGCCCGCGCCGGTCGGGCGGGCGGTGCGCCCGATCGTCAGTGCCAGCTCATCGCCCCCATTCGTCGAGATCGGTTCACTTCCGGCTCGAGATCGGTTCACTTCCGCGCCGAGATCGGTTCACTTCCGCGCCGAGATCGGTTCGGGGCGCCGGGCGGCCGTTCGCCGGGCTCCACAGGCCCGACCCGTGTCCTCAGATCACGGCACTATCCACAGGTTTCGGAACCACAGGTGCGATTCCGACCCGGAGGCCTCACCCTGAAGGCATGTTCCGACGCAGCCGCACCTTCCCCGACGCCCCTTCCCGCAACGCTCGCGCACCGTCCCGCTCAAGAGCCCGGCGGCCATCGCTCGCCCTGTGGCGGCACCGCCACCTCGTGGTCGCCCTGTGCCTCGGCGCCGCGGTGGTGCTGGCTCTCAGCGTGCTCCGCCCCGGACAGGAGTCCGGCAGGGAGGTGCTCGTCGCCGCGCGAACCATCGGCGCGGGCGAGGTCATCGCCGCCGAGGACCTCACCACCCGCGCGCTGCCGCCAGACGCCCTGCCCGCCGAGGGCCTGGCGGGTCCCGAGGTCATCGGCTCGCGGGCGGCGATCAAGCTGGAGAAGGGCACCGCGGTGACCACCTCGATGACGAGTGCGGCGCTCGCCGTCGGCCTGGGGGACGGCGAGCGGCTGGTCCAGGTCCCGGTGGAGGTCGGGGCGCAGCTGGCCGAGCCGGGCGCGCGCGTGGACGTCATCGGAGAGGTGGCGATCCAGGAGCCGGACGACTCTGCTAACTCACCCACATTCTACGCCAGTCCTAGAACGGATGTTTTGTGCAGAGGTGCACGCGTGGTCCTATCTACAACAGAAGGAGAGGACGGTGGATGGACGGCGGGGAGGAAGGTCACACTTATAACTCTTGCCGTTCCCGCAGCAAACGCTAGCCTTATTGTTAGCGCGGCCACGAACGGCGCTCTTGGTGTCGTGCTGAGCCCCTGACTCTTGTTCGGTGCCACTGTGCCGCGGCGGCAGCCCATCCGGGCTGCCGGATTCTTATTTCCATCCTTCCGCGAGCGGCCGCACTGCGCCCTCGCCCAGCCAGGAAAGGTCCCCCATGCTCAAGGGATTCAAGGAGTTCATCTCGCAGGGCAACGCCCTGGAGCTCGCCGTCGCCGTCATTATCGGCAACGCCTTCAAGCCGATCGTCGACGCGATCACCAAGGTCATCCTGGACATCCTGGGGCAGGTTATCGGCAAGCCGAACTTCGACTCCATCGGCCAGTTCAAGATCTTCACAGACGGCAGCTACATCCAGCCGGGAACGATCCTGACCCAGGTGGTCAACTTCCTCCTGGTCGCCGTCGCCGTCTACTTCGCCATCGTCCTGCCGATGAACAAGCTCAAGGAGCGCATGACCAAGGCCGAGGAGGACAAGCCCGCCGAGCCGACCGACGTCGAGCTGCTCACCGAGATCCGCGACCTGCTCGCCAACAAGCCGCAGGCCTGATCGCGGCGCGACTCGCTCGCGCACCCGCTCTCATGCGCCGGTCTCGGCCCGCTTCTGGGCCGAGACCGGCTCTTTCCGTCCCTCCCTCCGCCGAGATCGGTCGTACTCCGCGCCGAGCGGTCCGGGACGCCGGCCGCCCCAGCAGATCCGAGGGGCGGTTGCTAGCCGAGGCCTTCCGAACCGATCTCGACGCGGAACCGAACCGATCTCGACGCGGAACCCGACCGATCTCGGCGAAGGGGAGCGCCGAGCGGGCGGCGCAGGCCGGGCGGAGCCGAGGCCCCGCGCCGCCGGTCACCACTGACGGGTGTTCCTGGAGTCGTCCTTGTCGCCGTTGGCACGGTCATTACGATCCTTGAGCTTCTCGCGCTGCGGATCGCTCGGCGAGGGGCTGGGTGACGCCGGCGACGGCGTCCCGCTGGCGCCGGGCTCCGGCGACTCGCCGGGGGTCGCGGAGGCCGAGCTGGACGGGTCACTCGACGGGTCGCCCGACGGGCTGCTCGACGGGTCGCCCGACGGGCTGCTCGACGGGTCGCTGGAGGGGTCACTCGACGGGTCACTGGAGGGGTCGTCCGAGGGGTTCGGGCTCGGTGTGGGCGACGGGTCCGGCGGCGGTGGCACCTCGCACTCCCCGGCGGCGGCCGTCGCCCCGTCCGCGGCAGCCTTCGCACCGGCCTCGTCACCCGCCTCGGCGGCGCTCTCCGCACGCGAGAGGTAGGCGATGTACAGGTTGACGCGCACGAGGCACTCGGGCGCGTCGGGGTCGCGGATCTGCGCCTCCGTCCCGTCCGAGAGCTGGACGGTGACCATGCCCGCCGCGGGCGCGGTCGTGAGCGCCTCCTCCAGCTCGGTGATGGATCCGTCGACATCGTTGTTCAGCAGACGGGCCGTTCCCAGGTTGTAGTGGACCCGCCACTTGTCCAGCCAGGGATTGACCTTCGCCACCTTCTCGTAGCGGCTCACCGCGGTGGGATAGTCTCCGGCGATCGCCGCACGGTTGGCCGCCAGCGTCATGAGGAAGACGAAGCCCATCCAGACCGACACAACCGTCACCACCACCGCCGGCACGCCTCCCCAGGCGAGCAGGCGCCGACGACGGCGGAGCCGAGCCGCCTTGCGGCGCGGGTCCTCGGCTCCATCAGGTTCCGAGGAAGAGGCGGGCGAGCTCGTCCTGATCTCGCCCTCGGGCGCGGAAGGGACTTGCGGCGAGCTCATCGCGTTCCTCCCATCGGTGAGCCCGGTCCGGCGGCGGTCCGGTTCCCGGGAGTCCCCGGGTAGCCGGGGGCACCACCGGGTGCCGCAGCGCCGCCCGGCACCGGAGCGCCCGGCACGGCGGCAACAGGGACGACGCCGCCCGGCACCGGAGCGCCCGGCGCGACGACGGGGACGACGCCGCCCGGCACCGGAGCGCCCGGCGCGGCG
>ERZ773099.549-NODE-549-length-31593-cov-6.859027_pt1 | contig 31593 bp, 25 predicted proteins | sample MGYA00511120_ERZ773099 | MGnify/ENA primary metagenome ERZ773099 (study PRJEB29015, sample SAMEA2738012) | human oral metagenome | biome: human oral; feature: human-associated habitat; material: dental | place: China | collected 2104 ... | reverse complement strand
TAATTAACAAGGAAGTTGCGGATTTTAATGTTCAGGTTTTTCAGAATAATGATTTTAAGTCTCTTAGCAAGAAAGATATTTTAGGTAAGTGGAGTGTATTTTTCTTCTATCCGGCGGATTTTACCTTTGTATGCCCTACTGAGCTTGAGGACCTTCAGAATATTTATGATAAGTTTGCCAAGGCTGGCTGTGAGGTGTTCGGAGTTTCCTGTGATACCCATTTTGTCCACAAAGCTTGGCATGACCATTCAGAGAGAATAGGAAAAATTACCTATCCGCTGCTTGCAGACCCTACTCATGCACTTTCACGTGATTTTGAGGTATACATTGAAGAAGCCGGCATAGCCGAAAGAGGCACCTTTATAGTTAATCCTGAGGGAAAGATTGTAGCTTATGAGGTTAATGCGGGAAATGTAGGACGTAATGCGGAAGAGCTTTTCAGAAAGCTTCAGGCATGCCAGTTTGTACATGAGCACGGCGATGAGGTTTGCCCTGCAAAATGGACCCCGGGGGCAGAAACCCTTAAGCCAAGTCTTGACCTTGTAGGCAAGCTTTAATATTTTTTTAAAAAAGGCGGTTTAGATTCACTTAGCTTGATTGGTGGATTCGGACCGCCAAAAGTTTATCAGCGACCGGGCGGGTTGAGAATATCCGCCCTACATTTATTAACTTATGGAGATACAGATGGACAAAGAACTTAAAAACAAGGATTTAAGTAACTTTTATGATGCAATTATAATAGGAGGAGGTCCTGCCGGGCTTACCGCTGCAATCTATCTTGCCAGAGCCTGCTACAGAGTGCTTGTTATTGAAAAGGAAAAATTTGGAGGTCAGATAACTATTACCTCTGAGGTAGTTAATTATCCCGGAATAGAGCGTACAAACGGCGAGGAGCTTACCGAAACTATGCGCAGACAGGCACAGAGCTTTGGAGCGGAGTTTAAGCTTGCCGAGGTTACGTCTATAGACAACTCCTCTGAAATTAAAAAAGTAGTTGCCCGGGAGGCAGTTTTTGAATGCTTCGGTATTTTGATAGCTACCGGTGCAAGACCGAGGATGATAGGCTTTGAGGGTGAAAAGGAGTTTCGCGGTCACGGCGTAGCCTACTGTGCCACCTGTGACGGAGAGTTTTTTACCGGAAAGGATGTCTTTGTAATAGGAGGAGGCTTTGCGGCGGCAGAGGAGGGAGTGTTTCTGACTAAATATGCAAAGCATGTCTATATTCTTGTAAGAAAATCTGACTTTTCCTGTGCAAAGACTGCGGCGGAGCATGCAAAGCAGCATGAAAAAATTACGGTGCTTACAAATACCGAGGTAGTAAGAGCGGAGGGTGACAACCTCTTAAGAAGCCTGACCTATAAAAACAATCAAAGTGGCGAGGAAATTGTCTATAAAGCAAAGGAGGGAGATACCTTCGGAATTTTTGTATTTGCTGGCTATGAGCCTGCCACTGAGCTGGTAAAGGGGATAGTTGAGCTTGATGGAGGCGGCTATGTAATTACCGACAGAAGTCAAAAAACCAGTGCCGAGGGCATCTATGCTGCCGGAGATGTCTGCATCAAGCCCTTAAGACAGGTAGTGACTGCGGTGGGAGATGGAGCTATTGCTGCTACTGAATTGGAAAAATATATTTTAAAGCTGCAAAAAGAAACCGGACTTCATGCCTTAAGACCGGAAAAAGAAGTTAAGCCTGTTAAACCGGCTGCTGCCGGCCCGGAAAGTACAAAGGTGGACTCAGATGCCTTATTTACTGCCGATATGCTTGCCCAGCTTAATGCGGTATTTGACAGAATGTCTCAAAATGTAGTGCTTAAGCTTTATCTTGACGAAAGAGCGGTATCAGCCGAGCTTAAAGAATATATGGAAAGGCTGGCTTCTCTTACAGATAAACTGAGCCTGGATTTTGCAGATAAATCTGAAGTGGAGGCAGAGCTGTCACAGGTTCCCTGCGTGAAGCTCTGCTACCCGGATAAAACCGAGAGCGGACTTGCTTTCCACGGTGTACCCGGAGGTCATGAGTTTACTTCATTTATACTTGGAATCTATAATGTGGCAGGTCCCGGACAGCCGCTGGAAGAAGCCTTGATTTCACGTATAAAAGCAATTAATAAAGCAACGGCTATCAGAATTATGGTATCTTTGACCTGCTCCGTCTGTCCTGACCTTGTTGCTGCGGCACAGCGTATTGCAGCTTTAAATCCTCTGATAAGTACGGACATATATGATATAAATCATTTCGGAGATTTAAAGGATAAGTATCAGATTATGAGTGTTCCCTGTATGGTGATAGATGACAAAGCCCCTGTATTCGGAAAGAAGGATATATCACAGATATTGGAGCTTATATCTTAAAGTTCCTGATGGATATAAAAATTTTCTTACAAAATTATAATAAAATCACAAATTTATTGAAGTTATTGTTAAAAAATGATAAAATACCTTTAGTTAAATTAAACAACAAACTTCTTAAACAGGTGTGTCAGCACCTTAGAAGCCCATTGCCTAAAGGCAATGGGCGGTTCACGTGGGAGAAATTGCTTATGATAAAAAATACAGGAAATGCAAAATATAGATTTACAAAAGCTGCTTCATACTTAATAGCTTCTGCTGTAGTTACAGTTTCACAATCATTCACTCCTGCTTATTTTATGCAAGCCTATGCCTATACGGAGAAAAAGGCTACAGTAAGTGCGGTCAGCCTGAACATCAGGGTGGCAGCAGGAGATAAAAACCGAAAGATTGCAACTCTGAGGTCGGGAACCGAGTTGACTATAATAGACGAAACCACAGATTCAGGTGGAAATAAATGGTATAAGGTAAGATTTGGAGAGGGTGAAACCGGCTATGCCATCAGCACCTATATACAGATTGCCGAATCAGGTGCTTCCTATACCCCCAGTGATGATTTTGAAAAAGCTTTAAATGAGCAGGGCTTCCCCGAGGAGTATAAGGAAGGACTTAGAAAAGTGCATGCCCAGTATCCCAACTGGGTATTTAAGGCTCAGCCTGTTGATATAGATTGGCAGACCGTCATTGAAAATGAAAGCGTAATAGGAAGAAACCTTGTGCATAAGGACAGTGTTTCCTCATGGAAATCGGTGGAGCCCGGTGCTTATGACTGGAAGACCTCTACCTGGCCCGGATTTGATACCAGTGCCTGGGTGGCTGCAAATGAGGCGGTAATACGCTATTATATGGACCCCAGAAATTTTCTTGACCCTGTAAATATATTTCAGTTTTTAAATCAGGGCTATAGTGAAAATAAATATGATGTGGCTGGAATAGAGGGAATGGTAAGAGGAACTTACCTTGAAAGCAAGGCTTCAAATTCCGCAGTATTTAATGCAAGCCGTGATATTTCGCCGTCCTCGGACGGTCAGTCACCGGGGGGCTCGTTAAATGATAAAAATTCGGAAGTAAGCCTTACTGCCCCGACTGCCGTACAGTCTGAAAAAAAAGAGGGAGAAACCAATAACTCCGGGATAAGTCTTACTGCGCCGACGGCTTCAGCTAAGGGTAATGTAGATTATCCTCAAAATCAGGACAACAATACTGCCGAGCAGACTCAGGCGGCTGCCGACCCTAATAACCCCTCCTCGCAGAAAGACAGCAGTGTCAGGCTCGAGGCTCCGCAAAAGGGAGCAAGCAAAAAACAGCAGTCGGATTACGGTCCTATAGCTGAGGTGAATGAACAGAAGGGAAGCGAGAGCAGTTCAAACCCTTCTGATGAAAGCAAAATTTCGTATTCCGAGCTCTACGCTCAAAACGGTCCGGGGATATGGCTTGACAGTGAAACTGGCAAGGATGCGAGGTCTGCCGGAATTGATAGAAATGCTCAAAGCTCGGATAACAGAACAAATGAAGATACCAATTATACTCCTGTTTCAGGAGATAAAACCTATGTCGATATGATACTTGAGGCGGCTGTGGTTTCAGGAGTCAATCCCTACGTACTTACCTCCATGCTGATACAGGAGCAGGGCAGAGAGGGCAAAAGCGGACTTATAAGCGGAACTACGGAGCCCTATAAGGGAATCTATAATTATTTTAATGTACAGGCTTATGAAGCAGCCGGCATGTCACCTACACAAAGAGGACTGTGGTGGGCTTCGCAGTCGGGAAGCTACGGAAGACCCTGGAATTCAAGGGACAAGGCTATAACAGGCGGAGCGATTTACTATGGCGACAACTATGTTAAAGCCAGACAGGAAACCTTTTATTTAAAGAAATTTAATGTGCTCGGCACAAATCTGTATAAGCATCAGTATATGACTAATGTTGAGGGTGCCGCAGATGAGGGAGCCAGGCTGTCACAGGCATATTCGGAGAGCATGAAAAAGGGAGCTTTGGTATTTTCAATACCGGTTTATAAAAATATGCCTAAAGAAAAGGCTAAGCTGCCGACCGGAAATGGAAGCCCGAATAATAAGCTTGCAAGCTTGAGTGTAGAGGGCTACAGTCTTGAGCCGGAATTCAGCAGAGATGTTGAAAAATACAGCATAGAGGTTTCTCCGTCTATAACCTCAATAAATATAGCTGCGGCTTCTGCCGATTCCAAGGCTGCGGTAAACGGAGGCGGAGCGGTTAATCTCAGCAGCGGAAACAATACCTTTAACATAGAGGTTAAGGCTGAAAACGGCAATGTAAGAAACTATGTTATAAATGTGGTAAGGAAAGAAGGAGCTGCCAAGCAAAATAATACAAATAACAATCAAAGCAATAACTCCGGCGGAACTTCTACAGAACTGCCCAAACTTGTATCACCTGAAGGAGATGGACGTTAATGAGTTTATTTAAAAATAAATATGCCGATTTTTTATCAGTTTTTATATTGATTTGTCTTTTTACTATAGCAGGATTTTTTCAGATAACTTCATACGCACTTGATACCAAGATTTCATTTTCAGACCCTTCAGCCACTGTAGGAAGTGAGGTCAATGTTACCATGAGAATAGGCGTAGTTGACGAGGGTATGAAGCTGGGCAAGGCTGATATAATGCTTTCTTATGATGCACAGTCCCTTGAGTTTATCAGCGGCGACGGTGCACAGGGGGGAGCAGGCTCAATAAAAATAACTGCGGCTTCTGCTGCCGGAAATGATAAGGAATGGATATTCAGCTTAAAGTTTAAGGCACTGAAAGCAGGAGAATCCACTATTAAAATCAGCACCTGGGAGATACAGGATATAGATGGAGTACCTGCAAGTGCGAGCCATGAAGGCAGCTCCAAGGTAACAATTACTGAGGCTCAGACTGAAGCTGCCAATCCAGGTGCCTCAGGTGAAAGCTCAGCTTCCGCTGCGGAAACTTCACAGGGAGTGGGTGCTGAAATTTCCAGTGAAAATGTAGTAATTGACAATAAAAGCTACACTGTAGCTTCTTCATTTGATGCCTCCCTGTTGCCTGAGGGCTATACGGTAGGCAGATATTTATATCAAGGCAAGGATGTTGCCGCAGGACGTACTGAGATAAGTGATATTATAGTAATGTACCTGATTGCCGATGACGGCTCGGGAGGACTTTTTGCTTATGATGAAAAAAGTGGTAACTGGTCGCAGTTTACCACACTGACCTCGTCGGCAAAGAAAATCACCATAGTGCCTCTGCCTCAGGGAGTCCAGGTACCGCAGGGCTTTAAGCCGGTATCCTTTGAAACCTCAAGCGGAGATGCAAAGACTAAAATATCAGGCTGGGTATGGGCAAGTGCAGCCGAGCATGAGTATTATATAGTCTATGCAATGAACGCTCAAGGTGAGAAGAGCTTTTACAGGTTTGATGTCAAGGAAAAAAGCTTCCAGAGATATTTCAGCGACCCGGCGATTGAAAATGCCGTGCCTCAGAGTGAATATGATAAGCTCGCAACAAACTATAACAAGCTTTTAAGGGACTATAAGCTCAGGGGCTTTGTGATCATAGCTCTTGCAGTAATTATAGTGGGACTGCTTGCCTTTATATTTATAAAGCTGAAAAAGCAGACAACAGGCGAAAAGACTTCCGATAAGCCTATCAATACCTCTGCTTCCGATTTTAGCGCTGGCAATAAAAGCTTGTACGGAGAGCCTCACAGCAGAGCAAAGGTTAAGGTGATAAAAAGGGAAGAAATTGAAAATGTAGTAGTTACCGGAAAAAGAGCTGAGTCCGGTGAAGAAAACAAGGCTGCCGTTTTAAAGAAGGCTGCACCGGAAGCGGTATCAATTACTGATTTTGAGGAGCTTGATAAAGGTATTGACAAAACAGAAGCTTTAGTGCAAAATGGTAACAACGAAACTGGGTTAAAAACCGACACTGAGGCAGCCGAAGGCACTGATAAGGAGGCTGCTAATTATCAGGGGAGCAACTTAAAGGGAATTATCTCCGAAAATATAGATTTAACCAAGGCTCCTGATAGTAACAGCTAGGCGGCAAAGGATTTATTAAATAAAAACTATAAATGAAAAAGGGGGTACAGATATGTTTTGTCCGAAATGCGGAAGTCAGATTCAGTACGGCTTAAAGGTATGCAATATTTGTGGAGCGAATTTAGAAAATCAAGCCTCTGCTTCAAATTATAATCAAAATCACCCCGGCTATGAGCAGGAAAATATTTGGAACAGGACTGAGCAAAGCTATAATCAGTACAATCAGAATGCCGGGTACAGACAGACCGGAAATTATAATGCTCAGGGCAGCAGCGGGCAGTTTTATAATCAGCCTGATTTCAATCAGTCGGGGGCTTATAACAACTATAACGCCGGCGGCAATTATTATCCTCATCTTTATCATAAGCTTGGAGGCTGGCTTGCATTTTTTGCTTATTTATATTTAATCTATATACCCTTCCTGCTGATAGGCGGATTCATAGGTATATTTCATATTTTGTCAGTAATGATTTTGGGATTTTCTTTAAACTATATATTGTATGTAATATTGAGAACGGTGGGGACTGTGATTACGGCAGTTTTATGCTATAAAATGTTCAGCAGCATAACCAATAAGGATTCTTCCTTTCTGGCGTTGTATGAAATTACCGGAGCACTTAATATAGTATGGACTCTTCTGCCTGCACTTATTTTTAAAAATGTGTTTCCCTCCGTGGTATTTACAATTATACAGTTTGGGCTGGTAGCTTTGTACTATACGAAATCAGTGCGTGTAAGAACCTATTTCGGCACGGATGAATACCTTAGAAAGAGCAGGCTGTTTAAGAATTTTCCTTCCCCTATACCGGCGGATAATTCTCAGAATACCGGATACTACTAAAATCGGGCTTGGTAACTGACTTAAAAACACTTTGTATAGGCTTTCGAGCTTATAGAGAGTGTTTTTTGGTTATTAAGCAGAATTGAATTAATTGCTTGCAATTTATATTAAAATATGTTATACTTTAGCTATAACAGTTATAATAAGAGGTAAAGCTATGGATTTGTATATTGATTTTAATAGTGACGAAGCTATATATATACAGCTTTGCAACCAGATAATTATGGGGATTGCAACTGATAAGATTAAGGAAGGCGACTCTCTCCCTTCAGTAAGGCAGATGGCAGATACGGTGGGCATTAATATGCACACTGTAAATAAAGCCTACAGTATACTAAAGAGGGAGGGCTTTATCAAGCTTGACAGGAGAAAGGGGGCAGTTATCTGTATAGATGTTGATAAGCTCAGCGTTCTTGAAGCCATGAAGAGAGAGCTTGCAGTTGTGGTGGCAAGAGGTATATGCAACGGTGTATGCAGACAGGATGCCCATAATCTTATTGATGAGCTGTACGACAGTTTTTTCCGTCGGTAAAATAAAAAGTTTTAGAGAGGTAATTTACAGTATGTTATGTGAAAAATGCAAGATTAGAGAGGCTAATATAGTATTTTATGAAATTATAGACGGTACTAAAAGAGAATATAACCTCTGCACTCAATGTGCTGAGGGAATGGATTTTATGCAATATTCTTCAATATTTAACCGGGAGTTTTCTCTTTCCAAGCTGTTGTCAGGTCTTTTCGGAGAGCATAAAACGGCAGCGAAAACTGAAGATTACAGGCAGATAGTCTGCCCTAACTGTACTACCAGTTATAATGATTTTATAAATAATTCAAGATTCGGCTGTAAGGAATGCTATGAGGTTTTCGGACCTCTTATAGCGGAGAATATAAAGCAGCTTCAAGGCAGCGATATACATAAGGGAAAGGTTCCTGCCACTGCTATGCTTGCCCCTTCAAGAGCGGAAAAAGCCGACAGGGGAGCTAAAGCTGCGGAAAAGCTCTCTGAAGCTGACAAAGCTTTAACTAAAAGGCAGAAACGTATAGAGGAGCTGGAGCTGATGCTTCAGATGGCAGTCAAAAATGAGGAATATTCTGCTGCCGCTCAGTACAGAGATGAAATAAAAGCTTTAAAAGAAGATAAAAAATAAAAGTAAACAGCTTTAAATGGAGATTATAATGCGTAAATGGTATAAAAATATTAAGCTAAGTACAGACTATAATTTTGTAAGCAGCAGAATAAGACTGTCAAGAAATATTGACGGGTATATTTTTCCGGAAGGCATGGATAAAAAAAGTGCCGAAATTCTTACCGGCAATATGCTTGCCAAGCTTTCGGATATAGGAGAAATTGATAACAGGCAATGTAGTGACAGACATTTATCTAATCTTGGAGAGGTGACAAAACAGGCACTCAAAGAAAGGAGAATTATTAATTCTGTTATAGCAAACAGCAAAAAGGAAGCAGGTCTTATAACAAGCGACAGCGATGAGATAAGCCTTGTAATTAACGGCGACGACCATGTCAGGCTCCAGCTGCTTTCAGGAGGTCTTATGCTCGAGGACCTCTGGAAAAGAGCCGATAAGCTTGATGATTATATAAATGAAAAATTCAGATATGCTTTTGACCAAAAATACGGTTACCTTACCTCCTACCCCACCAATGTAGGTACAGGCATGAGGGCAAATATAGTGCTGCACCTGCCAGTCTTATCAAAGGGCAAGAGTTTTTCAAATCTTATACTTGGACTGAACAGATTCGGTGTGTCGATAAGGGGAGTGTACGGAGAAGGAAACGATAATTTTGGAAATCTTTATGATGTATCAAATTCCAAAACCCTCGGCCAAAGCGAGAGAGAAATAATAGACCAGGTGACAAGAGTGGCTATGCAGCTTAATTCACAGGAATCCAAGGTGCGAAGCATCGCACTCACGGAGCATAGAATAGATATTGAGGATGAGGTCTACAAGGCGTACGGTCTGCTGAAATATGCCAGAAGACTAACACTTAAGGATGCCCTCAGGTATTTAAGCATACTGCTCCAGGGAGCGGCGGACAATGTTATAGCATTAAAAAAGCCTGAGAAAATTTACTCGCTAATCCTTGAGGTACAGCCTGCCAATCTGATTAAGTCTGTACAAAAGCCTCTTACCAAGGACGAGATTAATCAGATAAGAGCGGATTTTATCAGAGAGCATATTGATGGAATTTCATAATAAAAATTATACAGGGATTGGATTATTAATACGGAGGTAATAAATTGAACAGATATACCGAAAAAGCAGCCAGGGCACTTAAGCTTGCAGAAAAAGCGGCACTTGAGCTTTCTCATATTTCAGTGGGAACCGAGCATATCCTTTTAGGACTTATACAGGAAGGCGGCGGAGTGGCAGCCAATGTTCTTATTGAAAACGGAGTTACCGAGGAAAAGGTAAGGAACCTTATTGACCAGCTCATATCGGCGAATTACAGCATTGCTATGGACGGCAAGCAAAGCTATACGCCTATGGCAACCAATATTCTTGAAAACGCCTACAAAGAGGCTGTCAGATTTAAAAAGCCGCTGGTAGGCACTGAGCACATTCTTATAGCGATTATAAAGGAGGGCAACTGTATAGCGGCGAAGCTGCTTAATACTATGAGTGTAAGCGCTCAGAAGCTCTATGTCGACATACTTGGAAGCATGGGAGAGGGAACGCGCCAGTCGGGGCTGAGATACGGAGGCGAGGAGGCTGCGTATATGCAGTCAAGGAAACGTGATTCGCAGGCTCAGTCTGAAACTCAGATTCTTGACAAATACTCAAGAGACCTTACGGAGCTTGCAAGAAAGGGCAGGCTTGACCCTGTTATAGGCAGGCAGAATGAGATAAACAGGCTGATGCAAATCCTCAGCCGCAGAACTAAAAACAACCCCTGCCTTATAGGCGAGCCCGGAGTGGGAAAAACTGCTGTGGTCGAAGGCTTTGCCCAGGAAATAATAGCGGGTGAGGTGCCCGAAAATATTTTGGGAAAGAGAGTAGTCACCCTTGACCTTGCCGCCATGATAGCAGGCTCAAAATACAGAGGTGAATTTGAAGAAAGAATAAAAAAGGTAATAACTGAGGTGACACTTGCCAAAGATGTAATCTTATTTATAGATGAGCTTCATACCATAATAGGCGCCGGAGGAGCTGAGGGCAGCATGGATGCCTCAAATATCTTAAAGCCGGCACTTGCCAGGGGGGAGCTTCAGCTTATAGGTGCAACGACGCTTGAGGAATATAGAAAATATATAGAGAAGGATGCGGCACTTGAAAGACGCTTTCAGCCCGTAACCGTGGATGAGCCGAGTCAGGAGGAGGCTTATCAAATCCTTTTGGGCTTAAGACCGAAATATGAGGAGCATCATAATCTGAACATAAGTGATGAAGCACTTGATGCTGCGGTCAAGCTGTCTTCAAGATATATTTCCGACAGGTTTTTGCCGGATAAGGCTATAGACCTTATAGATGAAGCCTCTTCAAGAGCAAGGCTGGCAAGCTATATGGAGCCTGAAGAAATTAAGAAAATGACGGCTGAGGTGGCGGCACTTGAAATCAAGAAGGAAGAAGCGGTCAAAGCCGAAAAATATGAAAAAGCCGGAGAAATCAAGAAAAAGCAGGCAAGAAAGCTTGAAAGAATTGAAAAGCTTCGTGAAAAATGGAAAAAGGATAAAGAAAATAAAAAGCTTGTAATTACAGAGTCCGATATTGCAGATGTAGTTTCCATGTGGACTAAAATTCCTGTCAAGAAGCTGGCTCAGGAGGAGGCGCAAAAGCTTAAGGACCTGGAAAAGGTGCTCCATGCCAGAGTAGTAGGGCAGGAAGAGGCCGTAGTAGCTGTGGCAAAGGCTATAAGGCGCGGCAGGGTAGGACTTAAGGACCCGAAAAGACCTATAGGCTCATTTTTATTCCTGGGACCTACCGGAGTGGGAAAAACCGAGCTTTGCAAAGCTCTTTCAGAATGTATGTTCGGAACTGAGAATGCTCTGATTAGAGTTGATATGAGTGAGTATATGGAAAGACATTCGGTATCAAAAATAGTCGGCTCACCTCCGGGATATGTAGGCTATGACGAGGGAGGACAGCTTTCTGAAAAGGTCAGGAGAAATCCTTACAGTGTAATCTTATTTGATGAGATAGAAAAGGCTCACCCCGACGTATTTAATATACTGCTTCAGGTGCTGGATGACGGTCATATCACCGATGCACAGGGCAGGAGGATAGACTTTAAAAACACAATCATTATCATGACGAGCAATGCAGGTGCGGAGCGCATAGTAGCCCCCAAGCTTTTAGGCTTTACTTCAGTTTCGGATGAGGCTTCCGACCATAAGAAAATGAAAGAGGGAGTGCTGGAGGAGCTGCGTCGCCTGTTTAAGCCCGAGTTTTTGAACCGTATAGATGAAACTATAGTTTTCCATCAGCTTACTAAAGAAAACATGCATGAAATTCTTGAAATTCTTTTAAAGGATATAAATAAAAGAATTACAGAGCAGATGGGCATGAGGCTTGAATTAAGTGAAAACGCCAAGGATTTCCTGATTGACAAGGGCTATGATAAGAAGTACGGAGCAAGGCCTTTAAAAAGGACTCTGCAAAATTATCTTGAGGATAAGCTTGCCGAATCAATCCTTGACGGCAAAATTAAAAACAAGGATGCAGTATTTGCAGACATAGCTGAAAAGGACGGAGAAAAGAGCATAGTGTTCACCCCTAGATCTGAGGAGGACTTGAAGGATAAGACAGAAAAAGAAAAGACTGAGGCACTTCACTCTTGATTAAAATAAATAATTGATTTAAAATGATAGGGAAACGCATTATCATGCGTTTCCCTATCATTTTAATAATTATATTCAGGAGGATTTTATCATGCCTATTATAGAAGAACTGATAAAAAATGAAGATGACGGAAGCCTGAGCTTTGGGAATTACAAACTTAGATCTAAGAGCAAGCTCTCAGATTTCGCACATAAAGGCGACCTCTACAAGGTTAAAACCTATAATGAGATTACCAAACTTGAAAGAAACGGCAATTTTGTGTATGAATCAGTTCCGGGAACAAGTGTAAATGAGTTTAATATTAATAATGATGAAATCAGCTTTAAGGTTGAAGGCGAGGTTGATGCACAGATAACCTTAGGACTTGAAGAAGAAACTGGCTACGAAGTATTTATTGATAATTCGCCTATGGGTATGATGAAAACTAATTTAAGCGGTAAGCTTGTAATAGGAGTTGAGCTTGAGAGCGGCAGCTCAGTTAAGATAAAAATACTTAAAGCTAAGGAGCAGTAGCTGATGGCAAGGGGCAGTGTATTTTTTTGCAGTGAATGTGGTTTTGAATCGGTGAAATGGCTTGGGCAGTGTCCTTCGTGCAAGGCTTGGAACAGTATGGAGGAGATGGAGCTGAACAAAAAAGCACCAAAAGCAGGTATTATAAATAAAAAATCACTGCCTGGAGCTGTCTATCTTGATGACATAGAAATCAATGAAAATGACAGGTATCTAAGCGGCATGTCGGAGCTTGACAGAGTGCTGGGCGGAGGGATTGTAGCAGGCTCGGTAATTCTGATAGGGGGCGACCCCGGAATAGGAAAGTCCACTATACTGCTTCAAGTGTGCAGAAATCTTGCTTTAGACGGTAAAAGAGTGCTTTATATCTCAGGAGAGGAAAGCCTTAAGCAGATAAAGCTGCGTGCAAAAAGGATAGGCAGTATAAGCGGAGAACTGAAATTTTTATGTGAGACCGACACTGATAAAATTGAAAATGTCATACTTTCGGAAAAGCCGGATGTAGCTGTAATTGACTCAATACAGACTATGCTTAATCCAAGCATCAATTCAGCTCCGGGCAGCATTACCCAAGTAAGAGAATCGGCTGCTAAGCTTATGCAGACGGCAAAGCTTAATTCAGTTGCCATGTTTTTAGTAGGGCATGTTACTAAGGAGGGGCAGGTGGCAGGTCCACGTGTGCTTGAGCATATGGTGGATGCAGTGCTGTATTTTGAAGGAGAGCGTTTTGTAGCTTATCGTATCCTGAGAGGAGTTAAAAACCGCTTTGGCTCAACAAACGAAATCGGCGTGTTTGAAATGTGTGAAGAAGGGCTTGTAGAGGTAGCAAACCCTTCGCAATACCTGCTTTCAGGACGACCTGAGCAAGCTTCAGGGGCAGCAGTTGCCTGTCTTATGGAGGGGAGCCGCCCTATTCTGCTTGAAGCACAGGCTCTTATTACTCCGACCTTATTCGGTATGCCGAGGCGTACTTCGGTGGGGACCGATGTCAACCGTATTAATCTGCTGATGGCGGTCATTGAAAAGAGGTGCCGTCTGCAAATGAGCCGATATGATGCTTATATTAATATAGCCGGAGGCATGAGGATGAATGAGCCTGCACTTGATTTGCCTCTGGTAATGGCTATCGTGTCAAGCCTGAGAGATAAAAATCTTGATGATAATACGGTCATTTTCGGTGAGGTAGGGCTGGCAGGAGAGGTCAGAGCCGTGAATATGGCACAGCTCCGTGTCAGAGAGGCAAAAAAGCTGGGCTTTAAGACCTGCATACTGCCTGGGAGCTCCTTGAGAAAGCTGGGTAAAGACAGGCTTGCCGATATGAATATGATAGGGGTGGACAGCATAAGAGAGGCCGTCAATTTAATTAAGTAAATTATAAAAACAGCCCTGCCGGAGGTGATTTGGCAGGATTGTTTTATATTATGCAAGCAGGGGAAGAGGGGCTCGAACCCCCATTTGCGGTTTTGGAGACCGCTGCTCTACCATTGAACTATTCCCCTTTATTTAAGCGGACTTCAGTGCTGATTGGCTAAATACCTGGGCACCAAAGTATATTATCATATCAGGGTGAATATGTCAATTAGAACTTTGGAGATTTTCACATTTGCTGAAACTTATTTATTTACTTTTACTTTGCCGTTCTCTTTCATTAAAAATTTTCTCCGCTCGATTACTGCTTCAATTACAGGCACCATAAACAAAGCGATTATTCCGCCTGCAAAGCCGTTATTATATAAGTTCATTCCGCTGTAGACTATGCCTACATTAAGTGCGACTGAGGAATGTAAAAAGCCTGCCACTATTCCTGCCGCTATTCCGAACTCTCCCGCAATGGGAGCAAGTGTAGTTGAAAGGATGAGAGTCATTAGGGGAGCCGGGTCGTTGATGACCCAGAGCTTTAAGGCGGAGGCTATAAACACCCCGAACATTACAGGAGCAATGTTTCGTAGATGCTTGCCTGTGGTTGAAAATCCCACTATGGTAAAGATGGAGCCTATTATAGGCCCGTTTAAATCACCTTTTACAAATATTACGAAGAAGGTGGCAAACAGCCCGTTTATTCCCATGTTGAAAAGTACGGTAAAGTCGCTGAATTTTTCAACGAAATCGGGGCTTTTGATTCCGCTGTGCTTTAATAAAAGCTTATATTCATGTACAAGCTCTTTTTTCCCGGTAGCTATAGCAAAGCCGATTAATAATATAAAAAAGGCAGGAAGTGCATACATAAATATTTCATTATACTGCTTTGACCATAAGAGCCTGGTTTCTATTGTGATTCCGAAGGACTTAAAGATTGAAGCTATTATGGTAGCTATAATTCCGGCAGCAAATCCGACATTGTAAAGAGAAAAGCCTTTATGTACCGCCACTGTATGCATAGCTATCGGAAGCAGCACATAGCCTATGATAAGCCCGGTAACTATGCTTAAAATTATCTGCTGCCAAAATGCCAGATGCCCTACATGCATTACCTGGGTGATTATAGGAGAAAGGCAGGTCCCGTAGCAGCCCACATAGAGATATTTTTTTATTGAAACTCCGTGCAGCCAGGCATATATAAAGATTCCCATAAGAATGAGCCAGATATTAAATATGTTTTTGCCGAATAATGAAAATCCGAACATCATACAGCAGGAGGTGACGGTATGCCCGTTAAAATCCATTTTGGCAAAATAATGGATTGCTATTAATAAAAGAGTGAGTATTCCTGCATTTACGAAGGCGGCTCCGGGACCGCCCACCTCAAAATAGTCAGTGATTAAGATGTCGGAGCCGGTAATCAAATCTATGAGTCCCTTAAATATCTGGCGCGGGGTTTGAATCAGAAGCCCTATAAGCATAAAATATATCGGAATCATTGATAATAAAATAAATCTTTGATTATAGGTAAAATGTTTTTTATTTATATCGAGTACAACTTTTTTTCTGCGCAGCATAGCGTATCACTTCCTTTGTATTTATGTAGATATTTAAAACAGAGGGTAGCTCTTCGCTTTATTTGCCCATAGGCAGCAGGCTGTCAGCAGAAACTGCAATCAGTTTTAAATAATGATACGTTATTTTACAGTAAAACTCACAACTGTTCAAGTATTAACAATTAGATATTGTCAGATTTGGATTTTAATGGTATAGCAGGCTGCACCGGAAATGAAATAAAATATTATAAAAATCAGTGAGGGAGGGAAGGCTGTTGAATATACTGCTGCTGAGATTTAGAGAGGTGATTTTATCTATTTTGCCTATTGATGTGCTTGTGCTGCATTTTACCATAGCCCCTTTGGAAAGTCTTGTGATTTACAGATTTCTGACAGGCTCGGCAGTGCTGCCAATAGGTCTTACTCTGTTTCTTATTCAGGATATTGAAAGAGCCTGCGGGATTTATGATAATTAAAAATCATTAGCTTTACAGGGGAGAAATATTAGGATATAATATCCCAGAAGTTTTCCGGCTGCCGTTTTTATAAAAGCGGCAAATTACAGCTTTAATTAAAAAGATGCAGGGCAGCGATGTTTGCTGGAGAGGTCGGCTGCTCTTAGGATTTATTAAAAAGGACATCTTTAGGATGTCTTTTTTTTCGGGCTAAAATTCTAAAAATGAAAGGTTTAACTTTATGAAGGCTTATCTAATATTGGAAGATGGAAGTATGTATCAGGGGAGGGGCATAGGCTCAGACAAAGAGAGCGTAAGTGAAATAGTGTTCAACACATCTATGACAGGATATACTGAGATTCTGACCGACCCCTCGTATGCGGGACAGGCTGTAGTAATGACTTATCCTCTGATAGGCAACTATGGCGTAGCCTGTGAAGATATGGAATCAGCAAGACCCTGGGCGGAGGCGTTTATAGTCAGGGAGGTTTCGGAGCTGGCAAGTAATTTCAGAAGTGAAGTAAGCTTGGAGGAATTCATGCTTAAATATAATATTCCGGGCATATCGGGGATTGATACCAGGGAGCTTACAAAAAAGCTCAGAGATTACGGCACCATGAACGGAATGATCACGAGAAATAAGCCCTCAGACTCTGATATGAAGGAAATTATAGCACGCATAAAGCAATATGAGGTTAAAGACGTGGTAAGAGCGGTGACCTGCAAGGAAAGCTATACGCTTGCCGGCAGCGGCAAAAGGGTGGCACTGCTTGACTGCGGAGCAAAGGCTAATATAGCCAAGGCTTTAAATAAAAGGGACTGCCAGGTGACAGTCTGGCCTGCCTTTACAAGTGCAGAGGAGATAATAGCTTCAAGACCTGACGGCATAATGCTGAGCAACGGACCCGGCGACCCGAAAGAAAATACTGAGATTATAGCCCAGATTAAAAAGCTTTATGATTCCGACATACCGATATTTGCTATATGTCTCGGTCATCAGCTTATGGCGCTTGCACTTGGAGGTGATACCTATAAATTAAAATACGGTCACAGAGGCGGCAATCACCCGGTAAAAGACCATGAAACCGGCAGAACTTATATTTCATCACAAAACCACGGCTATGCGGTGGATGAAAACAGCCTTGATAAAAGCTTGGCAGTTCCAGCATTTACAAATGTAAATGACGGTACCAATGAGGGGCTGAAATATCTGGGCAAAAATATTTTTACGGTGCAGTATCACCCTGAAGCCTGTCCCGGACCCTGTGATAATGATTATTTATTTGATAAATTTATAAAGATGATGGAGGAAAATAAGTAAGATGCCGAGAAACCATGATATAAAAAAGGTGCTGGTAATAGGCTCAGGTCCTATTGTAATAGGTCAGGCAGCGGAGTTTGATTATGCGGGAACACAGGCGTGCCGCTCACTTAAGGAGGAGGGCCTAGAAGTGGTATTATTAAACTCGAATCCCGCTACTATAATGACGGATAAGGATATAGCGGATAAGGTTTATATAGAGCCTCTTACTCCTGAAATTCTTGAAAAGCTGATAATTAAAGAAAAACCTGATTCAGTGCTGCCTACGCTCGGAGGGCAGGCAGGGCTGAACCTGGCGATGGAGCTTGAAGAAAAGGGAATATTAAAAAAATATGGCGTAAGGCTTATAGGCACTACCGCACTTACTATAAAAAAGGCGGAGGACAGAGAAACCTTTAAAGAAACGATGGAAAAGCTTGGAGAGCCTATTGCGGCTTCTATGGTAGTGGAAGATATAGAAACCGGCATTGATTATGCTGAAAAAATAGGCTATCCGGTAGTATTAAGACCTGCCTATACGCTTGGAGGCTCGGGCGGGGGCATAGTAAATAACCGACAGGAGCTGGAGCAGACTCTTGAAAACGGCTTAAGGCTTTCGAGAGTTAATCAGGTGCTTGTAGAAAGGTGCATCTCCGGCTGGAAGGAAATTGAATACGAGGTGATGCGTGACGGTGCCGGCAATGTCATCACAGTCTGCAATATGGAAAATATAGACCCCGTAGGAGTCCATACCGGGGATTCAATAGTAACCGCTCCCAGTCAGACCCTTGGAGATAAGGAATATCAACTGCTTAGAAGCTCGGCTTTAAGGATAATCACCGAGCTTGAAATCACCGGAGGCTGCAATGTGCAGTACGCTCTAAATCCCGAAAGCTTTGAATACTGTGTAATAGAGGTAAACCCGAGAGTGAGCCGCTCTTCTGCACTGGCGAGCAAGGCTACAGGCTATCCTATAGCCAAGGTGGCTGCCAAGATAGCACTCGGCTATAATCTTGATGAAATAAAAAATTCAGTGACAGGAAAAACCTATGCTTCCTTTGAGCCTATGCTTGATTATGTAGTGGTGAAGCTGCCAAGACTTCCCTTTGATAAGTTTATAAGTGCAAAAAGAGCACTTGGAACTCAGATGAAGGCCACAGGAGAGGTGATGAGCATCTGCACCAATTTTGAGGGAGCACTTATGAAGGCTATACGCTCCCTGGAGCAGAATGTAGATTCTTTACTGAGCTATGATTACAGCGCCTATACTCAAAAGGAGCTTAAAGCGGAGCTTGAAAAGGTTGACGACAAAAGGCTCTGGGTAATAGCGCAGGCTCTCAGAAGCGGAATTTCTTATGATGAAATTTATGATATTACCAAAATAGACAGATGGTTTATACATAAGATAGATAAAATTGTAGAGCTTGAAAAAAGGCTTAAAACCGAAGCTCTGACCAAGGAGCTTTTAGCTGAAGCAAAGCGTATGGAATTTACGGACAAGGTAATCGCCAAGCTCACTCCGGAGGGCACAGTCCGGTCTGAAGCCGAGATTAAAAAGCTGCGCTATCAGCATAATATAGAGGCTGCCTATAAGATGGTGGACACCTGTGCCGGAGAATTTGAATCCGAAACCCCCTATTACTATTCCTGCTATGGCAGTGTAAACGAGGTGATGGCTGTCAAAGACGGGGCAAAAAAGAAAATCCTTGTGCTTGGCTCCGGACCTATAAGAATCGGTCAGGGAGTGGAGTTTGATTTCTGCTCGGTGCACTGTACCTGGAGCTTTGCAAAGGAAGGTTATGAAACTATTATAATCAACAATAACCCCGAAACCGTAAGCACCGACTTTGACATAGCGGATAAGCTGTATTTTGAGCCGCTTACTCCGGAGGACGTGGAGTCGGTGGTAAGGCTTGAAAAGCCTGATGCGGCGGTAGTGCAGTTTGGAGGTCAGACAGCGATTAAGCTTACTAAGGCTTTGCTGGAAATGGGAGTAAAAATACTCGGCACCTCACCCGAAGATGTCGATGCGGCGGAAGACCGGGAAAAATTTGACAGAATCCTCGAAAGCTGTGCTATTCCAAGACCTGAGGGCAGGACGGTGTTTACCGCAGAGGAGGCAAAGCAGGCAGCCGCAGAGCTTGGCTATCCGGTGCTGGTGCGCCCCTCCTATGTGCTTGGAGGACAGGGAATGCAGATAGCAGTCAGCGATAATGATATAGACGAATTTATAGGAATAATCAACCGCATAGCTCAGGAGCACCCCATCCTCGTAGACAAATATATAGTGGGAAAAGAGATAGAGGTGGATGCGGTATGTGACGGTGAAGACATTATGATACCGGGGATAATGGAGCATATAGAAAGAGCCGGAGTCCATTCGGGGGATTCAATAAGCGTGTATCCTGCACTGAGCATATCGGAAGCTGTTAAAGACAAGATAGTGGATTATACAAAAAGACTTTCCAAGGCGCTGCATGTGCTTGGAATGATAAATATACAGTTTATAGCGGATAAGGAAGAGGTATATGTCATAGAGGTCAACCCCAGGTCCTCCAGAACAGTGCCCTATATAAGCAAGGTGACCGGCATACCGGTGGTGGAGCTTGCAGTAAAGGCGATTTGCGGCAAAAAGCTTAAAGAGCTTGGCATAGCTCCCGGACTTCAGAAAAAATCCGAGTTCATAGCAATCAAAATGCCGGTATTTTCATTTGAGAAAATCCGGGGAGCAGACATATCGCTTGGACCTGAAATGAAATCCACCGGAGAGTGTCTCGGCATAGCCAGAAGCTTTAATGAGGCACTGTATAAAGCCTTTGAAGGGGCGGGCATCAAGCTGCCTAAGTATAAAAATATGATAATTACCGTAAAGGATGCCGATAAGCAGGAAGCAGTGGCTATCGCAAAAAGATTTGCGGCACTTGGCTACAGGATTTTTTCAACCCGGGGAACTGCAAGGGTGCTTAAGGAAAATGAGGTTAAGGCACTCGTAGTCAATAAGATAGAGCAGGAAAGTCCCAACCTCCTGGACCTTATCTTAGGACATGAGATAGATCTTGTAATAGACACTCCGCCACAGGGAGCAAAAAGGAGCCGCGACGGCTTTATAATCAGGAGAAACGCCATAGAAACCGGGGTAAGCGTACTGACCTCACTTGATACGGCAGCAGCCCTCGCCTCATCAATGGAAAACAGAGCCAGAGAGATAGAATTAATTAATATTGCAGAGGTAAAATCAAGGGTATAAAAATTAAAACGGCAGTATAACTTTAAACTTTAAGATTGAAGTTATACTGCCGTTTATAAAAAATTCCAAGAACACTTAATTTAACTGACACATTAAAGCTTTTCCTAATTCCGACTCCAACATTAAGACAGACCTGTCTTAAACTGTTTTCTCAAATCAGCCCCTTTACTACAGCCTTTGAGGTTTGTATAAAGGCGGCTGCTGAAACTGAGATATTTTTTTCGGATATTACTCCTATACCCAAGGTCCTGACTGCACAGGGCGAAACCGGAATTATATTAATCTCATTTTCACGCCCCTTAAGAAACATATTTGGAAGAAGACTTATGCCGAGATTATTTGCAACCATTGAAATAATAGTATGCTCGTCGTTGCATGAAAATCTGATATCGGGTTTGACTCCGGCTGTTTCAAAGGCATCGCTTACGTCGTTGTCGACACCGCTTTTTGAAGCTATAAAAGGGTATTCTGAAAAAGCCTTAAGCGGAAAGACCTCCCTGTAGGAGGGCGACATTTCCATAGCCTTGGAGGTTATTGCATAAAGATTATCTCTTGATAAGGTTATAAATTTAAAATTCTGATTTTTTCTCCAGCTTAAAAATCCAATATCAATTATTCCGTCATGAAGCCATTTCTCTATGGATTTTACTCCTCCCTCGTGTATACTGAGCTTTATATTAGGATAAAGCTCCTGAAATCTCTTGATAATTGCGGGCAGCCACTGTCTTGCAATGCTTGAATAGGTGCCTATGCTTAGCTCTCCCTTAGTAAGTCCCCTTAAGGAATCCACCCCCTCCATCAGCCTGTTGTAATTTCCGATTATAGAGCGTACCTTCGGAAGCAGAAACTCAGCATCCTTGGTGAGATAGACTCCGTGATTTGTTCTTTTTAAAAGAGATACTCCCATCTCAAGCTCAAGCTTATTAATGGCATGGCTTACGCCTGACTGAGTATAGCCTAGTCTTTGAGCGCTTTCAGACAGATTTTTAGTATAGGCAATGTCAGAAAACAGCTGCAGCTTACTAATATCCATAAGAACTCCTTTCATAAAAATTTTAGATATGAAATTTTGTCATATTATTGATTAAGTATTCTCAGTTTACTAATACCATATTTTCGACTACAATGCAAGAGTAAACAGCTCAAAAACAGGTAAAATTTTACTTGTTACAACTTCTTTTTTCAAAATTCTACAGGCAAAAATTTCTTTTTATAACAATAATAGGGGATTCTGCCTGTAGAGAGTTAAAAAAAAGACATTTAAGGAGGAAATTCAAATATGAAATTCGTGTTTCCGCTGAGGCAGCATATAGGTGCGGCTTCGGAGGCTGTTGTTGCGCCCGGCGACTCCGTAAAGAGAGGACAGCTTATAGCAAAAAAGCCTGAAGCTTCACTTGGAGCCAATATTTTTTCAAGTATTGACGGCATTGTTTCTTCAGTTGATGAAAGCAGTATCGTAATTAATGAGGAAAACACTGATTTTTCAAAATATGAGCAGCTTAAAGAAAAGGAAGCCTTAAAGCTTATAGAGGAATCGGGGCTTGTAGGTCTGGGGGGTGCGGGCTTTCCTACCTATGTAAAGCTTGGAAAGAAATTTGAAGGCGGCGGAGTTATAGCGGTAAATGCAGCTGAATGTGAGCCTATACTTTCCCATAATATAGACAGGATAGAAAAAGAGCCGCAAAGGCTTATAGAAGGCTTAAAAATTGTGATGGAGGTAACAAATGCCGAAAGAGGAATTATTTGTTTAAAGGGAATACATACAGAAGCGATTGAAATCCTCAAAAATACGATTAAAGATGATAATATAACTATTTTTGAATTGGAAAATATATATCCTGTAGGTGAGGAAAGAGCCATTGTAAGAGATGCTCTCGGAGTTTTGCTGGACCCGGAGCTTCTGCCTATGGCGGCAGATGCCATAGTAATCAACGCTGAAACGGTATACAGACTCAGAGAAGCGGTAGTTGAGAAAAAACCCTTAATTGACAAAGACATGACTGTAGCCGGAAAGCTCACGGAAAACGCCTCAATACATATATTCCGGGACGTTCCTCTGGGCAAGAGCGTGGGTGCCATTATAGAGATGGCAGGCGGACTTGGATCGGAATACGGGGAAATCATTATGGGAGGACCCTTTACAGGAAAAAGAACCACTCTTGAAGAGCCTGTAGTTAAAACTACAGGGGGCATCATAGTCGCAGAAAACTTTATGCCGGGACCTCAAAAGATAGGGCTTTTGGTCTGTGCCTGCGGCGCCAATAAGGAAAGGCTGGAAGAACAGGCAAAGAGCATGGGCTCTGAAGTGACGGGAGTGGAATACTGCAAGCAGGCAAGGCAGATTAAAAACAGCCTTAAATGCGAAAACCCGGGCAGATGTCCCGGTCAGGTGCAGAAGGTTATGGCATTAAAAAAAGCAGGAGCACAGGCGGTGCTGATCAGCAACTGTACTGACTGTACCAATACTGTAATGTCATGCGCACCTCAGTTAAAGTTGCCAGTCTATCATTGTACTGACGGAGCACTTCGCTCAGTCAATTACAAGATGATAAGGAGATTTAAAAATTAATTTATAAGGAGGAATAAGGTAATGTCAATTACACAGGAAACATTGCAGAAGCATCTTAAAGACCCAGCAATTCTTTGCTGCAGGAGGGAAAAGGGTACAGTGATCGGTGCTGCCGACCTTGAAGACCCGGGACTTTTTGATGATATGCAGGAGGCAGGGCTTTTGACATTAAGCTCGGACGGTCTGCGTATAGAGCAGGTTATAGGACGCACTCTGCTTCAGGATACGGAAGCACTTACCTCTATTACCAAAGAGGTTCTTGATTCAGTTAATAAAACGGCAGAAGATGATAAAGCTGATACAGCAGAAGTTTCAGGCGGTGCTCCATCAGATACCCCGGTAATTTCTTCATCAGCGGCACAAACAGGAGGAAACGGAATGATTCATATTGAAATCGGAAAAGCGGAAAAATTTGAAGGCTTAAAGCTTGATGTACCTGTATTTTCAGGTGTTGCTGCACCAGTGGCACCGGCTGCCTCCGCTGCTGAAGAAAAGCATGGAGAAAAGAAGGTTATACGTAAATTGATTAAGAAGCATATTAAAATTACTGATGTAAAGCTTGGCGATAAAACCTCTATAAAGGATGGCGTGATTACAATAGATAAGAGCATAGTTGATTTGGCAGTTAAAGAAGATGCACTTTGTAAGAGCCTTGAGCTTGAAGTTATTTATCCTGACAAAAGGCATATCTACACGGAAACCATTATGGACGTATGCCCTATAGCTACCAAGGTTGAGGGTGAGCTTGGAGAAGGCATTACCAAGGTAGCTGACGGTGTAGTATTTATGCTTACAGGTGTTGATGAGGACGGAGTTCAGGTGCATGAGTTCGGCTCCTCAGAGGGCTACCTTGATGAAAAGATGTTCTTTGGACATCCGGGCTGTGCAGATAAAGACGATATAATTATTCGCTGCCATGCCGTAATTCAAAGACTTTCAGGTATGACAAGACCAGGTCCTTTTGCAGCACATAAGTGCCAGGATTACATTATACAGGCAGTGCGCGACCAGCTTAAGGAATATAACGGAGAGGTTATACGTGAGGAGGTTTGCGAGGACGTAAGAAGAAGCGGCAACCCTAGAATAGTTCTGATTAAGGAAATCATGGGACAGGGAGCTATGCATGACAACGTACTCTGCCCGACTGAACCCTGCGGCATCCTGGGAGGACAGAAAAACGTTGACTGCGGAAACGTACCGATAATGCTTACTCCTAACCAGGTTAGAGATGGCTCCATCCATGCGCTTACCTGTATAGGACCAGCTACTAAGGAAATGACACGTCATTATATCAGAGAGCCTCTCGTTGAGGGACTGGCTGCTGATACAGAGCTTGACCTGATAGGCGTGGTATTTGTAGGCTCACCTCAGGTTAATGATGAAAAGCTCTGGGTATCAGAAAGACTTGGCTCAATGCTTGAATCTCTTGACCTTGACGGCATTATAATCACAACTGAAGGCTTTGGCAATAACCATATTGACTTTATACAGCACATAGGACAGGCAGGCAAGAGGGGAATCCCTGTAGTAGGAGTTTCTTTCTGTGCATATCAGGGACAGCTTGTAGTTGGTAATGAATATGCTAAAGCAATGGTTGAAGAAAACATGGATGCCGGCGGATTTGAAAACGACATAGCAGGCTGCTCCTGTGTAACTGTTGAAGTAGCTGCAAGAGCTATCCAGATGCTTAAGAATGAAATGTCGGGTGTTGAAGTAAAGCCTGCTGAAAAGAAATGGAATAACGATGTTATAAATGCTAACAACAGACTTCTCGGACTTCCTGAAACCAAGCTTGTCGAGAGCGGAACCCTTCACTAATGGATTATATTATCAATCCCATACTTATGGGAGGAGTCATAAACAAAGTTACAGAGGATAGAGTTAAAATCAACTTAAGAGGGCGGCTTGGGGTTATAGAAGTGCCTAAGGTGCTGATAGTTTCTCCTGCTCCGAAGTCGGGTGACAAGGTAAGCTTTTATTTCAGCTATCTGGAGGTAACGGACAATCCCTGTGATTATGATTCGGATGAAATAGTGCGTGAAAAGGAGATAATTCCCTGCCTGCTGGGAGGAAAAATAACAGAGTTTAATGATACTGCAATAGAAGCAGTGGTAGAAAAGCTTGATATTATCATAAGAGTTCCCAGACGCTGGGTATTTACCGAGGTCGCTCTTGAGGATAAGCTTGACGTGGAGTTTTATTTAAGCCGTATGCAGGTGCTTTCACAGGCGGGTGCTTGATAGCACAGGGTATCAGACTTGGCAATTTAATTTAATTCTTGCCAATAGTATAAAACTAAAGAATATCAATATTTGAGGAGGAATAATAATGAAATTAACAACAAAACAGGGTATGCAGTCGGAAATCTTTGTTCCGGTTACACCAAAGCCTGTATTTACTGAATTAAAAAAGCCTTTAAATAAATGTAAGGTAGCGTTTATTACAGCGGGAGGAATTCATAAAAAAGACCAGACTCCTTTCAATACTTCAGGAGATTTCTCCTATCGTACAATTCCGTTTGATACACCTTCAGACCAGCTGATGGTAACACATGGCGGATTTGACAACTCCGATATTAATAAAGACGTAAATGCCATGTTCCCGATTGACCGTCTGCATGAGCTGGTTAAAGAAGGCTTTATAGGTTCACTTCCGGCAGAAACCTATACCTTTATGGGCGGCGGCGGAAATGTTGAAAAATTCTTAAATGAAACCGGACCTGAAATTGCAAGAAAATTAAAGGAGCAGGGTGTAGACATAGTTTTATGTACAGGCGGCTGCGGAACCTGCCACCGCTCGGCGACCATAGTTACAAGATGCTGTGAAGAAGCCGGAATGAGCTGCTGCGTAATAGCTGCACTTCCTCCTATAGCAAGACAGCAGGGTGCACCGAGAATTACCGCTCCTCACGTTCCGATAGGTTCAAATGCAGGTGAGCCGAACAATATTCCTCAGCAGACCGCTATTATTAAGGAATCTCTTGAATGGGTTCGCGACTGCCCGAGCTTTAATGCTACCAAGGTGCTTCCTTACGAATACCGTCATAATGTATAAAAACAGCATAAACTAATATATAACAATATGCCTACACAGTGATGATTAGATTGACATTTAGCTTTGGATTTAATCAAATGAGGCATCCACCGCTTCTACCTCTTTAACTGTTTAAAAGCCATAAGCTATTTAAGAATCAGGGTGTGGTATACTGCTTATATATATTAATTAATGCAGGCAGTCCTCCTGCTCCAAAAACGTAGAGCTTCCAGATGGAGGGGGGCTTGCCGACTAAATTAAATGCCGGAAAACATGTATTATTAAGTGTATGTTTTTCGGTATTTTTAGATTGCCAATATAAAGAGGTGAAGATTATGGGACTTGGACCGAGCATTAAAATGACCACTTTGCACCATTTCAGATGCCCTGTCACCGAGGTACTCTCAAGGGATGAAGACATAGAATTTACAGGAATTATAGTTGACGGAGTATCCGAGGTTTGTGACGATAAGATTTATACTGCAAAGCGTGTCGGAGATATTGCACGCCTGCTTCGGGCAGACGGAGCCTTGGTAGCTATAGACGGCTGGGGTAACCATCATGTAGATTTTGTAAATGTTATAGAGCAGCTTGGAATAAGGAATATTCCAAGCGTCGGATTGAGCTATATAGGACTGCAGGGCAGACTTGTCTGCAGCAATAATTTTGTTGACTGTATAGTTGACTTTAATAAGAGTGAATCAGGTTATGAATCCTGTGTGGTAGGACAAAATAATCTCACTGAATATGATGCGTTTAAAGCGGCGGCACTTTTAAAAAATAAATTAAAAAAATCCGGGAAATTTGAGGAGAAGGCACTGGCTGCCCAAGCCTCCGAGAAGCGTCTGTCAAGGCTTACAAGAAAGGTTTTTCAAATAAAGGAAGTTAAGCTTTCAGACAAGACTGGAATTTCAGGAGGTATTTTATATATTGACAAAGCTGTGGCAAAGAAATACCTGGCTACAGAGCCTTTGATTAAGGACGTAAAGGTAAATATTATTGCCCCGGGCGATTATAACAGATTTGTAAATTCCAACCTTGACTTTTCTCCTATAGCCTGTAAAGCTGCCGGCGAGCTTGGAGAAGGTACTACCCATCTTCTTGCCGGAGTGACGCTTATGCTTAACGGAGTCGAGTACAAAAGCGGATTTCAGCCTTCAAATATAGGCTCCTCAGAGGGTATTTTAAAGGAGTGCTTCACCCCCGACAGAGCCGGTACTGCGGCTTCTACGGATTATATCCTCCAGGTTGATATACTTTTTAAAGAAGGAGAGGGCAGAACCTCTGAAGGAATTTATGCCGCTCATAAAATTGCCGATCGTATAGCCGGAGAGATACGGCAAGCACTTAAAGCTCTTGACAATATGGCTTATAAACGGGAGGAATTTTATGATGTGATGCGTCCCGGCAAGCCCAAGATTATCCTTGTCAAAATAGTATCGGGACTTGGAAATATGTATGATACCGCTCTTTTTCCCGATGAGCCCGGCGGAGTGCTGGGGGCTCATAATATGATGGACAGCAAAAACCTTCCTTATCTTATAAGCCCCAATCAGTGCCGGGACGGCGTGATACATTCGCTTTTGTAGTTTTATTAAAAATCCGTAAGATTACATATTTTTTGCCAATGCTTATAAAAATTTAAGGATTAAGCCTGCATAACCGTCAAATTTTATGCTATAATTGGGAAAAGACTTGATTGGTCCGGAGGAAAACATGATATTTATTTACGGAGGGGCTTCCTGCGGGAAGTCGGAATATGCTGAAAGCCTCACTCTTTCCTATAATAAAAAAAGCGTTTATCTGGCAACTATGCAGGTTTATGATGACATTGACAGACTTAAAGTACAAAAACATAGAAGGCTGCGTTTGGGGAAAGGCTTTAGAACCGTAGAATGCTCAAAGGACGTTCAAACTCTCTCTGTAGCTAAGGATGAAGTAATTTTACTGGAGTGTCTTTCTAATCTGCTTGCAAATGAGATTTTTGACAGCCGAAACGAGGGTGAGGGCTCAGATTATGAAATGAAAATCAAGGCTGATAAAATCTATAACGATATCATTAGTCTGAGTCGGAAATGCTTTGAGCTTATAATAGTGGGAAATGATGTATTTTCAGAAGCTAAAGCTTTGAGTCTTTCTGTAGTTTCATACCTCCGGGCACTTTTATATCTGCAAAATAAGCTTATAAGCTATGCGGATAAATCAATAGAAATGGTCTGCGGTATTCCCGTGCCCTGTACCGAACCAATTTCCCTTGGAGGTAGTTTATGCTCTTTTTAAAATCTCTTGCTATGGCTTTTAATATGTATACTAAAATTCCCGTACCTCAGAGCGCCTGGAATGAAAAACACATGAAGTATGTTCTTGCCCTGTTTCCGCTTGTAGGGCTGGCAGAGGGCTTGATTTATATAGGTCTATGGAAGTTTATGATGTTTATAAAGCTTTCTCCTTATATAATAGCTGCAGTTTTAACCTCCTTTCCTATACTTTATACCGGCGGGATACATATGGACGGCTTTCTCGACACCTCGGATGCACTGGGCTCACATCAAAGCCGTGAAAAAAAGCTGGAGATACTTAAAGACAGCCATGTAGGGGCTTCTGCCGTAATATCAGGGCTTTTATATATAATGTGCTATGCCTTCATGATATTGAGCATTACAAGGCTGAGGCAGGTAGTAATAATAGCCTTTTCCTTTGTTATGATAAGAGCCTACAGCGGGCTTTCTCTCGTATGCTTTAAAAATGCAAGAGGCTCGGGGCTTGCTATGACATTTACCAAAGCAAGTGACCTTATCCTGACGAGAGTAGTGCTTATAGGCTGTATAGCGGCTGCTAAGCTGCTTGCCTCACTTTATTTTCCACGCACCGGCATAGCAGTTTCGATTACCGTTTTTGTGTGCTTCTTTTATTTCAGATTATTTGTTTGTACGGAATTTGGCGGAGTTACAGGAGACCTTGCCGGTTACTTTTTACAGATAGCGGAGCTTGCCGCCGTGGTTGTCACAGCAATCACCTAAAAAAGTGCGGATTACGGATGTCGATTTTATAAAGGAATGCTGTACTGAAATTTAGCTGTTTTGCAGCCTACTGTAATTTTATAAGAGCCCCTGCTTGCAGAGAGAATTTTAATCTGCTTCGCAGCGGCTCCTGTTTTAAATAAATATTATTTTACATTCTTTTCAAAAGCTTCTTTTATTTTATTGGGAGAGATATGCCCTATCTGAGTTCCGACTAAAACTCCGTCAGTTCCTATATAGGCGGCGGTAGGAAAGGCTCTTATCTGGTAATCAGTAAAGCTTTGACCTGATTCGTCAAGAAGCACTCTTATATTAGGATAATTTTGAGATTTAAACCATTTTATAAACTCATCCTTTTTCATCTCGTTATTAATTCCCGGAGTTACTATAGTGATTATTTCAAAGTCATTATTTTCACCTGCCATTTTATTTAAGTCCTCCAGACCTGCAAGGCAGGCACCTCACCATGAAGCCCAGAATTTAACATAAACCTTCTTGCCCCTTTGCTCACTTAATTTAAACTTATTGCCGTCCAGGTCTGTTAAATCAAAATCAGGTGCAGGCTCTCCTTTATTTACAGCCTGTGCCTCAGATTTATCTGAGGAGTTCGCCGCAGAAGCAGATTCCTGCGCAGTTGTCTTTGCAGAATCGGAGCTTGCAGAATCGGAATTTTCCGAAGCAGCTTTTGCAGAAGTCGAGCCTTCTGCCGAGCTTGCGTCAGTATTACTTTTAGTACCGTTTTGAGAGCATGCAGCCATTATAATTGCGGCAGCAAGCACTGCAATATACATTGCCGGTTTTAACAATCTTTTCTTTTTCATATAATTAATTAAATCCTTTCAGTTATTTATTTTAGGCAAAAACCTGTTTAAATCTTTTTTAAATCCCTTCCGGGTATAAATCTACAGTTTTACAGCCTTAGGGAAGTACCAAGTCTTATTTAAGCAGTCTTTCAAAGAACACTGTAATTGCAGTAACCTGGTGGAACATTACAAGGATTCCCATAATGACTATAAAGCCTCCGCCTATACGCTTTAACGTCACTATATTTTTCTTGAGAAAATCAAATTTTGACATGGCAAAATCGGAAGCCACCACCATTATAATAAACGGAATCATTAAGCCCAGAGTATATATCAGCATTAGAAATGCTCCGTAAAGTGCGGTTCCCTGAGTAGTGGCTGCCGCAACTACCGCACCTAGTATGGGACCGGCACAGGGGGTCCAGCCTATGCTGAAGGATACTCCCATGAGGAAGGTTCCAAGCATACCCGTTTTCTGGCTTTGGATTCTAAGTCCGCTGAGCTCATCAAGCTTTTTTATATGTATTAAATCCATTTGATGGATTCCGAGCAGGATTATAATAAGCCCTGCAATTACATAGAGCCACCGGCTGGTTAAAAACCTGCCTAAAAAGCCTGCGCCTATGCCAAGCGTCACAAAGCTGACCGCAAGCCCAAGCACGAAGGTTACGGTTTTTAAAACTGCGCCTATATTAAGGCTGAAATTTCCTATTCGGAGCTTCTTATACTCTCCGTCAGCATCTGTAAGTATTCCAAGATATACCGGAATAACAGGGAAAGTACAAGGCAGAAAAAATGAAGCAAAGCCTGCTATAAATACTGTGCTAATAAGTATTTTCTCATCGGCAAACATAAATTATCCTCCTTATATAAAACGAATATTTATAATTCGCTTTTTATTTGCTTTTGAACTGATTCGCAAACCGCCGGCAAAAGTTCTAATTCATGCTTGCACAGGCAAACTCTGCCGCCGCCGTTTAAAGCTTTGCACTTTTGCGATTAGAGAGCGCCTGCACCAGTTCAACATATCAATAATAATAAATTAAATTGCGCACAATGTAAAATTAAGTTTTTATTAATATTCTCTTAAGGGCAAAATTGAAATTTTCCTATTTTATCGGCTAAAGTTATAAAAATATCTATTGACAGTTAGTAAAGTGTATGTTATAGTATATAGGCTGTTTCAAGGACAGCACGAAACGCACCATGACAACCGAAGATTAAACAACACACACAACCCTGAAAATTTTGAAGAAAAAAATTCAAGGAACGAAACCAAAGAAGAAACTAGTAACAAGGAAACAAATGCCGGCAGGCAAAATGAGAGAATCAAACAGAGAGTTTGATCCTGGCTCAGGATGAACGCTGGCGGCGTGCTTAACACATGCAAGTCGAACGGAGTTTATACGGAAGGAGTCTTCGGACAACGGAAGTATAAACTTAGTGGCGGACGGGTGAGTAACGCGTGGGTAACCTGCCTTATACAAGGGGATAACAGAGGGAAACTTCTGCTAATACCGTATAAAAATATTTCACGCATGTGAGATATTTGAAAGATTTATCAGTATGAGATGGACCCGCGTCTGATTAGGTAGTTGGTGAGGTAGAGGCTCACCAAGCCGACGATCGGTAGCCGATCTGAGAGGATGACCGGCCACATTGGGACTGAGACACGGCCCAAACTCCTACGGGAGGCAGCAGTGGGG
>ERZ773099.548-NODE-548-length-31652-cov-4.061082_pt1 | contig 31652 bp, 27 predicted proteins | sample MGYA00511120_ERZ773099 | MGnify/ENA primary metagenome ERZ773099 (study PRJEB29015, sample SAMEA2738012) | human oral metagenome | biome: human oral; feature: human-associated habitat; material: dental | place: China | collected 2104 ... | reverse complement strand
TCAGAGGCGGCTTTATCCCCACCTTCAACGTCGGAAATATACTTGTAGAAATCTCTTCCTGTATAGTCCGGCGCTTCTTCGAGCGTAAAAGACCAGTCACCTATTTTTTCTGCATATTTTTCGAGTAGTGCTACGATTGTAGGCTGATCTGCAAGCTTCTTCTGCTCGTCGAGAAGAACGTCATTGTCGGGGATTTCGACCTCGAAGAGCTTACCTTTTCCTGCCCCCACCTTACTTGAATCAATATGTTGAAGCTGCTGACCGATTACTTCAGCATTCCGGATAAACATGCGATACCTCTCCTGCTCGTTTCTGAGATACTGCATTACATCCGCCACAGTGCGCCGTCCTCCCTTATGAAGCGGGGGCGCGGAATCAATAACCTTTCTAATCCGTGCGGACGCATCTTTCCGTAATGCCGCCAACGTGGCAGGGGGAGTGTTTTCATTTTTCGCAAGCTCTACATTAATCGCGGAAAGAAGAAACCTCGCGCGACGCACATTCTGCTCCAGTTCATTTCTGTAGGAAAGGATCTGTGCGGGAATATCCTCTGCAAATCTTGGGTTAATCCGCTTCTCCAGTGCTGTAAGTGCCTGACGAGCATCTCCTGTATACGCCGATACAGGCTTGCCGTCATAGGAAATATGTTTCTCTGCCAGCCATTCCTTATACCCCTCCGACACAGCTCTGTCTTGTGCAAAATACAGTCCCCATCCATGCACCTGCGTCCCTTCTCCTGTACCGATACTGCCAAGGTCGAACGCATCAAATTCATGCGGAGAGCCGTGCCATGCCTTCTGGTCGAAGCTCTCTTGCTCTACGGGAGCATACTGCCCTTCGTCGCTATGAAGCCATGCAACATCTCGCAAGGGAACTCTTTTGGAATAAACTCTGCCGCTTCCGGCATAATCCTTCGCCTGCATCTGGCTCGGCGTGACAAATGCGCCTGGAACGATTGGATGACTGCTGTAGATTTCTACATAGCCACGTCTGAGCGCCGTTCTCCCATCGGCTTCCGTAAAATCAGGATATGCGAAAGAGTTTTCATCCACCTTCGTTTCAAAGGCCTCTTTCGCTGAAAGAATGTCTTTTGTTGAACGAACACCCGTATGAATGTCGTCGTTCATGGGGTTCGTGTCTTGGATAATATGGATCTGCATTTTTTTGCGCTCAGCATCAGATAACGGCGTTTTCCGTTGCCCGAAGCCATTCGCACTGCCGTCTGCCTCTTTACCGTCCGCGTCCAGCCCGAATTTATCCTGCAGATAATCGAGCGCCGTATACGGCTTGCCCGTCGCCTTGTTGTACGCCTTGGCATAGATGTCCGCATGACGCGCGAAGAGCGTCGCGCCGACCTTCGCTGCTCGCACCACAGCCTTGTTCTTGCTCTTGGCGAGCTTGTCGCGTACGACGCGGTACGCTTCTTTCGCCTCCTCGCTCGTGCCCGTAAGCGCCTCCTGCTCCTGCTTTGTCAAAGGGGCAGACTTCGCCTGTACAGATTTTTCCTTGCTTTTCTCATGCTCAGATGGTATATTAGATACAGAAGAACCGTCGACGGGCGGGGTGCCGAGTGTCTCTCTTGAGGATACTGGTCCCGCAGATACCGACGGTTCATTTTTATTGCTCTTATTCGTTGATCCATTGCCCTCACCGTTCGCATTGGATACTCTTTTTTGCTTGCTTTCACTCACATCTGATGGTATAGTAGAAGTAACAAGACCGCTTGATTTATCGGATGTAGGGCTACCCCCGCGAGAATCGGCTCCAACATTTCTTGCCGACGCGGAGACCGCACCAGCGTTGGACTCGGTGGCAGCGTCTAAGCCCGGGCTGCTATAAATCAGGCGGTCTTTTTTTGTTTGCTTTGCGAGTGTTTTATCTCCCTTAGGCATGGCAGACACGACAATATAATAATTCCCGCCACCATCCGCTTGCAGCTCGAAATAGATTGGGGCAACACGATTCATTACTCCCTTGCTTTTGTTTCCAAGTTTTACAAGAGAATATGTGGGATTCTGGCCTGCTTCTACTGGGGCTCTCATGTAAATCTGATCATAGTTTTCTGCGACATCTGCAATCAAGTTCTCTATAGAATCGTAGCCAGCATCTTGCGCTTGTTTTTCATGCGCTTTTGCGTGAATCAATCCCTCTGAATGATTGCCGACACGCAGACGGATTTCGCCGATTTCCAGCTTTTCACCGCTCTGCTGCATGACGGCATCCGAAATGGTTTTTGTAATCTCACCGAAATTCCGACTGCCATTCGGCTTGATGATGAATTCTTTCTCATCTGCCTCTGAAAGAGGCCTACCCGATTCTGTCGTATATCCATCGGCGAGCTCCAAACCGCCTTCATTGGCGGTTTTTTCTTTGCCCTGTTTTTGGGCAGACTCCACCTGTACGGATTTTTTTGGCGTAGAAAAACCGCCCTGATTGTCAGAGCGGTTTGCTGTATTTAGAGTAGACCTGCGGCTTTCCTCGCTGCTATCGCGTAATCCATCGCTTTCATCCAACTGTCGTGCGTGCTGTCCTCGTCCTCCCATCCGATGGGGGGACGTTTCTTGTTCGGGGCGGGCGGAGCGTTCAATATTGCGTGGTGAACTTCCTCGCTCAACGTCACTGTTCCATGCTTCATAAGAATCAACTCCCTCTGTTATTTTTAGTTTATCATAATTTTCTTTCGGCTTCAAGCCGACTTTGCCCAAATAGCTGGGAGATACAAGCCTTCCCGTTTCGCGGAATCGTGCCTTTGTACGCTCGATCGCTTTCTCGATGGGCAAGTCCACGTAAATCAGATTGACTTGATAGCCTGCTTCTTTGAATTTATCTATCTTTTCTTGTAATTTTGATATACTTTTTCCCACAAGTGGAAGAACCATATTGTCATGATTTGCCGCCGCTCGCGCGGAAACGTCTTCTGCAATCGCCGCGCTCTCCTCATGTACCGCCCCCGCAAGAAGACCGTTACTGAACTCCGGAAGGAGCTTCTTCGCCTCGTCACTGTCAATGAGAAGTGCGCCCTCACGCTCGACGAGCGGATCAGCGAACGTGCTCTTGCCCGACGCAGGAACACCGAGCACAAGCCAGACCTTCCCTTCCTTCTTTGCCGCGCCTTCGCCATAGAGCTTATCCGCAATCTTTCGGCGAAGCTCTTGCCGTTCGGGCGTGTTGAGCTGGTCAGTCGTTCCGAATGCATCGAGATACTCCTGCGCCAGCGCTTCTGCGTCACGGATATTCTCTTCCATACTTTTTGCATCATCGTAGTGGAACGGATGTGCCGCGATCCATGCCATATGCCCGTCAGAGTTTTCCTCGCCCGCATTTTGGGCAGACTCCACCTGTACATCATCGTCCTGCTTTTTACGAGACTCCGCCTGTACTGTCTCATTGTCATTCGCACGCTGTGCCGCTGTCTCGCCTCGAAGAAGCACATTCTCTTCGTCGGCTTGGGCGATGCGCTTTAATGCGTGCTCAATCGCCCGCTTCTCGCCATCTCTGAGGTCGTCGTTCAGCGCCCTGACATCGGGGAGATTCCTCATGCGCATTGCCTTGATGAGTCCACGCCCGAAGTCGCGCCGTGCGCCGTAGCTCTTCGGGATGTCGATGGGACGCATGGAATCCACATGATTGATGGGCACAGGCGCGGGAGTCGGACGGACTGCACCTTGTTCGGCGGCTGCTTTTTCCGCAGGATTCTGATACGGCGTGATGTTGATAGGCGCACCTGTCGCCTTCTCGTGCAGCATCTGATAGAATCGTGCGAAGTCATGATGACCTGCCTTCGCCGCCTCCTGTGCGGCAGTCTGCCAATCGCCGCGACGACGAGCCTCGACGTAAGCGGGATTTCCCTGCATCATCGCGTCCAAAGCAGCGAGCTTCTGCCGGATATCCGCCAAATCCTCCGTCGTCGGAACGGCTTGTGCCTGCCCCTGCTGCGGCATCTGTGCTGCCAATCCTTGAGAAGGATGAGCGGCAACGTCGTTTGCCTGAACATTCGGCACTTGCATATCCTGCTGAGCAGGCATCGCTGTCGGCTGTGGCGGCTGCGGTTGAGGCTGCGGCTGTGCCTGTCCCTGGGGTTGCTGCATCCAACGCCCTGCCGCTGCACGATAAACCTCGGGAAGCGCTCGCGCAATTCCACTGAAGTCTCCGTGTGCGAGGCCGTTCTGAATGACAGCACGCTCCACGTCATGCGGCGTCGTCTGCGCGTAGGAGGCGAGACGCGCCGCAATCTCCTGCCGCGCCATGGGCGGCAGGGAAAGTTCCTGCTGCACGCTCGCGAGACGCGCCGCGCTCTCTGCGGGATTTGCTACAGGCTGCGCTTGTGCCGCCGCCTGCACCTGTGCCTGTACGGACTGCGCCTGTGCTTGCGCGACCTTCTGCTGGTTCTCGATGGCTGCGGCCGTCTGCGCCTTCCGCTGCGTCTCCTCGCCGCGCATGACCATGCGCGTGACGCGCTCCGGGTCTTTGGCGAAGATGCCCTTGACGTCCTTGTGGTCGATGAGCCTCTGCCATGCGTTGTAGTCAAGCGCGTCCTCCGCAGGGGACGCTGTGCTCGCTTCCGTCGGCGTATCACGGATGATTTCCGCCGCGTCGATGATTGCCGCCTTCTGCGCGGGCGTCAGCTTATCGCCATCGATGAGCGCCTTCATCGCGGCTTCATTCGCCTGAAGGTTCTTCGCATCGACGACAAGCCCGCTGTAGTCGATCGGACGGACGCTGCCGGAGACGGAAGAAATGTTGATTGTGCCTCCATACCTGCCGCCCGATTTGATGATCTTCGTCGGGTAGTAGCTCCCCATAGCGTTGTAGTCGCTCGCATGAACAACGAGGTTCTGACTGGACGAATTGCCAATATAGCCGCCCTTGCCGTCATAGAGGACGACATGCCTCTGCGCATCGTTCTTATCCCCATAGACGATGACGTCACCCTCCTCCAGCCTCGACGCATCGAAGGGAATCACGCGCTCGCCCGCATCCTCGACGAGCCTGTCCACGTTGACGACGCCCGCCTCCAATTCCGCACGAAGGAAATCGCTCCCCGCAGCGCCGATCTTCGTGACCGCCTCCACGCATCCTTCCGTGCCGTTATCCATCCGCGTGCCGATAAAAGGCTCTGCATCGTCAAGAAGACTGCGGACTGCCTCCGCTTCCGTCGCCGGATTCATGTTCGCCCCGTCGAGGATGTCCATGATTTTTGCGACGTAGTTTTGCGTCTCCTCGTAGGGCGGCACGCCATTGTGCTTTTGTACAGCGTCCGGCCCCGCATTGTATGCCGCGAGCGCCATCTCAATATTGCCGTCGAATGCGTCGAGCTGCCGCTTCAAGTATCTGGCGCCGCCCTCGATGTTCTCCCGCATATCGTCAGCATCGACGCCCAGCTCCTTCGCCGTGTCCGGCATAAGCTGCATAATGCCCTTTGCGCCCACCTCGGAAACGACGGACTGGTCGAAGTCGCTCTCCGTCTGTGCAACGGCGAAGAGGAGGTCAGCAGGCAGTCCGTGCTTTGCCGCAGCAGCGTTGATGGCATCGTCAATCTCTGCATTGCCGCTCGTGAGCGTAGGCGCATTGTTCACGGCGGGCGCGTCCTCCGTATCGGCGCCGCCGCCCAGCACGGCCGACATGCCGCCGCCCGTCGTCATGCCGACGAGCGCGGAGTGACCGACGCGAGGATCTTTCCAAGCCTCAAGACTCGTGTAGTCGTCCCATCCGGCATAGCCCTCTTTCGCCGCCTGTTGATTCTGAATGACCTGCTGTGCGGCCTCCTCGAAAGCCTCCTGTCCCGCCGTGCCCGCGATGCCGAGCAGGCGCTTCCATACGCCCTTGCCGCCCTTGCCGAAAAGAAGCATCTGCTCCATCGTGTTGACCGGAGCGAGCAGGGCGAAGTTGCTTCCTCCCACGGCATCCGCGATGCGGTTCGCCGCCTCCTCCGTCTCCCCTTCGACGTAAGTGCCGTTGCGTTTTGCGTCGTCAATATACTGGCGATAGGCCTCGTATCCCTCCATCGCGCCTTCCAAAAGCCCCGAGGTTACGCCGCCGACGACGTTTTGCGGCGACGGCAGTCCGAGCTTTTTCGCTACGCGTCCGACAACGGGCAAGCTTTTGACCCAATTGCCCGCCGCATCCGCCCATCCCGCCGCCTTGGATACGGCGGACGCCGCTTGAGGAAAACCGCGCAGAGCCGCCGCGCCGCCCTTGACGGCTGCGCCGCCGAGACCTGCGCCCGCAACGGCAAGCCCGATGGAAGTCGGCAGGGACACGGCGGCCTCGCCTGCGATATTCGCCGCGTCGATAAGGAGGCTGTCATCCGGATTCTCGATGTGCGGATCATTCGCTTTCTGCATGGCGTCCCCGTAGTTGCCCACAGCACGCGCGATCGTGCCAAGCGTGTTGTCCATCCCTGAATTCGGCAGGACGCGATGAATTCCATAGCCCAGCGTGCCCGCCGTGCTGTCAACGAGCTGGCCGAAACCTGCGTTCGCGACGCGGCTGCCCAGCTTGTAGCCTTCCATGACGCTGCCAAGAAATCCTTTGTCGCCGCCAAAGTCCACAGCCCCCGGATTCGTGTACTCCGCCACTTTGCCCAAGGCGAGAGATGCCTGCGCCGGAGGAAACAGAATGAGCGGATTGAAGTTCTTTACGGCATCCGTCAAAAGCTTCCCCGACTTCACATCATCCGCCAGTCGCCCGAGACCGTCCAGCGCCTTCTGCCCGTAGGGTGTGTTGCGGGCATACTTTTCCTCCTCCGTCAGAAAGTTGCGCGAATCGCCGACAAGGATCGTGCCGCCGCTGTTTGCAATGCTCTCTCGAAGCATGTCTGTCATCAGGCTCATGGTTCAGTTCCTCCTGTCATTACTTGTAAGCGTCAAAATTGTACCCCGGGAACTCCTCTTCCAGAATCTCGGACGGTACATGCCTCCAATATTCCATCGCTTGATTTTCTGCATTCTCATCCGTCGGGTCGTCGATGGCGTGCCGCTTCCACATATAGCCTTGCAGTGCGTAGACGTACGCCTCGAATTTTCGGAAGTCCTCCGGCGAAAGCATCTTGCGTCCATCGTCGTACAAGAAGTCCGTCAGCTCTTGGAGTCCGTGGTCGTCTTCGCCGTAGCCGTCCGTGATGGCCTGTCTGACCGCAAGATAGCGATTGGAGAACTCGTTGAGGAAGTGCTGCTGCGCCTGTGTCAGCTTCTCGCCGCCCTTGCCGCCCGTGCCGCCCTTGCCTCTGCCGCCCGAGCTGCCCGAGCCGCCGCCATAAACCGTTCTGTATTCAAGGCGATTGTTCGCACCTTCCTGCTTCATCTGTTCGACGCCGAGACTGGTCTTGCTACGGATTCCTTGCACAGCAAGGTCTTTCTGATTCCTCGCATCCGCGATCTTCGCCTGCAACTGACGCCCCGCTGCCTTGTCCCGACTGATGACAATCTCATTCGGCGAAAGCGTCTTGACGAACTGCGCCGCCTCGGGCTTGAGCCAGCCGTTCTTGTCATACATCGTCCGCATCTTCGTGCCGCCGAGGTCGAGATCATTAAAGCTCATCTCCGGCTTGGTTTTGCCGATGGCGTTCATGAAGTCGCCGGGCTTTGTACCATCTGTCAGCGCCATGAGCGAGAGCGCCTCGGCCATCATCGGATTCGTCGCGCTTGCCGCCATCTTCGCGACCGCCTCTTGTCTTGCTTTGTCACGCACCTTGGCGTTCGCCTCAGGAATGACGATGCTCGCGATGTCGTTGCCGATGCCGTGAGAGACAAGATATTCGCGCTTGTCGTCGTCCGTCATGCGCTTGACGCGCTCTTCGGCAAAAGCCTTGGCAAGCTCGTCGATTGCCGCATTGTAATCTACCTTCTTGTCAATCTGCCCGATGCTTTGCAGATACCTATAGATGTTCTCCGCCGTAATCTGATTCGGCGTGCTCGCCGTATTCTTTGCGCCGCCGTCCGTGCCCATCAACATATCCTGATAAGGATGGCCGCCATTCGCCGCAGGAGCGTCCGTGTACGCGTTTGCACTCTGCCCCATATCAACGCTTGCATTTGCCGCTTGCGCTGCTTCTGCGCCCGCCTGTGCGCTCTGAGCGGGGTTCGCCGTGTTCTGTGCAGCCGTTCCTTGTCCCCCTTGGTTCGCGAGAGCATTACTCGCGCCAAGGGAAAATGCGTTTCCCTGGTTCGCGCCCCGAAGTCCGAAGGGATCTGCCTTGAAATTCGGCTGCCCCGTCAAAAGCTGCATCAGCTCCTCGCTCGAAAGCTCCGATGCGGGCTTGGCAAGACCCGGCACGCCGAGCGTCTGAGGCGCTCCCGCTTGGGCTTGCGGCACGCCCATTTGCGGCGCTCCTGCTTGCGGCGCCGCCTGTGCCGCGACTGCCTCCATCGCTGTCGCCTGCTCCTGCGTCGGCTGTGCGCCGCCCGCGCCGAACGTCGGCATCGTATTTGTCTTGCCGAGCGCATAGTCCGCCCCCATGTCCGACCAGAGGCGCTTGTCATGCGGCAGATGGTTCGAGAGGTCATAGCGGCTCTCATCGTAGAGCGCGGGGAACTGTCTGCGGCTCACTTCATGGTTGAGCTGTTGGAGGTTCATCCCATCGCCCAAGCCGCCGAAATCGAAGCCTGCACTCTTGGCATAAGAGCGAAGCTCGTCCGCATTCCTGTGCGCCGCCGCCATCTTCGCGTCGAAATCCTTGACCTCTTTCGAGTCCTCTGCGTAGCCGTTGTCAAGAAGATACTGCTTGTCGTTCGCGGCCTGCATGTAGCCCTGTTTCTGCTGCAAGTACAGAAGCTGCGGGTCTTGCCCGATGAGTCCGTTGCGGTCGATCGCCCCCTGCAGGAAGCCCCTCGCATTCGTGCGGTCTGCGTCATTGACATTCGCCATATCCTTGAGCGCCTTGCGCCCTTCATCCACCCAACGGTCATGCTGATTCTTGAAATATCCTCCGGCAAGGTTATACCCCACCATTGCACCGATATCTTCCCAATTCATGCGTTCAGCCTCCTATTCTTTCCAGATTGAGCCGTCTCCGCCCTTGGCGATGAATCCGTCCGCGATATATGTATTCGCCCCCGATACTTGGAGGTCATACACCCAGCGGTCGCCGCTGAAGCTGACTGCGTGCACCTCGCCCGCATTCTTCAAGCGCTGCTTCATCTTGAGGTCTTCGAGCGTGACCCATGCGCCGTCCTCCGTCAAGAACGGCTGCGAGAGCGTCGCCATGGTATGTGCGTCCGAGCATACGAGATTGTAGACCTCGACATGATGCGGCTGCATCGTCCGAAGGACTTCGGCCTCCTCCTCGCCGTTCTCCCCCCATGCCATGACCTTGTCGCCAACCTCGATATGCTCGATACGCTTCTCCGAGCCGTCCGCCATCTTGATCTTTGTCCCCGTCGGGAAGCAGAAGAGTCCCGCGCCAAGAGCGTTCGCTGCGCCCCCCAGTACGCCGCCCAAAAGGCCACCGAAGAAGCCACCGCCGCCCGACTGCGTTGTCGTCTGCGTGCTTGTGCCCTTGCCCGCGATGCCTGCGAGCGCGTTTGTCGTCGCACCGTTCAAGCCCATCGACGCATTCCATGCACGGAACGCGGGATTCTGTGCAGCCTCCTGTGCGGCTGCCGCAAGCGCGATGGGAGATCCTGCCATATTGGCGAGATTTCCTAAGAGGCCGCTGTTTGCAGATGCATTACCCTGTGCATTCGCCCACTGCTGCTGCGCGAGATTCGCCTGCTGACCGAGCGCCCCTTGCAGATGTGAATACTGCGTGTTGTAGATGTTCTGTAAGGCATTGCCGAGGTTGCCCGTATTGCCGAGCTGCTGCTGCGCGAAACCCGCCTGCGCCTGTGCAGCGTTTAGCGCGTTTTGATTCTGCTGCTGCGCCAAGCTCGCCCAATCGCGCACCGCCCCTGCTGTATTCTGGTTCTGCTGCTGCGCGAGGGATGCGACCTGCGCGATATTCTGCTGATACTGCCGCGCCACCGCATCCGAAGCGTTCCTCTCGATATCATTCATCGCGCCCGTCGTCACAGAGCTATTGAGCACACCGCGATTGCCGAGGTCGGCGACCGTCTTGCCCATCGTGTTCTGCAGCGCCGAGCGGATGCTCCCTTCCATGTTCTTTTGATACGCGGTAGGGATCACGCCGTTGGCGAGGCTTTCCAGCATCCCGTTCGCTGCGCCCGCTGCGCCGAGTCCTGCACGCCCTGCCCAATCGAGCTTGCCGTTCGCCGTCTGCGCCGCCTGTCCAATGTCTCCTCCCGCACGCCCCAACGCTCCGTTCGCGGCGTCCGTCGCTGTCCGATACCCCCCGGCAAGAGAGCCGAGAAGCCCCGCATTCCCCTTGGCAAGTTCTCCTGCCTGTCCCGAGAGTGCACCTAAAGTTCCGTTCGTCGCCTTCGTCACTGCATCGTTGCCACCGACGAGATTCCCCATTGCGCCCAAGGCCGAGGAAAGCCTTCCCTGCGCCTCGTTATTCATGCGGTTGAAATCAACCTGCACCGTGCCTAGAGAATCCTGCAAGAGCTTTCGCGCCACATCGTTCAAGTAGTACGCATTCGGTGCTACCTTCTTCGCGTAATCGGCACTCGCCTGCGTCAGCTCGATCTCGCCCTTCGTCGGCTGGTACGAATTCTGCACCGTCGTCGACGAGCCTTTCTTGAAGCGTGCATGACGGAAGAATCTGCGAAAAGCATCCATGCTCCCTGCATCATTTTCCCAATGCCACGCTTGGTATACATCGTCCAAGTACATGGTATCGCCCTCCTATATCTCCCATGTCACATAGTACCCAAGCTCTCCCGAACCCCTGTAGCGAAACGCAGGCGAGGCGCGAAACCACTTGCCCGTCTCTTTGTGTCGCGCATGGTAGCGAATCTCGCCGTCAGGCAGCTTCTCTTCGCGCTCAATGCGATACCCGAAGAGCCGGATGTAGGCACGAATCTCCTTGCGGATGCAGATCGTTCCGCCCTCCTTGTAGCCGAGCTTTCGCGCGACCTCTTCCACTTTGTCACGAAAAAAGCGACCATCGCCCGCTGTTTGAGCGATAATCGCCATCGTTTCTGTGAATCGTACTTCACAAAACCCCTTATCGGGCATGAAGTATAAGTCATATCCCGGTGTAGGACTGAACGGATCTTCGGGATTCTTTTTGTCGTAGAACGCCGCCCACTCGGCAAAAGTCATAAGTCCGCCACCTCCAAAGCCAGATGCTTGATCTGAAACGGCATCTGCGAAGATACCGTCGTCACCACGCGTGCTGACGTGTGATTCGTGCGCACCTTGCGCCGCGCATTCACAGGCATCGAAAGGCGCATCGCGTCCACCTCGACGAGCGCTTCGCCCGCCTGCTCTGCCGCCATCGAAGAATCCACGCCGCGCACGATGATTTCATCGCCGCTCACGATGTCACGGACGCGCAGCCGATAGTCGATAGGCGCCCCGTTGTCCGCGAGGTTCGTCTCCTCCATGCGACAGGCTTCCCGCTCCGACAGGACGAGCAGCCCGTCAGGACGCTCGACGACCGCTGTCACGGGTACGGAGAAAGAGAGCGTCGTTGCCGCGCCCACGGCGTAGTTGTAGGCGATGAAGCTCTCCTTGTGCGCCGTCGGGCGGATGAGCAGCAGCTTCCTTCGGCGCAAGTGAAACATCTCTGGCTCATAGAGACTCTTGACGACGAGCGCATTCCACTTCTCGCCGATATCGCCTTGCGCGATATTGCCGTAGTCCATCGTCGTATGCATCGTCTTCATGCCCTGTCGGCTGACAAATACCGCATCGTTTCCCACGGCGACGGCACAGCCATGTCCGACGGCATCCGTCTCTGTCGCCACGCGATAGACCGCCCACGTGTCAATCGCCTGATCGCCGACAAGCTGGTAAATCATGCCATTGTTCTTGAAAATCAAGAGGTCGGTCGCCAAAGGCACGACTGCGATAATGTCGCCGCTGTCGCCATATCCCACGTCGAGCCACGCGCCCTTTGACTTGTCGTTGTCATCCACTGCCCATGTGAAGCCGTCGCCTACCGCAGAAAGCGTGAGACGGTCTGAACCGGAAAGACTCGTGCAGAGCCTCGCCGAGCGCTGGAACACCATGTCGCAAACGGGCGCAGCATCCACCGTCTTGAGGCTTCCCTCGCCCGAAAAATCGTATGCTTGAAGTCTGCCGCCCGACGCAATCCAGATGCGGTCTTGGAACTTCGCGCAAGAAGGGCGGCTCTCGCCTGTCAGTTCGCCGAGACGCTTCGGCTTCGCCATGTCGCCCGCGACGCTGTACACGCTCTTATCGACGAGGAACACGAGCAGCGTATTGCTGTCCACGTCATAGAACGCCCCTCGTATCGCCGACGGCAGGGAAAAGAGCGGCGCGGAAAGCCCGCCGCGCGGCACGAGCGCACGCTGATACCCCAAGAACCAGAGATTTTGACAGAACTGCATCTCGTTCGGCGCAATGAGGTCGCCCTCGCTCATCACGTTGATGCCGCCCGATAAATCGTTGTAGACGACGCGCGTCGCATTGTGCTTCATCGTCCTGCGCATAATATCACCCCGTCGGCAGCGTTATGGCGAGCACGTTCAGCTGCGCATGGCCGGATGCCGCACGCGCATAGAGCTTCGCCTTGACCTTGAACGGGAACGCATTCCCCGCCTCCAAGAGAATGCCCGAACCCGCCTCCTTCTCCGTCGACACCTCCACGCTGCGCTCAGGCGCATAAAGCGTTCCCTCCGTTGCAGCGATCTCCGTCCAATCCTCCTTGAGCTTGAGCACCATTTTTCATCACACCTTTCTGAATGTCACTTTATCTTGTATCCGTACATGTTCCTCTGCCGTCGGCCTGCGCCGCAGAACGAATATGCTGTCAGCTCCTATGAATTCATAATCCTCTATCGCCTCGATTCGCTCTGCATGCTCCTTCCAGACGGGCGCTGCGCGATACGTCGGAAGGAGCGCCTTGGGCACGAGGACGCGGCACTCGGCAGACAGGTCGGCAAAGATATCCTCCCGGTACGTGTTGTAAGAATCCTTGTGTTCCAGCTTGAATGTAAACTCCTGCGAATCGAGGATGAGGAAGCGTAAGGAACGGCAGCCTTGAAAGATATGCGCGATGCCTGTCTCTCTTGCAGCCCAACTTATTATATTTTCAATACTGTTTTGCGTATCAACCCCCTTGAGGCGGATGCATGTCGCATAACATTCCGCGAACAGCCGTCGCATATCGACAGCCTTGCTTGTGTCCATCTCCAAATAGATGCCGTCCGCCATGCACCCTTCCAGCATCTGCGCGATATTCTTCACCTTTGGCGCATTGATTCGCAAGAATAAGCCTCGCACAGTCCAGTAATTTTTCCATGGGTTGTATTGTGCAAAATCAAGCCAAAAAGCATCAAACCGGGAAGTAGAACCCACGCCACAAATCTCATTGCACAGGCGTGTATTGCGCAGCATCGCTTCCATGTTCTCGGCAGAAGAGAAGTCCATCTTCGAGAGAACCGTCCAGTCTTCCTTCCATTTGTTGATCTCATACGTCCCAAACGACTGCAAGCCGCAATCGTCGAACATGCGGGAGAAGTCCTTCACCTTGCCCGTCGAGAATGTATGCTCGCCACAAACGATCCTCTGCAAACCGTAGCAATTCTGGAACATCCCCGACGCGTTCTCCACGTTGCGCAGGTCGAAATTCGATAGATTGAGTTCCTGTATGTTCACACAATCCTTGAACATGTTCGCCATGCTTTTTGCCTTTGTCGTCGCCCATGCGTCCAAATTTGGCATGTTCGTAAGAATATTGTTGCTCCAATCGACACGTTCGACCCCTTTGAATCTTTTACACCCCTTGAACAGTGAAGAGAAGTCCTCCACGTTCGACACGTCCCACTTTGATACGTCAATCTCCTCAAGCTTCTCGCAGCCCTTGAACATTCCCGCCATCGTCTTGCACTGCATTGTGCGCCAGTGCCCCGTCGCGAGCTTCTCCAAGCGGCGGCAATAGGCGAACATTTCTTTCAAGTTCTCCACGCCGCGCGTATTGATGATTTCCCCGTCAAGCGCCGAAAGCGATTCACAACGATAAAACATACCTTCGAAGCTCGACGTCCTCGCGGGATGTTCCCATTGATTCTCCGGACTGTCCTCGTCTGCGGATTCCCGCCCGCCATTGACAAGAAGCCCTGTAACCGACTTGAGCATGAAATCATTGGCAAAAAGATATTCGAGCTTCGTCGCATTGTCGATGGGGTACAGCGAGAGGTCAAGGAACTCCATCACGGGAAGCTTGGAGAAGAAATGACTCCAATCCGTGATGTTCTTCAGCGCCTCACGCGTCATCGCTTCTGTAAAAAGCTGCGAGTTCGTCATGTCTTCGCGCTTGACCGCACTACCATCCTCTTCCCATACGGGCGGGTCAAGACTCTTCAGCGTATACGTCCTGCCCTTGTCCGTACGATAGCACTTCATCCCGACGGCAAGGTTCTCCGTCGGGAACGCCTCGCCCGCAAAATTGCTCCGAAGCGTCTGCAGCCCCTTGTTGATATACTCGCGCGAATCGCTGACCGTATCGGTCTCCAGTATCTCCCGAAACTCCTGCATGTTTTCCCTCCTCTCAGTTCGACAAGCCGTTAATATCCGCGCCCCAATAGACAGCGTAAGGTACTTTGACCTGATTCCATTGGGACTCGGAATAATTAAAGCTTTGCGGATTGATCTCCATCCCCGACCATGCGTTGCGTGTCGTCTGCTCACCGTTATGTGGCGGATGCCCTGGCGGATACATGTACACCACGTCGCGCAACTGTACGAAGGCCTTTGTCGCGCTCGACGCTTGCTGCATGACGCGGTTCTTGCCGTACGGATTATTCGCCACAGGATTCAGAATGCGCACCTGCGCACCGTCCCATGGCAAATCTATGACAGCGCACTTGCTCTTGGCATACCACTCAAGACGCACTGTTTCCGTCCGCCACCAATGACTGGAGACGCTGTTCGGCGCAAAAAGAATCTTGCGGCATCCGGCAGGCACCGTAAAGTAATCGCAATCCGACAATACCCGGATGTTCGGCACTCTCGTCGGTGGCGCAGGCCCTGTGAATGGCGGCTCTTGCGGCGGTGGCGGTTGTGGCGGTTGTGGCGGCGGTGCAACGGCAACCGCCTGCAGCACGGCGTACACAGCGCTTCCCTTGCGCACGCGCAGAGGACTCGCATTCGCATCTCCCGTGCTGCCGAGTGCGGCGTAGAGGACATTGCCGCCATCACGCAGACAGAGCACGTTTCCTCCCGCTTCCGAGAGGCTCGTATAAAGATTGTGACTGATGATGACGCCGCCCCGTCGTATATGGAGCTTCCTATGATAAATTCCCATGCTGTCACCTACGCAATCCAGATGTTTCCACCGCGATCATACGTTGGGATATTCAGCGCAAGATTCGCCTCATTCGCCCATCCCGCTTTATCTGCCATCGTCGCCTTATCTGCCATCGCCGCCCTGTCCGCCGAAGCGGCTCGCGTCGCCATCGCCGCGCTGTCGGCCGCCCCTGCGCTCGCCGCCCTGCCCGTCACATTGATCTTCCATGTGCCGTAGGCTCCCGCGCCGTCCTTCGGCGTGTACGTTCCCGCAATATCTCGGCCATTCCCGTCCTTGTTTGCCTTGTCCGCCTGTGGCGCGACCTTCGGCAGAGCATCGACTGCCGTCTGCACCTGCTGCCTCACATAGCTCCTCGTCGCCACATCTTCCTGCATTCGCAGCTGTCCGACAGGCACCTTGCCGCTCTCGTCGAGCGTCGCCACGCCCTGCGGCTTGCCGCGCGTGGAAACCAACACATACGTCTCCTCAAGCTTTCGCCCGAAACGGTCTGCGGTCGCCTTGTTCGCGACATCCGCCTCTGCCGCAAACACCCCCGAGGATGCATCGTCCTCCCACTTAAGCGGGCTTATGTTCTTCAGCGTGTACGTTTTTTCCAAATCCACGCGGTAACATTTCATGCCGACCTGCAAGCCTATTGTCGGAAACGCCGTGCCCGAGAAGTTCGAGGCGATCGTCGCCATATTGTTCTCAATGACCGCCCTGGAACGCTTGATGCTCTCCTGCGGTATGACCTTGTAATCCTGCATGAGAAACCTCCTCTCAATAGCCGACGGCATTCCACGTAATACGCCCCTTTGCCCTCGTCTTGTCGCTTTTGACAAGCTCCACATCGAAATAAAATCCTGCGCCGTCCGTATCAATGGCGCAGATGTTTGGCGTAACGACGCCCGCCGACGTATTGCCGCCCTGAAGTGTTACGGAAACTTCGGGCTTTGTGTAGTAGTGCTTATTGAACCGCACACGCGTAGGTTTTTCCGTGTCCGTGATAACAACCGTGCCCCTGTCCACCGTATCCTCGATGTCCACATGGATGACGGCGTCATAGACGACAGGTTCAGAACCGTACGCGCCAGCCTCCACGCGAAGCCTCGTCAGCGCGTTCTGATACTCGTACTCGCCGACGTTGTACGGCATGAACGGCTCGTACCCCGGCGCTGTGTCGACGAGCGTCTTAAACCCCGCCAAATCAAACGGCGCATCCCGCAGGGCGACATTCGACAGCACGATGTCCGCGGGACGCAAGAAAGACTCCTTGAGGCGCATGCTCTCGCTGCGCTGCGCAAAAAACGCTGTCTGCCGACGCTCTTGAAGCCTCAGGCTGTCGACATGCTCACGTTGGAACACGCACCGAGGAGAAAAGTCGGCGGTCAGCCGCAGCGATTCTAGGTGTAGCGGATGAAATCCCGCCGCTCTCTCTTCCGTCAGAGAAAGCATCTCTGCAAGCGTTCCGCTCATCTTTTGCCCGTAAGCGTCAGCGACAGGAAGCGCTTCGGCGTACTCCTTCATGTAATCTGCGCGGCCAACCTTGCTGTCCGAGACGCTGAAGGAGTCCGAAAGTCTCAGCAATCGCAGCGCGAGCCAACTAAAACCGTCGGAGAAGGAAACCTCGTCAAAAAGAGAGCGCACATAACTCGCTCCCCTCGCCATCTCGTCTGCTATCGCCAAAGACTCTTCAAAGCTTCGCTGATAGGCGATGGACGAGGAAATCTCATCGCCGAAGACCAACCCCGCACCGAAATCTTTCCATGGCTTCGCCGCCCGCGTATCCGCGAGGGGGAAGTCCGCCTCCGCCCACGTCAGGCGGCGGCTCTCATGGAAACTGCTCCGCATCTCCCCCATCGCTTACGCCCCCTCAGCTCATCGAGAACGTGAACGTCACCTCGTACGTGTCGTTCGCCCCTTTGTTGACGACGGGGAAAACCACGCGGTCAAGCAGTCCCGCATTACCGCAGACGCACGCCTCTTGGAGCGCTCCCGTCGCCTCGCCCTTCTCGAACTTTGTCGAGAAGCTGAATGACTTCGTTCCCTCCACATGCCGATACGTCGTTTCCTTCGTGAGGAGAAGCGCTGCCAGACCCTTCTGTGAGGCATCCACGCTCATATCACTCGTACCGACGGCGATTTTATTCATCGCATCCGGGCGCCCGTCCGTCTTGCCAATGACATCGGCGATGAAATCATAGCCGCAATTCAAGATCATGTTGTCCTTGCGCGTCGTCGTCACCGTGCCGTCCTCCTTGCACAATACGCCGACGAACGCCCCGTGAATCTTCAATCCCTGTTTTTCTTCCACGTGAATCCCTCCTAGAATCTCGGGTAACAATAAAGCCTGTCAAACGCGCCGAGAGGACAAGCCTCAACAACGGCATGCACGGCCTGCATAAAGCCAAATGAATGCAGAAAAAGAACCCGCGACTTCTCCGTCTGGGAAATCGCGAGCGTCAGCCAATCCACATCCATCGTCCGAAGCGCAACGCGAGCCTCCGCGCCGTCGCTTCCCGCCAAGTAAAACTCCTCCGAATCCCTGTCAAAACCGACGCGCAGCCATCTGCCCGTCCCCTCCAAGGACAAAAACACTGTATCGACGCGTTCCGCGACCTTCATGTTGAAGCTCAAGCCGAACGTCCTGCCGACCTGCACAGCGTAAGAAAGCCGCGTCAACGCATCGACGTGCAGTCCTTTGTGCCAGCGTCCGTTGCGGAAATCTCCCGCGTGCTGCGCTTCCTGCGGACTCGTCCCGCGCGAACCGGAAAGTGACCCATCGAGCGTGAACACCTCGCCGCTTGCGGGGAACCCCACATACCGCGCAATCTCATGGCGCACCGACGCGCCTTCCAAGCTGCCTATCACGCCGTTCCATGTCAGCTTTTCCGCCTCTGCGCCATCCCACGGAAAATCCACATCCGCCCATGCCATGTCATCCGATGTCGCACCAATGACCTTGTAGTCATACCAGTTGCGTGCGCGATATACTTGCGGCAGCGCTACGGGCACGATGTACTCGCCGAAGAGCGCACCCTTTTCCAAACGCAGCTCCGCTGCCGCCTCGTCGTAGTACATATTGATCTTGACGCCCGGGTACTTCTCCCGCTCTTGGTCGAACGAGAGGATGACATTGCGCGAAGCGTCTGCCGCCGTGTCCATAACGACATAGGCGGCATTTTCGCTGTAGTTGTCATGCTCATCAACCGCTTTGACGAGCATGAAGTACCGCCCGACGTTCGGATAGACGTAGCGATGCTTCGTCAGCTTCGTTTCAAAGAGCCGCAGCGCCTTGTCCCAGTCCGCCGTCTGCCCAACAGCAACAACGTAGCGCACGTTGTGCACGGGCACGGCATCCCAGAAGAAATCTAAATTCGCGCCGTTTCGCTCGACCGTAAAATTCTCCACGTCGGGCAGCACGCAGTAAAGCGTCTCACTTTCACCCTCGCCGAACTGGTCGTAGTAGGCGACGCGCACCTTCTTCACTACCGCCTGCCCCTTGTAAAGAAACACGTTGTCGGGCGAGGCGAAACGTTCCTCATTGACATAAACATGAGCGCCGATGCAGTCCAACGGAATCTCCAAGAACGTGATGAGCGTGCCCTCGTTCGTCTTTGTCAGAGAGATGTCCTGCGGCCTCTCAGGCCGACGCTTCGTATAGTGCAGCTCTGACGGCGCACTGCGATTGCCCTCTTTGTCCACGGCGAACAAGTAGATGTGCCCGACGTACGTCAAGGGCAGCACGCTCGATGTGCTCATTTGCGTGCGCTCCAACAACCCCGCGCTCCCAACGATTTTGTCCGTGCGCAGCTCATAATAAGCCAAGTTGGCGAGCCAAGGCACATGATCCCAAGCGAGCGCACCGCCGAGCCGCGTGAACGTTAAACGGAAGTTGCGCGGCATCGAGAGCTTGCCTTCTTTGTGCTCCTCGACCTCCTCTGCCTTAAAACCATTTGCCGCATTGATTTGCTGCACTCCGAGTGCGAGAAACTGTTTGAGAAGGGTCATGAGATATCGCCCGTCTCCTGCCACGGAGGGCGGCAAGTCGGGCACATGAAGAATCCGCTTTGCAATCTCAGCCATCGAGGCTCACCGCCCCCGAGAGAAGACCGCGCATCTCATCGTAGAGCGCCTTGTCCTGCGAGATGTCGTACTCATTGCGATTGAGCGCAAGCAGGATGGCGACCTTGACCGCATAATCATTGAGCGCCTCATGCGGAAACGGCATCTCCCCCGCATCACTTTCCAAGAGCGGCATCGTCTGCCAATAGCGGAAACGAATCTCCGAAAGACTGCGGTCGATGAACTGCACCTTTCGCCCTGTCATGCGGATTGGATAGCGCCCCGCAGGGGAGACGTACCGCTCAGGCAAGCTCTCGCCATCATGCAGCAATATCTCTGCGGCCATTATCGGCGAACGCGCGGCAATCAAGAGACTCGATACCTCGTTGATGGCAGTATTGAGAAAGCCTAGGCATTCCTCGACGCTGTACTCGTCCGAGATGTCGTGCCCCGCTGCCTTAATATCCGCCACAGCCTTCTTGACCTGCATCCTGCTCACCTCACATGAAAAACGGCATCTTCGGCCGCAGATTGTTGTACTTCCTCCGAGGCGCGAGCGCCTCAACCTCCGACATGACCGCCTGCGTCATCACATCCACGTCCGTATTGTTCAGCACCATGCACGCAAGCTTGACGAGAGCATCCGTAAAACTCTCCGGCAGGTTTATCAACCAGCCGTCCTTCGCGGCGCCCAATGTGCCGTAGTATTGCAGCCGAAACGGCTCTGCTGCATACAGTTTGCCGCCGAAAAGCCGAAACGTATCTGCCGTCACATGCTCATCTGATGCCGCATGCAGCCGATAGCCGTCCGACAGACGATACAAGCCCTTGACAGAGAGGAAGTCATCAGGCAAAGGCGCACCATCGGCAAAAACTGCCGCGTCATCATAAACCTTCTCACGCTCCGTCACATCGCTCTGCATGTTGGCGAGGCGGTTCGCAATGTAGCGCAAGACCTCGTTGAGCGCATCCCAAATCTCATAATCCGAGAAGCGCACCTCGTCCGTGTCCTTTTCCTTCCAGCGCACCATCTCCTTGATGCGCGTCGCGTCAAGCACTCGCGACACCTCCCTGCCAATACCGCTTCTGATGTTCCCTGCCCACAGCAAACGCAGGATGTAGCTCGAAGAACTTCTTGACAAGCCGCGTGAACTCGCCCATATCGCCGCCCTTCTGAGCCTTCCTCGCCTCCATGAGCCATGGATTGAACAGCCACATCTCGGGCGGGATGAACCCCAGCGGCACGATGTTCTTGCCGCGCCCGCCGCTCGCCGTCACATCTCGCGCCATGTCGATGGCCGCTTGACAGTCGATGCGGTTTTCAAGGATTGTCTTGCCGTCCTCCTCATAGAGCTTCTGATTGAGTATCACATAGCGTCCTCCTCCCCAAAAAGAAAAGGCCCGCATTTCGCGAGCCTCTATTCTCATTCTTGCTTATACTACTGCTACGCACGCTTGATGCCGTAGATCGAACCCGACGCCTTGGGCTGCGTGCCCTGAAGGCCGAGCCACGACTCGATGACGAACTCCTCGTACGAGCCTTTCTTCGCGAGTCCCGCGACCTCGTGCGTACGGTCGAACCACTTGAGATCCCAGTACGCCATGTCGAGAATGTCGATGACCGTGTCCTCGTACATCGGATGCACCTGCGCATGAATTGTGCCGAAGTCGGACTCATAAGCGTCCGTGACGTTCACGGCGACCTTGTCCTTCGAGCCGCGCTGCTTTGCCGCACCGCCCGTGACGATTGCCGAGAAGCGGCGCTTGCTGCGCCCGCTCATCACAGCGAGCGTCGGATTGCCGCCGCGCTTGCTGCACATCTCCATGCAGTCGTTGATGTGGTCTTCGGTAAAGAGCGCATCGCCCGCCGTGAAGACGTTGTTCTTCACCATCTGTACGCCCTGTCCTGCCGTAGAGAGCGTAATCTGCCGTTTGTTCTTGATCGCATCGTCCATGCTGTTGTAGAGCGTGAACTTCTTCGGGTCAGCGTCCTTGCGGATGTAGTACGGCAGGTTCGCCGAAAGCTCCGTAGGAAGCTTGTTGCCCGCGCCGGGCTTCGCCTTGAAGTAGACGAAATCGCCTGTATTCATGCGATGCGCCGCCGTTGTCGCGCCCACGTTGCCCGTGAACGTCACGTCCTCCGTCTCCTCCGTGAGGAAGTAGCGCACGCCGCCCGTGAGCGCGGGATTGCCCGGCGACTCGTCGCGCGGAGAATCGTTGAAGACGAGCGCGAACTCAATGTCACGCGCGTGCTGCTTGAACGCGTTGATCTTCTGGCGGGCGAACTCATCCTCCGGCGTGTACTCCTTCGCGTGCTGCTTCTGCGCGTCGGACACCCTGCCCGAGCTGATGAAGTGCTGGCAGCGGTTGTCCCACTGCGCGAGCGAGCCGACCTTCTCCGTCGCGTAGTCCGTCATCTCAGGATGCGCGTTCTCCTGCGGCGGCTTCAAGCCTTCCGTCGTCCAGTTGAATTTGAGGCTCTTCGCCTCTGGCGCCGTCCCGAAATTCGAGAGGAAGAACGTCATATCGGGGTCGATGTTCGTGATGATCTTGCTGAAATCGTCCTTCGTGCCAACAGCCTCGTACGTCACGGACTGCGACACGGATTTTGCTACCAATGCCATGATTTACCACCTTTCGTATTCAGTGGAGGTTCGCCGCGATGAATGCGCTTCTCTCCCTCGCATCCATCGTGCGCATAGCCCTCCAGTCAACTTCCTTCGTGGGCGCGGCGGTCACTCTGCCTGCGCCTTCCACCTTGGGCGGCTGCGCCCTTGCGGGCGGCATCGCAGGCACAGGCGTCGTCGGCACGCCCTGACGCTTGGCGTAAAACGCCTTGCGCGTCTTGTCGTAATACTCCTTGAGCACGGGCACGTCCGCACGCGTCGGCGCACCTTGTGCAAGACGGCGCATCGCCGCCTCCACCTTGACCGCATCGGCGTACGCCATGCGCCTGTAGTGCCCGACCATCATCTGGTCAATCTCCGCAAAATGCGGCTCTGTAGCGGCAAGCTGCTGATAAAGCGGCACAATCTGCGCCATCGCCTGCCGGCTCTCCTGTTGCTCGGCCACCATCTGCCGCTGGTGCTCATCAATGGAACGCGCGAGCTGCTGGATGTTCATCTCGACGGCGACGCGGTACGCCTCGACCTTCTTCTGTGCCTCCTCGTCCTCGCCGTACTCGACGCCCTCAATGTCGCTCGCCGAAAGCCCGAGATCAGCACGAGCCTTGGCCTCCGCCACCTCGCGCATGCGTCGGTACATCGCCGTCATATCTGGCGCGGGCTGCGTCTCCTGCGACGGCTGCTGCATGGCTGCGGCCTGCTGTTGCATGGCGGCCTGCTGCTGCGCCTGCATGGCGGCGATCTGCCGCTGCTGGCAAAGAGCGATGTAATTCGCCTTGAGCGCGTCGGGAATGCGGCTCTCGTCCACCTGCCCGAGCGTCATCGCCTGCAAGAACTCGTCCGACGTGTAGGCAGTCGGCGCGGCGGGACTCTGCACATTCTCGGCGGGCGGCTGCGCGGTCTCATCAGGGGGCACGTCCGACTCACCTTGTGCAAACTGCACGACTCGGCGCTCCCCCGTCATAGGGTCAACCTCTATGCCAAATTCGGGCGGCGCGTCCATCTGAGGTGCATCCGCTGCCGGAGCATCAGCCGTCCCCGTCTGTACATTCGCTGCGCCTGCGGCAGGTGCTGCAGGTGCATTTGTCGCAGCCGCAGCCGTCTGCACCGTACCATCCGCGCCCGTCTCTGCACTCGCAGGCGCCCCGTTCATCATCATTCCTGAATCTTCTCCATTCATGTCCTTTCCTCCCTCTGCAAATCACGCAAGCGGGCATCCGCCTGCTTGCCCGCGTTTGACACCGACACAAGACTCTGCCAAAAATGCTTCGCCGCCTTGTAGTCCGCTTGGACTTCTATCAGCTCCTCCACGCCTTTCGCCTTCACGAGCCTTGAGAGTGTCTGCGCCTCGACCTCCTTGAACCACGCCTCGCCGAACTTCTCAGCGAGCAAGTCACGCGCCTCAAGGCCGTCCCGCGCCCTTCTCTGCAGCTCCATCTTTCTCACCGTCTCCATACCGTGTCCCTCCCCTCACGCCACAACTGATACGCATGGCCGAGCGTATTATCCCGTGTGATCTTCGCCTTCATGCTCTCGGGCGTCGTCTCGATGCCCACCTGCTTCAAGGCCTGCACCTGCGCGTCAATGGGCAAGTCATCGAACCGCGCCGAAAGCTTCGCCATCGTCTTGGCGCGGACATCCGCTTCCTTGAGCGCAAGCTGCGCCTGCAATATTGCCTCTTCCTTCGCCTGCGCCTCCTGCTGCGCCTGTTGCGCCTGAGCTTGCGCCTGCTGGAACTCCTGCCCCGCTGGGTCGAGCAGATATTTCTCTGTCGAGCGGATGCCCATCGCCTCCAACAGCTCCTTGGCGATGTTGTACCACGAGGACGCGTTGACGACGCCAATCATCTCCAGCTTAGGATAGAGCTGACTGATGAGCGCCATCAGATACTGAATCTGCGCCTCCTTCGTCGATGCGCCGCGTCCGACATTCACAATGAGATCGTAGTCGACGGAAAGCTCCTCGCGTCGGATCGTCATATTCTGATCAGAGAGCCGCACAATCTGCCCGTCGTCGACGAACTTCTGACAAAGCAGGATAATGAACTTCACCATCGGAATCCAAGCCGTCTCTGCCGCAAGCCGCGCGATGAGCTTGACCTTCTTGTCGCTCGCCCCCATAATCGCCGCGATGCCCGTCGCCGTCTGATTGAGACTTGAAGAATCCAGCCCCTGATTGTAGCGCGTCGAGCCGGATTGGCTCTCGATCTCGTTCTGCGCGTACTGCACAAGACTCATCGCCGAGCCGTCAATCTGGATGGGCGGCGGCTGGAACATCGCCTGCTGCGGCGCTACGCCGTTCTTTACAGGCACATACTCTTCGTTCTCATAGAGCGCGTCCATATCCACGTTGGCCTCGTCGACAAACTTCTGCGGCGCATTGTTCTTCGCGACCGCGATCACCATCTGCCGGATGAGCGCCGTCTTGAGGTCTTGCAGCTGCTCCAACGTGTCCGCAATGGAGTCCTCGCCGAAGATGGCATACGCATCTGGCTCGGGAGAAAACACGAAGAACGGCGGCATTTCGAAGACGTTGTCCTGAATCTTCAGCGGCGTATCGCCGACCGCATGGACGATGACATTCTCGTAAATCCCGTCGTTGTTGTAATCCACGCGAAGGTACGCCTCGTAAAGCTCGAACTCCTTCGATGCGTCGTCACCGTCCGACAGCTTCCCTGTCACGTCATTGACGTTCTCGTTGTGCCGAATCTCAAACTGCGTGCGCCGCGTCTCGCCCGACGCAGCTTCCGCCATCGCCACATCCACGTTCGCGTACACGCCCTGCGCCTCCATGCGCTTCAAATAATCGCCGAAAACGACCTTGCGCTGCGCCACGAACTTCGCCTCGTGCAGCTCCCGCGCCTCGTGTGTAAAGCGAAGCTCCGACGGACTCATGTTCTCCAAGACCGGCTGATTGACCTTGAGCCGGATTTCGTCGTACACCACATGCAGGAGATCGCCTATGGGCGTCACTGGCACGGCCGACTGAATCTCTGCCTGCCCCATCTGTGACGCCTGCAAAAGCATCTGCATCGTCTGCGCGTCCGCCAAAACCTCCTTCGTCTCACGCTCCTCCTCGCGCTTCCAGTAAATCTTCGCGCAGCCCATATTCACTTCAAGCCCGTCGCGCAAAAGATTGTGCATGAAGAGGAAATAATTATTGCGCCGCGTCACGAAATAGCTGACAAGCTGCTGAATCTTCCGCGCATTGTCGTCGTCGTTGACGTTGACCCCCACGATGTCGACGGGATCGTCCGAACCCGTGAACGCCTCCAAGAGCGACGGCATAATCCAGTCGAGCGTCGTCTTGACATCCCTGGACACCCAGTTATTCAATTCCGAAAGTCGCGGGAACTTCTTCTTGTAGTGCTCCTTGTCCGCCCTATACACGTCGAGCCGCCGAAGAAGAGCAGGCTCGACCTTGCTCCTGTAGTAACTATCTGCAGCGTCATGCCCCTTGCGATACGCCGCCATGATTTTCTCAACGGCCTCCTCGGGCAACGTCTCAAGGCTTATGCCCTCGTCTGCCGCGCCTTGTGCCGCCCCCATCGCCGCCTGTCTGTCCTCTGCCACAGCCTCGCCTCCTTACATGCTGCCCGCTTTGGGCGCTCTGCCCATGCGCCGCGCCTGCCGATACTTAGAGTTATCCGCCAATCGCACGGGATGAGCAAACGTCAACGCGAGTGCATCCGCAAGATCAGGACTCTTGCCCATGCGCTCCTTGATCTTGTCCTTGCCCTCAAGGATGATGCGCCCGTTGCCCGTAAAACGGTACTCCGCCGCCGAAAGCTCCGTCTTGAGGTCGGCGTCCTGCCCGATCGCGCCGCCCGCCTCCAACCAATCGCGGCACTTGAAATACATCTCCGCACGGATGTTGGCGTAACGCTCTGCCTCCATCGCCGCACCGCCGAAATTGACCTCCGTCGGAGAATAGCCGAGCTGTCGGAGACGGTCGATGACGCCTGCTCCCATCGCGCCCGCGTCAATAAACACTGCATCGGGCGAAAACTCCGTCCAGCACGCCATCACCGCGCTCGCCGCGTCCATCGTCGACAGCTCCGTGTACGTCCGCATCTCGCGCAGGAAAAGCCCCTGCCGTACGCAAATCGCCGTGCGGTCGTCGCCAAAACGCGCCACATCCACGCCGAGGACGACGGGCTGTCTCGCCACGTCCTCGGCACTCATCTCACGCGCCGCCGCATCCGTCACGAGGTCAATCGGCATCACCACATCAGAAGCCGATGCCGTGAAATCACACAAAAGCTCCTGCCGATATTCCATCTCCGTCATCTGCGCCCGCATATCCGCAATCTCATCATTTGGCAGCACGCCCGACTCATCCGCCCGATAAATGCAAGAGTACCAGCCGTCGGACTTGTCCGCGTACTGGTACATTTCATAAAACTGATTCTGTCCCTTCGGCGTGCCGATAAACACCGCCCAGCCCTCACGGTCAGAAAGCGCCGGACGAATCACGCCGCCCCAAAGCTCAGGCTTGATGTTTGCATACTCATCAAGAATCACTCCGTCGAGATAAATGCCGCGCAAAGCGTCAGGATGATCCGCGCCGATGATATAGAGCCGCGCACCAGGCGAACCTTGATGCCGCGTCGGCAGCTCGACAAAAAGCTCCGACTCATTGACCGTGCGCCCCGGGATGGGATTGGTGTAGTATTTGAGATACTCCCATGCCACCCGCTTCGCTTGATTGCGATACGGCGCGACATACGCATAGACAGGAGCCTTGCGCTCGTTGAGCACCGCCTTTTTAATCATCTCGTTGACCGTGCCGACCGTCTTGCCAAAGCGTCGATGACAGACCAATACGGCAAAGCGATTGTCAGAAAGCGCCGGATGGATCGTCTCTCGCCAGATGGGACGTGGCGTATAGGGAATCACGATCTCGCTCATCCGCCACCCTCCCATCGAAATGTCAAGGGAGCGCCGTCCACGCCGCTCACCTGCGTCTTGTTGATGTAAACACCGTCCATCTTATTGAGCAAATCCACAGCACGCAGACGATCTGTCTTCCCCGTCTCGTCGTCGCGGGCAAATTGTGTCAAAAGCTCACGGCGTTCCGCAGCATCCATAATCTTGCGCGAATCCATTTCGCGGCGCAATTCGGCAATGCGATTCTGAATCCTAGCATTCCCTAGCAATTTGGCAGCACATACGCCCGCTACTTTATCTGAGCGAACCTTGTAACCTGCCTTCTTGTAGGCTTCGGTGGCATTGCCGCACCGCACAAACTCTATACAAAAATTTTCTTGTAGGCGCTGCATCATGCCACCTCCCTTGTCGCAATCGCTTCCATCCCCCATTTCCGCCCAACAGAAAAGCCGCCTCGAAAGAGACGGCCTCGCAAAGAAGGATGTATGAGGTATAGGAGCTGTAGTAGCCAGGATGCACATTCCCAAAACTGCCACAGTACCAGTTTACCACGGAAAAAGCGTTTAATTAGACACGTCTATTTATTTTTTTTGCTCAATCTTGAGATACGCCTCAAGCACCCGGTCGACGATGTACCGCCACATCTCTCGCAGTGTCCTCTCACTCACAAAAAACTCTGCATTGAGATACCTCTCGCGCATCGCCTCGCAGTAAAGCCTCTGCGTCATGACGAGCCACGCCCTGCGCCCTCGCCCGGGCCTCCGCTTCGACGCCTTGCGACGCGCTGCGATAAACATCCGCTTGCGCTCGGCAAGCCCGCGCTCAACAAACTCCACAGCCCTGAGCCAGTTGTAGGCGTCATACGTCTCGTCAAACCGCAAACCGCGAATCGCCTCCGCCTCCGTCGGATGCCCAGGCAGATTGCCGCCGCTCCCCTGCCGCTCGCCGCGCACATACTCCTCGCGGCGCGTACGATACAAAGCCAACTCCTGCACATAATTCAGCAGAAAATACTCCGCTCGCTTCCTGTCCGCGCGAATCTCCTCTGCCATCTGCAAAGCCGCCTCATGTTCCAAAGTACCGCCCTCCTACATCCTACTCACTCGTCCGCTTTCCGTCCCATTGATTACCGACGACAACAGATATGTCAGCAACATCCCTTAAAACGTGCGTATCTAGGTAATTACACGCAACAAACCCTCCACCATCAGAATCAACGACATAATCTACACCTCCACGGTATCCAATCAGCCCAAGATGGAGGAGGTCACCCTCAAAAATCTTCATGCCCCTCTTATCACGCAGTCCTGAATCCTCACTGACGGTATCAGGATCAACTACTGTCCAGCTAAACACGCCCGCGATTGCATACCCGCCAAGTCCGTCTTCTGCACAATACCCATACACCCACTTGCCATTCCTATCCTTACCCCTAAATAATGTCTGAGACGTTATATCATATAGCATCATGCTACTCACCCATCAAAGCTCTCGCCCAGTCCGCAAATCATATCGCTTGAAGTGTAACTGTATTCAATCATGACTGTCACCTCTCTCATACATCCGTCTCATCACCTCTTTCCCACACCTCACTATCTTCCCCTTCAACAATATAAAAATGGAGCTTGCAATTCTCACATTTCACTCCGCCATCTCCGTAACGCATAGATACTTCCTTTCCGCAGCGCGGGCAATAATCTACCATATCAGGAGCTGCAACAAACATCGCCTTTCATCCTCTCTCATACATCCGTCTCATCCACAGGCATCTTCATAAAACACATCCAGTGCGTGTTCATGTTCTTCCCGCTGCGGTGCCCGAAAAGAGGCGTCGCACCAATCGCCGCCAACACCTCACGCAACGGAATATCCACCTCGCTCCACTTAAACACGAGCGTCCCATATGGTTTCAGCACCCGCATACACTCCCAAAATCCATCATACAGCATCTGCGGCCAACCCTTATCCAGACCTCCATACTTGAGGCGCATCCATGATTTCGGCCCCGCATGCATAAGGTGCGGCGGGTCAAATACCACGAGATAAAAACTCGAGCTCGTAAACGGCAGATGCCGAAAATCACATACTGTATCGGGACTGATCTCGATGTAACGCTGCGGATAAAACTCATGTCGCGGCACTTCCCGTATGTCGCAAAACTCGACATGCGGATTCTGTTTGTCAAACCAAAACATCTTGCTCCCACAACAAGCATCCAGTATCGGCTTTGTCATCACACATCCCTCTCATCCAGTCGTAGTCCAAACAACGTGATCTGCCTGTCATCCTCTTGCGGGCGATGGTCTGCGCCAATCCACCAGCGCATGACCTCCGCGCCAGTCTCCCACATGGCATGCGCCACCTTGTCAATCTCACCGTATAGCCCGATCTCCTTGAGCATCTACCGTCACCTCCACGATTCGCCGTATCACATAATCTGCGCACGGCTGTGCCATGCCGTTGCCGAGCGCCTTGTACCTTGCCGTGTCACTTCCGCCCGCCGTGTAGTCGTCGGGCAAGCCCTGCAGGCGCTCGCACTCCGTCGGCGTGAGGCGGCGCACGGCAGTTTCTGTGAGGATAATCTGCTGATCGTGCATGCAGTTGAGCGCACCTGCATTTTCCTGTAAATGGGATTGATTCATCTGCCCATTTCCGACGCACAGCGCCAGATTTTCACTGCCGCCGCCAAGGTTGCCGCCCGCCGCTCTGAGTGTCGCGACTTGCCCCTTTTCGTACTCGCTGAATGACTTCGCCCCGTAGATTTCAGCGACTGCATGACGGTCAACCGTATTCAGCGTATAGGCTGTTTCTTTCAGCACGCCTTTCCCGTTGCCGCCATTCACGGTCTTGCGGTCTATCGTATTGCCAGCGATGCAGTAGCTATGCACCACGGGCACTTGATTCCCGCCCGTCCCCATGCGTGCGTTGAGCGTCGGGACAATGCCGTCTTTGACGGGACGCATGACCTCATCCGCATGCGTCATACCGTAGATTGCTACGTGCTGTAATTTCCCCGCTACCAGCGTTGGCGCAATTTCTTCGCCATAGCCGATGCTTCCAGCGGACGGCGGAGCTTTGCCGATAAAGCCTGCCGCCATTACGCCAAGGCGATTGCTCACTGTCATCGGCGGCACGGCTTCCGCAAGTACAGGCGCATTGTTCGCTATGCTTGCTTGTGTATCAAATCCTACAGTTACAATCTGAGGTCCGCGATCCGCACATGGGCTTCCGTCCATTCGCGCGGTCAATGTTCTTGCACATTTCGGAACATACGCGCCTGTCGTTCGAGCGCAATCCTCAGCTCCTCGGGCAGTTCCTTCCCCCGCTTCTTCGCTCTTCTCAAGATGCCCAGACACGCCCTCGCGCTCAAATAGTATTTCTCCGGCACATCTTCCATCGGCTGCAAAATCTGCGACAAGAAAGATTCGACGGCGACGTTGGGGCACTCCCCAATATTGCGCGTCGAGGACGCGCCATGCGATTTCACACTGAGGCAGTTCCGCCACTCCTGCGTTCGCCCATTTGCCATTTGGAGGCATTGGAATCTCGGTCTGTCCGATTTCCTGGAGCACGGCTCGAAAGTCAGCTCCCTTGTTGCTGCTGAACGCTCCCGGCACGTTCTCCCAAACGAAGAAGCGCGGGAATCGCCCGTCGGTGGCACGTCGCATGGCGCAAACAATGTCAACTGCTCTGCGAAACAAGCCGCTTCTTGCACCGTCCAATCCCTCCCTTTTGCCCGCAACGGATAAGTCCTGACACGGACTGCCCGCGCATACGATGTCGACGGGTGGTATCGCCGCCCCGTCAATCTTCGTGATGTCACCAAGCTGCTTGACCTCGGGGAAATGCCGCGCCGTCACAGAGCACAGGAACGGCTCGATCTCGCTCGACCAAAGCGGCACGATGCCTGCATGCCGCGCTGCCAGAAGCCAGCCGCCTAACCAATGCCATCAAACAAACTTCCTAGAGTTAACCTTTCTGGCATTAGCATCGTCCCCTTTCATTTTCCAATTTGCTTCGCAGTTTCTTAACGCATCTCGCACAAAAATGGATGCCGGGGTTTACTTCAACAGCACATTTCTCGCACATTTTCCTATGACAAACGATCGGCCCATCCTGCATTTCTGCATGTCCGTCAGCAAAGCGGATAATCGCCTTAACATATGATGTCGGCATGTCACACTCGTATACGGCGATTTCCTTGCGACAAATATCACAACGTTCCTCTATCGGAGTAGTGACCCTTATATCTTCAAAGACTATCCCCATCAGAGATGCTACCTCCCGCCGATCCCGTCAAACAGACTGCCAACAAGATGATGGCATTTGCCTCGCTCATCTTGCGCCCCCTGCTTAACCCATAAAGTCTCCGTCCGTTTTACACCTGACGTTACCACCATGTCGGTGTCGTATCGCTCCCAACCATGCAGATGTGCATCGTACAACTCATTTGCGTATCCCGACAACATTACTGGCCCGCAATGCTTATTAAGCACGTCCAATAATTCTTCGTGCGCCGCGTCATCCATCTCATGCCGATAGCTTGACCTGCAGATCCTTGTTGATAGCACGTAAGGTGGATCGCAATAAATCAAAACCTTGGGATGATTAAACTGCCGGATAAGCTGCAATGCATCCCGATGTTCAATCTGCACCTGTTTCAATCTCTCTTGGGCTGCGACAATCCACCCTGGCAAGCGATTCCAATTCCGCACAGCATAAGCGGCTTCACGTCCCACCACATCTTTTTTCCAGCCG
>ERZ773099.545-NODE-545-length-31757-cov-31.086808_pt1 | contig 31757 bp, 18 predicted proteins | sample MGYA00511120_ERZ773099 | MGnify/ENA primary metagenome ERZ773099 (study PRJEB29015, sample SAMEA2738012) | human oral metagenome | biome: human oral; feature: human-associated habitat; material: dental | place: China | collected 2104 ... | reverse complement strand
CCTGCTCCAGGTTGACGGGGATGAGGATGAGCGGCGAGCGCACCCAGTAGCCGTCGATGCACCACACGAGGGAGCCGAGGGTCAGGTAGAGGTTGTTCGCCCCGGTCTCCACCAGAGTGGTGCGGGCGGAGGCCGCCATGGTCTGCAGGCGCCGCGCGCACTCCTCGGCGGGCAGGTCGATGCACACCGTCCGCTGCTCGGTCAGCAGCGCACCCTGGTCGCCGGCATCCGCGGAGGCGTCGTCCACGGCGTCGTACATCGAGCGCAGGACCACCAGGTCTCCGGCGTTGATGAGGCTCTCGAGCCGGCCGAGCAGGTCGGGCTCCACCATCAGCTCGATGGAGTCGTGCATCGGGCGGTTGATGAGGGGGTTGCGCCGGGACAGGTCGAGCAGATTCCGCTTCCACTCCGCGACGGCGGGCGGGGCGGGAAGAGCCTCGGCAGCGGCCGAAGCGGGCTCGGCCCCGGAGTCGGAGCCCGCATCAGAACCGGAATCGGGTCCAGGTTCAGAGTCGGGCTCATCCTCGGCGGACGACCGGTCGGCCTCCGGAGCATCCGGGGCATCCGGAGCGAGAACGGATGCGTCGTCGGGCGAGCCCGGGCGGGTCGACGCGGCGAGCTCAATGACGACGTCGTGCTCGTCGCGATCCAGCATGGGCTGCGGCTCCGCGCCGTCGGCCCGGGCGACGTCCAACGGGACGGCGAGAGTCAGGTCGGGCAGGGTCTCCAGCGCCACGCTGCGCACTGTGTCGGGCAGCTCGTGAAGGACGGCGATCGACGCGCCCACCGCCAGGTCGGGGTCGATCATGCCCATGACGCCGCGCTGGATGAGATCGGCGGCATCCTGCGCGCTGACGTGCGGCTCCCCGTCCGCGTCCTCCTGATCTCCCTGATCCCCCTGCGGCCTGCGATAGCCGAGGAAGACGGCCTTGGGGGCGAGCAGGAGGACAGGGACCACGCCCAGCCGTTCCAGGACTCCGGCGAGCAGGACCGCGATGTCGAGGACGCTGCCGGTGCAGGCCTCCAGCAGTCCGGAGGCGGTGCGAATGGGGTACGAACCGGCCTGCCACGGATCGCTCACGGCCTTGATCATCACGCGGCGGTCGCGCAGGGCGGCGCACGCGGCCACGGCCAGGGCATCGGGACCGGGAGAGCCGTCGGAACCGGCGTTCTCAGCGTTCTCGTCGCGCCGGACGAGGCGGAGCGCCTCAGCGGCCAGAGCGCCGATGGCGGCCTGGTCGGGCTGGACGAAGGTCGCCAGCGCCGCGCCCGCCCAGCGCCCGCCGCCGTCGAGCCGCCACTGGCGCGGGGGCAGCACGGTCAGACCCGGGAGCCTGCGCACGGCGGTGGCGCCATCAGCGGCGCGCAGCTCGACCCGCACATGGGCGGCCCCCGGCTCCACCTGGAGCAGGTTGGCCCGGTCCAGCGCAAGCGTGCGGGTCTCGGTCAGCACCGGCTGGGAGGTGTCCCAGGTCAGGTGCCAGGGCTCGGCGATCTGGCGTCCGCCGTCGTCCTCGATGAGCGTGAGCGTCACCTCCAGGGGCCCCGGCGGCAGCTCCTGGGAGCCGCGCGCCTCGGAGACCAGAGTGCGCCGCTGCTGATCGTCGCCGGACGCGTCCAGGCCGGAGGCGTGCGCACCCGAGCTGAAGGCATACCCCGGCAGGGACAGGCGGATCGAGACCGCGGGCGCGGCCCCCGCCACGGCGTGGGCGTAGCTGAGCACCGGGACGCAGACCACCTCGACGCCGACGGCGTCCAGAGGGCCGCTGCCAGCGCCCTGACCGCCGTCGATGGCGGCGATGAGCTCGCGCACCTCGGCCTGGTCGGACTCGGCACCGATGAGTCGAAGGGTCTCGCCCACCGCGTCGAGGACGGCCAGGGTCCTGTCGGCGTTGAGGGCGCCGCCGCTGACGACCTCGTCGCGCAGGCGGCCGACCTCGCGCAGCGCAGTCCTCAACTCCGGCGACAGGTCCAGTCCGTCGGAGCCGTCGCTGTGGACGGTCAGGACGCGGATCTGGGTGGACAGGTCCGCCAGGTCGGGAGGGTCTGAGGCGTCGCTGTCCGCGAGGAGGGCGCGCAATCCCTCGGGCGTGCAGCGGTCACCCAGGGTGCTGCGGAGGTAGCGCTCCAGATGGGGCGGGAGGACACCGAGGAGTCCTCGAAGGGCAAGATCGCGATTATTGAGTTTCATGAGGCTCAGATAGCTCAGGTAGGGAATCGGCTGGGGCGCTGTCGGAGGACAGCCACGACCAGGCGGAATGAGGCCGAAATGCGCAGACCGCGGCGCCCCACGACACGGTCGGGGGCAGCGGAAGCATCGACGGCAAGTCCATAGGCGGGTAGTTGGTCTGGATGGTTCGTCTGGTTAATGCTGGGATGGCGCTTAATGTATCCCACAAACGCCCCGCTGTAGCCGGGATTGTCCATCGCATCGCGGGGGCAGCGGGAACCTGTCCATAGCGGCGGTTTAGAACCGTCGCCGGCGACGGCAACGCGCAGGGCTCTCACGCGGTCACGCCCATATCGGGCGCTCGCTGAACCTCACTGAGTCCGGCCCGGGGCTCTAAACCGCCGCGGTGGACAGCGACAGAAGCCGCCGACGGCGGCCAGCCCGGCAAGCACGCAGACTAGACCGGAAGTGACGCATGAGACGACGCACAAGCATGAAAGCGACATTCCTGGCAGCCGCTCTTGCGGCAAGCGGCTGCCGCTACCGCCCCGGCTCGGGTAAGCCTACTGCGGTGCCTCCCATTGAGCCGTCGACTGCAAAGTCGAATACGAAGACGGCGGAGGCCACGGACTCCACCAGCAGCCCCGAAGAGACAACAACCGATGACCGTCTCAGTGACCCATCGAATGCCAAAACGCTCGAGATTCGCGACGACCTGACGCACACGCATCCCGTGACCTGGGGCTCCTGGTCGCTGTCCTCCCCCACCACTGTGGACGTTGTCTTCTGGAGTGGCCCGGACAAATGCGACGGCGTTTCCGCAGAGGTCACCGAGACCGATCAGGACGTCACGATCAATCTGAGCGTCGGCGCTCTGCCGGGCGTCACCGAGTGCGAGGGGATGGCGATCACGTCGAAGTGCACCATCACCCTCGAACGGGAGCTCGGCGACCGCCAGGTTCGTCAGGACAGGTAGGCAACGCGCCGGGCGGCCCGGATCGCGCCCTCAGGGGCGGGCTCGGGCATGGCCCGTTCGCGGGGCTGGCGGCCGGGTCCGGCGCTTGGACCGATCTCGACGCGGAACCGGACCGATCTCGACGCGGACTGCGACCGATCTCGACGCGGAACTCGACCGATCTCGGCGTTTCAGGCGGGCGGCGCCTCCTGCTCGTCTGCGCTGCCAGCGCCCTCGCAGCCCTCGCCCTCGGCCCCCTCGCCCTCGGCCCCCTCGCGCTCGGCCTCCTTGAGGGCGGCCTCAAGGGCGGGCAGGATGCCGCGCGCGCCCAGCCTGCGCTTCTTGGAGCTGAGCCGCCGCAGTGCCTTCTGGTACAGATCGTCGGGCGACCGCCACTCGGGGCTATTGGCCCGGAGATCGGCCATGAGCGCGACCAGCTCGCGCGGGTGGATCTCCTCGATGGAGTCCACATGGTCCAGGGCGCCGCGCCGATAGGACACCGGGAGCAACGAGGCGTCGTAAGTGCGCCACACGAAGTCGTGCTCGTCGATGTAGGCGAACGACTCCCCCAGGACGCGGCGTACCCTCTCCTCCCGGGACCTGGCTGTTCGCGACAGGTTGAAGGTGCGGCAGAGCTTGACGATGAGTCGGTGCCGGGTCAGTGGGGACTCGACGTCGCAAATGGCCCGGGCCACCTCGATCACACGCGCCGCGGCCTCGGGGTCCTTCTCGGCCCGATCGAGCACGTCCAGCGGACGCGTCCCCTCAAGCCGCCACTCCCGGTAGTCGGTCGGAGTCGCGGGTGCCGTCGGGGTGGCGGGCGCGGAGCCGTCCGGCGTGGACGGAGCAGTCGAGGCGCTGGACGCGACCGGGGCGGCAGGTGCAGCGGGTGCGCCCGCTTCGCTCGGGGAACTTGGCGCACTCGGGGCACTCGGTGCGACGAGGACCGCCGTACCGTCCGGCGCGCTGGGCGCATCGGGTACTGGAGAGTCCACGGCAGTCACGACAGCGGCCACGGCGCCCGGATCCGACGACGTTGCCTCATCCTCGGACGGCATCGCTTCGGGCTCATCGCCCCCGTCGGCCTCGGGGACCTCCAGTTGCTCCGCCTGGTCCTCCATCGCTGCGAGGCTCCCGCCGGCGGCCTCGACCAACCGGGTGACGACGGCGTCAGGGTCGGCGACCCATTCGGGCGTCCAGACCCGCTCGACCCGCTCCCATCCCATGGTCCGCAGGACATCGACCGGCAGCAGATCGCGATCCATCACGCTCTTGCGACGGTCCCACCCGGGACCGTCCAGAAGCACCGCCACCCCGGGCCGCGCCGCCTGCGCGTTCCGGGCGAACCGCTCAGGCAACGCGCCCCGGCCCGACTCCTCGGCTCGCCCCGAGGCGCCGAGCACGAGGTCGATCTCGAAGGAGGAGTGGCCCACTCCGACGCTGACCTCCAGGCCCGTCTCGCGCAGGCGTTCGGCGATCTCGTTACGGTGCAGGTCCACCGCGCTGCGGGAGGCGGGCAGCGCCCGGGGCGCACCGCCGCTGCGGGCCTGCTCCAAGTAGGCGCGCAGGTCCTTCACCCCCTGGTGGGCCGAGCGCTCGACATGCAGGTCGTCCGGGTCGAAGCTGGAGAAGAGGACGATCTGGCGCCGAGCCCGGGTGATGGCGACGTTGAGCCGCCGCTCCCCGCCGGCATGGCCGAGGGACCCGAAGCTGAGCGGGATGTCACCGCGCTCATTGGCGGAGAAGGTCAACGAGAACAGGATCGCGTCCCGCTCCTCGCCCTGCGCATTCTCCAGGTTCCGCAGGAACAGGCCGTCGCGCACTCTCAGCGCCTCATCGACGCGCTGCGAATCGAGCTTCTTGCGCAGCATCGTCTCGATCAGGTCCCGCTGCCGGGCGTTGAAGGTGATGACCCCCAGTGACGGCGCGCCCTCCGGGGCGGCCTCGAAGCGCCGGACCACCTCCTCGACGACCTGACGCGCCTCCACCGGGTTGGTGCCGGGCCGGATTCCCGAGCGTCCGATCTGAGTCCTCTCCCCGTAGTAGGTGCCGCCCTCCACGCGCCGCAGGCAGACGCCGTAGCCATCGGGGCCGTCGTCGGACCGGCCGGACAGGGTCAGCGGGCTGGGGAAGGTCAGCAGGCCGCCGTCGTAGTAGTGCCGGTTGGAGAAGGCGATCAGAGACTCCACCCGACTGCGGTAGTGCCACGTCAACCGACGGCTCGGCACACCACCGGACAGGCAGCGGTCCAGAATCGAGCCGCTCTCGCTACGGCCCGCGCCCTCCAGGTCACCGCCGCCCCGCGCTGTGCCGGGGGCGGATGCGGGCGGCATCTGCTTGGGATCCCCCACGACGACCACTGACCGCCCCCGCCCCATGGCCCCCACAGCACCGGCCACCGTGATCTGGGAAGCCTCATCGAACACGACCACGTCCACGTAACGGCGGTCGGCCGGGAAGAAGCGCGCCGCGGAGTCCGGCGAAACCAGGAGGCACGGGGTGATGGCGAGCACAAGGTCCCAGTAGGAGCTGATGAGCTCCCGGACGTTCAGAGTCCCCTTACGACGGTGGACCTCGCGACGCAGCTCCTCGGTGCGCGGACCGGCCTCCCGCAGCACTCGATCGCGGTGAGCCAGAACACTGCTCAGCAGCTCGGGCGCTAAGGCGGCGCGCAGCTGCTCCAGGGTGGTGCGGTAGTCCTCGAGCAGCCGGGACTGAGTAACCGCATCGAAGGCATCCAGCCCGGTCTCCCGGGCCCGGGCCTCGAAAGCGGAGCGGGCCCGCTCGAGCTCGCCCTGCTCGCTCTCGGCGGGGTGAGCCTGCGTCGCCCCGTCGCCGCTCTCGGCGTCGCGCTCCTCGATCAACTCCCGACGCGCCCGGTAATAGGACGCACCATCCCGCGGATCATGCAGCCCCTCCCGATACTCGCCCAGGCGCTTGCGGAGGGCTGCCAGCTCCCGGCGCAGCGCATCGGGGTCGTCGTCGGCCGGGTCGGACTCGGGCGCCCGCAGCTCGAGCGCGCGCCGCAGGTCCCGGTAGATCTCGGCGGGCTTCATGCCGTTGTCGTGAAGGTTGAGCAGCAGGTCGCCGATGCCCGCCTCCTCGCGCAGGCGCCGGGCGACGACGTCGAGCGTCGTGGCCTTCTCCGCCACGAACATGACGGTGCGCCCCTGCGCCAGGGCCCGGAAGATGATGTTGGCGACGGTCTGGGACTTGCCCGTCCCCGGAGGCCCCTCGACCACGAGGCTGCGCCCGGCCGCGGCGTCGGCCACCACCCGCGCCTGATCGGAGTCGGCGACCAGCGGCAGGTTCTCAACAACCTCGTCAAGATCGTCCACCGGGCCGGTCGGATCGACCGGATCCGGGAACGCCGTCGGGGCGGCGCCCGGGGCCTCCAGGAGGTGACCGACCAGCGGGTTGGAGGTGATGGTCGGCCAGTTCTCCTCCAAGTCCTGCCACATGCGGTAGGTGGAGAAACCGAACAGCCCCAAGTGCACGGTGCGCTCGACAACATCACAACGGCCCGCCCTGCTCAGCCGACGACGCACCCTCTGCAGGGTGGCCTTGACATCGATGCCGTGCTCGTCGCGCACCGGCTCGCGCAACTCGACCAGATCAATGCCGGTATCCGCCTTGAAACGTGTCAGTAGGGAGTGGTTGGGAGTCGAGGCACCGGCCTCATCCAGGACGATCCCGTAGGTGTCGCCCTCCTGCTCCAGATTGACGGGGATGAGGATGAGCGGCGAGCGCACCTGGACGCCATCAAGACGCCATGCGAGCGTGCCGATGGCCAGGTAGAGGTTGTTCGCCCCGGTCTCCGCCAGGATTGTGCGGGCGGAGGCCGCCATGGTCTGCAGGCGCTGCGCGCACTCCTTGCCGGAGAGGTTGATGTAGGCCGTCCGCTGCTCGGTCAGCAGCACGGCCCGGTCATCGGAACTCACAGACGCGCGGTTCGCAGCGCCATAGGGGTCCGGGCGCAGGGTCACGAGGCTGCGGTCGTTGACGAAGTCCTCCAGCCGGCCGATGAGATCGGGCGGCACCCACAGCTTGACCGTGTCGCGCGAGGTACGACTGATGAGGGGGTTGCGCCGGGACAGGTCGAGCAGGCTCCGCTTCCAGTTCTCGACGGCGGCGGGCGGGGCGGGAAGAGCCTCGGCGGCGGCCGGGGCGGGCTCCAGCTCGGCGGCGGCCGGGGCGGGCTCCAGCTCGGCGCCGGCCGGGGCGGCGGCCGGAGCGGGAAGGACCTCGACGGCCGAGGTGGGCTCCGGCTCGGGCCCGGAGTCGGAATCAGAGCCGGGAGCGGAGTCGGAATCAGAAGCGGGCCCGTCGTCGTCCGGCAACCACCCCGTGTCCGGCACGACAGCGGACTCCGAGGCGGCGGGAGGCTCATCGCCGGGCGCGGTAGAGCCGTCAGATGCGTCGAGCTCGCGGACGACGTCGTCCTCATTGCGCTCCAGCATGGGCTGGGGGGCTGCGCCGCCGGCCCGGGCTGCGTCCACCGGGACGGCCAGAAGCATGTCGGGAAGCGCCGCCAGCGCCGCGCTGCGCGCCGGAGCGGGCAGTCCGTGAAGAGTCGCCGCCGATGCGCTCACCGCGAGGTCGGGGTCGATCATGCCCATGACGCCGCGCTGGATGAGGTCGACGGCCTCCTGCGGGGAGATCGGCGCGCTCCCGTCCTGTTCGCGCCGCCGGTAGCCGACGAGGACGGTCGTGGGCGTGAGCAGAAGGGTGGCGGCCACGCCCAGCCGCTCCAGGACGCCGGCGAGCAGGACCGCGATGTCGAGGACGCTGCCGGTGCGCGCATCGAGCAGCCCGGCCGCGGTGCGAATGGGGTGCGAACCGGCCTGCCACGGGTCGCTCACGGTCTTGATCATCACGCGACGTCGGCGCAGGACGGCGCACGCGGCCGCGGCGAGGGCATCCGGGTCGGCGGGGCCGGCAGGCCCGGCATTCTCGTCGGGCGGGGCGAGACGGAGCGCCTCGGCCGCCAGGGCGCCAACAACGACCTGGTCGGGCTGGACGAAGGTCGCCAGCGCCGCACCCGCCCAGCGCCCGCCGCCGTCGAGCCGCCAGCGCCGTGGGGGCAGCACGGTCAGCCCCGGGAGCCTGCGCACGGCGGTTGCGCCGTCGGCAGTGTCGGCAGTGCGCAGGTCGATTCGCACGTGGGCCGCCCCGGGCTGATCGACCTGAAGCAGGCTTGCGCGATCCAGTGTCATGTCGCACGTGGCACTCAGCACCGGGTGGGACGTGTCCCAGGTCAGGTGCCAGGGCTCGGCGATCTGGCGACCGCCGTCGTCCTCGATGAGCGTGAGCGTCACCTCCAAAGCCCCCGGCGGCATCGCCTGGGAGACGCGCGCCCCGACTGCCAGAGTCTGACGCTGCTGGTCATCGGCTGCGAGCATGGGCGAGTTCGAGCCGGCGTCACGCGGGCCCGGGCCCTTCGCGAGAGACAGGCGGACCGACACCATGGGCGCGGCGCCCGCCACGGCGTGGGCGTAACTGATCACGGGCACGCACTCGACCTCAATGCCGACGGCGTCCAGAGGGTTGCCGCCGGCACCCCGGCCGCTGTCGATGGCGGCGATGAGCTCACGGATCTCGGTCCGGCCGGAGTCGGCGCCGATGAGCCGGAGCACCTCGTTGACCGCGACCAGGGCGGCCAGCGTCCTGTCGGCGTCGAAATCACCGCCGTGGACCGCCTCATTGCGGACGTGGCGGACCTCGTGCAGTTTGCTCCCCAGACCCCGCGGCAGGGTGACGAGGTAGCGTCCGTCGGCGCCGCGAGCAGTGAGGATGCGGATCTGGGTGGACAGGTCCGCCAGGTCGGGGAGGTCCGAGGCGCTGCCGCTGCCATTGCCGCCGAGCAGGAGACGCAGCCTCTCGGGCGTGCAGCGGTTGCCCAGGGTCGCGCGCAGGTAGCGCTCCAGGTGGGGCGGGAGGACGCCGAGGAGTCCTCGCAGGACGAGATCGCGATTATTGAGCTTCATGGGGAATCAAAGGGATTCGGGTAGGGATTCAGCGAACTTCAGCGGTTTTCAGAGGGAAAGCCGCTCCCCGGCACCTCGGTTGGGAGACCGCTGCACCGTTGGAGGACGACCGTTGTGGGCGGGGAGCATCGACGCATTCAGACTACAGCCTCATTGAGACGTCACTACGACGTCGCTGAGCCGCATTCGCCTTGCCACATGATCGTGATGCGCCGCGGCAGCGACTGCCACCCCCGCTACCGCCGTCGGCGCACGATCTGGGCGATGAGCTCGCGGCTGCAGCCCAGGGCCTGAGCCAGTGCCGTGTAGGACCAGCGCTTCGGCTCATCGGCCCGCAGCCGGTCGATGAGCTCGTCGCGCTCGGCCCGGTACTGGGCGGCGACGGCATCGGCCTCAAGAGCCTTGGCATGCAGCTCGGCCGCGCGCGCCGCCAAGGGATCGGAGCTGCCCACAGGACGAACAGGGCGAGGAGGGCGACCATCCCCTGTCGGGGCGGTCGCCCTCCTCGCTCCCAGGCCGCGCAACGGGTCAGAGGCCACGCGCGAACTCCGTGATGAGACTCGGCACCGCGGCATCGAAACCGACGACGTCGAGCATGCCCGGATCATCCGGATCGGCGATGGAGAAGCCCGTCGATGTCATGCCGACCACGATGAGCCGCGCATCGATGCCGCTGCACTCCCGGTAGCGCCGCAGCGCCTGATGCGGGTGCACTTTGCCGGACCAGGTCTCGTTGTCGGTGTAGATGACGAACGTGTCCACCTCGAGCCCCTGCTCGATCGCGTGCAGCATCGGCAGTGCGCAGTCGGTGCCGCCCATGGGTATTGAGCTCACCGCGGCCAGGGCGTCGTCGAGGCGGCGCCGCGGCGAGATGCCCAGCGGGGTCAGAGCGGGCTTGTACCAGCCGCCGGCCGAGGAGAATCCGTAGGCCGTCGCGTCCGGCTCGGTCGCCAGCTGCACCAGGGCCAGCGCGGCCGACGCCTCGCGGGCGGTGATCGCCATGCCCGAGATCGGCATGGTCATGGATCCGGAGACGTCCACGGCCAGCATGGTGCGCCTCCCCGAGGGCTCGACCGCACCGAAGGCCGCGTAGAAGGCCGCGTCCAGCGCGTCGGCGACCTTCGCCGTCGGCTCCCACTGCGCGGTGCCGCGGTGCGAGGCGCCTCCCGCATAGGTGCGCTGGGCGACCAGCACGCTCACCGGGTGCACGCGCGCCTTGCGCAGGCGGTCGGCGTCGGTCAGCTGTGCGCAGACCTCCTTGGTGCGGCCGCCGATGGCGGGCAGCATCCCCAGACGGGTCAGGCGCGGCAGCTGACGCATGAGCGCGGTCATCGGCACGCCGACGTCGAGCAGCGCATCCCACACCTCGGGCCGGGCCAGCGCGGCGTCGGGCAGCATCTCCCAGGTCAGGCGGTAGTCGCGGACGATCTGCGCCCACGAGCGGGCCGCAGTCGCCTCCTGCGCCTTGATGAAGCCCTCGATGAGGGAGGGGGTCGCCTCCCCGACCGCGCCATGGGCGATCCAGTCGAAGGCGGCCCGCAGGCCGGCGTCGTCAGTGCGCGGGTGCGCCAGGCGCAGCAGGTCGCGGTGCGTCCAGCCCCCGCGCTGACGGTACTTGACCGCCTGGTAGGCGAGCCGGTCGGCCGTGCCGCCGGTGTACCAGGAGCCGACGGCGCGGCGCAGACCGCGCCCCCATCCGCGGAACTGCTCGACGTAGCCGGCGAAGGTGAACAGGTGGGACCCGGTGCGGACGACCCTCGGCAGTGCGGCGAGGGCATCCTCGCGGGCCTGCGGCACCGAAGTGGCGTAGGCCAGGGCGAACAGGGCCGGGTTCTGCCGCGGCGCCGCCCCGCTGGTCGAGACCTCGACGATCGTGTCCACGAGGGTGCGCGGGGCCTCGGCGGCCATCCGCTCGAGGACCTCGAGGTTGTCGATGGCCAGGTCCTGGGCGCTCGTGTAGTAGGTGCCGCCGTCCACCCCCAGGATGAGGAATCGGCGCAGGCGCGCGGCGTCGTCGAGGGTGAAGGTGTAGCCGCCGGCGGAGTTGGGCGACTGGTCGGCGGAGGCCCGTCGGCTCTGCGGCGTGAGCCGGGTGCTGATGGCGCTCAGAGTGTCCATGTCCTCCCCTTCCGGACGACTCGTTGATTCGGGTGGCGCAGTCGGCGGGCATGAGCCGACCGGTAACCGGTCAGGACCGATCAGTACCGGTCAGGCGCGCCCGCCGGACGGCACGGTGTCAGTCATGCCGTTCGCGCGTGATAACCGACGGACTCCGGCCCACTCGGGGTGGCCGGGCCGCGCGGCCTGGCCACCCCGAGTACCCGCGCGGACGCCGGGAGCGGGCATGTGAGTGGCCCTCCGGAACCTCCGAAGAGGATCGGGAATCGAACCCGTGTGCCATATCAATAACCGAAGAGCCTCCGGCCCGCCCACGGCATCCGTGCAGGTGCCGGCTGCGCCGACGAGCAAGAGTGTAGACCCCTACACAGCTGCAGCGCAAGCAGTTCGATGCATGAGGAGCGAGAACGTCATGAGCGCACTCCACCCTGGTGCGCACGAGAGAAGAAGAGGAGCCCGGACGGTCATGGTGGTGATGACCGGATGCCAGCCGCTCTGCCATTGAGCTATCGACGCCATGTCGGCGGGGACTCGAACCCCGAACCTGCTGGTCCGTTTAACAGACGATAACCGATCATCCTCGGCCCGCCCGGGCGACAAGGGAGCATAGAGACGCCGACGCAATCGGGTCAAGACACTCCGAGTCGCCGGGCGGCCGGGCAGCAGCCGGCCGCGCGCACCCGGGAGACGGCTACTGAGATGGAGGCCCCCACACAAACCAGAACCCCGACGCGGTGTGAGTCGTTCGCACGACCACAACCGACGTCGGGGTTCCGACTGCCTCGTCAGGACCCTCGGTTTCTTGAAACCTTGGGAGCCGCCTGGAGGCAATCAGGAGGCTCGCGAGAATTATGCGCCAAAGCCCCAGGCCGTGTCTATAACGTGTCGATAAGCCGCACCCACCACGAAGACCAGGATCCGCCACCCGAACCCGCACTCGCACAGGAATCCGCGGAGCCGCAACGTTATCGAGCGACCACTGAGCCTGAACCTCACCTCTCACCCTTCGAGGGTGACACAGGTGGACATACGCCACCTCGAAACGTAGTGTCATCTATGACATCTGCGTCAGATGTGACAGAGAGACCACCATGACTGACCTACTTGAAGTAGCACCATCCAACGTTGATCCTCAGACGCGCGCCTCACTCACCAGGTTCGCCAGCGACCTCGGCGAGGGCGCACTGCGTAATCTTCTCCTCGCCCTGTCCGACTCGCTCGCGTCCGGCTGCACCGTCGCCCTGCTCGACGTCGACGCCGATTACACACCCGCCCAGGTGGCTAAACAGCTGCGGATGAGCCGTACTCACCTGTACAAGCTGCTCGACTCCGGGGATATCCCGTCCCACCGCGTCGGTCGGGATCGTCGCATCACCGGACGCGATATCGTCGCCTTCGAGCGTCGCCGCCAGGAGGAGCGCCGCGCTCTCGCCGAGCGCTTCAGCAACCCCGAGGCCATCCAGCGCGGCGCAATCGACGAACTCGTCGAGCAGATTTGACCCGCATTCTCTGCGAGCACCGCTTCGCGGTTGGGTCGTACTGCACAATGCAGGTGTGCAGCACGACCCGACCGCCCGTCCCACTCTGAGATTCCTCGCGGAGCTCACGCAGGGGTGGGAGGACCCGCACGAGAGGCGAGCCATCACCGACGAGCGATGGGACGCTGTACAGCCGCTCTCCCATCTTTCTCATCCGATTCTCGACAAGTGCCGCGATCTTCTGAACACGACCACCTCGGACGCCCCTGCCGCTAATCGCACCATTGCATGCTCACGCGACCTCCGGCTCCTCAGGCGCGAAACCGTTGCCAAGATCCTCACCGACTGGGAACGGCTGGTGCAGGAGCTGGCAAGAAGACTGCTGGAGCAGGCCATGCGCGACGGACATTCTCGCCTGGCCGTCCCTCACCCGACGGAGCCAGCGCCACTGACCACTGTTGACCTTGAGTTCTCGGCTGATGACGACATTGAGGAGTTCGTTCTCTCGTTCATCGATCACACTCAGCGGGGATCACAACTCGCCTACCTTCTGGAACGGCGGCTGCTCACCAGCATCGCTCCGCCACAGCAGGACTGGGACGTTGCAGGCGGCATCTATTCCGCGATGGAGGCGCCCGGGCACGGCAACCGCCAGGTCGCGCGGCTCCAGGAAGCCGTGAAGAACAGCCAACTTCTGGAATCAGTCCCCGGAGAGGTAGCGCACCGGGCTCACAGACTCCACATCGGTGACGCCGCTGTTCAGGGAACGGCAGTCCGGGCACTCTGCGGCGTGTTCTTCGTACCCCGTACGGATCCTGGCGCTCTTCCCGAGTGCGAGGAATGCTCCCGACGCTACGCGCGCCTATCGGCGTTCTAGTCTCGGAACAGCACTGTCCGACCACCGCGCCGTCGTCGAGCAGCCGGAAAGCGACTGCGGAGCAGGACAACCGCGAACCGCCGCGCACGCCGACGTCGTCCACGACATAATGGGCTCATGCTCATGCCCTACTCTCCGGGCCCCGAGCCACTGACTCGCATGGCCGACGGGACCATCAAGCAGATCAGCCCCTTCACCGGTACGGAGGTGTGGACGGTGCCGGGCCGCGGCAACCGGCCGATCTCCCACCCGGTCGCCGAAGTCCACCCGCTGACCCCCGCCGAGCGCACCCGCGCCTGCGCCTTCTGCCCGGCCCACTACACCGAGACGCCGCCGGAGAAGAGCCGGGTGGTGGCCACCGAGTCCGGCGGCTTCGAGCGGATCGACGCCGTGTCCGCCTCCGAGCTGTTCGACACCGTCGCCGAGTTCCGCCGCATCCCCAACCTCTTCGAGATCCTCTCCTTCGACTACTGGCACGCCAACCACGGCTACGAGATCCCCGACGCCGCCCGCGAGCGCATGGAGGCCTACCTCGCCGATCCGGCGGGCGCCGCTCACGTCGCGCGCGTGGCCCGGAGCAAACTGCGCGCCTCCGGGCAGGACCCGGCCTCGTGGGAGTCGATGGACGACGACGCCCGCCACCAGTTCCTGGCCGCCTTCTTCGCCGGCGGCCACGACGTCATCATCGCGCGGCGCCACTTCACCGACGCCGCCATCGACACCAGCGGCCTGGCCGGTTCGGGCACGCTGACCCCCGAGGAGCACCGCGCCTACATGCGCCTGGCCGTGGCGGCGACGACGGACCTGTACAGGGCCAATCGGTGGGTGCGCTATGTGGCGGTCTTCCAGAACTGGCTGCGGCCCGCCGGAGCGAGCTTCGACCACCTGCACAAGCAGCTGGTCGGCATCGACGAGCGGGGGGTGTCGTCCGTGCTGGAGCTCCAACGGGTGCGGGCCAACCCGAACCTCTACAACGAGATGGGCGTGGACTACGCCGCCTACAACGGACTGCTGGTGGCCTCCAACGAGCATGCGGTCGCCTTCGCCGGCTTCGGGCACCGCTACCCCACGCTGGAGGTGTACTCGACGTCGGCCACCTGCGAGCCCTGGCTCATGAGCCGCGCCGAGGTCGACGCCGTGGCGGACCTCGTGCACGCCCTGCACGCGGCCACCGGGGCGGATGTGCCCAGCAACGAGGAGTGGCACCACAAGCCGATCGATGTCGATCAGCCGATGCCGTGGCACATCACGCTCAAGTGGCGGGTCTCGACTCTGGCCGGCTTCGAGGGCGGCACGAAGATCTATCTCAACACCATCGATCCGTGGACGCTGCGCGACCGGGTGGTCGCCCGCCTGGAGGATCTGCGGGCCGACCGCCTCATTGCGCCGATGACCGTGGGCGAGGAGTGTCCGCGCGAACCCAACCGGCTGCTGTACAACCCCGTGCTGGGACGCTGATGGGCTGAGGATCAGGCCGCTGGACCGATCTCGGCGCGGGTTGCGACCGATCTCGCGCCGGAAGCGGACCGATCTCGCGCCGGAAGCGGACCGATCTCGAGGCGCTTCTTGTCTCCCCCTTGACGTACGTATAACGTACGTACACCAAGGGGGAGACATGACACCTGCCAAGACCAGACGACTCGATCTGCGTACGACACCGCACCAGGCAGCACTCATCCAGCAGGCCGCCGCTCATACAGACCGTACCGTCAGCGAATTCGTCCTATCCGCAGCTACCCGCTCCGCCGAGCGCGTCCTGGCCGAGCGTCGTTCTTTTCTCTTGGACTCGCAGACGTACGAGGCCGTCGAAGCCATTCTCGACGCCCCGCTGACCGATACATCCCGCTTCGAGCGGCTCTGGTCTCGTCCGTCCCCCTTCGGCACACGCCTCGAGCTGCAGCCTGAGGAGTGACGAGAGCGCATCATGAACGGTGACGGGCTTCATGCCCCCCGAAGACTCGAGCGCCATGATGCGACGGAGAACTTCCACAGCGGAGCGGAGGACCTGGATGACTGGCTCGCTCGCCTCGCGTGGCAGAACCAACGATCGAGGGACACTGTCACCTACGTGTCCACCCAGGACGGCGAGATCCTGGGGTACTACGCCATCGCGATGGCCTCATACGCACGCGATGAGGCGCCCGGAGGGCTAGGCCATCGCAGCCGCCCTGCACAACTGCCCTGCGTGCTTCTGGCGCGCCTCGCCGTCGAGCGACGCGCTCAAGGTCTGGGGCTCGGGGCCGCTCTCCTGCGCGATGCGATCGAACGCAGCTACCGACTCAGCGAGGTCGTAGGTGCCGCAGCCCTCCTCGTCCACTGCCGCGACGAGGCTGCACGCGCCTTCTATCGTGCGAACGGCGACTTTCTCGCGTCGCCCGCCGACCCGATGCACCTGCTACTGCCGATGAAGCAGGTCCGCCGAATGCTCAACGGTTGAGTACCGACTCACATCGCGCTGCGCCGCCCTGCTGGACCGATCTCGATGCGGGTTGCGACCGATCTCGCGCCGGAAGCGGACCGATCTCGACGCGGAGTACGACCGATCTCGGCGGGGGGGGCGGGGTACGGGGCGCGGGCTAGAGGCCGAGGGCGCTGCGCTCCTCGGACCCGACCCAGCCGGAACGCCCCTCCAGGGCGTGGAACCAGCGCGCCAGGGCGGGCCAGAAGGCGACCGACGGCGCCTCGCCGCCCGGGTAGTGCCTGCGCCCGCCGTACTCGTAGGCCTGCACGGTGGTGAACAGGCGAATGTCGCTGCCGGTGGGCGCCACGCCGCACAGGAACTGCTCCACGGAGACGACGGCGGACAGCGGCGGGACGTCCTGCACCGTCAGGGCCGCCTCGCGGGAGGCCTCCATGCGGGTGGCGCGGGCGAGCAGGGTGTCGATGACGTCGAAGGCGATCAGAACCGAGTTGGCCGCCTCGACCGCCTCCTCCTCATCCTTGCTGTGCGTGGCCGTGCCGTGAGGGCCGTTGACGTGCTCGGCCAACCAGGCATCCCAGGCGTCGGTGGAATTGCGCCGGTTGATCGGGTAGAGATCGGGAGCGCCCTTGCGCTGAAGTCGCCACCAAGCGGTGGACAGGTCGAAGAGCATGTCGCCAGAATCATCGGAGACGACCTGCCCGGTGGTCGTATCGACCAGGGCGGGGACCGTGGGCGGAGGCGTGTATCCGGGCGTCGTCGCATAGACCTCGGCCAGGGAGCGCGCCCCGAGCGCCGGGTCGACTCCAGGTTCGCCGTCGGCCCCGGTCAGCTCCCAATAGCCGTCCTCGCCGCGGCCGTAGGTCCAGGACACGGGAAGGGCCTCCACCAGGCCCAGTAGACGCCGGGCGATGAGCACGCGGCGGCACCATGGACACGATCCGGAGGCGATGAGTCGATAGCGGCCGGCTTCGACAGGAAGGTCGTCGTCGCTGAAACGGTGCGAGATGGCAATGGGCATAAGGGCCTCCCGGCGAATGAGGATGAGCGGCAGGTGGGCGGCGGATGAGCGGCAGGTGAGCAGCACAGCGTCTCAAGCCAATGGTCGCCCCTGCACCAGGCGCGCGCCGCCTCATTCACCCCAGGCGAACCTACGGCATCGTCCGACTCCGCGACGCGACGATGCGGGCCCGCCCAGCCATCCGCGACCGATCTCGGTGCGGAGTACGACCGATCTCGGTGCGGAACCGGACCGATCTCGGTGCGGAACCGGACCGATCTCGACGAAAGGGCGGGGCGCGGGGGCCGGCCTCCTTACTCCTCTCGGTTGAGGAACTCCTCGGTTGCGTCGAGGATCCGCACCTCGTCCGGGTGGTCCCAGCGCAGATCCGCCAGGAGCTCGCGCCCCTTGTCCAACGCGTCCTGAGCCGCCTCGCGCGCCCCCGGCGCCTCGCGGTTCTCCGCATACAGACGGCAGATGAAGGCGTACTCACGGGCGGCCGTCACACGGTCCCCGACCGACATGAAGCCCTCGATAGCGCGCTGCGAGGCCTCGACAGCCCTCATGTTGTCGTCGCAGCGCCACAGCACATCGGACAGATCCCGCTCCAGGCTCCCCGCCTCCCAGGTGTCGGAGTAGTCCTCCTGAGCGGGAACGGTCTCCTGGACGCGCCGAGCCTCCGCGATGAGCTCCAGAGCCTCCTCCTCGTGGAGGCGTGAGGCCTGGACACTGGGCTGCGTCACGAGCGCTCGAGCCGCCTGGCGCAGGAAGCGGGCGTACTTCAGGCGGGTGCCGTCATTCGCGTCGGGCTCCTCGCCGATGGGGCACAGCTCGGCGCAGCGCCGCAGCAGGGCGCAGGCCTCCTCGGGGCGCTTGAGGTTCTGAGCGGCGTCGGCGGCCCGCTCGAAGTAGGCGCGCGCCCCGTCCGCCTGCCCCCTGCCCAGCTGCACCTCGGCGAGTGCGCAGGCGGCCTCCAGGACCCCTGCGTGCTCCTGCAGATCCGTCAGCACGTGGACGAGGATCTCGCGCAGGCGCAGGACCATACCGGGACGGCGCGCAGATTCGGCCAGATCGATGCCGATCTCCAGCACCTCGGCGGCCTCCAGGAACCGCCGCGAGGCACCCAGGGCAGTGGCGAGCGACCCGAGGATATCCAGGGCCCAGGATCGCAGACCGGCGGCGAGGAGAAGGTTGGAGGCCTCCCGGTACTGGATGACGGCCTCATCAGTCTGTTCGTAGTGCCGGGAGAGCCGGCCGAGCGCCTTGCGGGCCTCGACGACCGTGGACAGCGACGCCGGGTCGCGCCTGCGCATGAGCGAATCCAGCTCGCGCGCCGCCGTGTAGATATCACCGGCACTGGCGTGAATGAAAGCGGCGAAATTGTCGACTCTGTCGCGCCGATCCCAATCGGGGTCATGGCCGATGCCGGCCAGATGGTCGGCGACGACCCGCATGGTCTCGATGACCGGCAGTGCGGCCTGGGGGCGGATCATCTGCACGCGAGTGCAGGCCTCCCAGTAAAGCGCGGCGAAGATCTCCCACAGCGCGTCGGGGTCGGCCGCGCCAGCGCCCTCGGCCGACTCGGGTGAATCGGCCGTTGTGGTCGAGTCGGTCGCTGCGAGCAGCTGGTCGGCGAGCTCGTGGACCTGCGCGGCCAGCTCCTCCAGGCGGGCGAGCCGATCATCGTCGGCGGGATCCCGACCGGCGACGGAGTCGGCCGCGCCCGCATCGCACAGGAGCTCGATGTCCAGACGGAGCAGACGGGCACGACGCTGCGCTTGACCGCCGTCGGGAACCGGGCGGGCGGCGAGGAGGTCGCGAGCGGCACGATGCTCCTCGAAGGCCCGGTCGTATTCCTCGGCTTGGCTGTATTCGACGGCGCGCGCCATGGCGGCCTCGGCCTCCAGACCCGCCGGCGGCTCGGCGTCCAGTGCGCCCTGCTCCCACAGCCAGTCACGCAGCATGGCCCTCTCGGCGCCATCGGGGCGGGCGTCGGGTGCGTACAGGCGGTTCAGGGCCTCGGCGGCGCCGGCCGGCGGGATGAGGACCGGCATGCCGACGGCGGGGTAGCCGGTCGATGCCCCGTCGCGCGAGCCCGCCTGCTCCGGGTCTTCAGAAGCCTCAGGGGCGCCGGCAGCTCCAGCGGAACCCGCACCCGGACGGGCGTCTTCATCGGCGCTATCGGCGCTATCGGCACCGTCAGCACTGTCGGCACCGTCCAGACCGTCCAGGTCGCTGATCGGAGCGGCCTCGGGAAGAGCCTCGGGCGTCTCGAGAAGCTCGACGCGCATGCCGTCCTGCGCCCGCTCGACGTACGGGCGCCAGCCGAGCGCCTTCTCCAGGTCTCGCGTCCACCAGTCATTGCCGTTGCGCTCGTCGTAGGCGGCGTCAATGCGGCGCGCCCAGGCCTCGCACTGCTCGGCGGCCTCGGCCAGCGTCGAGCCGGCGCCCACGCTCACGCCGGGGCACCAGGTCCGGTTCTCCGGCAGATCGACGCCGAGACGCTCATCGCCGCGCCCGTCCCGGGTCGCCTGGTGAAGAAGAACAGCCGCGCCGCAGGTGAAGGCCTCAAGGTCGCTTGCGGAGTCGCACAGGGCCGTCCAGGCCGCATGGCGGCGCAGGATCCTCAGACCCCGGTCGACATGCCCGGACAGGGCGAGATAGTAGAAGTGATCCTCCAGCCCACCGGCATGACGGGGATCGTGCCGGTAGGCGCGATAAGCGCGCACGTGGGTGTCCCACGCGGCCCGGGTGCGACCGGTGCGCAGCAGGGGCAGAAGCACATTGGTCTGCATATTCGCGGGCTGCTCGGGGCAGCCGATCTCCCCGGCGAGTACCGGCACCGCGGTCGCCACCGCGAGCTCGTCGTCGCCGTCGGCGATCGCCTGAACGACCTGCCGCTCGGGATCGCAGGCCAGGCAGTCGGAGGAGTCGTCGCGCGGCGTGGCCCTCCAAGCGGCGAGCTCGGCACGGGCCTCCTCGGCAAGGCCCAGACGCCGGGCCACGTAGAAGCGCTGGCCGTGGACGGTGTGCATGGAGGCGCCCTGCTCGCGGTAGAAGGCCTCCATGCCGTCCTCGAGAGCGCGCACCTGCTCCAGGGGGACCGACGGGTTGCGGGCGGCGGCGGTCACCGCCCACTTGTAGTGCCAGCGCAGGTGGTGGCTCACGCGCTCATCGAACAGGTCGGGCCGTTCGGCCTGCCGGGCCAGGCACCACACGAAGGGCGCCACCCCCTTCCACTCCTCTCCTCCCCAGGCGTAGTCGGCGACGAGCTGAGTGCGGGTATCGACCTGGAGCTGCTCATCGCCGATCTCGTCGGCCCAGGTGACGGCCTCCGCCACGAGCGCCGAGCGCCTGGGGCCGCGCGGCAGGGTGTAGGTGTAGCGCAGGCGCTCGATGATGTCCTCGCGATTCATGAGGGAGCTCCTTCTTGGCGGGAGGTGGGGGCCGCGCTGTCATCCTCCGAGATGGTCGGGCCGGAGGGCGTCAGAGCGCTCGTCAGGAGGGTGGAGAGCGTCTGGGCGGCCCAGGCGCGCTCCTTCGCGGTCAGGGAGTGGTGCCCGGTGAGCAGGCACTGGACGTACAGACCGCGCAGGACCCGGGTGATGGTGGCCTCATCCGGTCTCGGGCCGGCTGGGGTGGCTCGGCCGACTGGGTCGGCTCGGTTGGCTGGGCAGCTCGTCCCCGTCACGGCGACGAGCTGCGCGACCAGGGCGCTGGCCCGATTCAGGACGAGCCGGGGGCGCGGCGCCGCGGCGAAGGGATCGGTGACGCCGAGAACCTGAGACCATGCCCCGACCGCGGCGGCCCGGGAGGCGGCCGCGCCGGCAGCGGAAGAGGCCTGGGCGCGACGTCCGGCGAGGTCCGGATCCGGCAGGTAGAGCGCCGGAGTGGTGGCGGGGTCGAAGCGGCGCAGCACCACCTCGACGTCGACCTCGGTCAGGGCGCTGCCGGCCAGACGGAGCAGGTCGATGGCCTCGGCCTCCTCCGCCGGGGTGGCGGGCGTGAGCGCATCGAGGATCTCGTCGGGATCGACCAGCGCCAGTTCGCCGATGCCGGCGGCATTGTCGAGCGCCTCGGGGTGGAGGGCGAGGGCCGCGATGATCTCGGCCTCGTAGGCGTGGCCCGCATTGATCAGGACGATCCCCTGGGCGGCGGCGACGTCGGCCAGCGCCCGGAACTGATCGACCGTGCGGGTCCAGCGCACGCGCGTGCCCCTGCCCGCCAGCGCGACCAGCTCGGCGAGGGTCTTCTCGCCGGCCGTCGTCGTCAACGGCACATGGCGGGCGACGAGCCCGAGCATCTCGGGGTCCTCGACGGCCACGGAGCACAGGCCGATGGCGTGCGCCGCGACGAAGGCGTCCAGACGCGTGGGCGCGGCGCGCCCCAGACGCTCGATCCAGTCCCGCACCTGCCCGCCGATCGTCTCGCGGACGGTCTCCAGCAGGTCGTCGTCGACGAGGGATTCGCGCGAGGCCGTCAGGTGCAGGTGCTCGGCGTCGGCAATCACGCGCACGAAGTAGGCCCAGTCGGGGGCCAGGCCCTCGGCCGCACGGGTGACGAGCATGCGCTTGACGCTGACCGTGTGCCGGGCCTCCGCGGTGGGGGCGGCCCGCCCCATGATGGCGATCGTCCCGTGCAGCCCGGCGGCGGGCACGTCGAGGTCGAGCAGGTCGAAGGGCTCGGAGCCGAGTTCGTCCGTGCACCACTGCACCGCCTGGCCGCGGGGCATCTCCCAGGGGCCTCGGCCGCGGCCGTGATAGGTGACGGCGCCGTCGTCGGAGCGCACCTCGATATCGACCGGCAGCAGGTGGCCGAACTCCTCGACCAGGGCGCGCACCGTCTCCGGGGCCAGCCAGTCCTCGCTGGGCAAGGCGCGCAGGGCGATGGCGGCGCCCGGCTCGCGGGGCGCGTCGGCGGCGGAGTCGGGGACCGGTTCGACGGAGTAGGTGCCGTCGGTCCTTCCTCGCCAGCGCACGGCCGGCGCGGCTGAGTCGGCCGACCCGGCTGATTCGGCTGACCCGCCGCCGCGGGCGGAGCGGGAGGTGACCACGATCTCGGGGCTGACCATGAAGCAGGAGAGCAGGCCGATGCCGAACTGGCCCAGGTAGTCGCCGCGGGCCAGGCCGAGCTCGTCGCGCTTGGAGGAGGCGCCGATCGTCGACAGCAGCTCGTCGACTTCGTCGGCGGTCAGCCCGACGCCCGTGTCCGTGCAGGTCAGGGTGGCGGCGCCGTCGGCGCGTCCGAGCTCGATCGTGACCCGCTGCGGACAGTCGGGCTCGATGGCGCGGCGGGCGGCGATGGCGTCGACGGCGTTCTGCAGGAGCTCGCGCACGTAGACGCGCGGACCCGAATAGAGGTTGCGGGACAGGAGGTCGACCATGCCGCGCAGGTCGACCTGAAAAGCGGACATGCCTCAGCTCTCCTTCCCGGTGCGGTCATCGGGCTGGGCGCGCTCGGCCTCGAAGGCGTCCCAGACGGCGGCAGCGGCCGTGGGGTCGTCGACGGGCTCGCTCGCGGGCAGTCCCCGTTGCTCCGCCAGGTCGTTGAGAGGACCGACGGTCGAGCCGACGACGATCCTCAGGATGTCGCGGAGCTGCTCGTCCTCCGCCCCGAGCATCAGGGGAGTCCAGGACGAGGCGAGGATGCGGTGACCGGCGCTGGTGGGAACCAGCCGGATGGAGGACAGGCAGTGGGCGAAGTTGGTGGCCTGGATGTGGGCGCGCAGTGCCGCGGCATCCGTGACGAAGGCGGGGCCGTAGAGGGACTCGACGTGCAGCAGCAGGTCCCCGTCGTCGTGCACGGACAGGCGCACCGGGTGGTGCCAGGCGGAGGCCGCCCACTTGTTCAGTGCGATCTGCTTGAGATTCTGATCGAACAAGCGCGCGAGCACGAACAGGAGGCGCGCACGACTGACGGGCGGGGTGAGGGAGTCGGGGTCGGTCCACCAGGGCATGTCAGTCCTCCTTCCGGACACGGGTCAGAGGCAGTGTGTTCTCGAAGGCCACCGCGCACCGGTCGACCAGGAAGGTCGCCCAGGCGAGATAGCCGTCGAGCTGGGTATCGGTCATGCCCTGCTCCAGCGGAGTGACCGCCTCAATGCGCACATAGAGGCGGCCGGCGTCGGCGGAAGCCCCCTCCGGCGAGTCAGTCGCCTCCTCCTGCCCCTCCTTGGGAGCGTCCACCTGGGCCAGGCTGATCGTCGGGGCCGGCTCACTCGCCAGAAGACGATCCACGAGGTCGCGGGCGGCCTCGATCTCCTGAGGCTCGGGGTGCAGCTGCCCGGCCAGGTCAATGCGCACCGAGAGCGAGGTGGTGCTCATGCTGACGGATACGGCCGGATCATCCCCGACGAGCACATCGCGGTCCTCAGGTTCCGGTTGCCGGCAGGGCAGACCACGGCGGCCGGCCGAGGCGGCGATACGCATGGGCGAAACGGTCGGTAGTGCTGTCACGGGCCTACCGTAGTGCCTTCTCAAGCGCCTTCTCGCATCGCGGATATGGGCACTCCAAGCCATTGAGGGCCATTGAGGGACGCCGCCTTGCCCGGGCACGCGTCGAGGTTGACATTCTCGAACGAGGGCGACGGTGGCACCGTCGATCTCGTTCGAGAATGTCGACCTCGTGACCGCCTCGGCGCCCTCAGGAGGCCCCGTCGAGCGTCTCCTCCAGACTGGCGATGCGTGTCAGGGCGGGGTGGCCCTCCCAGCGGCTGTGGGACAGCAGTCGGCGCAGACGGGCGATGTCCTCGCGCGCTGCGTCGGTCTCGCCCATCTCGGCGTGGATGAGAGCCATGAGGGTCAACGGGTGGGAGGCGGTACCGCGATCCTTGGCGCTGACGTAGCAGGCGAAGGCCCGCTTGCAGTGCTCGAGCGCTTCGACGTGCTCGCCGGTGCGCCACAGGATCCATGCCATGTCGTCGTGCCAGTCGCCCAACTCGAAGGCCCGGGAGTACGTGCGCGAATCGGGAACCGACTCGACGAGATCCCACGCCCGGGACATCAGCGCTCGGGCGTCGTCCGGGTGGACCGGCGCCGTCGGGTCGGAGGACTCGGCCACGGCGGCGCGTCCGGCGCGCCGCAGGTACCTCGCGCAGCGAACCCGTCCGGCGTCGTCACTGGTGTCGACCAGCTCGGCTGCGCGCTCGAACAGGCGCGAGGCCCGAGGGCTCTCCCCGAGCTTCTCGCAGGCCGAGGCGGCTCGCAGGAGGTAGTCCGCGCCCCGCTGCGTCTCGCCGCGCTTCAAGGAGGTCTCGGCCACGATCAGGCAGTTGTCGCGCACCCCCTCCGCATCGTCCAGCCTCTCCAGGACGGAGACGAGAGTGCGGCGCAGCTCTTCGGCGAGGATCGGGGGCGCATCGGCGCTCAACGACGTCTCGAGCACCTCGGCCGCCTCCAATGGCCGCCCCGATGCGATCAGAGAGGCGGCCAGCGCCCCGAAGAGCGGCCCGGCGAGCGAGTCCAGCCCCACGGACAGGTGGACGTCCAGCAGCTCGCGCGACTGGGACACCGCCTCCTCGGTCTCGCCGAGGCTCATCGAGGCCCGCACCAGGGTGCTGCGGCCCGCCTCCGCCAGGACGACCGGGCAGGGGTCGTACCCTCTGAGCACCGTATCGACGAGCGCCCGGGCGCCGTGGGCATCGCCGCGCGCCAGGAGGACATCGGCCTCCAGGAGAGTCAGCTGGTCGTCCAGGGCGCCATCGTCCGGTTCGAGCAGATGGGCCACGTGGGGGGCGATCAGCCGGGCGAGCTCGAGGAACTCGGCGGCCCCCTGATGGTCGTCGCGGCCGGACAGGATCCGCACCAGCGTGACGGCCGACCTGCATGCGTCAACGAGCTCGGCCTGGCGGCCCGCCGGGGCGTCCAGCAGACGCTCGGCCAGGGACGTCAGCTGCTCGGCGAGCTCTCTGGCGTGAGCGAGCTGGTCGGCGCGCGTGCGCTCGGTGGCCCGGCCGTGGAGGTCAGCGGCCTTGCCCTCCGCCTGAAGGGCCTCCAGGTCCAGCTCGATGACCCGCAGGGGATGAGCGACGCCGTCGATGTGGGCGCGCAGGTAGGCGATCTCGTCGGCCGCCCGCTCGTAGTCCCAACCGCGGTCGGCGACGTTGTAGCGCAGGGAGTGCGCCGCGCGCATGAGCTCGGGGGCGACCCGCTCGGGGTCGGGGGTGAGCCCCCGCCTCATGGCCTGGGCGATCAGGAAGGCGTGCTCGAGCGTCTGCCCGGGGCGGCACAGCTCGATCTCCAGACGGCGCAGGAGGTCATCGGCATCGCCGACGGCGGGAGGGGTGCGCAGGTCGACACTCGGGTAGGGGCCGAATTCGGCCGGGTACTCGGCCGGATGCTCAGTTGAATACTCGGCTGAATACTCGGCTGAATATGGCCCGCCTTCGCCCCGATTCGCCGTTGATGTTGTCGATGCGGCCGGTGCGGCCGGTGCGGCCTCAGCCATCGGCTCGAAGGCGCCGCTTCCGCTCGGAGTTCGATGGCCAGGACCGGTGGCTGTAGACGCTGTGGACGCTGTAGGCGCAGAACCGATGCGGGCAGCCGCAGATAGAGCCTCAGTCTCAGCGGGGACGCCGTCATCGCCACCGCTCCTGCCGGGCCTGTCGGGCCGGTCAGGGCTGTCGGGCCTGGCAGCGGAGCCGGCGGCCTCGGGCGTCTCGGCATCGCCGGACTCTCGACGCCGTTGCGGCTCCTCAGCCTCCCCGGGCGCCTGAGCAGAGCCGACTCCCCCGGTCCGGGACATCCGCTCGGGCCTCCCGACATCCCCCGAGTCTCCGCTCTCGACTGGCAGGACCTCCTCGGGCGGCGCACCGGGCGCCTCGACCTCTCCGGGCTCCCCGGGCTCGACGGCGTCCCCGGGCTCGTCACTGATCGGCTCAATGACCTGGGTCTCCCAGAGCATCCTCTCGGGTGCGCTGGAGATCCTGTCCGCCTCAGTAGATCCTCGAGATTCTCGCGGTCCTCCCGCCGGCTTCCGGACCGTCCTGGGATATTCAGGCGGTCCTTGAGCATCCGCAGCATGCGCAACGGCCTCAACCGGCTTCAGGCGCTCATCCCCGGCGGCCCCGGGCGCCTCGGGCTGTCCGGGCTGCTCGGGCGCCCCGGACTCTTCAGACTGCTCGACACTCCCAGCACTCACAGAGCCCTTGGAACTCTCAGAGCCCGTCACGCCCTGAAGGCGCGCGAGGCCCGCAGAGTTCGCAGCACTCTCAGCACCCTCAGAGCCAGGACGGGGGCCGGCCTTCCCAGCGTCTCCAGTGCCCGCAGCGTCCCCAGTGCCCTCAGCCTCCCTGGACCGCCTGGACCGCACGGGCGGCATCTCCCCGGTGCGGGCGGGCACCGCACCCGCACGCGCATGGCGGCCGACGACCTCCCCGGCGCTGACGAACGGCTGCCGAGCGAGCCCGACCTCCAACCGCGTCGACACGGCCGTGTTGCCGTTGCGGGCGTCGTACCGAGCGGCGATCTGGCGAACCCAGTCCTCCATCAGTTCGCGAGCGGTGCGCAGGGGCATGCCGGGACCGATGTCGGGACCGGGGCACCATGTGGAGGCGGACGGGATGCCGGCATCCAGCGGCTCCTCGCCGCGCCCGTCGTTCTCGGACTCGCGCAGCACCAGAACGGCGCCGGCGAGGAGGTCCATGAGCGCCCTGGCCGACTGGGCCTCATCGGCCCGCCCCACGTATCCGCGCATGAGCCTCAGACCGCGGGCCGCCCGCCCGGATAGCGCCAGGTACTCCAGGTGCTTGCCCAGGCGGCCGATGACCCGCGGATCGGAACGCAGCGCCCGGTAGGCGTGCACGTGGGCCTCCCACGCCGTCTGCGAGCGGCCCGAGGCGAGCAGGGGAAGGAGGGCTTCGCCGTGCACGAGGCCGGGCTGCTCCTCGCCGTCGAATCCCTCGGACCCCCGGCTGAGCACGGGCTCCGCAGCGGCCACGGCCGCCTCCCAGTCCTGGTGGATGCTCGCCCATTCGATCGCGCGCACGGTGTCGCGCTCCCCGGGCTCGGCGCCGTCGTGCGCCGTCGTCGAGCGCCAGGCGTCGAACTCCGCGGCGGCCTCCTCCTCCAGCCCGAGCATGATGGCGGCATGCAGGAGGCTGCCGTGGACGGCGTGCATCGAGCCGCCCATGAAGCGGGCGAACTTCTTCAGGCCCGTCTCGAGCTCCCGCAGCTGGCCGGTACTGACGGCCGGATTGTCGGCCGCCACCGGTACCGCCCGCTCGTAGCTCCAGCCCATCCGGCGCAGACGGCCGGAGTCGAAGAGATCGGGGCGCTTGTCAAGACGCGACAGCAGCCAGATGAAGGGCCCCAGCGCCCTCCACTCCTCGTTGCTCCGGTAGCGCGCCTCGGCCAGTGCCAGACGCGCGTCGATCGCCAGCTGGTCGTCCCCCGCCATGTCGGCCATGGCCACGGCCTCGGCTGTCAGACGAGAGCGGGTCCGGCCCCACGGGCGGCCGGAGGCGGTGGCCAGGCGTCCAATGACGTCGTCTCGGCTAGTCGTTCGGCTAGTCATTCGGCTAGTCACTGCGCAGTTCCTTCTGGATGGGCGACCCGGAGGGCCGCGCGGTCGGGGCGACGTCGTCGGGGGCGGGGCTCACCGCGCCCCGCGTGCCACTGGTCGCGCTCATTGGCCTGCCCCCTGGATGTTCTGCCCACGGTTCACGATCTCGCCGAGCTCCTCGAAGTTGGCGATGATGACCTGCAGGCTCGTGTCCAGGATGTTGGCGAGCTGGGCGTCGTTGAGGCCCTCGGCCACGGAGACGGCGACCTCTGCTGCGACCTGGCGCCCGTCGTCATCGACGAAGCTGCTCAGGGAGGGGATCGCCTGAGAGCGGTTGAGCGTGTTGAGCAGATCGCGCAGCGTGACGGTGACGTCGGCGTCCTCGGGCAGGTTCAGCCAGGAGCGCGCGTAGATCGCCAGGAGGTTCTCGTCCACGATCGCCACGACGTAGGAGTACTCGTCGAAACCGGCGACGATCGCGCTGTCGTCCTGCTTGCGGGTGTAGGTGAAGCCGTTGTCGTCGAACCAGGCGGCGACCCGGTCGATCGTGACCTGGGGCGTCTGGTCGCCCGCGGGCTCATTCCACCAGGCCATATCAGTCCTCCTCCGTGGAGACGACGAATGCGGACAGGTCGTCCGCCGCCGTCTCGTAGAAGCTGAGCAGTGTGGTGAAGGACGAGTTCAGGAAGCTCTGGAGCTGGACATCGCTCATCCCCTCACCCGTGAAAGCGGTCATGTCGGCCTGGAGGCAGACGGCGCCGTCGTCGAAGGAACTCAGCATGACGCGAGGGGCGTACATGGTCGAGTTGTGCTCGTCCACGTACGCCATCAGAGCGGGATCGACGGCGGCGAACTCGCTGTGCCACGTGCTGCCGACGACGAGGAACTCCGAGTCGGCGTCGATGACGAAGATCTCGCAGTTGTCCAGGTCGGTGATCGCGGCGCCGTCCTCCGCGATCTCGTAGTCGAGCCGCTCGGTCTTGAGCCACGCCTCCACCCGGGAGATCGTGACCCTTGGTTGTGCGCTCATCGCGTCTCCTTCGCGTCGGGCTCGTGACCGCCTCGTGACCTCACCGTGAAGTCTGCAACCCGGGGGCCTCTCAGTCCACTCCGCCCCAGCCGTTCCCTGACGTCCCGTCCCCTCCTCCCCCTCCTCGCCGAGATCGGTCGTACTCCGGCTCGAGATCGGTCCACTTCCGCACCGAAATCGGTCGTACTCCGCGTCGAGATCGGTCCACTTCCGCGCCGAAATCGGTCGTACTCCGCGCCGAGATCGGTCGAGTTCGAGCTCGAGGTTGCGGCGTGCTTGGCGAGTGTGGTTGTCGTCGGTATTGCACATGGGAGCAGGACCGCGCCCGCTACCGACATTGCTGTTCCGCATGATTCCGCGGTTCCCACCGACGCCGAATGCACGCGAGTGTGCTACACCCACCACCCGGGGACACGCAGGCACCAGCAGGTCCGGTCTACGGCTGTCCAGCCCTACTCATACGACCCTCAGTCCCAAGAGCCACACCGGGAACCACCAGACCCGACGCACTCACCCACTCACCCCGTCTCAGACGCCCTGACACCACAACCTCAACGCAGAACCGATCTCGACGCGAGTTGCGACCGATCTCGAGCCGGGTTGCGACCGATCTCGACACGGAGTACGACCGATCTCGACGCGGAATGCTACCGATCTCGGCGTTAGGCGGTAGACAGGCCGAGGAAGCGGGCGACCTTCTCGCTGCCCGGATCCGCCCACAGCGCCTCGGGGGCGTCGAGGCGCAGAAGTCGCCCGGCCTCCATCACGCCCACCAGATCGGCCACGGCCCGGGCCTCCCCATGATCATGGGTGACGTACAGAGCAGTCGTCCCCTGCCTGGCCAGGATCTCCCGCAGGTCGATGACGAGCTGCTCGCGCAGCGCCCGGTCGAGGGCGCTCAGCGGCTCATCGAGCAGCAGCAGCCGCGGCCCGGGAGCAAGCGATCGCGCCAGAGCCACGCGCTGCGCCTGCCCGCCCGACAGGGTCGTGACCTCGCGCGGCCCATAGCCCGGCAGGCCGACGAGCTCCAGCATCTCCTCGACGCGCGCCCGCTTCTCGGAGCGCGGCATCCCGGTGAGCCCGTAGCCCACATTTCCGGCCACGTCGCGGAAGGGGAAGAGCTGACCATCCTGGAACATGAGGCCGAAACCCCGCTTGTGAACCGGCACGCGCACGACGTCGCGCCCATCCCACGCGATCGTCCCGCCCGCCAGATCCTCCAAGCCGGCAACGGCGCGCAGCAGCGAGGACTTCCCGCAGCCCGAGGCCCCCAGGAGGGCGACAGTCCGACCGCGGGCCACATCCAGGTCGACGCCGTCGACGGCGGTGACCGAAGCACCGCCCGCCGCACGGTAGACCACCCGCAGGCCGCGCAGGCTCAGGCCCTCCGGGGCCGGTCCGTCACCGGGGGCCCCGGAGGGGCCGTCAGCCACGCCGTCAGCACCATCAGCGCCGTCAGTCATGTCAGCATCATCAGTCATGGGTCTCCTCCCGGACGCGGCGCAGGCGGGCGGTCTGCAGCCATTCGCAGATCAGCATGATCGCGGCGCTTCCCAGCGCCAGAACAACACCGGCCGCCAGCCCCATGCCCTGGTTCTGGGCCCCGTGCGCGCCGATGAGCCGGTAGAGGACCACCGGCAGGGTGTCGGTGCGGGGCCGCACGAGGAACGACGTCGCCCCGAACTCGCCCAGGCTCGTCGCCAGCGCGAAGCCCGCCGCCAGACCCCCGGCGCGCAGCAGGTGCGGCCCATCGACAGTGGCCAGAACCCGGCCCGGTCCCGCACCGAGCGCCGCGGCGGCCTCGCGCTGACGCGGGTCGATGGCGCGCAGCGCCGGCAGAAGGGTGCGCACCACCAGGGGGACGGCGACGACGGCCTGCGCCAGCGGCAGGATCCACCAGCTGCGGGTCAGCGCCAGCGGCGGTCGGGTCAGCGTGATGAGGAAGCCGAAGCCGACGGTCACGGCGCTCACGCCCAGCGGCAGCATGAAGGCGGCGTCGAGCATGCCCACCCCGCGGGCCAGCAGGCGGCTGCGGGGGCTGCGCGAGACCGCCAGGCTCACGGCCGCGCCCACGACCAGGGCGATGAGGGTGGCCACCACCGCCACGCGCAGCGAGTTCGCGGCCGCCTCCCACACGGTGACCGTCAGGGCGTTGCGGCCGCCGGTGGTCGACAGGTCCGTGTAGTTCGCCGTCGTCCACTGCCCCGCGCGCCGCAGGGACCGCACCACCAGGACGGCGACCGGCCCGATGAGCAGGCCGATCACGACCGCCAGCGTCAGGATCAGGGCCGGCAGGTCGCCCCGGCGCAGCCGGAGGGCGGGCACGTCCAGGCGCAGGGCCAGGCGCGCCTGGGAGGCGCGGCGGGCCCGCTCGACCGCCCCCAGGGCGACGGCGATAACGACCAGCTGGAGGACCGATAGGACCGCCGCGGCCCGCAGGTCGAGGTCCTTGGCGGTCAGCACGTAGATCTCGGTCTCGATGGTGCCCGTCCCGGGCCCGCCCAGGACCAGGACGACGCCGTAGGCGGTGGCGCACAGCAGGAAGGTGATGGAGGCGGCCGAGGCGATGGCGGGCATGAGGCTGGGCAGGGTGACGGTGCGCCAGGCCCGCCACGGAGAGGCCCCGAGCGCCCGGGCGGCCTCGACGGCGCGCGGATCCAGGCGCGACCACATGGTGCCGACGGTGCGCACCACCAGGCCGTAGTTGAAGAAGACCATGGCGGCCACGATCGCCGTCGTGGTGCCGTCCAGGCCGCTGCCCCCCAGGGGGCCGCCGGTGGTGAGCAGGGCGTGGAAGGCGACGCCGACGACGACGCTGGGCAGCACGAAGGGCACGATGACCAGGGCGCGCACCAGGTCGCGGCCGGGGAAGGCGCGCCGGTAGAGCACGGCGGCCCCGGGCACGCCCAGCACGACGCACACCGCGGTGGCGGCGGTCGCCTGGACGAGGGTGGCGCGGATGATCCTCCAGGTGCGCGCCCGCCCCAGGACCTCGGCGAAGCCTGACAGGTCGAGGTGGCCGAGATCGCCGTCGGGGGCCAGGCCGCGCGCGACCAGGGCCGCCACCGGCCAGGCGAAGAAGACGGCGAGGAAGACCAGCGGCAGCCCGACGGCGAGGCCCCAGGCGGCGCGCTCGCCCGCCCCGGCCCGCGGTCCCCGCGCCGTCGCCGAGATCGGTCCGCTTCCGCGCCGAGATCGGTCGTACTCCGGCTCGAGATCGGTC
>ERZ773099.544-NODE-544-length-31769-cov-10.142366_pt1 | contig 31769 bp, 26 predicted proteins | sample MGYA00511120_ERZ773099 | MGnify/ENA primary metagenome ERZ773099 (study PRJEB29015, sample SAMEA2738012) | human oral metagenome | biome: human oral; feature: human-associated habitat; material: dental | place: China | collected 2104 ... | reverse complement strand
TGGCTGCTTGATGCGATGGGGCAGGGATGAAAAGAAGAGAAAAACCGCCCACTGCAGGAGCTTTTGTTTCTGCAGCGGGCGGTTTTTTTTAGGGCAGCTTTGAATTTATTCGTAATCCCTAGCTTTCCAAGGGAACGATGGCAAGTTTCTTGCCCAAGGGAGCGAGAAGCTTCATGACGGTCGAGATGTTTGGACTCGTCGTGCCGCGCTCCAAGCGTGCAATGACAGGCTGGCTGACGCCGCTCATCTCTTCGAGCTGCTTCTGTGTGACGCCCCGCTCATTCCTCGCCTTGATAAGTTCGCCGATCAAGGCGACGCGCAGATTGCTCTCGGCGATTTCTTCGGGGGTCAGGAAAGAATCGATATAGGAAATCGCATCATCTTGCAGTGTATCATTCTTGCTCATAGGTAACGCCCCTTTCGATAAGATCAGAAAGATTTTGCTTCGCTCTTTGTATTTCGCGAACGGGTGTTTTCTGCGTCTTTTTCATAAAATGATGCAGGAGGATAAAACTGCCTTGATACCATGCAGCAAAAAGGATTCGATCGCGGATCGGACGCAGTTCCCATATATCGCCGTCAAGATGCTTCATATAAGGTTCTCCAGCTTGCGTTCCATATAAGCTGAGCGCCTTGATATAATCGCGAATTTTGTTCAGTTTGATGCGACTGTCCTTGTCGCCTTTCAATGCAAGTTTAGCAATATAGGAAGCGCTGATAAAATGAGGTCGCCCAGATTTGCACAGATGCGCTGTATCTATCGAGGAGACAAACCGCAGGCGTAGCGGTGCTACGTCGAGGATTTGTCGACGACGAGAGGACAGTGCAGATGTGTGAAGATGGGTGGCTGAATTTATCAGTGATTCCTATAGTCGGCGCGCGATCATACAGCTAAAAAGCGGGGCTGCCGCACGAAATGGACGTGCAGCAGCCCCGTTTCTGTTTCTGAGACGCGTCGCAAGGCGCATCGCACAAATAGAAAATATTGCATACAACAAGTTTAAAAATTTTTATCAAATGAGCGATTATCAACGATATATAAACTGATAGGGTTCTGTTCTACGTCAAGATGCGTATATGACATTGAATTCTGATTGGGGGAAACATCATGTGTGCACAGTTTTCATTCGTTGAAAAGTATGATAAAACCCTTTATGATTTGCTGATAGGAGCAGAGAAAGCAGCGCGCCTCCGGGTCAATGATTGCGCCAAAGATGTACGATGTGCATTGGAGCACATTGTGGCCACTCGCATAAACGAATGTGTTCCCAATGAGAGTGATTTGAGGCAGCGTTACGAGGAAAAGTGGGCGCGAAAAAGAAAAAAATGGGACGCCTTAGGAAATCGGATCGAAGCTCTTCAGGATGCGCCTCTCCTGAAGAGCATAGGCGTTACAGAGTGGCCGGTGCTGCCGCCATTCACCATGCAGGTTCGCTTGGATATGGTCGGAGGCGGAAAGAAACTGATGGGGGTTTATGACGCTTTGCGCATATTCGGCAACGAGGGTGCCCATATAGAAGAGAAAAAAGCCGTGCGAAACTTTCATAATCTATCCCTTTGCCTTGAACTGATGCACCGCATGCTGCAATATCTTTATAACGAAAAAGTGCCGATGTTTGATGCAAATCTCATGAACATCGAATCCTTCACCATCGAGGAGAAGCCCATCGTGCCATCCGACGCCAAACGCTCGAAATGTCAGCTGGAGTTTTGCGGCTACAAGCGCGAAGGAGCTTCAGCGACGAAGAGCTATGCGATACTGCGTCAATATGCGCGAAATGATGTGTCGGAAAAGCTCTTGAAGCGCAATATCGATGTGCAGCAGGCGGCGACGGGGCAACGCCCTTACGGCGGCGTAAAAGGAATCATTCCTCACGTATATAAACTTGATACCGGCATGAGCGATTTTTCCATCATCGTGTATGAGTTCCCCAACAAACCGGAACGGCTAGAAGATATCCTGCCTCAGCTGCAGCCACAGGAGCGTCTCAATCTTTGCCGCGACCTAGCGGACTGCTTCCGCGAACTGCACGCAGGAGATTCGCCGCTCTACCATCGCCTGCTCACATACGAGAGCATCTATATCTGCGATTTCGGTAAGAATGGCGCTCATCGTTGGGCACCCTACATTAAGTTTGACTTCGGCAAGATCACAGTGGCCGACGATGATTTGACGGTGATGCAGGAAGCAATGACAGCAAAAGAGAAGATGGCAGAACAGAAGATTGAAAAATACATCTTGCAGAGCGCGTGGAACCAGAAGCAATGGGATATCGTCGATCTTTACAGTCTCGCTGTCTTGTTCGGCGATATCCTCTGCGGCACAATAGCCCGTACACCGGCAAACGACGAGGACATAGAAGATGCAGGCTACGATGAGGAAATCGGCGAGATGATCGAAGATATGAAAGTTGGCAGCATATCCATCGCTGACGCTTTTGAAATCCTAGATCTGTATAGGAGGCGTTGATATGACCATCGAAACGACGATGAAGCATCGCTACGAAATCGCTTCGGCGGTCGAAGAAACGAATGCGAGCAAGACGTTCAAGGCGCAGGATCTGACGTATCAGCGCGACGTATTCCTTAAGGCGATTTCCGTACCGTCCGATGCTGTATTGGCAAAGCAGGTCCTCAACGCTGCAGAAGCAGAAGCAAAGGCGATGATCGCGGTCGGCTCACGCAGTGCCCATGTGCCCGCACTCTACGAGCATTTCTACGATGAGGCAAGCCGGACGTTCTATATCGTCATGCAGCTCATACAGGGAGACACCCTTGCGGAGCGCACAGCGGCAAAACGAATTGCCGAAACCGAATTCCTATCCACGTTGATGACGGTATGCGACGTACTTGCCTTGATGAAGAAGAACAACTATGTCCACAAAGATCTGAAGCCCGCGAACATCATGATCAGCAAGGATGAAATTACCTATCTGATCGACTTCGGCTCCTCGGTGCGAGGTATCACGCGCGCCAGCGACGGGACGATCGGCTATCGAGCACCCGAAATGGGCGACCGCTCTTCTATTACGGATCGATCGCGTGCGGACATCTTCTCGATCGGCGTGATGCTCTATGAGTTTTTCACGGGAAAGCGTCCAGAAGAAGGCGCAGACTACATACCTGCGAGCGGCGGCAAGAATTGGCGCACCTTCGTCGTACCTCGGGAAGCAGCACCGCAGATACTTGCAGAACTCGATGCACTCATTGTGAAATGCATGGCATGCCGTCCGCACGATCGCTGCGATGTGTATGAATTGAAAAACGGCTTGAAGAAGGTGCGCACCTTGCTGAAGAACAGACGACGGAGAGGATAGGTAGCCATGGAGAACGAGTCCAGGAAACAATTACAGAATGAGTCTATGGCAAGCTTTCGGACGTTGCTTGAGCAACGCGGAGCGTCTCTGTCCCTTTGGGATTCCCTGCCTCATCGTGTCGAAGCCTCGCAGGAAACCCTACCCGAGCTAGATGAGTGGAGGGACGAAAACAAATGAGAAAAGACTACATTCCCTTTTTGGAGCATATCGCCATTGATGGCGTGCTTTATTTTGTCTTGACGAAGCAGCCCATAACACAAGATCTTTTCGAACGCTTGCCGCAGCAAAAGAATTTCATGGCGCTGCCCGATAATAAGAAGCCCGATCACATCCTCCTCTGCACAGACACAGAGAAGCTCATTTGCTGGCGCAACAATGACGGTCTTCTGCTCATCAAAGGCACATATGAACTAGACTTTTATACGCACAATAAAATGATACGATATGGCGTCCCCATCGTCGTGGAGGAAACGGTTGTCGAAGTAAAATCTACGGAGAGAGGCATCTATGAACTCTTTACATCTACGGGTACGGAGGATCTCGAGGAAAACTCTTACAGCAAGGCAGAGGCCGTAGAGAATGCAGCGCAGATCTTCTCCGCCGTCCGCACGGCTGCTGCTGTACGCGATGAAGCCGGCGATGACGAAGAAGAGGCTGAGTCGTATCAGCCGCACAAGAAGCTTGAACGCATGCTCGCGCTGGCGGAACATTATGCCAATATGGAAAGTGATTTTGCTGCCAAGGCCGCACAAGAAAACCGCCTCTTCTATAAAAGGATAGAGCCTCTCGAATATGAACGCAGCGATCGAACGGCCTACGCTTTCATCACAGAGGAAGTCCCCGGGCAGGATTATCGCCTCGGAACGCAGGTGCAGATCGAAGGGTGTAACGAACAGCCATATACCGCTGAGGTCATCCAGATGCCACAGGAAGGCACGGAAGAAGAACACTATCTCGGCCTGCTCTTCAACGGGCAGATCGGCTTGGATGCCTTTGAAGCGTCGGGCTGGATATCACCAAGCTTTTCGACGGTGATTCGCGACGTGCAGCTGGCCAGCATTGAGAAGATCAGAGGTGGAAAAGCAGCCGCTAAATATATGGATGCCATTCTCGGGGAATACAAGCCGGTCGGCTTCGACGAAGTCGACCTTGCCGCACTTGAACAGGAATTGAATGCCGAGGAGTATCCGCCGACAAAGAGTCAAATGCAGGCCATCAAGAACGGCATTCGTGCAAAAGACGCCTACCTCGTCATGGGGCCTCCAGGCACAGGCAAGACAACCGTTATCCTCGCCTGGGTGCGCTACTTCGTGCAGATAGGCAAACGCGTTCTGATTTCCTCGCAAAACAACAAAGCGGTCGACAATGTTCTCGGACGCCTTGCAAATGAGCGGGGGATCAACATGATCCGCATCGGCTCTGAAGCAAAGGTAGAAGCGGATGTGCGCCCGTATCTTTTTGAGAATAAGGTGGAAGCGGCCCGCACGGAAATCGCCGAAAAGACGGAGAAAAATCTTGCAATTGCCGAATCCCTGCGGAAAAACTGGCAGGCCTTGCAGGAAAAGCTTCCTGTCTTTGCTGCGGATCTTGCACGATACGAGCAGGAGAACTCACTTTTTCTGAAAGAACTCGATGCTTCCTTGCTCTCCTGCGGCAACGAGATGCAGGCATGCCATGCCGCATACAAAGAGGCCTGCACCGCGACCGATCAGCAGCGTCAAGCCGTGCGGCAGCGCTATGCGCACATCCGAGATCTGCCTACGGCGGGAATTTTAGGATTCTTCACCCCCATTCGCCGCTTCTTCGCACGCAGTCCGATGCGCCGCGAAGTGCAAAAATACGACACCTTGCGTGAAAAGGAGTTGGCTGCCGCCGCCGCATACAACGCAGCGCGAGCTCGCTATGAATCCCTTTTCCAATATATGTATGAAAATAATTTTGTCCCATTGCAGACATTTTCAGCGCACTGCCAAAAAATGCATGCAGAGCTGCAAGAGCAAGCCGCGCAGGCTTCCTATGATAAAACCGCTTACCCCGCAGAGCATGACGCAGTCTGCGACGCGCCTGCTTGGGACTTCTTCCTCCTCCCCTTCCCGAGCATGAACGCGAAAGAAGCTGCTGCCTATACGGCGCAGGTCACGGCGGATTTCAAGCGTCTGGAACGCTTCACCACCCATCTCAAGGAATGGAAGGAGCTCAACGAGAATCGGCAGGACTATTCCCTTCAGCATATGATTCTTGAATCCGTCGACCTCGTCGGTGCAACTTGCATCGGCGTCAGTTCACAAAAGCGCTTCGCCGATCTGAAGTTCGACGTGACGATCATCGATGAGGCGGGACAAATACAGATTCACAATGCGCTCGTGCCGATGAGTGTATCGAACAAACTCATCATGCTTGGCGACCACAAGCAGATTCCCCCGTCTGCCGATCAAGCGCTCCTGGAAACCTGCGAAGAAAATGGTGTGAAGTCGGAACTCCTCAAAATCAGTCTTTTTGAGAAATTGTATGAAAAGCTTCCTAACAGCAACAAGACCATACTTGACACGCAGTTCCGCATGCCGCCCGAAATCGCCGCCATCATCTCGCAAGAATTTTACGGCGGGGCATATCATTCACCCGAGGGTTGGAAGAAAAAGCTTCTCAGTTCATTCCCTGCACTTTCTAAGGCGCGCCTCGTCGTCATCGACACATCCGATGAAAGTGCCCGTCTTGAGCAGAAGACAGCGGAAGGAGGTACCTATAATACGTTCGAAGCGACAATCGTCATGCGGCTCGTGCGCGGTATGCGGCAATGTGCCGGTAGAAAATTTAACTCCACAGAGCTCGGCATCATCTCTGCCTACAAGGCGCAAGTGAAGAAGATCCGTGCGCAGCTCGAAGGTGTGCTTGACGAGGAGGAACGACGGGAAGCAGTAGCGACCCTCGACAGCTTCCAAGGGCAAGAGCGTGATATCATCATCTACAGTTTCACGCGCAGTTCGTTGCTCAGTGCGAAGAAAAGACGCATCGGTTTCCTGAATGAGCTGCGGCGGCTCAATGTCGCCATGACACGCTGCAAGAAGATGCTCATCCTCGTCGGCGATATGCGTTTTCTTGCCTCCTGTGAACATGCAGAATATGACGACGACGGAAATGTCCCAGAAAAAAGCTATCTGCATTCGGAAGCTCGATTTTCTGCCTTTATGCGAGCTTTGCTGGACGGCGTGAAAAACGGCGTTCAGGGCCTTCCCCCAGGGGAATTCATTCCCTATACGGAGTTCGAGCGTCGAATGGAGGAGATTGAAGATGATTGACAAGCAGAAGGAAGCGATTCGCGCACAGGGGAAAAAAAGCGGACATGATATGAGCAGCGGTTACTTCCTCACAACGGCATTGCGGGAGATCACAGAAACCTTCCCACAGATCGCTCCCGAAAATATCGCTGTCGCCGCCTGCGTTTACTATCCGATTGCAGACCTCAATTTAACCATCAAGGAGCGTCTGTTCGAGGTTTTCGACAGCATCGAGCATGACATCCTGCAGTTCATCGATGATATCGGCGCAGACGTGAGCCTCATCGCTCGTACAACGGGACTGAGCGAAACCTATGTCGAGAAGATCTTCCGCCTGCTGATGGGCTATGGGCACATCAACAAGGACGGAATGATCACCGAACTAGCCAAAAACTCACTCGCGGAAGGGAAAAAAATCACCTGCACGGAAGTCGCGCAGAAGGTACAGATGGACGCGCTGAGGCTGCGCCTCCTGCGTATAGAGGAACTCATCCGTGATGAGGAGCTGTTCGAGCGCGCACACACGTCATCCAAGGTAGGACTCATCCCCTGTGTAGAAGGCATTACCCGTGAAGAAGTACGCCGCAGACTCGCCGCTGCCGACCTGCAGGATCTGATCCGCTACGATCATCATATTCTCAATGCCAATGCAGAGCAGATCATCGATGTAGAATGTGTGGATATGCGATATGCAAAGTGCGTGCTTCTAGCTTTCCGTCAAGACGAAGCCGATGCATTCGCCACAAGCACTCCCATCATTTTCGGTAAACGTTCCGATATGCGGCGGGGAAAATACCGAGCGAACAAACTGTGGCTGCCTATCTTCGTTCCCGATGCAGAGGATGCGAAATACTTGGGAAATGTCGGTGCGGCAAGCGATCTCGTAGCGCTCATGGGAGAGGAACACCTTACCGCAAGGAAAAAGGTCGATGCTCTTTATAAAAAGATTCTCGACGAGCACGTGAAGACTTGCACAGAAGAGTGGGTGCTCGATGAAAGCACTGGTAAAACGAAGCCGCAAAAATGCGACGGACGGAAGAAGTCATGCGAACGCTTTAAAAAACCGCTGGCATCGATTCTTGATCCGGAGATAGCACTACAGACAAACTTCTTGGAGTACGAAAACACCTATATCGGCATGAGCATCGACATCACAGCGGAATCGTTGGCACGCTATCACAAGCATCTGCCCAACTGGCTGCAGGATATCGCCAAACGCGGCTCCAGCCTGCTTTCTTTCGATACTTGGTATGGCGCAGTGCTGCACGTCACGACAAGTGACAAGCGAATGCAGGAGCTTTCTGAGCTCTTTTGCCGCTCTGTCGAGGAACGCGGCTTCAGATTTATGGCGGACTACTGGAGGCAGGAATTCATGTCGACAGCAACAGATGAGACATCGGAGCAAAGCCTTTATGTACGGATGATGGACTCACTTCTGCCTGAGCGAGTTCAGCAGTATGCAGCCGAAAGGAATGGCTGAGCGTGAGGATGCTCTCACATACGCCATCGTTCCATGTGAGGTGGAATGGCAATATACAAGGAGCTTTTTTCTAGGCAGCTTCAAACAAAAGAATCACCCCGTCTTTGAAATGAAAGGCGGGGTGATTTTTCTCCTTTTTGCAGGACGCGCTGAATCAATAATTCTTCTTGAGCTGTTCAAAATACGCCTGCGGATGGGCGCAGACGGGACAGACCTGCGGCGCCTGCGGCGATTCGCAGACGTAGCCGCAGTTGCGGCACTGCCAGATGATCTTCTCATCCTTCTTGAAGACCTTCTCATCCTTGACGTTTGCGAGCAGCAGTCGATAGCGCTCCTCGTGCTCCTTCTCGATCTTTGCGACGGCCTCGAAGAGATTCGCGATCTTCGTGAAGCCCTCTTCCCTTGCGACCTTGGCAAACTCGGGATACATCGACGTCCATTCCTCGTGCTCGCCGTCAGCGGCCGCCTCAAGGTTCTCCGCTGTCGTGCCGATGCCCGCGACGAGCTTGAACCAGATCTTCGCATGCTCCTTCTCGTTGCCCGAAGTCTCCGTGAAAAGCGCCGAGATTTGCTCGAAGCCGTCCTTCTTCGCACGCGATGCATAGTAGCCATACTTCGTATAGGCCTGCGACTCACCGGCAAATGCCGCCCAAAGATTCTTTTCGGTCTGTGAACCCTTCAATTCCATGGCAATTCCTCCTCATAGAATAGTTCGTAGATATGGATTTTCCTGTATCATAACACTGACGGCAAACACCGTCAATCCCTATTTGTTTAATATGAATGATTCTCGTTTGCCTTATTTTGTTGCACAGGCTACCTTTGGACGCAGGCGCATGGAAAAGCTCCTGATTCATCCATAAAAAGAAGCCGCACCGAAAAATCTCTTCGATGCAGCTCCTTTTTTATCGTTCGGGTGCAGATCCCGCGTCAGTGGATCTCAATCTGCTTGCGCTGAGGCTCGCCCGCTGCTTTCGGCAGCTTCACCTGCAGCACGCCGTCCTTGAATTCCGCGTGGATGTTCGCTTCGTCGATGCCGTCGATGTAGAACGAGCGGCTGACCTCGCCCGTGTGGCGCTCGCGGCGGATGTAGTTGCCCGCCTCATCCTTCTCGTCCTTCGACTCGTCGCGCGAGGCGGCAACGGTCAGATAGCCGTTCTCATAGTGCAGAGCGACATCCTCCTTCTTCATGCCTGGCAAATCGGCGGTCAGCTCGTAACGATCATCCATCTCCTTGACGTCCACCTTGAAGGCGGCAGCGCCCCAGTTCGCGGCGGGAAAGCCGTCGCGGAAGAAAGAATCGCGCATCGCGTCGAAGAGTGCGAACGGATTCGCACTGCTGCGCTCCGCGAGATCACGACGTCCGGCAAAAGGTACCAGTCCAAACATAGCAATCAACTCCTTGAAATTCATGCGGCGGCACGGCTCTGCGCACCGTCGTTCATTGTTTTCGTTACCGAAGGTGTTCTTTTCTCACCTTCTGATTCTTATTATACGCATAAAAGTCAAAAAGTCAATAGGTCAAAAAGAAAAAGTTTTACCGTCGCTCATCCCTGCGAATACACGCTGATTTCCACGAGATTACCGTCGGGATCGCGCAGATAGATGCTGTCGATGCGCCCTTTTGCGCCTGTGCGCTCGACGATGCCGAGTTCGATGGGTGCGCCCTTCGCCTCAAGCTCGCGCCGGATGTCGTCAATCGAGCCGTCAGCAATCAGACAGAGGTCAAGACTGCCGCAGGTCGGATGCTTTGCGGCAGGCTGGAACTCGCCCTTTTGCACATGGATGTTGAACTTCGCATTGCCGAAATGCAGCGCATGGCGGCCGTCCCTTTCGCGATGCTCCATGCCGAGCACGCCTTCGTAGAAGGCAAGGCATTGTGCGAGATCTTGCGTCGTGATGACGATGTGGTCGATGTACTTGATGTTCATTCGATCTTCTCCCTTCTGGTAGATGAATTACTTATATTTATTCTATCATAGAGTCTTATCGAAGGGAATATCTGTTGTTTTATATTTGAAAGAATGGCAAAGCCATGAAAACCCCTGTGTTTTCTATCCTTCTTGATAATCTCGCAAGGTTCTCTCACAATCTAATGAATAAATGATATTTATGTAAATGTGTATAAAATGTATTTGCGAGAAAATTCCCGTTATAGTATGCTTAGAGTGTAGGATGTAACACGGACATGCGGCTGCCGCAGGAAAGCGGGCAGCGCAGACGGGAGGTTTTCCAATGACCAAGGCAGAGTGGCAGGGATTCAACGGCGGACTTTGGCAGGAGGAGATCAATGTTCGCGACTTCGTGCAGAGGAACTACACGCCCTATGACGGCGCAGAAGATTTCCTCGCCGCGCCGACGGAGGCGACAAACCGCCTCTGGCAGAAGCTGCAGGAGCTGCAGCGTGCCGAGCGCCGGAAGGGCGGCGTGCTCGACATGGACACGGACATCGTCTCGGGACTGACCTCGCACGGCGCGGGATATATCGACGAATCGCTCAAAGAGCTGGAACGAATCGTCGGCCTGCAGACGGACAAGCCGTTGAAGCGTGCCTTCATGCCCTACGGCGGCATCAAGATGGCGGAAGAGTCGTGCAGGAACTACGGCTACGAACCGAGCGAGCGTCTACACGAAATCTTCACGAAGTACCACAAGACGCACAACCAGGCGGTCTTCGACGCCTACACGCCGGAGATTCGCCGCGCGCGCCACAGCCACATCATCACGGGGCTGCCCGACACTTACGGCCGCGGGCGCATCGTCGGCGACTACCGCCGCGTCGCGCTCTACGGCATCGACCGCCTCATTGAGGCGAAGAAGGCCGACCATGCGGAAATCGGTTCGGACGGCGTCATGTCCGACGACGTCATCCGCCTGCGCGAGGAAGTGGCCGAGCAGATCCGTGCGCTTGGCGGCATGAAGGAGATGGCGGCAATCTACGGCTTCGACATCTCGCGTCCAGCTCGGACGGCGCAGGAGGCCGTGCAGTGGCTCTACTTCGGCTACCTCGCCGCCATCAAGACGCAGAACGGCGCGGCCATGAGCGTCGGCCGCATCTCCACCTTCCTCGACATCTATATCGAACGCGATCTCAAGGCAGGCCGTCTCAGCGAGGAAGAGGCACAGGAGCTCATCGACCACCTCGTCATGAAGTTCCGCATGGTCAAGTTCGCGCGCATCACGAGTTACAACGAGCTCTTCTCCGGCGACCCGGTCTGGGCGACGCTCGAAGTTGCCGGCATCGGCATGGACGGGCGCCACATGGTCACGAAAAACGACTTCCGCTTCCTGCACACGCTCGAAAACATGGGGCCTGCGCCCGAGCCGAACCTCACGGTTCTCTATTCGGCGGCGCTTCCCGAGGCATTCAAACGCTACGCCGCAAAAATCTCCATCGACACGAGCTCCATCCAGTACGAAAACGACGACGTGATGAAGCCCGAATGGGGCGACGACTATTCCATCTGCTGCTGCGTCTCTGCAACGCAGACGGGCAAGGAAATGCAGTTCTTCGGCGCGCGCGCCAACCTCGCGAAATGCCTGCTCTACGCCATCAACGGCGGCGTCGACGAAAAATCAGGCGACCAGGTAGCGCCGCCCTATGCTCCCGTCGTCACAGAATTCCTCGAATACAACGACGTTCTTGATAAATTCAGCCGCATGATGGACTGGCTCGCCTCCATCTATGTGAACTCGCTGAACCTCATCCAGTACATGCATGACAAATACTACTACGAGGCCGCCGAGATGGCGCTGATCGACACGGATGTGCGCCGCACCTTCGCCACGGGCATTGCAGGCTTCTCGCATGTCGTCGACTCCCTCTCCGCCATCAAATACGCAAAAGTGCGCCCCATCTATAATGAGCGCCGCTTCATCGTCGACTATGAGGTCAAGGGCGATTTCCCGCGCTACGGCAACGATGACGACCGCGCCGACGACATCGCGCGCTGGCTCCTCAAGACCTTCCTCGAAAAGCTGCGCGCGCGCCACACCTACCGCAACTCCGAGCCGACGACCTCGATCCTCACCATCACCTCCAATGTCGTCTACGGCAAGTACACGGGAGCCATGCCCGACGGGCGCAAGGCATGGACGCCTCTCGCACCGGGCGCGAACCCGAGTTACGGTGCAGAGACGACAGGCCTCCTCGCCTCCTTGAACTCCGTCGCCAAGCTGCCCTACGAATGGGCGCTCGACGGCATTTCCAACACGCAGAGCATGACGCCCGAATCGCTCGGCCATACGGAAGAAGAGCGCATCGACCAGCTCGTCCGCGTACTCGACGGCTACTTCACACAAGGCGCGCATCACCTGAACGTCAACGTCTTCGGACGCGAAAAGCTGCTCGATGCCGTCGACCATCCCGAAAAGGAAGAGTATCAAAACTTCACCATCCGCGTCTCCGGCTACGCCGTGAAATTCATCAGCCTCACGCACGAGCAGCAGCTCGACGTCATCGCGCGTACCTTCCATGAACGGATGTAAGCTCCCGCATCTCGGGCGCATCAGCTCTGTCGAGAGCTTCGGCTCCGTGGACGGCCCCGGCATCCGTTACATCATCTTCCTCGCCGGCTGCCGTCTGCGCTGCCTTTACTGCCACAATCCTGAGACATGGGGTGTGCAGGGGGGAGAAGAAAAAAGCGCTGCCGCGGTGCTTGCCGCCGCGCTGCGCTTCCGTCCCTATTGGAAGGGCGGCGGCGGTGTCACCGTATCGGGCGGCGAGCCGCTCCTGCAGGCAGCCTTCGTCGCCGAGCTCTTCCGCCTCGCCCAAGAGGAGGGCGTATCCACCTGCCTTGACACCGCAGGCGAACCCTTCAAGCGCGGCGGGCCAAACTTCACCGCCGTCATGCGCGCGGTCAGCCGGAGCGATCTCGTGCTTCTCGACATCAAGCATATAGATGAAGAAAAACACAAGAAGCTCACAGGAACGACGAATCAAAATATTCTCGACTTCGCCCGGTATCTTGCTGAGCAAGGGAAACCGGTCTGGCTGCGCCATGTGCTCGTTCCCGGCTATACGGACGACGCCGTTTCCCTCAATCGCCTCTCCCGCTTCGCTGCCGGCCTCGGCAACGTCGAACGCTTCGAGGTCCTGCCCTACCACGGCATGGCCAAAGCGAAGTACGAAAGCCTTCAGATCCCTTACCCCCTGTCCCATGTCGCCGAACCGGACAAGGAGGCCATCCGGCGCGCCGAGGAAATCCTGCGCGTCGCCGACTATCAAGGCTACAAAAAGAAATAAGCCGATACTGCACATCCCTTAGAAAAATAGCAGGAAACCGCCCCTTCCGTCCCCGATAAAGTTTTCGCACAGCCGAAAGCCGTCCGGGAGAAATGGGGCGGCTTTGTTTTCACGGAATAAAGCCGAACGCACATCTGTCAACAGGCTTCTGCCATGCGGCAAAAAATATTCCTGCAGCTTTGCAAAATCCCCCTTGACAAGTTCTGTCCAAGGGGATATAATAAGGCCAACAATTAAACAATTACTTAATCAATTATCCAACAATCAAGGAGGAACCACCATGAAAAAGAGCTACAAGATCGAAGTCGATTGCGCGAACTGCGCACAGATGATGGAGGATGCCGCGAAGAAGGTCGAGGGCGTGAAGGATGCCACGGTCAACTTCATGGCGCTCAAGATGAAGGTCGAGTTCGCCGAAGGAAGCGATCCGGGCGAAGTCATGCCGCGTGTCCTCACTGCCTGCCGCAAGGTCGAGAGCGACTGCAATATCGAGTTTTAAGAACGGACGAGGAGCGCCGCCGAGGCGTTCCTCCTTTTCCCATCGCAGAAGAAGAGCTGCCGCAACGGCAGGAAGGCAGGTGTCCTCATGAACCAAAAACAAAAAAGAAATCTCATCCGCATCCTGCTGGCAGCAGCAATGATGATTGTCTTCAGCCAACTTCCCATCAGCGGGATCACGCGTTTCTTTCTCTATCTCGTGCCGTACCTCATCATCGGCTACGATATCCTGCTGAAAGCCGCCAAAGGCGTATGGAACCGCAGGCCGCTGGATGAAAACCTCCTGATGTCGATCGCGACGATCGGCGCCATGATCCTCGCCGTCTGCGAGGATGGCGACTACACCGAAGGCATCGCCGTCATGCTCTTCTACCAGGTCGGCGAATGGTTTCAAAGCTATGCCGTCGGGCGCAGCCGCAAGAACATCGGCGAGCTCATGGATATCCGCCCCGACTATGCAAATGTCGAAAACGACGGCCGCCTCGAACGCGTCGACCCCGACGAGGTGGAAATCGGCACGGTCATCGTCGTGCAGCCGGGAGAAAAAGTCCCCATCGACGGCATCATCCTCGAGGGGAACTCCACCCTCAACACGAGCGCCCTGACGGGTGAGAGCCTGCCGCGCGACGTAGAGGAAGGACACAGCGTCATCAGCGGCTGCATCAACCTCACAGGCGTTCTAAAAATCCGCACGACAAAGGAATTTGACGAATCGACGGCCTCGAAAATCCTCGAGCTTGTCGAAGATGCCAGCTCGCGCAAATCGCGCTCGGAGACCTTCATCGCGAAATTTGCGCGCGTCTACACGCCGATCGTCGTCGCCGCCGCCATCCTCCTCGCCCTCGTGCCGCCGCTCGTGCGTCTTGCCGCGCTCGGCCTCGATCCCGCTTGGGATACATGGATCTACCGCGCCCTGATCTTCCTCGTCATGAGCTGCCCCTGCGCGCTCGTCGTCAGCGTTCCCCTAAGCTTTTTCGCCGGCATCGGCGGCGCAAGCCGCGAAGGCGTGCTGGTCAAGGGAGCGAACTACCTCGAGATGCTCGCCGAGGTCGGCACAGTTGTCTTCGATAAGACGGGCACCCTGACGCGCGGCGTATTCGAAGTCAACGCCGTGCATCACGGCACGATGAAGGACAAGCGCCTTTTGGAGCTGGCGGCTCTCGCCGAAAGCGCCTCTTCGCACCCCATCAGCCGCAGCCTCCAGGAAGCTTACGGCAAGGAGATCGACCGCTCACGCGTCACGGACATCGAGGAAATCAGCGGCTTCGGCGTCACCGCCAAGGTCGACGGCATCACCGTCGCTGCCGGCAACGGCAAACTCATGGAGCGCCTCGGCATCGAATACCGACCGTGTCACCATCCGGGCACGATCGTGCAGATGGCGGTGGACGGCACATACGCAGGCCACATCGTCATCTCAGATATCCTGAAGCCTACGGCCAAGGCCGCCATCGAAGGCCTGCACCAAGCCGGCGTCAAGAAGACGGTCATGCTGACAGGCGATGCGCGTACCGTCGCCGAAAAAGTCGCCGCCGAACTCGGCCTTGACGAAGCGAAGAGCGAGCTGCTGCCCGCCGACAAAGTGAGGGAAGTCGAGCGGCTTCTCGCGGACAAGCCGGCAAAGGAAAAACTCGCCTTCGTCGGCGACGGCATCAACGACGCCCCCGTCCTGAGCCGTGCCGATATCGGCATCGCCATGGGCGCGATGGGCTCCGATGCCGCCATCGAGGCCGCCGACGTCGTCCTCATGGACGACGATCCCCTGAAGCTGCCGAAAGCCATCCGCATAGCGCGAAAATGCATGGCCATCGTACACCAGAACATCGTCTTTGCCATCGGCATAAAACTCATCTGCCTCGTGCTCGGCGCCATCGGCATTGCCAACATGTGGTTCGCCATCTTCGCCGATGTCGGCGTCATGATTCTCGCCGTGCTGAACGCCCTGCGCGCCCTCTTCGTGCGAAAAATCTGAACCGGCAAAGCTTTCCCGGGGAACGCACCGCCAGGCAGAAATGCCTCCCCGCCATAGACAAAACATCCGGCTCCCCGCTCGGGCGGCCGGATGTTTTTGCACAACCCCGCCTTCCGAAACTTGCACCCTATGGTATAATAAAAAAGAATGTAGCAGTGATTCTTAGAGCTTCCAAGGAGGCAGTCATGAAAATCCTCGTTGTCATGGAAACAAAAGAGCGCCATAGGGAATGGCTTCAAAAGAATGCGGCGGACGCAGAACTCCATTTCATACGCAGCAAAAATGTCACGGAATCGGATGTCGCCGATGCCGATGCCGTCATCGGCAATCTGCCCTGCCGCCTCCTGCCAGCAGCAAAAAAACTGCGCTGGCTCCAGCTCAACAGCGCCGGCGCCGACGCCTACTGCCAGGACAGCATCCTGCGCGAAGACGTACTGCTGACGAACGCGACCGGCGCCTATGGGCTTGCCCTGTCCGAGCACCTGCTCGCCCAGCTCCTCGCCATGATGAAGAAACTCTACCCCTACTACGACAACCAGAAAAAAGGGCTCTGGCACGATGAGGGGGAGGTCACTTCCATCGAGGATTCCAGAGTCCTGATCCTCGGCATCGGCGATATCGGGCGAGCCTTCGCGCGCCGCGTGAAAGCCCTCGGCGCCCATGTCACCGGCGTGCGCCGCCGTGAAGGCGCAAAGCCCTTCGGCGTCGACGAGATCGGCAAGATGGACGACCTCCACGAACTGTTGGGAGCCGCGGACATCGTCGTTTCCACACTGCCCGCCACCGCCGCGACGACAGGCCTTTTCGACAAGACCTGCTTCGCCGCCATGAAGAAAGGCGCCTACTTCCTCAACATCGGGCGCGGCACCGCTGTCATCACGGCCGACCTCATCGAGGCGATGCAGAGTGGCCGTCTTGCAGGCGCAGCGCTTGACGTGACGGATCCCGAGCCCCTGCCGCCCGACCATCCGCTCTGGCATACGCCGAATGTCTACATCACGCCGCATATCTCAGGCGACTACCATCTGCCCGCAACGCAGGACAAGATCATCCAGATCGCGGCCAGAAACCTCACGGCCTTTTTGCACGGCGAACCGCTCGAAAACCTCGTCGACCGCCAGACGGGCTACAAGAAATGAGGAGGCAAGAATATGCGCCAATGTATGGACGCACCGAAGGCTGCAATGGCGTTTTCATTCACAAAATGGCAGGGCTGCGGCAATGATTTCGTGCTCGTGAACTGCTTTGAGGAGGAGCTCGCGGGACGGGATCTGCCCGCTCTCGCCCGAACGGTATGCGACCGTCACTACGGCATCGGTGCCGACGGCCTGATCCTCGTCCTGCCGTCGGACACAGCCGATTTCCGGATGCAGATCCTCAATGCGGACGGCAGCGAAGCCGAAATGTGCGGCAACGGCATCCGCTGCTTCGCCGGCGTCGTCCACACCGAAAACCTCACACGCAAGGAAGAATTCACGGTCGAGACAGGCGCCGGCATCCTTGTGCCGCGCCTCATCTTCCAAAACGGCACGCTCGACGGCGTGCGCGTCGACATGGGCGAGCCCATCCTGGAAGGCGAGCGCATCCCCGTCACAGGCTTCGGCCGCGCACCCGTCATCGAGCAGCCCATAGAAGCCGTTGGCGCACAATTCTCCATGACCTGCGTTTCCATGGGCAACCCGCACTGCGTCATCTTCGTCGACGATGCCGAGGCCGTCCCCATCTTCGAGCTTGGCCCCGTGCTTGAGCACCACACCTGCTTTCCCCGCAAGACGAACGTCGAATTCGCTGAAATCAAGGACAGCGCCCATATCCGCATGCGCGTCTGGGAACGCGGCGCCGCTGTGACGCTTGCCTGCGGCACAGGCTCATGCGCCACCCTCGTCGCCGCCGCCCTCACGAACCGCACGGGGCGGAAAGCCGAAGTCGAACTGGACGGCGGCAAGCTCCAAATCGAATGGGCTGCCGACAACCATCTCTATATGACTGGCCCTGCCCAAAAGGTATTCAGCGGCATATACGCATAGCCATGCCGCCCCCTTGCACAAGCGGCAGAATCACAGACGAAAGCCCTCCCGTTCCCCCTGCAGCCAGACTTCGCCTGAGCGAAATCTTGGCCGACGGGGGAACGGGAGGGCTTCTTTCTGCCTGCCCCAAAGGATTCTTTCACCCACGGGCAGCACAGCATGTCTCTCTGCGTTTCGATGCAATCCTCTCTTGGACGCCCTATTTCTCAGCCTTATCCAGCCATTTTGCGAGCGGGAATAGGCTTTCCTTGAAAGCAGCCTTCTCCAAGACCCGGTTGAGCTCAAAGAGGGCGAGAATCCTCGCCGTGCCGCTCTTGGTATATTCGCCGTTGTAACTGCGCGAAGCGGGGATATCGACGACAAGACCGCGCGCCTTGTCGTAGCCCACAAGCCGCAGCGCGGCATAGCTGTGCAGGATTTGTTCATCCTTCCAGTTGATATAGGTGCGCTCATCGTAGGAAGTCACAACGAGACCGACGATATAATCCGCGCCGGTCGCATCAGCAGCTTCCAATATGCGGTCCGCCAGAGAATCCTTGCCTCTGTAGATGATGTCGGCAGCCCTGCTCATCTCCTCCGCATCCGCATACGTCACGGCCTGCAGAGTTTCATTGAGCGGCACATGGAATTCTTTCGCCAGGCGGCTCTTCATTTCCTCGGCAACGCTGTCCGGCACGGAAGAGACGAGAAGCGGCAGCAGGATGACGACATGGCGCTGCGCCTGCCGTTCCTGCGGCGACCTTTCCTTCTTCGCCTCGACCGTCCCGGCCTCGCGGGCAGAAGGCTCCGAGACCGCAGCATTCATCGGCGCGGCCAGGGACGTCCCGGCAGCAAAGAGCAAAAGAAGCGCCGTGAGAAGAGCCTGCCGCATGAAAGTCTTCCCTTTCATCTCCTTACCCCTGGGAGGACGAATGTTCGCCTTCGGAAGAAGCGACGACGACAGCGACGGCGCCGTCGCCCGTGACATTGAGGCAAGTGCGGATCATGTCGAGGATGCGGTCGATGCCCGCGACAAGCGCCAGACCCTCGACCGGCAGCTGTGCTGCCTGCAGAACCATCGCCAGCATGATCAGGCCCGCGCCCGGAACGCCCGCCGTGCCGATGGAGGCCAGCGTACCCGTCAGGACGATCATCGCCATCTGCTGAAACGTGAGGTCGATGCCGAAGACGTTCGCGATGAAGAGGGAGCAGACGCCCATGTAAAGCGCCGTGCCGTCCATGTTGATCGTCGCGCCCAGCGGCAACACGAAGGAAGAAATCTTGCGCGATACGCCGAGCTTCTCCTCGCAGTTCTTCATGTTGACCGGCAGCGTGCCCGAGCTCGAGCAAGTCGTAAAGGCGAGCATCATCGCCTCCGACATGCCGCGGAAGAACTTCAGCGGGCTCATCTTGCCAAAGACGGAAGCCATCGTCGAGTAGACGAGAACAGCATGGATGATGCTGCCGAGGAAGGAACAAAGGATAACCGTCAGAAGGGGCAGCAGCACCTTCGGCCCGTTCTTCGCCACGACGGGCAGGAGAAGCGCAAAGACGCCGAAGGGCGCAAACGCCATGATCATGCCGATCGCCTTGTAGCAGACCTCAGCACAGGCGTCGAAGAAGCCGATGAGCTGGTTGCCGCGCTCACCGCCCACCTGCGTGATCGACACGCCGATGAAGATGGCGAAGATGATGACCGGCAGGATATCGCCCTTCGACATAGAAGCGACGGGATTTGTCGGCACCATGTTGACGAAGACCTGCATGATGGACGGTGCTTCCTTGACCTCAGGCGCCGTGCCGCTCATCTCCAGACCGACGCCCGGATGAATCACGCCCGCCACGGCAAAGCCGATGACGATGGCGATGGCCGTCGTGCAGAGATAGATGCCCACCGTCTTGGCGCTGATGCGCCCGAGCGTTTTGGTGTCGCCAAGGCTCGTGACGCCGACGATGAGCGACGAAAAGACGACGGGAACAATCATCATCTTGATGAGATTGATGAAGATCGTACCGATCGGTGCAATCCACCAGTTGATGAAGCCGATGTACTCGTCGCCCAGAACGAGGCCAACAACGACGGCCAGTATGAGGGCAATAAAGATACGGACAGAAAGATTCATAATACACACTCCCTTTCATAAAGATAAATATATATAATGTACAAACGTCCTGTGCCAAAACAGGGCGCTTGTATATTATACCAAAATACTCGGATTGCGTCTAACGAAAGCAAACATATACATGAGGAACTCACCTCAAAACACGCGCCAGGGCGCACTTCCAAACAGCTCAGGCGATATGGACGCCCGTGACGCCCCGTATGCGCTGGACAGCATCGGCGACGATGACGCTCTTGATTCCCTGTCGGTTGTACAGCTCAAACTCGAAGATCAGGCAGTTCCGGGCGCCGCCCGCCTCATCCTCCGCCCCCTTCGCCTTGACGGCGCGGATCGTCATCTGCAGATCCTCCAGGCACTCGTTGATATGCACGAGCTGCCCCGGCTCGTCGCTCGTGAACACCGTGAGCACGAAGTGATTCTCATGCCCTACCCACTCGTCGAGGCGCGAGAGCGCACCGAGCGTCACAAAGACAAGCCCCGTCGCGAGAAGCGCCGCCGTATAGTAGCCGCCGCCTACGGCGAGCCCGACGCCTGCGACGACCCAGAGGCAGGCCGCCGTCGTCAGTCCCGTAACCGTCAGCCCTTCCTTCATGATGGCGCCTGCGCCCAAAAAGCCGATGCCGGAAACGACCTGCGCCGCAAGACGCGCCGGATCGGCATTCGTCCGCCCCTCGACCCCTTGGTAAATCGCCTCCGAAATCAGCATGACGAGGCAGGAACCCAGGCAGACGAGCATATTCGTCCTAAGCCCTGCCGACTTGCGCCGCGACTGCCGCTCGTAGCCGATGATGCCGCCCAGGACACAGGAAAGCGTCAGGCGCAGCAGTATTTCCCATTCGGATACCATCCCATCGCCTCCCCGTCCCCCGCTTTTGCCTCGGCAAGAGCGACTTATCCACAATTTTATCCACTTTCTGCCCAAACGCTGTGGAAAAGCCGCCTTCCGGAGAAGAAAATTTCGCCGTTTCATCCCCTGTGGAAAAGGCAAAGCAAGCTTGTGGACAATGTGGATAATATTCGTGGGCACAAAATTGCCGTACATGCCCACCGACCTTACTGAAAGTATAAGCAAGATTGCAAGCTTTGTCAAACGCCGGAGACACAAAATACGCCTTGAAAACCGCTTTACAGCGTCGTTTTCAAGGCGTATGGCCCATTTCAGATGATGCCGATGAAACGCTGCACGATGAGCGAAACGACAGCGACTGCAATCCAGCAGAAAAGCCCGAGCGTGATCGGCCGGACGCCATTTTTGAGCAGCGCACCGAAATCCGTATTGAGACCGATCGCGCTCATCGCCAGCACAATGGCGAACTTGCCCGCCTCACCAAGGAAATGCGAAAGCGCTTCAGGCAGGACGCCCGTCGTGTTGACGATGGAAGCGACGACGAACCAGAGGATGAACATGGGGAAGACACGCCTCAGGCTGAACCCCTTGCCTTGTTCCTTGCTGTCCCTCGCTGCAAAGAGCGCAAAGGCAAGGCAGACCGGCACGATGCAGAGAGCGCGCGTCAACTTGACGATGGTCGCATAGCTGCCTGCCTCGTGGCTGTAAGAATAGCCGGCCGCCACGACGGACGACGTATCGTTGATGGCCGTGCCGGCCCACATGCCGAAGCCGAGATCGCTCATGCCCATAAAATGCCCGAGGAAGGGAAAGATGAACACCGCCAGGACATTGAAGAGGAAGATCGTCGAAATGGAAAAGACGATATCCTTGTCCTTCGCCCCGATGACGGGCGCGACCGCTGCGATGGCCGAACCGCCGCAAATCGCCGTACCCGCGCCGATCAACGTCCGCGCATCGCCCTCGACGCCGAGCAGCCGGCCCGCGCCCCAGGCCACGAGGAAGGCGGTCGCAAGGGTCGAGGCCATGACCGCCAGCGACTGCGAGCCGACGGAAAGAACATGGTAGAGGTTCATCTCGAAACCGAGCAGGATGATAGCATACTGCAAGATCTTCTTGCCCGTAAAGCTGATGCCGGGCTCGAAATTCTTCGGCCTCCCCAGGCGTGCAAAAAGCATGCCGAGCAGGATTCCAAAAACCGGGCCGCCGATAATCGGAAAGAACTTGCCGAGAACATAGGCGGGAACAGCAAAGACAAGGGCATAAAAAATCCCCCGCAAATACTCTGCTTTCATAATGATGACATCTCCTTCTGATTCCATGAAACTAAATCTCAGTCTACCACGAAATTCCACGAGGTCAAGCCCGAAATCACAAGCAGCTCGAAAAATTTCCCGACCGGGATCGTGCCGGCGGCCATGCCCGAACTGCAAAGGACGCGCGGCAGCACGCCTTTATCTCTCTTCTTTCCATCGAGAAAACGGCAGGCGGATGAGACTTGCGTTTTGGTAGCGACTGTCCGCCGACACCTCCTCGCCGAGCCAAGGAGGCCGCACAAAAGATTCGTCGGCGCGGGAAAGCTCCACCTCGGCCACGACAAGCCCCTCGTTCTCCCCCGTGAAGCAGTCGATTTCCCAAGTATGCTCCCCATGCCGCTCCCGATAGCGCCGCTTCTCGATCAAAGGCCGCTCGCAAAGCGCGAGCATGGCGCGCGCCTCCTCGACCGGCACCTCATACTCACATTCAAGGCGCTCAATGCCCTGCGTCGGCCCCTTCACCGTCAGCCAGCCGCGTCCTGCGGCAAGGCGCACGCGCACGACGCGTTCCTTCGTCGCCGCGAGGTAGCCCTGTGCGATCTCCGTTCCCTCGTCCTGCGGCTGCCAAATTTCCTGCCTTACAAGAAACTTCCGCTCAATTTCCTTTGCCATAGCTTCCTCCTTCTTCCGGGTCTGCCCCCTCTCCCACGTCCGGCCGCGCGGCAGCGGGACGCACGAAAGACGCGCCGAGGCGCGTCCCAAAAAGCAAGGAGCCCTCCCGCAGGAGAGCCCCTCTTTTTTCTTGCTCAGCGTGCTCCGACGACGAATTCGACGAGATACAGCACGATAGGTATCGTAACGCAGAAAATACCGATAAAGTCGATGTAGACGCCCGTCTTGATCATCTTCGTGATCGGCACATAGCCGGACGCATAGACGATGGCGTTTGGCGGCGTCGACACCGGCAGCATGAAGCCGAGCGACGAGGAAAGCGCGATGCCGACTGCGACCGGAATCGGGCTGAAGCCGGCTGCCATAGCCGCCGTAACGCCCAAAGGACCGATCATGTTCGTCGCCGCCGTATGGGACGACAGCTCCGAAAGAAGCAACGCCATGACGGAGAAGATCGCAACCATCATGAAGAGCGACGGCTCGCCGCCCATCCAGCCGACGATGCAGTCGCCGACCCAAGTCGAAAGACCCGTCTTGTACATCATGCCGCCCATCGCGAGACCGCCGCCGAAGAGAATCAGCGTGCCCCACTCGACGCCGGCGGCAGCGTCCTTCCAGTTCAGCGTGAACTCGCGCTCCTTCCAATTCACGGGGAGGAAGAAGAGCAGAAGCGCACCCGCCATAGCCGCAATGGCCTCCGGGAACAGCTTGCCGTACATTTTGAGGATCGACGAATCGGGGCCTAAGACGATGTTCAAGATGCCCGGCGTGACCCAGAGCACAACGGCGACACAGAAGCCCACGAGCGTGTTCTTCTGGGCGCGCGTCCAGCCGCCGAGTGCGCGGCGCTTCTCGGCGATGAAAGCCTCGGCGCCGTCGATGCGCTTGACGTCGGCAGGGAACATGTTGACGAGGAGCAGATACGTAATAATGAAGTAAACGACCATGGCGACGGAGCCCCAGATCATCCATTCAAAGAAGGAGATGTGGATATTCGCCATCTGGTCAAGAAAGCCGAGCATGATGATGTTCGGAGGCGTGCCGATCGGGGTCAGGACGCCGCCGATGGAGCACGAATACGCCGTCATGAGCATGAGGCCCGTGGCGTACTTGTACTCGTGCAGCTCGATCTTCTTGCCGTTCGCGGCGAACATCTCCTTGATCGCTTCCAGAAGTCCGAGAGCGATCGGGAACATCATCGCCGCCGTCGCCGTGTTGCTGACCCAGCCCGAGCACAGTGCGCAGGCAAGGCCGACGGCGAGGAAGATGCGCCTGGGGTTCGATCCGACCCAGGACATCGACAGAAGCGCAAAGGCGAACTTTCGGTCAAGTCCGTGCATCATCATGCCCTTGGCGATGATGAAGCCGCCCATGAAGAGGAAGATCATGGGATTGGCGAACGCCTCATACGCAGTCTTCGCCGTTGTAACACCAAAAATAACTGCCAGCGTCGGTCCCAAAAGCGACGTCACCGGGATCGGAATCGGCTCCGTGATCCACCACAGCGCGATCAGCGTCATGATGGCGAGCAGCTTGTGCGCCTCCCAGGGAAGATTCGCGATCGGCGTCATGATGACGAGAATGGCGCAGATCGGTCCGCAAATCATGCCGAAGGTACGCCTTTTTCGGTCAAACGCCAACTCAGCCTCATGAATCTTGTCGCTTTGGCTTTTTGCTTCTTCCGTACTCATTTACTAACACCTCCATCTTTTGTACGAGAACGGCGTGAAGCTCCCGTTCCATTCCCTGCGGCTATCCCCGAATAGCACGCGAGAATTGTTACTCTATTATGATAATATATATGGCGTTATTTTACAATAGCAAAGTGGTGCATTTGTTCAGGAAATAACGCAAAAGCCAAAAAATTCAAAAAACAACGCTTCCCCCGCCAATCAGTCTGCGCCCTCCGGGCTTTCATTGTAAAATATCGCTAATACTGGGCGAACGACAAAAATAATAATTGCGCAAAGAAACAAGACCTCTTATAATGATAAGAAATGGGTGCGGCATTTGCCGCTTTCCGCCCGACTTCCGCAAAGGCTTGCCCTTCAGACGAAGGCGGCTCTCTCAAAATGCTTTGAAAAGAAGGTATGATCTTGCAGAACACTTTGACGCCCACCCCGCCGCCGAAAAAAAACCGGCGCATCTGGCTCTACCTCGTCATTTTCCTCGTGTTCGTACTTGCTGCTTGTGCAGGTGCGCTCTTCGCTTCCACAAGCCTTTTGGACAAGAAAGAGCTGACGCCCGAGGAGGAGCATCTCCTGACAGCCAAGGACAAGGCAACCATCATGATCATGGGCGTCGACCAGCGCGCGGACGATGTCGGCCGCTCCGACACACTGATGATCGCGACCATCGACCCCAAGAAGAACCAGGCCGCCCTCCTCTCCCTGCCGCGCGATACACGCGTCAAGATCAAGGGGCACGGCTATGACAAGATCAATGCGGCCTATGCCTACGGCGGTCATAAACTCACCGAGGACACCGTAGAGGATTTCATCGGAGTGCGCGTCGACCACTACGTCATCATCAACACGCATTCCTTCCAGCGCATCATCGACGCCATCGGCGGCGTCGATATCGACGTCGAAAAGCGCATGTTCTACGAGGATCCCTGGGACGACGACGGCGGCCTCGTCATCGACCTGCAGCCGGGAATGCAGCACATGGACGGCAAGACGGCTGTCACCTATGTGCGCTACCGAGACGAGGAAGGCGACATCGGGCGCATCGGCCGCCAGCAGAAATTCATGAAAGCCGTGATGGACAAGGTCGCATCACCGTCCATCATCGCCCATCTGCCAAGCATCATCCGCGAGGTCATGGGCTCCGTCGAGACCGACCTCTCCTTCCGCCAGCTCCTCGAATTCGCGGGCACGCTGAAGGAAGCGCAGAAGAACGGTCTCAAGACGGATATGGTGCCCGGCCGCCCGCTCTACATCTCGGGCATCAGCTACTGGATTCCCGATGTCCTGAAACTGCGCCAGACCGTGGCCAGCACACTCGACATCGACCTGGATTCCACCATGCGCGCCAACATGGAACGCGCCAGCCACGAGTATGAGCGCTCCATTCCTGCGGGGGCGACGGAGGTTCCCGAAGGCGACTACTCCATCGGACGTGCGCCGAAACGCGAAAGCTCCGACTCCAATCGACCCGGCAGCACGAAAAAGACCCAGGGGCGCGAGACGCCCGCTGCGGCGGACAGCGATTCATCATCCGGCAGGCGCTCTTCTTCCCAAAGCGGCAGCAGCGACAGCAGCGCTTCTTCCGGCGGCACAGGATCGTCGGGCAGCTCCTCGGGCAGCTCCTCGGGCGGCGGTGCAGTCTCCCCCGGCATCAATGCGGACACAGACGCCCGGGGCAGCACAGGCCCTGTAGGCCCCGCGCCCGTCCCCGACGCCAGCCCGCAAAAGACACAATAACCAGGAACTACACGCACAAACGGCCACTTTGTGGACAAAAGTGCGCCGCCCTTACAGAAGCCCCAAGCGGTCTGCGCCTTCAGCTTGACCTCTTGGGGCTTCATGGTAAAACAAAAAGGAAGCCCCTTTCGCAGCGCATCTGCGGAAGGGGCTTCCTTCTTTATATGCTTATAAGGCCGGACGTTTACTCGATGATATGCTTGCCGCCGTAATAATGCGTTTTCCAATAATCATTCGACAACTCGTCTATGCGCACGCCCTTGCTCGTCGACGCATGGATGAACTTGTCGCCGCCGAGGTAAATGCCGCAGTGCGAAGCGCCTTTCTCGTACGTCTCGAAGAACACGAGATCCCCGGGCTCCAGATCCGTTACACGCGCATTCTTGCCCAGCTTGAACTGCTCGTCCGCCGTGCGCGGAATCGTCATGCCGTTCTGCTCGAACACGTACTGCAGATAACCGGAGCAGTCGAACGCCTTCGGCGTCGTACCGCCGAACTTGTACGGTGTACCGATATACTTCCGTGCCGTCGCGATGACCTTGTTCACGTTCGCACGCTTGAGGAACGGCTTGCTCTCCGGCGCCTTGTTCACACGCGGCTTCAGGACAGGATTCCTGCCCGTTGCCTGCGGCGGTTTGATGCTCGTGGCGCCCGTACCCGCACTGCCCGGCAGCGCGATTCGTCCGGCGTCCGCCGGCTCCTTCTGCAGACGCGCCCAAGTCTCGCGATCCACAACGCCCGTCTCCTTGAGGCTCTTCGCGCGCTGGAACGCTATCACAGCATTCTTCGTGCGGCTGCCGAAAATCCCGTCCGGCTTGTCGTCAAGATACCCCGCGCGCTGCAGTTCCTGCTGCAGCTTCAGCACATCGCGCCCATGCGAATTCTCGGAGAGGATCGGCGCAGCCGAAGCCGTCCCCGCCGCCAAAAGCATGGCAAGACCCAGCGCAAGAAACACCCTGCGCAGACGATAAGAGCGCATAAGAATCCCTTCCCTTTCCGTAAATCGCAAGAGCGGAATCCCTCCGCTGCCAACTGTACTTTACAGTATACTGCAAAAAAGCCGCTTTGAAAACAAAAATCTTCAAAGCGGCTTTTTGCCTATCGGTGCAAATCCCTTAGCGGAGCCTCTGCCTCCTCGTATAGAACGTCAGACGAGGGTCCCATGCCGTGAGAAGTACACGCATTTCCTCGGGGCGCTGCTGGTGGCGGCCGGCAGCCCTCCCTCTGCTTCAGCTTACTCCACCGTGATGTCCTTCGTCAGCAGATAGTAGTCGAGCGGGAAGATCTTGACGTTCTTGACGTTCGACTTGCCCACGACAGTCGTCGTCGGTACGATGAGGTAGATCGAGGGCTGATCCTCCATGATTTTCTGCGCCGCCTTCAGGACGAGAGCGTCCTTTTGCGCGGGATCGAGCGCTTTAGCCATTTCGTCGATGATGGCGTCGTACTCTGCGCTCGCGTATCTGCTGTGGTTCGTATTCTTGCCGCTCTTCGAATAGAGCATGCCGCGCAGCCACGGGTACGGATCGTTCGTCGTCGCGACGGACCAGTCTTCTTCGAGCAGGTCGAAGCCGCCGACTTCATCCACCTTGTCCGGCTCCTGCACATGAACCATCTTCACATCAATGCCGCCGGCACGAAGCTGCGATTCGATGGCTTCATAGAGCGTTGTCTTCGTGCCCCAGGTTGCGAAGCGGAGCGTCAGGGGCTTGCCGTCCTTTTCGTACATGCCCTGCGCGTTCTTCTTCCAGCCTGCCGCCGCAAAGAGCGCCTCGGATTTCGCCGGATCGTACGTGACCTTCTGTCCCGTGTGCCCGTAGGGGACGCTCGGCGGGAACGGCTCGCCCGCTGCCACGGAATTGCCGTAGGACTTGGCGAGAGCGTCGTTGTCGAGCATGTAGGCGAGCGCCTTTCTGAGGTTCTTGTCCGTGAAAATGCCATCGCCTTGGTATGGCGTGACCATGAAGACGCGCACGCCTGTCGTCTCATAGATGGTATAATCGGGCTTGTCTGCGAAGAGGCTGCGGTTTGCTTCTGTCATGCGCTGCATGAGGTCGATCTCTCCCGACTGCAGAGCCATGGCGCGCGAGGTGTCGTCCTCGAAGAGCTTGACCGTGACCGTGTCAAGCCCGGGCTTGCCGTCCCAATAGTGCTCGTTGCGCTTCATCTGAATCTCGGAGCCTTTCTTCCATTCCGTGATGGTATAGGGTCCCGTGAGAACGGGCGTGGAGGCGACCTTCGACATGTCCGCCTGCGTGTTGACGATGATGAAGAGCGGGTCGGAAAGCGCCGAGATCAAGGAGGCGTTGGGCGCTTCCGTCTCGATGACGATGTTTTCCCCGTCTACGCGGATTTCTTTCGCGTGCAGAGCTTTCTTCGCACGGTCGTTTTCCTGCATCGTGCGTTCGAGCGACGCCTTGACCAGCTCGGGCGTCATCGGCGTGCCGTCCTGGAACTTTATGTTCGGGCGGATGTGGAAGCGCCATGTCGTAGCGTTGATGTGCTCCCACTTGTCGGCGAGCTGCGGCACGAACTCCATGTGCTCGTTGACGGCGACGAGCGTTTCGCCCGCGCCGATGCGCGTCAGCGTCCAGCCGTCCCAGGCGTGCGCGGGGTCGAGCGTCTCGCCAAACCACCAAAGGGCGAGATTGAGGTGCCCTGCCTTGCTCTTCATGCCGCCCCCGCCGCAGCCTGTGAAGGCCAGTAGGGAGCAGATGAGGAAGATCGCGGTAAAGATACGTTTCATGAATAAACCTCCCCGTGGAAAATGCAGCAGCATTTTCCTGAATAAATCTCAGACGCTTCCGCGTCCGTCTCCTTGCAGGAACGGATAAAGGACAAGGGATTCGCGCACAGCCCCTTACTCTTGGCCGCACAGTTTTGTCGTTCTGCGTCCCTGCAATCTATGATACAAGCGGGGTGATGCCGCTTGGCAGACTTCGGTAAGATCGTGCGTCCTCAGCCGAGAAGCTCGCTCGCATGCAGCAGCGCGAGAGTCGCTTCGTGCTTGGCGTGCGCGAGGTCTTTTGCCGCGAGCGTCTCGACGAAGCGGCCGTCCGCGAGCACATAGATGCGCTCCGCCACATGCTGCACGGCACCGAGTTCGTGCCCGACGAAGAGTCCTGCGAAACGGAAGCGTCGGCGCAGCGCGGCGATGAGGTCGAGGATTTCCTTCTGCGTGATGACGTCGAGTGCGCTCGTCGGCTCGTCGAAGAGCACGATGTCCGGCTCTTGGAGCAGCGTTCGCGCGATGATGACGCGCTGCAGCTCGCCGCCCGAAAGCTGGTGCGGCAGGGCGGCGAGGACGGCGGGCGCGAGATGCACCTCGGCGAGCATGGCGAGGATGCGGCTTTCGAGCGCGTCTTTCGTCTCGCCTGCCTTTTCGAGCGCCGTGCGGAAGAAGTCGCGCATCTGCATGCGCGGCGAAAAGGCCTCGCGCGGATCTTGAAAGACCATGCGCACGACGCCCCTTTTTTGTACTGTGCCTTCGTCGGGCAGCTCTGAGCCTGCGATGATGCGAAAGAGCGTCGACTTGCCCGAGCCGCTTGCGCCGACGATGCCGCAGACTTCGCCGGGCGCGAGGCGAAGCGATACGCCGCGCAAGACTTCTTGCCTGCCGCGCGGCGTATCGAAGGACTTCTTTACGTCCGTGACCTCAAGGAGCGCGCGCATGTCTTCGTGCACGTCAGGCATTTCGCCTGTCCTCTTTTCTGCCGTCATGACTTCACCTCCAAGATCGCCGCCAAGAGTTCCTTCGTGTAGGCTTCCTGCGGCGCTTCCATGACTTCCTGCGTCGGGCCGGTTTCTACGATGCGTCCGTCCTTCAAGATCAGCAGGCGGTCGCCGAGGTAGGCGCCCGCGCGGATGTTGTGCGTGACGAAGAGGATCGCCGCGCCGCGCGACTGGTGGAGCTTCATGCGGTCGAGGAATTCGAGCGAAGCGATGGGGTCGAGCGCACTCGTCGGCTCGTCGAGCAGGAGGAGCTTCGGCGAGAGCGAGAGCGTGATCGCCGTCGCCGTGCGCTGGCGCTCGCCGCCCGACAGCTGGAACGGGTAGGCGCTGAGCACGCGCTTCGGCTCGCTGAAGCCGACGGCTCTGAGGCGGTCTTCCATCAGGGCCGGCCACTCCTTCTTGAGAACGCCGTGTGCACGCAGGAAGTCCTCGTACTGGCGGCGCACGCGCAGGTTCTGGTTCAGGTAGTTGCCGGGATTCTGGAAGACCATGGCGAAGTCGCGCCCGGCCAGTTCCTTTTGCAGCGCGGCGTTCTTCAAAAGCGGTGCGCCGTGGTAGAGGATGTCGCCCGCGATCGCCTTGCCCTCGTGCGGCAGAAGCCCGAGGATGGCGCGCAGGAGCGTCGATTTGCCCGAGCCGCTTGCGCCGATGATGGAAAGCGCCTCGCCTGCCTCCAATGCGAGCGACACGTCGTCGAGGACGCGCTTTTTCGCCACATCAATGGAAAGGTGATCGACGGCGAGGAAGGGCAGATGCGGCGAGGATTTCGCGCTGTGCGCGGCTGTGTTCTTTTCGCTCATGATTTCTCCCCCCTCCTTTCCCAGCGCGGCTCAAAGATGTCGCGCAGTTCGTCGCCCATGAGGCTGAAGAGGATGACCGTGATGAAGATGGCAAGTCCGGGGAACATCAAGAGCCACGGCGCCGTCTGCATGTAGTCCTTCGATCCCATGAGGAGCATGCCCCATTCGGGCGTCGGCGGCTGGATGCCGATGCCGATGAGCGACAGTCCCGCGACGATGAGCACGATGTCGCTCAAGTGCTGGAAGAAGAAGACGAACATCTGCGGCACGACGTTCGGCAGCACATAGCGAAAGAGCCGCCGCGAAAACGGGATGCCCGACGCGTCAGCGTAGCGCACGTAAGGCTTCTCGCGCTCCGTGCGAACGATCGTGCGCACGATGCGCGCATACTCCGCCCACGTCGTGATGAAGACGGCGAGGATGACGTTGCCGACGTTCGGCCCCAGGAAGCCGAGGAGCGCGACGAGGAAGACGCGGCTCGGAAAGGCGAGGAAGAAGTCGACGATTCCCGTCGAGATGAGCTGCATGCGGCCGCGCGTCAGAGCCATCGCCGCGCCGACGCCGATGCCGAAGACGGCAGAGAGGATGCCGCTTACAAGGGACGCCGAAAGGCTCGCCTGGCCGCCGACGAGGACGCGCGAGAGAAGGTCGCGCCCGAGCTGGTCCGTACCGAGGATGTGCTCTGCCGACGGCGGCAGGAGGCGTGCGCCCATGTCGTTCGTATAGGCGTCGTAGGGGAGGAAAGGCGGCACGGCGAACATCGCGGCGATCCATAGGAGAAGGAGCGCTGCGAGCACGCAGAAGAGCGGGTCGCGCCTCATGCGCGAGAAGAAGAGCCCCATGTCAGCCCACCTCCTGTTCGCGCACCTTGGGATTCAGCCACAGGCAGAGGATGTCCGCCGCGAGGTTGACGAGGATGAAGATGCCCGCGCCCCAGAGGACGTAGGCCTGCATGAGCGTGAAGTCGTTGTTCTTTATGGCCTCGACCATCAAAAAGCCCATGCCGCGCCAGCCGAAGATCGCCTCGATGACGACCGTGCCGCCCAAGAGACTGCCGAAGGACAGGCCGAACATCGTGATGATGTTCGGCAGCGCGTTCGGCATGATGTAGCGCCAGAGGA
>ERZ773099.542-NODE-542-length-31943-cov-8.252854_pt1 | contig 31943 bp, 16 predicted proteins | sample MGYA00511120_ERZ773099 | MGnify/ENA primary metagenome ERZ773099 (study PRJEB29015, sample SAMEA2738012) | human oral metagenome | biome: human oral; feature: human-associated habitat; material: dental | place: China | collected 2104 ... | reverse complement strand
TAAGGCACTTATAGTTTCTATGCTTTTAGCTATTTTGATAATACCGGTAGACTTGCTAAGAAAAGCTTTTGTATCAAAGAAATAATTAAGAAAGCACTGATTGTCAAAGTAAGTTACTGCTTTGCAGTGCAAATTTGGCTAGGGACTGTCACATTAAGAACAGAACATACAAAATATATCGGTAAATAAAGTACAGTATAAGTGTTATTTTCTTATAATGAAACAGTCTGATAAGTATTAATAAGGGTGCGGTGTATAACTGCACCTTTTTAGATAGGAAAATAAAATGAAAATACTATGCACAGACCTCGATAATACTATTATTTATTCTTATAAACATGATATAGGAAATGAAAAGATGAATGTAGAACTCTATAAAGAGCGAGAGATTTCATTTATCACAAAACAAACTTTTGAGCTTTTAAAAAAGGTAAAAGAGGAATTCCTTGTAATACCTACATCTACAAGAACCATAGAGCAGTATGAGAGAATAAACTTAAAAATAGGCACTTTTAAATATGCCTTGGTTTGTAACGGAAGTGTCTTACTTGTAGACGGCAAAAAGGATAAGGACTGGTATGAGGAGTCTCTAAGACTGGCTAAACCAAGTAACTTAGAGGTTAAAAAAGCTTTAGAATATTTGGAAAATGATAAAAGAAGAACATTTGAATTAAGGTATATCGAGGACTTGTTTGTCTTTACAAAGTGTGATGAAGCTGAAACTGTGGTAAATGAATTAAGAGAATATCTTGATAAAAACCTTGTTAATGTATTCAACAATAAGGAAAAAGTATATGTGCTGCCGACCTTACTTAGTAAGGGAAAAGCCATAGAAAGATTAAGAAAGTATCTGAAAGCTGAGTTCATAATTGCAGCAGGAGACAGCGAGTTTGATATTTCTATGGTGGAAGCGGCGGATGTGGGACTTGTTCCGTACGGCTTTAAATCGGAGTTTAATATTAAAAGCGATATTTATGAAATGGGAAAAGAAGGGCTGTTTTCCGAGCAGTTTCTGAGAAAATGCCTGCAATATGGCAGTGCTTTATGATTAAGCCTATATGTTCTAAAGCTATCTTGTATATTCAGTTTTCTTGTATATTTTAGGTAATATAGTGATAAATTTTATATATACTGTAAAACCTGCCTATAAAAATTTGCAAATATTTTCGAAGGCTGTATTAACAGGATATCGGAGACTCTGTGAAACTTGATTATAAAAAATTTGCAAACCTAAGTTTATAGGGTCTTTGATGTAAGGTTTATTAAATCGTTGACTAATTTTTATATACAAACTATATCCGTTAGATGTATCGGTATATTCTAGTCTATTTCTTAAATTATAGGAATGATTTTTATACTTCTTTGGAATAATACGGCGTAGCTTACTACGCCGTATTATTCCCTTTCTACCTAAAAATCAGTAAAAAATATAAGCTATAAGTGTCATAAAGGTTAAAATACTAAAGTATGGCACTACTCAATAGTGATTTCACCTGAATCACAGTCCAAGTTTATAGTACTTTCACCGTCTTTATTATACGCTACAAATGAAGAAGCGAAGTCTTTTTTATCATCTTTTGTAATGCTTGTAAAGTTGAATTTATTATTTATCTCACCCAGGTCGGCCTTAGCTTTTACACTTACATTGCTGTCCTCATCAAGGTCAAGATCGATACTTCCGAAATTGGATTTTAACGTATGTTCACCCTTTTTACTTAATATAGGTTTGTAATGTATATTTCCCACAGCGGCTTCAATGTTGGAAGAGTTTATATTGCCTGTAACTTCAGCATCACCCACGCTACAGGTAACATTAAGGTAGTCTGCATCCACCTGTGCATCTATATCTCCCACATCGGCATTAAGCTTAGCCTTTGTGAAACTTCCGTTCAGTTTTATATCTCCCACATTATTATCAACATTTAATTCTTTATTATAATTTTCAGGAAGTTTAATTATAAGTTTAATATTGTTGTTATGAAGGAAATTAGGATCCAACTTAGGACCTTTGCCATATATCGCATCAATTGTAAGCTTGCCGTTTACCGACTTAAGCTTTATTTGAGAATCTTCCTTTGCTATATATTCGATACTTGCAGTGTTGCCTTTGTACGGCTCTATGATAAGATCCGCAATATCGCAATTGATATCTATAGTATCTATATCTTTAATCTCTGCACTTTCGCTGATAGTTGCATCGGCTCTATACTTATATTCATCGCTGTAAATCTTTATTATCCCCGGAAAATTAAAGGATAATAAAGCAACGATTATAGTTGACAGGGCAAAGGTAATAAATAAAACGATTGAAATAATAAGCCATTTTTTAGAACTTTTTTCTTTTTTCATTGCTATTCTCCTTATATTAAAATAATACTTTAGTTACCTGCTTTTTTAACAAGTTCGACATTTGCTTTAATGTAGGAAATAGTTACCTGTAGGATAAGTCTGCTTATAAATACGGTCAGTATTAGAAGCAATAAACCAAGTGATAAAAGTCCTATTCCGGATATAAAGCAGGCAAGTTTCCCAAGCCCTATACTAAGATTAAAAGGTATACTGACGTAGGGAAGGGCAAAAAATGCATTTATTATCATAACTATTCCGGCAAAGCTTATGCCAAGCGACATCCCTCCAAGCCCTATAACTACACCTATAATTCCGGCATATAAGCCGACAACAAAGGCAAGGTTGAAAAGTCCGAGCCCTATGCCGGCAAGTACGGCTTTAAACATATTATAGGGACGGGGGCTGATTTCAGCCTTTTTAATAAAATTATCAGCTTTATAGGCATTGGCTATTTGTACCGGATTGCCGAGAGCCTTTGATATTTCTTCTTCCGTTTTGTTATTTTCCAAACCTATCCTAAAATGTTCCTCATAGTCGTACAATATATCCTTAACAGTATTCACATCCATACCGTATAAGTTTGCACGAAGTATAGCTAAAAATTCCTGCTTATTCATATCATTCTCCTTTAGTAATATCAAGATTAATTATGTAATCAACTTGTTTGGAAAAATTATTCCATTCCGTTTTAAGAGTTTCAAAGCGTTCAAGTCCGGTATCACTGATGGAATAATATTTTCTTGGCGGACCTTCAGTAGACTCTTTCAAATATGTTGTGCAATACTTTTCCGTAATAAGTCTCCTTAGCAAGGGGTAGATAGTTCCCTCGGAGACTTCTATTGCTCGTGAAATAACCTCGACTATCTCATAACCGTAGCAATCCTTTTTGCTTATAAGAGAAAGTACACACAGCTCCAACACACCTTTTTTAAACTGTGTAACCATAAGGACTCCTTCCTGCATAAAAATAATTATTTATCGGCTATAAAAACTTAAGTTATTACAGTTCGGTTAGATATATTCATAAGCTTGTCTTTATCAATACATAGCTTCGGATTAAAAGTTATACACTATGTTGACGAAGATGATTAACCTGTTTGAACTGTAAAGCTAAGTTTGTAAAACTACAGTCTGAATAAATTACAACCATGATAACACATAGTACTTTACAATGCAAGGTACTAGGTAATATTTTTTGTATTTATTTTGTGATTGGATAAAGACAATAAAAGAGCTTGCTGTTTACGAAAAAATGTTGAAACATAAGCTGTTACCTATTAAATAAATAATTATAGTTAAACAAATGCAATATAAAGTAAAATATTTGCAATACAATATATAATTAATAGGGATTTAAATGAGTACTATATTACTATCACTTTATAAAACCAACTAAAAAGACTTTATTATATATTATAAGAAAATGTATTATAATACCCTCATAAAAACACAAGGAGAACTCATCATGAAATTATATATAGAAGAAAAAGTTGTAAATATTCCTGCCGATATAGCTTGGAAAGCATTAAAAGAAATGAATGTATGGCTGCCGAAGCTTTCTACCAATAAAGGTGTAGATTATGACAAAGACGGTGTGTTTTTTAAGCAGGGCAGAAAGTACAAGGTAACTTCCAAAGAGGGAGTGGTGATGGACAGTGAAATCTACAGCGTAGATGAAGCAAATATGGAAATAGAGATACATGCAGAGCATAGACCCTTAAAATCCATACTTAAATGCAGTGTAATAGACCTTGGCAACGAAACTTGCAAGCTTATGAGAACACAAGGATATCCGGGCTGGTTCGGTGTTATATTTACCGCATTTTGGGGTAAGAGAGAGTCAGGGGAGACGGCAGAGTATCTTGATGTGTGGGAAGAATATGCAAAGGCTTTGCTTAGTTAAAGGCTTGGTAAGGCATTTGTTTCAAAGTTAATTTTTAGAAAATTACTTTGCAATGCTTAGTGGCTATATGCTTTGGCTTACAACATAATGTATTATATTTTGCCATATAGAATATTAGTTACAAGTAACGCTAAGAAGAGCTTACACTATAATATATTGTGTTTTTACTATGGAGGTTGAGAGGTTTTGATATATGAATTTTGGAAAGTACAACTGCATAGTTGTTTTTAATAAGACTAAGGATAAAATCCTTTTTTGCAAGAGAATGAAAAGACCTTATAAAGGCTTATACAACTTTGTGGGCGGCAAATTGGAAGAGAATGAAACAAGTAAAGAGGCAGCTTACAGAGAGTTGTATGAAGAAAGCGGTATCGGCAAAGCTGATATAAAACTTATTCATCTTATGGATTCTACATACTATCCTCATGAATTTATCTTGGAGATATATACAGGGGTACTTGATAAGGACATAGATTTGGTAGAAGAACTTAATCCTTTAGAGTGGTTTTCTGTAGAAGAGAATTTTACCGATACGGACAGATTTGCAGGAGACGGAAATATTGCACATATAGTAAGGGTTGCATTAAAGGTATTAAACTCCTGAAAACTTTTAGCTATTGGAAAATCCCAACTTAAATATGGAGCGGAAGTTGTAAGAGTATTAAAAAGATAATTTTACAATTAAACACAAGTCAACTTTAAATTATAACAAATATTATTTTATAATTATGGAAAATAAGATAATTATAAACAAAGATACTGCCTTGAATAAGCATATTTAATAATAGATAATAACTATTATTATGAAATATTGCTATATTAAAATGATATTATAATATGTTAAATTTAAGCCTGTAGCAGAAAATAAAAAAGTTATGGTATACATATTATGAAGGAATCAGTAGGGATTAAAACTCAAAACAAGCACTTAAAAAAGAATTTAATTATTATAAATAGGGGATGTTATTTGGCATCCCTTATTTGTTAGTGCAGTAAAAGGTGAAATACAGCATATTGTGCCAAGTTCTATATTTCAAAGAAAGTTAAAATAAAAATATAAAGTAAACAAAGCAATTAAGGAGGAGAATCAAATGAAGAATACAATAAAGAATAATATTAAGTTACTTATTTACATAGCCACGCTGGTTATATTACTGTTATCAGCTTGTACGAGTCAGTCGGAAACAGATAATAAAGAGAGTGTAAAAACAGAAGCTAAGAAAAGTAAGAAGAAATCATCAAATAAAAAGAAATCATCAAAGAAGAAAAAGAACAATAAAAAAGAGTCTGAAAAAGCAACAACTGAAGCAACACCCGAATATACAATACAAGAAATAGAAAGAGATATCCAAGTCGAAAACTTTCAAGAATCAGATGAAGAAGACATATTTTCTATAACAAGCGGATACCAGATCGGTAATGACCCTTCAACCAGGAAAGTTATTTCATCAGGAAGATTTGATCCGGCTGCAATAAGAGCAGGTATTTTTTGGGAAGAAGACGGTCTGCTTTTACTTGTAGGTTTTAAAGATGATTATGATGCCGCTTCTGAAGAAGCAAGGAATAATTTTGTAAATGCCATAGGAGGAGAAGGCTCAGACGGATATAAAGTGTGTATGGGCGGTATCAGCGTGCTGGATCTGCCTGTAAAAGAGCTTAATACCCATATAAAAACTATAACGGATGCATACAACGAATATATTAATTCGGGAGAAGATGTTGATTTCAGGTACGAAATTAAAAAATATATCGATGAGAATTAGTAGTGAAGAAAAGCTTTAAGGTGTTGACGGCTTTAAGCATAATTATAGTTTCAGCTATATCGTTATCGGCTTGATAACAACATAACTATATCGGTAGAAGATTCTGTAGACGGACTTGAGCATGAAGTGCACAGTTTTGATGATTGGAGGCAGTATTATAGATTGGATGAGGTGGATATGTCCTTGGTAAGTCCGATATTTCCAAGAGAAATTGATTAGAAGATAATTACTTATAAAAATAATTCTAAAAAAGGAGTTGTCGCATTAAAGAAAACATCACAGTATATTATTTAACAATATTTAGTGTGTTTTACTGTTAAGGTGACAGCTTTTTTACAATATAATCATATATATTTGGGAGGGATTATGAACGATGAAAAAAGGGATGCTTTATACAGAGAGTATCAAAACAGATTGAGAAATATAGAGGAAGAAAAAGAAGAATACCAGAGAAATAAAAGAGAGCTTGAAGAAGAAAAGGAAGAATTTGCACAGATATATTCTGAAGGACAAGAGGACTTGAGAATTTACACTGCCGATTGGGGTGAGTGTAAAAGCCTTGGAAGACTAAGGCAAATGTTTGGAGATTTCTTTGATGAGTATAAGAAAAACTTGACAAGAAAAGAAGAGGATTTAGAATCAAAGTACAGAGCTCTCAGACTAAAGGAACAGGACATAGAAGAAGATTATACTAAAGCGATAAAAGAGGAAGATGAGTAAATAGTAAATGCAGGTGCAAGATGGGAATATTTGAACAGGAAGATATTTTGTATGATGTAAAGGAAAGTGACTTAGATACTAATCTTAACCTTGATGTATCGGTGGTGTCTGAAAAAAAATGATTACTCAACTTCATCACTTGATAAAATCGGAATAAAGGTTTTTTCTGATGAGACTGACGAAATTATAAATGCATATAATGTTAGAAAAGCAAAAGAATACGCCTATTATAAAGAAAATATTTTTTTATCTAATCAATCGGCTGATGAAAGAATTATTAATACTATTAAAAGCAAGGTGTTTTTAGTTGAACCTGTGAGGTGGGAATATAAGGAAGTATATGACAATAAAGAAAGTAATACTCCTTATATTTATGCATTGTGGGTGGCTATATGTTTATTAGTATCTGTAATTATGTATAGAGTGCAGACAGGGGAAAGGAAGAAAAAAGTTGCTGACAGTAAGTATAGTGATGCTTAATACCGGAAATGTAATTGATATATCTATAAAGTCGGATCAGAGGATAAGTGCGGTACTCAAGATATTATCCGAAAGAGGTTACATAAAATATGACAGTAAAAGCGAAAATGTATTTATAAGGTCATGGAGGTTTGGAGATTTTGTAAATCCTATGATGACATTTAAACAAGCGGATATATTTTTTGGAGATATTTTATATATAGAGGTTGATAAAGCATGAAAGAAAGAGAATTTATAGAACAAGTTTTTAAAAAGACGGATTTAAATGCAAAAAATATTTATCAATATAATAAGTTGACAAATGCAGGTTTTTATTTTGTTTCTTGTGAATATAAGGAACTTCAGGATGAGGTGGAGTTTAAGTACGATATTACGAACAAACGAAATATAAAAGAATATAAGAATGAAAGTCTTTCGTTAAAGTATGCTTTAATAGCTCAATTAATAGAAGCTGTTAAGCAAAATGATGACTACTTCTTTTCTATAGCTCCTGACAATGTATATGTGGATATAGAAAATAGAATAGCTATACTGAATAGGGATATAAGTACTGATAATTCTAAAAATGACTTATCTGAATTAAGAGCATTTGCCGCTTATTTAATACAAAACAAATATACTTATGAAGATTACATTAAGGGGGGAGAAAAACTTTTATCATATAACAACAAGACCAAGTTTTTGCTTGATATATCTGATTTTGAAAAGGCTAAGGAAACATTTGAAGAACTGTATAGCTTAGAGTTAAATACTCAAAAACAAAAGTTTATATCTGTAAGCAGATCAAAATGGATGTTTAAAAATACAGCGTTAGTTGTATCTTTATTATTTTTTATTGCAGTCTCCGGATATAGCGGATATCAGAATTATAAGATCATAAAACCGCAAAAAAGTGCTTTATCGGCAGAACGGTTTTATGTAGAGAAGGATTTGGTAAAGGTTATAGATGCTTTAAAGAAAATACCGGTCAATGAGATCGATAAACACGAAAAATATATATTGGCAGTTTCTTATATCCGTTCACAAACTGTAGATGCATTTGATCCGAGTATTAAAAATAAACTTGTAGACAGACTTTCCTATGAAGGTGATGAAAATCTTCTTAATTATTGGATATATCTTGGAAGGTTGGAAGTTGATAATGCTATAGATGTTGCTATAAGGATATCTGATAATCAACTTTTATTATATGCTTATATACAAAAACTGGACTTAATAAGTGCGGATAAAAACTTGTCAGGTGATGTAAAATCACAGCAGCTTGAAACACTCAGAACTAATATTAAGAACTTGGCAGATACTATGGGGATAGAGTATAAGGATAATGAAAGTAATGCCGATGAAACTGAAAGTTTTGAAACGCAGGCTGATAATACTGAAACTGAAATTCAAAGTAGGGAAGAGGAGTAATGAAAAAGCTACTTATATTTAAAGAAAATTATTATAAAGAGCTGTATGTTTCAGAGACGGCTTATAAAGAATTCGAAACGAGAAAATCAGATGAAGAGATATATGCTGTATTGGATAGCAAAAGTCTTACTTATAAAAGACCGAATTCTTTTTTTATAGGTAAAGAGGGTGATATATCACTGAAAAAAACAGAACTTTTTATAAAGATAGAAGGTTCTATGGCTTATGTCTATGGTGAATTTGATAAGGAATTAATTTATCTTAATCAGAGAAGGTTAAATAAGGACAATTTTAAGCTGTTAAAGGGTGATTGTATATTTATTTCCGATACAGTTATAAGCTTTTATCCTAAATATATAAGAATTGAGACGGCAGATGAAGCTTTTAACTCCAAATTACTGCAATATATTCACAGTAAAATACCCTTTGAAAAGTTTCCGGAATATAAGCGTTCACCCAGAATAGTTAAAAGAGTTCCAAGCAACACAATAGAGCTAAAAAGTCCTCCCGAAGTTATGGCAGCAGATAAAAATGATTTATGGATGACCGTAGTGCCGCCTTTGATTTCTCTTGTTATAACGGTTGCCGTAGGTTTATTTATGGGTAGAGGTATATATTTGATCATGAGTGCTATGATGACGGTTTCAACCTTGATAGTATCGGTATTCAGATATATAAAATCTAAAAAAGAAAGAACGGAAACCAATAAGAAAAATAAAGTTTTGTATGAAAATTATTTACTTAATAAAAGGAAAGAAATCTATGAAAGTTATAAAAAAGAATTAGAGACTTATGATTATAACTATCCTAAAACTTCCAAACTTGCTGAACTTGTCAGAAACTTTGACAGTAGGATATATGAATGTCTGGCGACAGATCAGGACTTTTTAACTATATCTTTAGGAAAAGAATATGCTTCTACATCTTTTAGGATAAGTTTGGCGGATAAGAGTATATCTGCAAAAGAAAATCCTTTATATGAAGAGGCTAAAGAACTTAAGGGCGAGTACTCAATGATTAAAAGAGAAGTAATACTTGACTTAAAAAGGTCTAATCTTGGCTTGGTAGGAACCAAGGCTTTGATACATGAACAATTAAAGGCATACATATGCAGGATGGCAACATTTCACAGTTACAAAGACTTGCAGATAGTTGTGTTTTATGATGATAAATATCGTATGAGTTTTGATTGGGTCAAGTGGTTGCCGCACTGTAGGATAAGCAATCTTAATGTATATGGCATGGTACATTCTGAAAAAACCAGAGACCAGATAGTTAACAGTTTAAATCAAATACTTAAAGAAAGAGCGCAAAGAATCGAGGAAAGTAAAAAAGAGTCAAGATTTTTGCCGCATTTTGTATTTATTATAGACGAGCCGAAGTATATTATGGATCATTCCATAATGGAATATTTGAGCTTAGGGGGAGATAAACTGGGATTTTCAATAATATATACCAGTCATCTTAGAGCTAATTTACCGGATTTTATAGATACGGTCTTAGTTTTGGAAAACTCAAAAGAGGGAGTACTTTTACTTAAAGAAAGAGAATTTTTTAATAAGACCATATATACACACAATAATGAGCATGTAAACATGGAGTTTTTTGCAAGGAATCTTTCCGCTCTGAATCATGTACTGGGCACTACAAGTTATATTCCTCAAAGTGTTACCTTCTTTGAGTTATACAAAATACTGTTGCCTGAAGATTTGGACATTAAAAAAAGGTGGTCTACTCATTATTCGGATAAATCTTTGGCAGTTCCTTTGGGGCTTAGGGCAATTGATGACATAGTTTATCTTGATTTACATGAGAAAGCTCATGGACCTCATGGTCTTATAGCAGGAACTACAGGATCGGGTAAGTCTGAGATAATACAAAGTTATATATTATCTTTGGCGGTTAATTTTCATCCTTATGAAGTTGCATTTTTGCTTATAGACTATAAAGGCGGAGGTATGGCAGGTTTGTTTAAGAAACTTCCTCATCTTCTGGGCACTATAACTAATCTTGACGGAAGTGAAAGTATGCGTGCATTGGCGTCTATAAAGAGCGAACTTGCCAGAAGGCAAAGATTATTTAGTGCAAATAATGTAAATCATATCAATGCATATATGAAACTATTTAGGAATAATGAAGTAACCGAGCCTATACCGCACTTATTTCTGATAAGTGATGAGTTTGCAGAACTTAAAAAAGAACAACCTGATTTTATGAAAGAGCTTGTGTCTACGGCAAGAATAGGAAGAAGCTTGGGGGTACATCTTATACTTGCAACACAAAAACCTACAGGTGTGGTGGATGAGCAGATATGGTCAAACTCAAGGTTTAAGTTGGCACTTAAGGTTCAAAATGAAGCGGACAGCAAGGAAATATTAAAAACAGCCGATGCTGCAAGTATCACACAGGCAGGAAGAGCCTATCTTCAAGTAGGAAATAATGAAATCTATGAATTATTTCAATCTGCATGGAGTGGAGCGGAATTTGTAAAAGACAAGGAAGAAGAAGTAAGTACGGATAACAGAGTATATGTTCTTAATGATTTGGGACAGGGAGTGCTGATTAATGATGATTTATCAGGTATCGAGTCTACAAAAGAAGCTTCATTAACACAACTTGAGGCAATCACGGATTATATTGAAGAGCTGTATAGCAGTATGGATCATGTAGAAGTGAAGAGACCTTGGCTTCCTACACTAAGTAAAGTTGTAGTAAGTCCCGTAAGTAAAGTTGATTTTGAGGAAAATAACTTTAGAGAGCTTGGAATAGAAGTTGATATAGGACTGATGGACATACCTGAAAGACAGGAGCAACTTCCCTTTACTCTGAGCTTACTAAAAGATGGCAATGTAGCATTTATAGCTTCATCCGGTTATGGTAAGAGTACCTTCCTTACTACCATAGCCCTAAGCTTGGCTATAAAGTATAAGGTAGAGCAGCTTAATATTTTTGTATTGGACTTTGGAAACAATGCTCTGATTACACTTAAACAACTTCCTCATACTGCTGAATACATAACATTGGATAATAAAGAGCATTATAGCAGGTTTAAAAAGCTGATTCTTAAAGAAATACAGTCCCGTAAGTCAAAGTTATCTCAAGATATGGCACAAAATATTCAAGTTTATAATCAGGGTGATAAAGATATATTGCCTGCGTGGGTTCTTCTTATAGACAATTTTGATGCAGTAAAGGAAATGGGCTTTGAAGAAGAAGAGTTTTTTACAAAAATCAGTAGAGATGGAGTAAGCCTTGGAATTTACATGATTATATGTGCTACCAGAATCAATGCCGTAAGGGCGGCTACGCTTAATAATTTTAAGGTAAAGGTAGCAGGATTTAATTTTGAAAAATCAGAAGTTACCTATCTTGTAGGAAGAAGCCAGTATACTTTGCCTGAGATAAGAGGAAGGGCAATGGTAAAAAAAGATGAGCTTGTAAGTATTATGCAAATATATAGTATGGTTGATTTTAATTCGGATATTGATTATAGAAATAAACTTAACAAGTTTATCTTAAGTATAAAAGATATGCATATAGGACAGGAGGCTAGGCATATAGCGCTTATGCCGGAAGAAATAACTATGTCTTCAATAAAAAAATTTACTAATGAGGATATAGATCTGTATGTAGGAATAGAAAATGAAGATATATTCTTAGACGGTTTTTGCATGTATCAAAGTCCTCTTACAATACTGGGTGCAGCTTCATCAGGTAAAACCAACTTGTTGAAATTATTTATAGAGCAGTCTGTAGGTAAGGGTATGATTGTGATTTGTGACTCACCAAAAAAACAACTTAGACAGTATGAGGGTATGGAAAATATAGAGTACATAAAGAACATAGAGCATTTTATAAGTTATATGGATGAGCTTGAGCAGGAAGTGATAAAGCGTGAGAATGAACTAAAAGATGTGATCGATAAAACAAAGTATATAAGAAGTTTTGAGAAATATATGCTGTTAATTGATGATTTATCAAGCTTTTACAGCCATAAAACAACTGCAAAAGATGAGATTGCAGATATGTTTCTTAGAGCTGCCGATGTAGGAATATTAGTAGCAGCTACTAATGTATTAACTAACTTCTATGGAAACGATCCGGTAACAACTGTGTTTAAAACTTCAGAAAACGGAGTTTTATTAAGTCCACAGGGGCATTTGGGAGTAGTACCGGTCAACTTAAGTCCCGGAAAAAATGAAGGAGTACTCTATAAACAATCATATAGTTCAATTGTACGAATACCTAAAGTATAACTTATATAACAATAATATAGGAGTATATTGCAATGTTTAAAATATTTAGAATTATTTCAATAACTATGATAGCCTCATCATTAATTATATTCGGATTTTATGGTGGGAGCGCATCAAAGCATAAGACTGCCAATAATAATGGCAGTTCTGATCTGGCGGCAAGTGATAAAGTGCAGTATGATAGTACAAAGGTTGCTGTTGTAAACCTTGATGAAGGTTGTACGGTAAAAGATAGGCATATATATTATTCTAATACCCTATCAAAGCTTAATTCGGATAATTACCATGTTACATCTTTGGAACTTGCAAGAAATGGGGTAGAGACAGGTGAATATGGTGCATATTTGATAATTCCTGCAAATTTTTCAAGTGCGGTTGAAAGTATTAATAGTGTACCTGAAAAAATAGTTTTATCGTATTCCTTAAATAATAATACTAAGGAAGAACTTAAACCCGAAATTATGAAAAACATATATATGTACACGGAAAATATCTCAGTTAATACATCATACCTATATGTTTCCGCTATACTTGATGATTTTCATAAAGTACAAGATGACAGTAAAACTATAATAGATAATGATAATAATGAGATGGAAGAAGTGTCGGGGATAGATCCTTCTCAGCTTTGGGTAAATATGGAATATCCTGAAATAACAAATGTGGAGTTTAAGATAGAAGATCTGGATATAGGTAGCCTGTTCGGTGGGAGTCTTGATCTGGTAAGTGCTGCAGATAAGCAGATGATGGAGAATTTAGAGGCAGGTATCAATTCTTTTGATGAGGTTAAAAAAGACCATGATGAAGTGGTAGAAAGTATAAATAAGTTAATCGCCATAATAGAAGAGGTGGATATTGCTACAGATGAAGACGGAGCAAGTATATATGCCGATGCTTTAAACAGATTAAATACCCTTGTAGATACATACAATTATCTGCAATCACAAAAGAGGGAAATTATAAGGGACAACATCAATACTTATGTGTTTAACCATAGAAACAATGACCAAGATTATGTGAATTCGCAGCTAAATACATTATTATCCGATTTACAAAACCAGGTAAACAGCGAAGAAAGTACTATAAATTCCAATATACAAAACTATGTAGACATAAATCTTATACAGATACAGGAAGCCAATCAGGCATATATAAACTCAGAGTTGGCGTCAATGAGTAATGCACTTTTAACAAAAAAGCAAAGTATACAGGATAATATAGACAGAAGAGTGGAAGATATAGTAGAAGAGGTTAGGGAAGAGTATAAGACCTTATATGAAAGAGAGTGGGAACTTTTTTGGTCAAGATATGAGCCGGATGCACAAGGCAATATACTTGCTTCAGCCTCAGATGCCGCTATGCCTATTAGAGTAAGTACTCCAAGTGATGCAGACAATAATTTTAGAATTGATTGGAGCAATCAGGATTTCAATATATTGGACGGGTTAAGTAGCATAAATTTAAAAACTGCGGTTGCAGCATCTTATAATATGAAGAATATTTTAACTAATATATGGATGAGTCTACCTTTGGGAAGTATCAATTTGGCTGTAAGAAGTATAGTATTGCCATACTTTGCCTACAGAGCAACTGATGAAGGGATAACGAACATAGAAAACTTATATAAGCAAGATTTTGCAGGCATAAAAAATCATATAGATGAAAATATTATTAGAGAAATCAATCGTGAAAGTATCAATGAATCTATGCGTGTAAGAAATGAAAGTGAAAAAGCAAGAACACAGATGAGCAGGTATGAGGATGAGTTAAGAGACTATACTCCATATAGATATATTAATGAGGGAAAGCTTACAGAGCCTGTAAATAAGATAAGTTCCAATATTCAAGAGGCGGAAAATAAAACAAACTCAAAGATTGATGAATATATTAAATACGGCGGTGAGCTTGAAAAGGCTAACTCTGAGGATATGGATAAATTTATGGACAGTATGGATAAGGCTGAAAAAGATTCCGTATCTAAAATAGAAGAAACTATAAATAAAGTTAAAGAAAAGAGGAAAACGACTAATAAAGATAATGTGGAACTCTTAAAAGCTTTTTCTGAAAAACTCGCTTATACAAGACTGGGTGAAAGTGATAACACAAAAGTATATGACTTTATATCAGACCCCGTATCTATGCAGGATATAGGGGAAGAGAAAAAACAAAGCTTAGTTGAAAGAATAGTAACGGATACATTAAAAAGCGATGATGCAAAGTATCTTTATATAAGTCTTACACTTATGTGTATGGGAGCAGCTTTGTATATGTCAAAGGGAGTATTGGATAAATTTAAGAAGTAATTAATAAAATATATAAAAGCAGTATTAAAAGCTTGGAAAGGAAGGTAGTATGTCAGATATGATTATGTATCCTCTAAATATGAGGAAGAGGGCAAGATTGATGTTGGAGGAGCTTGATAGCATGGATAAGAAGATAGTAGAGTTTTTCGAAGAATATGCTACAGTTGAGGACGAAGGAAGGCTTAGCGGAAAGGCATGGTCAAGTGTAAAGAGTTATATAGCAGATGTACAAAAACCATATCTTAGGGGATATAAGGCATGGCAGATAGCACAAAGAGATGCTCTAAAAATATATGACAGTGCTGCACAAAACCTTCCGGATGTAAATAAACTTGATGAATGTCAAATGAATAATAGAATTAGAAATGCTCTGATATCTATAAGAAGACAAAAGCACAAGAAACCTTCCAATCAATATATCATAAAACATTATGAAAAACTTATAGAAGAATTAAGAGAAAAGATAAGAAAGATGTACGAATTTAGGTTTATTACCCTTGGGATATTTGAAGAAGCAGATTATATACAATCTGTACTTATATCTGTAAGAAGTTCATTAAGAAAAGCTGAACTGCCTAAACAAAGAACAATAATAAAATACACGAGTATAATGGAAAATGAAAAAATGAAAGAGCTTATAGTGATAGCTAACATACAATATATGATAGATAGTGGAGTTAGCAAGAAGAGGCTTACCAAGTTGGAAGATTTGGGATTTGGCAAGAGGAGGCTAAGCAATATATACGAGATGTCCAAGGCGGAAGGAGAGAAGGATCTAATAATACATTTTATAAAAGGTAACTATAAGGAAGCTTTTCAAACAGTTAATAGAGATAAAGGATTTGCAGGAAGTACAGCAACCTTTATAGTGGAATATTTATATAGTTTAGGTAAAAATAAGAATACTGATAGAAAAATAGAAAAGATAATTAATGCAATATTTGAAGAGAAGGAAGATGTAGTAGATATTAAACGTGCAGTTGCATGTGCATTATCTTTACAAGCTACTGCAAAAAAGCTTATAGAAACAGATTGTATATACTTAATGACCGAAGGAAGGTATACAAGTGACGAGGAGTACAAAGAATTGGGCAATAGGCTTGAAAAGTTTAATGCGATGGATGGTTTGTATGGAAGCATTGCAAGTATAATGTCAGACGCACCACTAGGATATCAATACTGTAGATTTAACCTTACAAATATATCAGACTTAAAATATGATAGCGGTAGAGGTATCTATTATTATCATATTAAGTATAATGGAACAGGTAGGATAGGTGATGATTATAATGTAGGAAGATTCACCCCCCCATATACATTAGCATTGGATAGTGATGTTGAAACATTTATAGAAAAGGATTCTCATGCTATAGCAAGATATATGGATCACGAATATCTGAAAGAATTAAATTTTAAAAGAGACACATTAATGATTGATGTTGTAGATGATATGATTTTTGCAGTGAGTTCCACTGCACCAACAACGGTAATAGGCGGAACAGGAATGGCAGCAATTTCCATAAAAAAAGCACTTTCCGGAAGTTATTCTAAATTACGAAATACCTCGATGGATATGTTAAAATCTACAGAGCTTTTTAGTAAGTTACCTGTAGATTTTATAGGAGTAGCTAAGGGCTTAATGATTGTAAGTCAAGATTATCAAGATAAAAAGAAAATGTTAGATGAAGTAACAGGTAATATTATGGAAAGTGAGAAAGCTTCATTATTATATACCGGAAATGGGTATGTGATAAAGGATACAGGAGTTAAAAAAATAATATCATCAGGAGTTTATAGTTTAGATACTGTAGGTGCATTGGAGACATGGTTGTATGCTGAAGCGAATATAGAAGATCATGGAATGAGGGATTTAACATTGGGGCATTTAATAAAAGATCCTGATATATTGGATCAGGATGACATAGACGGATTTGGAGAAACTTTAGATGCACAAATAGAAGAGGAAAAAGCAAAGGGTAATGTATCAAATTATATGAATTTGAAGGAATTAAAAGATGTGTGGGATGGTAATATAGATATAGACAAGATTCCAATAAATAAATTATACGATAATATAGATGAATTAAGCAGATTAGTTAATAATTATAAATATGAAACAACAGGTGAGAAGTTTGATATAAGGTTAGGCGATGCAGTTTCATCTTATAAGCAAGAAAGGAGGTATTATGAAGATAAGTTTAAGTAGTTTATGCATTATAACCCTTTTACTATGCTCATGTACTGCAAAAAAGACAGATGATGCATATTATGATTTCTATAATGATGATAAAAATTATATTACCAGTAGTAGAGTAAGACCTGTCTTTTACAGCAGCGGTTTTGCAGCAGAAGGAAATGATTACTACTATATAAGTAAAAGCAAGCATAAACTAAAAGATGTAGAAGATCGTGTTTATCAAACCCCAAGCGTACCTTCACGCTATATTGTAGATATAGATGCAAAGTGGCAAAGCCTGTTTGGATTTGTTATAGAAGGAGCTAAGGAAAGAGGAATAAAAAAGAATATCTCTACACCTGTTATAGATAGGTTTTTTGTAAAACTGTACGATATAGAAACTAAAGAACTTGTAAAAACAGTAAATGTAAAAAAGCTTATAAAAAATATTGATGAAGATATAAGTATAATAAATATAAATACATTTGAAACTACAGCAATAGAAGGAGAACCGTATTTTTTGATTAGAGTAGAAGATATAATACAGTCAACAGAAGAATATAGTCTGCCTAATATCAGATGGCTGTGCGTAAATCTGGATACAGAGGAATATATTATAAAACCAAGACCACCGTATGAATTTGTTAAGGCAAGATACTTTGAAGTAGCGATATTTAATGAAAGATTTGATTTTTGGCAAGCAAATTCCTATGGTATACCTTATAAAGGGAGACTTTTTGTACATAATCTGAATTATTGGCAAGGGTGTAGGGATATATCGTTTGATCTGTATGAAGTACCTGTTAATAATGAAAAGCTGTACTCTAAATTCCCTACTCTTAAGGAAGATGTAGAGAGGCTTAAAGAAGAGGGTAAGGATGCTCTTGTACATATAATACTTACCGATGATCCAAGTTATGATGAGATAGCTTCTTATATGGCAGAAGGGGATTATAAGCCTACTTTTGAAGGGATGATTGTGTGGGATAATGAATCAATAGATGGAGAAAAGCATAAAGTTCACAGTGCCTAGGAATGGTACGAATATTTTAAATACTATAAACCTGAAGATTTGATTCCGGAGTGGATGAGTCCTATCTTACCAAGAGAACCTAAGCAGTGATAGTAATAATAAAATATATAAATTTAGTAAAAAACAGGAGGATAACCATGAGTTATGGAATAAAGAATGATACAGAACTGGTAGTTGATATGTGTAGTAATATGGTAAATTCGGCAAAAAAATTTTCAATAAATAGCGTTGTCAGCTACGAAATCTCTAATTTAGAAGTAGATAGAGTATGTTATAAGTCTTACAGCGGTGGGGTCAGAGTTACTAAAAGTGTTTCCAAAGAAATGAACAGGACAGCCGAATTTATGGCAAGTATAAGCATGAGGCTTGCCGTTGCAGATAATACTATGGCAATAGAAAATTCCAAGAAGATTTAAATAAGCAACTGATAAACCAATAGGTACTTAAGCTTATATATATTATATAAAAGATGGAGATAAGAAGGCGCCTATATCTTAAATATTCAACTTCCCGTACCTCAAGTAAGGGCAGAATATTGAACATTCAAAGTTCATTACATCTATATGCAAAAAGAAAAGTTTACAATCTGATTTTATTGCTTACAAACTTATTATGCGAGGTGTGGGAAGTTTGATTTACTTATATAATAATTTTTAAAAAGGAGTTGTCGCATTAAAGAAAACATCACAGTATATTATTTAACAATATTTAGTGTGTTTTACTGTTAAGGTGACAGCTTTTTTACAATATAATCATATATATTTGGGAGGGATTATGAACGATGAAAAAAGGGATGCTTTATACAGAGAGTATCAAAACAGATTGAGAAATATAGAGGAAGAAAAAGAAGAATACCAGAGAAATAAAAGAGAGCTTGAAGAAGAAAAGGAAGAATTTGCACAGATATATTCTGAAGGACAAGAGGACTTGAGAATTTACACTGCCGATTGGGGTGAGTGTAAAAGCCTTGGAAGACTAAGGCAAATGTTTGGAGATTTCTTTGATGAGTATAAGAAAAACTTGACAAGAAAAGAAGAGGATTTAGAATCAAAGTACAGAGCTCTCAGACTAAAGGAACAGGACATAGAAGAAGATTATACTAAAGCGATAAAAGAGGAAGATGAGTAAATAGTAAATGCAGGTGCAAGATGGGAATATTTGAACAGGAAGATATTTTGTATGATGTAAAGGAAAGTGACTTAGATACTAATCTTAACCTTGATGTATCGGTGGTGTCTGAAAAAAAATGATTACTCAACTTCATCACTTGATAAAATCGGAATAAAGGTTTTTTCTGATGAGACTGACGAAATTATAAATGCATATAATGTTAGAAAAGCAAAAGAATACGCCTATTATAAAGAAAATATTTTTTTATCTAATCAATCGGCTGATGAAAGAATTATTAATACTATTAAAAGCAAGGTGTTTTTAGTTGAACCTGTGAGGTGGGAATATAAGGAAGTATATGACAATAAAGAAAGTAATACTCCTTATATTTATGCATTGTGGGTGGCTATATGTTTATTAGTATCTGTAATTATGTATAGAGTGCAGACAGGGGAAAGGAAGAAAAAAGTTGCTGACAGTAAGTATAGTGATGCTTAATACCGGAAATGTAATTGATATATCTATAAAGTCGGATCAGAGGATAAGTGCGGTACTCAAGATATTATCCGAAAGAGGTTACATAAAATATGACAGTAAAAGCGAAAATGTATTTATAAGGTCATGGAGGTTTGGAGATTTTGTAAATCCTATGATGACATTTAAACAAGCGGATATATTTTTTGGAGATATTTTATATATAGAGGTTGATAAAGCATGAAAGAAAGAGAATTTATAGAACAAGTTTTTAAAAAGACGGATTTAAATGCAAAAAATATTTATCAATATAATAAGTTGACAAATGCAGGTTTTTATTTTGTTTCTTGTGAATATAAGGAACTTCAGGATGAGGTGGAGTTTAAGTACGATATTACGAACAAACGAAATATAAAAGAATATAAGAATGAAAGTCTTTCGTTAAAGTATGCTTTAATAGCTCAATTAATAGAAGCTGTTAAGCAAAATGATGACTACTTCTTTTCTATAGCTCCTGACAATGTATATGTGGATATAGAAAATAGAATAGCTATACTGAATAGGGATATAAGTACTGATAATTCTAAAAATGACTTATCTGAATTAAGAGCATTTGCCGCTTATTTAATACAAAACAAATATACTTATGAAGATTACATTAAGGGGGGAGAAAAACTTTTATCATATAACAACAAGACCAAGTTTTTGCTTGATATATCTGATTTTGAAAAGGCTAAGGAAACATTTGAAGAACTGTATAGCTTAGAGTTAAATACTCAAAAACAAAAGTTTATATCTGTAAGCAGATCAAAATGGATGTTTAAAAATACAGCGTTAGTTGTATCTTTATTATTTTTTATTGCAGTCTCCGGATATAGCGGATATCAGAATTATAAGATCATAAAACCGCAAAAAAGTGCTTTATCGGCAGAACGGTTTTATGTAGAGAAGGATTTGGTAAAGGTTATAGATGCTTTAAAGAAAATACCGGTCAATGAGATCGATAAACACGAAAAATATATATTGGCAGTTTCTTATATCCGTTCACAAACTGTAGATGCATTTGATCCGAGTATTAAAAATAAACTTGTAGACAGACTTTCCTATGAAGGTGATGAAAATCTTCTTAATTATTGGATATATCTTGGAAGGTTGGAAGTTGATAATGCTATAGATGTTGCTATAAGGATATCTGATAATCAACTTTTATTATATGCTTATATACAAAAACTGGACTTAATAAGTGCGGATAAAAACTTGTCAGGTGATGTAAAATCACAGCAGCTTGAAACACTCAGAACTAATATTAAGAACTTGGCAGATACTATGGGGATAGAGTATAAGGATAATGAAAGTAATGCCGATGAAACTGAAAGTTTTGAAACGCAGGCTGATAATACTGAAACTGAAATTCAAAGTAGGGAAGAGGAGTAATGAAAAAGCTACTTATATTTAAAGAAAATTATTATAAAGAGCTGTATGTTTCAGAGACGGCTTATAAAGAATTCGAAACGAGAAAATCAGATGAAGAGATATATGCTGTATTGGATAGCAAAAGTCTTACTTATAAAAGACCGAATTCTTTTTTTATAGGTAAAGAGGGTGATATATCACTGAAAAAAACAGAACTTTTTATAAAGATAGAAGGTTCTATGGCTTATGTCTATGGTGAATTTGATAAGGAATTAATTTATCTTAATCAGAGAAGGTTAAATAAGGACAATTTTAAGCTGTTAAAGGGTGATTGTATATTTATTTCCGATACAGTTATAAGCTTTTATCCTAAATATATAAGAATTGAGACGGCAGATGAAGCTTTTAACTCCAAATTACTGCAATATATTCACAGTAAAATACCCTTTGAAAAGTTTCCGGAATATAAGCGTTCACCCAGAATAGTTAAAAGAGTTCCAAGCAACACAATAGAGCTAAAAAGTCCTCCCGAAGTTATGGCAGCAGATAAAAATGATTTATGGATGACCGTAGTGCCGCCTTTGATTTCTCTTGTTATAACGGTTGCCGTAGGTTTATTTATGGGTAGAGGTATATATTTGATCATGAGTGCTATGATGACGGTTTCAACCTTGATAGTATCGGTATTCAGATATATAAAATCTAAAAAAGAAAGAACGGAAACCAATAAGAAAAATAAAGTTTTGTATGAAAATTATTTACTTAATAAAAGGAAAGAAATCTATGAAAGTTATAAAAAAGAATTAGAGACTTATGATTATAACTATCCTAAAACTTCCAAACTTGCTGAACTTGTCAGAAACTTTGACAGTAGGATATATGAATGTCTGGCGACAGATCAGGACTTTTTAACTATATCTTTAGGAAAAGAATATGCTTCTACATCTTTTAGGATAAGTTTGGCGGATAAGAGTATATCTGCAAAAGAAAATCCTTTATATGAAGAGGCTAAAGAACTTAAGGGCGAGTACTCAATGATTAAAAGAGAAGTAATACTTGACTTAAAAAGGTCTAATCTTGGCTTGGTAGGAACCAAGGCTTTGATACATGAACAATTAAAGGCATACATATGCAGGATGGCAACATTTCACAGTTACAAAGACTTGCAGATAGTTGTGTTTTATGATGATAAATATCGTATGAGTTTTGATTGGGTCAAGTGGTTGCCGCACTGTAGGATAAGCAATCTTAATGTATATGGCATGGTACATTCTGAAAAAACCAGAGACCAGATAGTTAACAGTTTAAATCAAATACTTAAAGAAAGAGCGCAAAGAATCGAGGAAAGTAAAAAAGAGTCAAGATTTTTGCCGCATTTTGTATTTATTATAGACGAGCCGAAGTATATTATGGATCATTCCATAATGGAATATTTGAGCTTAGGGGGAGATAAACTGGGATTTTCAATAATATATACCAGTCATCTTAGAGCTAATTTACCGGATTTTATAGATACGGTCTTAGTTTTGGAAAACTCAAAAGAGGGAGTACTTTTACTTAAAGAAAGAGAATTTTTTAATAAGACCATATATACACACAATAATGAGCATGTAAACATGGAGTTTTTTGCAAGGAATCTTTCCGCTCTGAATCATGTACTGGGCACTACAAGTTATATTCCTCAAAGTGTTACCTTCTTTGAGTTATACAAAATACTGTTGCCTGAAGATTTGGACATTAAAAAAAGGTGGTCTACTCATTATTCGGATAAATCTTTGGCAGTTCCTTTGGGGCTTAGGGCAATTGATGACATAGTTTATCTTGATTTACATGAGAAAGCTCATGGACCTCATGGTCTTATAGCAGGAACTACAGGATCGGGTAAGTCTGAGATAATACAAAGTTATATATTATCTTTGGCGGTTAATTTTCATCCTTATGAAGTTGCATTTTTGCTTATAGACTATAAAGGCGGAGGTATGGCAGGTTTGTTTAAGAAACTTCCTCATCTTCTGGGCACTATAACTAATCTTGACGGAAGTGAAAGTATGCGTGCATTGGCGTCTATAAAGAGCGAACTTGCCAGAAGGCAAAGATTATTTAGTGCAAATAATGTAAATCATATCAATGCATATATGAAACTATTTAGGAATAATGAAGTAACCGAGCCTATACCGCACTTATTTCTGATAAGTGATGAGTTTGCAGAACTTAAAAAAGAACAACCTGATTTTATGAAAGAGCTTGTGTCTACGGCAAGAATAGGAAGAAGCTTGGGGGTACATCTTATACTTGCAACACAAAAACCTACAGGTGTGGTGGATGAGCAGATATGGTCAAACTCAAGGTTTAAGTTGGCACTTAAGGTTCAAAATGAAGCGGACAGCAAGGAAATATTAAAAACAGCCGATGCTGCAAGTATCACACAGGCAGGAAGAGCCTATCTTCAAGTAGGAAATAATGAAATCTATGAATTATTTCAATCTGCATGGAGTGGAGCGGAATTTGTAAAAGACAAGGAAGAAGAAGTAAGTACGGATAACAGAGTATATGTTCTTAATGATTTGGGACAGGGAGTGCTGATTAATGATGATTTATCAGGTATCGAGTCTACAAAAGAAGCTTCATTAACACAACTTGAGGCAATCACGGATTATATTGAAGAGCTGTATAGCAGTATGGATCATGTAGAAGTGAAGAGACCTTGGCTTCCTACACTAAGTAAAGTTGTAGTAAGTCCCGTAAGTAAAGTTGATTTTGAGGAAAATAACTTTAGAGAGCTTGGAATAGAAGTTGATATAGGACTGATGGACATACCTGAAAGACAGGAGCAACTTCCCTTTACTCTGAGCTTACTAAAAGATGGCAATGTAGCATTTATAGCTTCATCCGGTTATGGTAAGAGTACCTTCCTTACTACCATAGCCCTAAGCTTGGCTATAAAGTATAAGGTAGAGCAGCTTAATATTTTTGTATTGGACTTTGGAAACAATGCTCTGATTACACTTAAACAACTTCCTCATACTGCTGAATACATAACATTGGATAATAAAGAGCATTATAGCAGGTTTAAAAAGCTGATTCTTAAAGAAATACAGTCCCGTAAGTCAAAGTTATCTCAAGATATGGCACAAAATATTCAAGTTTATAATCAGGGTGATAAAGATATATTGCCTGCGTGGGTTCTTCTTATAGACAATTTTGATGCAGTAAAGGAAATGGGCTTTGAAGAAGAAGAGTTTTTTACAAAAATCAGTAGAGATGGAGTAAGCCTTGGAATTTACATGATTATATGTGCTACCAGAATCAATGCCGTAAGGGCGGCTACGCTTAATAATTTTAAGGTAAAGGTAGCAGGATTTAATTTTGAAAAATCAGAAGTTACCTATCTTGTAGGAAGAAGCCAGTATACTTTGCCTGAGATAAGAGGAAGGGCAATGGTAAAAAAAGATGAGCTTGTAAGTATTATGCAAATATATAGTATGGTTGATTTTAATTCGGATATTGATTATAGAAATAAACTTAACAAGTTTATCTTAAGTATAAAAGATATGCATATAGGACAGGAGGCTAGGCATATAGCGCTTATGCCGGAAGAAATAACTATGTCTTCAATAAAAAAATTTACTAATGAGGATATAGATCTGTATGTAGGAATAGAAAATGAAGATATATTCTTAGACGGTTTTTGCATGTATCAAAGTCCTCTTACAATACTGGGTGCAGCTTCATCAGGTAAAACCAACTTGTTGAAATTATTTATAGAGCAGTCTGTAGGTAAGGGTATGATTGTGATTTGTGACTCACCAAAAAAACAACTTAGACAGTATGAGGGTATGGAAAATATAGAGTACATAAAGAACATAGAGCATTTTATAAGTTATATGGATGAGCTTGAGCAGGAAGTGATAAAGCGTGAGAATGAACTAAAAGATGTGATCGATAAAACAAAGTATATAAGAAGTTTTGAGAAATATATGCTGTTAATTGATGATTTATCAAGCTTTTACAGCCATAAAACAACTGCAAAAGATGAGATTGCAGATATGTTTCTTAGAGCTGCCGATGTAGGAATATTAGTAGCAGCTACTAATGTATTAACTAACTTCTATGGAAACGATCCGGTAACAACTGTGTTTAAAACTTCAGAAAACGGAGTTTTATTAAGTCCACAGGGGCATTTGGGAGTAGTACCGGTCAACTTAAGTCCCGGAAAAAATGAAGGAGTACTCTATAAACAATCATATAGTTCAATTGTACGAATACCTAAAGTATAACTTATATAACAATAATATAGGAGTATATTGCAATGTTTAAAATATTTAGAATTATTTCAATAACTATGATAGCCTCATCATTAATTATATTCGGATTTTATGGTGGGAGCGCATCAAAGCATAAGACTGCCAATAATAATGGCAGTTCTGATCTGGCGGCAAGTGATAAAGTGCAGTATGATAGTACAAAGGTTGCTGTTGTAAACCTTGATGAAGGTTGTACGGTAAAAGATAGGCATATATATTATTCTAATACCCTATCAAAGCTTAATTCGGATAATTACCATGTTACATCTTTGGAACTTGCAAGAAATGGGGTAGAGACAGGTGAATATGGTGCATATTTGATAATTCCTGCAAATTTTTCAAGTGCGGTTGAAAGTATTAATAGTGTACCTGAAAAAATAGTTTTATCGTATTCCTTAAATAATAATACTAAGGAAGAACTTAAACCCGAAATTATGAAAAACATATATATGTACACGGAAAATATCTCAGTTAATACATCATACCTATATGTTTCCGCTATACTTGATGATTTTCATAAAGTACAAGATGACAGTAAAACTATAATAGATAATGATAATAATGAGATGGAAGAAGTGTCGGGGATAGATCCTTCTCAGCTTTGGGTAAATATGGAATATCCTGAAATAACAAATGTGGAGTTTAAGATAGAAGATCTGGATATAGGTAGCCTGTTCGGTGGGAGTCTTGATCTGGTAAGTGCTGCAGATAAGCAGATGATGGAGAATTTAGAGGCAGGTATCAATTCTTTTGATGAGGTTAAAAAAGACCATGATGAAGTGGTAGAAAGTATAAATAAGTTAATCGCCATAATAGAAGAGGTGGATATTGCTACAGATGAAGACGGAGCAAGTATATATGCCGATGCTTTAAACAGATTAAATACCCTTGTAGATACATACAATTATCTGCAATCACAAAAGAGGGAAATTATAAGGGACAACATCAATACTTATGTGTTTAACCATAGAAACAATGACCAAGATTATGTGAATTCGCAGCTAAATACATTATTATCCGATTTACAAAACCAGGTAAACAGCGAAGAAAGTACTATAAATTCCAATATACAAAACTATGTAGACATAAATCTTATACAGATACAGGAAGCCAATCAGGCATATATAAACTCAGAGTTGGCGTCAATGAGTAATGCACTTTTAACAAAAAAGCAAAGTATACAGGATAATATAGACAGAAGAGTGGAAGATATAGTAGAAGAGGTTAGGGAAGAGTATAAGACCTTATATGAAAGAGAGTGGGAACTTTTTTGGTCAAGATATGAGCCGGATGCACAAGGCAATATACTTGCTTCAGCCTCAGATGCCGCTATGCCTATTAGAGTAAGTACTCCAAGTGATGCAGACAATAATTTTAGAATTGATTGGAGCAATCAGGATTTCAATATATTGGACGGGTTAAGTAGCATAAATTTAAAAACTGCGGTTGCAGCATCTTATAATATGAAGAATATTTTAACTAATATATGGATGAGTCTACCTTTGGGAAGTATCAATTTGGCTGTAAGAAGTATAGTATTGCCATACTTTGCCTACAGAGCAACTGATGAAGGGATAACGAACATAGAAAACTTATATAAGCAAGATTTTGCAGGCATAAAAAATCATATAGATGAAAATATTATTAGAGAAATCAATCGTGAAAGTATCAATGAATCTATGCGTGTAAGAAATGAAAGTGAAAAAGCAAGAACACAGATGAGCAGGTATGAGGATGAGTTAAGAGACTATACTCCATATAGATATATTAATGAGGGAAAGCTTACAGAGCCTGTAAATAAGATAAGTTCCAATATTCAAGAGGCGGAAAATAAAACAAACTCAAAGATTGATGAATATATTAAATACGGCGGTGAGCTTGAAAAGGCTAACTCTGAGGATATGGATAAATTTATGGACAGTATGGATAAGGCTGAAAAAGATTCCGTATCTAAAATAGAAGAAACTATAAATAAAGTTAAAGAAAAGAGGAAAACGACTAATAAAGATAATGTGGAACTCTTAAAAGCTTTTTCTGAAAAACTCGCTTATACAAGACTGGGTGAAAGTGATAACACAAAAGTATATGACTTTATATCAGACCCCGTATCTATGCAGGATATAGGGGAAGAGAAAAAACAAAGCTTAGTTGAAAGAATAGTAACGGATACATTAAAAAGCGATGATGCAAAGTATCTTTATATAAGTCTTACACTTATGTGTATGGGAGCAGCTTTGTATATGTCAAAGGGAGTATTGGATAAATTTAAGAAGTAATTAATAAAATATATAAAAGCAGTATTAAAAGCTTGGAAAGGAAGGTAGTATGTCAGATATGATTATGTATCCTCTAAATATGAGGAAGAGGGCAAGATTGATGTTGGAGGAGCTTGATAGCATGGATAAGAAGATAGTAGAGTTTTTCGAAGAATATGCTACAGTTGAGGACGAAGGAAGGCTTAGCGGAAAGGCATGGTCAAGTGTAAAGAGTTATATAGCAGATGTACAAAAACCATATCTTAGGGGATATAAGGCATGGCAGATAGCACAAAGAGATGCTCTAAAAATATATGACAGTGCTGCACAAAACCTTCCGGATGTAAATAAACTTGATGAATGTCAAATGAATAATAGAATTAGAAATGCTCTGATATCTATAAGAAGACAAAAGCACAAGAAACCTTCCAATCAATATATCATAAAACATTATGAAAAACTTATAGAAGAATTAAGAGAAAAGATAAGAAAGATGTACGAATTTAGGTTTATTACCCTTGGGATATTTGAAGAAGCAGATTATATACAATCTGTACTTATATCTGTAAGAAGTTCATTAAGAAAAGCTGAACTGCCTAAACAAAGAACAATAATAAAATACACGAGTATAATGGAAAATGAAAAAATGAAAGAGCTTATAGTGATAGCTAACATACAATATATGATAGATAGTGGAGTTAGCAAGAAGAGGCTTACCAAGTTGGAAGATTTGGGATTTGGCAAGAGGAGGCTAAGCAATATATACGAGATGTCCAAGGCGGAAGGAGAGAAGGATCTAATAATACATTTTATAAAAGGTAACTATAAGGAAGCTTTTCAAACAGTTAATAGAGATAAAGGATTTGCAGGAAGTACAGCAACCTTTATAGTGGAATATTTATATAGTTTAGGTAAAAATAAGAATACTGATAGAAAAATAGAAAAGATAATTAATGCAATATTTGAAGAGAAGGAAGATGTAGTAGATATTAAACGTGCAGTTGCATGTGCATTATCTTTACAAGCTACTGCAAAAAAGCTTATAGAAACAGATTGTATATACTTAATGACCGAAGGAAGGTATACAAGTGACGAGGAGTACAAAGAATTGGGCAATAGGCTTGAAAAGTTTAATGCGATGGATGGTTTGTATGGAAGCATTGCAAGTATAATGTCAGACGCACCACTAGGATATCAATACTGTAGATTTAACCTTACAAATATATCAGACTTAAAATATGATAGCGGTAGAGGTATCTATTATTATCATATTAAGTATAATGGAACAGGTAGGATAGGTGATGATTATAATGTAGGAAGATTCACCCCCCCATATACATTAGCATTGGATAGTGATGTTGAAACATTTATAGAAAAGGATTCTCATGCTATAGCAAGATATATGGATCACGAATATCTGAAAGAATTAAATTTTAAAAGAGACACATTAATGATTGATGTTGTAGATGATATGATTTTTGCAGTGAGTTCCACTGCACCAACAACGGTAATAGGCGGAACAGGAATGGCAGCAATTTCCATAAAAAAAGCACTTTCCGGAAGTTATTCTAAATTACGAAATACCTCGATGGATATGTTAAAATCTACAGAGCTTTTTAGTAAGTTACCTGTAGATTTTATAGGAGTAGCTAAGGGCTTAATGATTGTAAGTCAAGATTATCAAGATAAAAAGAAAATGTTAGATGAAGTAACAGGTAATATTATGGAAAGTGAGAAAGCTTCATTATTATATACCGGAAATGGGTATGTGATAAAGGATACAGGAGTTAAAAAAATAATATCATCAGGAGTTTATAGTTTAGATACTGTAGGTGCATTGGAGACATGGTTGTATGCTGAAGCGAATATAGAAGATCATGGAATGAGGGATTTAACATTGGGGCATTTAATAAAAGATCCTGATATATTGGATCAGGATGACATAGACGGATTTGGAGAAACTTTAGATGCACAAATAGAAGAGGAAAAAGCAAAGGGTAATGTATCAAATTATATGAATTTGAAGGAATTAAAAGATGTGTGGGATGGTAATATAGATATAGACAAGATTCCAATAAATAAATTATACGATAATATAGATGAATTAAGCAGATTAGTTAATAATTATAAATATGAAACAACAGGTGAGAAGTTTGATATAAGGTTAGGCGATGCAGTTTCATCTTATAAGCAAGAAAGGAGGTATTATGAAGATAAGTTTAAGTAGTTTATGCATTATAACCCTTTTACTATGCTCATGTACTGCAAAAAAGACAGATGATGCATATTATGATTTCTATAATGATGATAAAAATTATATTACCAGTAGTAGAGTAAGACCTGTCTTTTACAGCAGCGGTTTTGCAGCAGAAGGAAATGATTACTACTATATAAGTAAAAGCAAGCATAAACTAAAAGATGTAGAAGATCGTGTTTATCAAACCCCAAGCGTACCTTCACGCTATATTGTAGATATAGATGCAAAGTGGCAAAGCCTGTTTGGATTTGTTATAGAAGGAGCTAAGGAAAGAGGAATAAAAAAGAATATCTCTACACCTGTTATAGATAGGTTTTTTGTAAAACTGTACGATATAGAAACTAAAGAACTTGTAAAAACAGTAAATGTAAAAAAGCTTATAAAAAATATTGATGAAGATATAAGTATAATAAATATAAATACATTTGAAACTACAGCAATAGAAGGAGAACCGTATTTTTTGATTAGAGTAGAAGATATAATACAGTCAACAGAAGAATATAGTCTGCCTAATATCAGATGGCTGTGCGTAAATCTGGATACAGAGGAATATATTATAAAACCAAGACCACCGTATGAATTTGTTAAGGCAAGATACTTTGAAGTAGCGATATTTAATGAAAGATTTGATTTTTGGCAAGCAAATTCCTATGGTATACCTTATAAAGGGAGACTTTTTGTACATAATCTGAATTATTGGCAAGGGTGTAGGGATATATCGTTTGATCTGTATGAAGTACCTGTTAATAATGAAAAGCTGTACTCTAAATTCCCTACTCTTAAGGAAGATGTAGAGAGGCTTAAAGAAGAGGGTAAGGATGCTCTTGTACATATAATACTTACCGATGATCCAAGTTATGATGAGATAGCTTCTTATATGGCAGAAGGGGATTATAAGCCTACTTTTGAAGGGATGATTGTGTGGGATAATGAATCAATAGATGGAGAAAAGCATAAAGTTCACAGTGCCTAGGAATGGTACGAATATTTTAAATACTATAAACCTGAAGATTTGATTCCGGAGTGGATGAGTCCTATCTTACCAAGAGAACCTAAGTATTGATAACATAAATAATATAAGAAAATTTCTACAGCATTACAGCCTATATAATCAAGTACGGCTCTTGACATTTGTGAAGTTATTCTATACAATTAGTAGGAAAGATAATATGCAGATATATAAAAAATAGATATAAGATATTTTCGGTTACAAAATGAATACTGATAAAATGATATAAAAAACAAATATCAAACTATAAAATATTTAATATAAAGTTATATAAACAGCAATAAAATTAAATATTTTTAGTTTTTTGACTAAGATGAATGACCTGCCTAAACTGTAAGCAATAAATTTATATATGTATGAGATTTAATTATAAAAAATAAAAAATGCTGTAAAAATATGCAGCGATAAAAAGGAGGGCTTTATGTCAAAGGAATATGATGTAGTAATTAAGAGCAAGGGCATGGGACATGGAGAGGATGATGAGATTCTTCTTGAGAAATTAATGGAAGGCTTTATTCATACACTTGCAGGCAGAGATAACTTGCCTAAGCACCTTATTATGTATGGTTCAGGTGTTCAACTTGCTTGCACAGGCTCTGACAGTATAGAGGATCTGAAGGTACTTGAGGAAAAGGGAGTAAAGGTACTTTCTTGTGGAATATGTCTTGATCATTATGAGTTAAAAGATGAACTTAAAGTAGGTGGAACTACAACCATGGCAGAGGTAG
>ERZ773099.539-NODE-539-length-32197-cov-10.322662_pt1 | contig 32197 bp, 24 predicted proteins | sample MGYA00511120_ERZ773099 | MGnify/ENA primary metagenome ERZ773099 (study PRJEB29015, sample SAMEA2738012) | human oral metagenome | biome: human oral; feature: human-associated habitat; material: dental | place: China | collected 2104 ... | reverse complement strand
CCGCAATCCCAACCTAAACCCGGAACTTAAGCACCCCGTTCGTGACCTATAGTCCACGTTTTACCTTGTCCTTTGCAGAAAAGTTTCCGAACCGTTGCAGTGTGTCTAACCTAGAAGCAGCCCCCATAGGAGGGGACCGCTTTTAGACGAGGGAGTCTGTCGTGACATACCGACTCAACAGGACGACGCTGCGCCGAACGCTGGGTGTTGGCGCTGCAATCGCTGTGATGGGGGGTGTTGTGCCAGCCACGTGGGCGCTGCCTGAGACCGATGCGTCAAACCAGGAAAGTGCGGCTACTGCTGCCGAAGCGGGAGGTGCGCAAGCGAGCGCGGATGTGCTGGTGACAATCCCCGGCAGCCATAACAAGGCGATGGGATGCGACGCCGACTGGGCGCCTGACTGCGCCAAGGCGGCGCTCACGCGCGATGCGACGGGTGTCTACAGTGCAACGTTCACGTTGCCGGCTGGCGACTACCAGTACAAGGTCGCCGAGGGCGGCTCCTGGGATACGGCCTTCGGCGCCGGTGGAGCCGCGGGGGGCGCGAACATTTCGTACACGCTCAACGAAACCACGTCCGTGACCTTCTACTACAACCGTGCGACGCACCGCGTGTGGAACACGGCGACCGATCAGACGGTGACGCTGCCCGGTACCTTCCAGAAGTCGCTCGGCTGCTCGGACAACTGGCAGGCTCAGTGCTTGGCGCCTCTGTTGGAGCCGGTGGGCGATGGTACGTACACGTATTCCACCACCGCGTTGCCTGAGGGCGACTACGAGTTCAAGGTTGCTATCGGTGGATCCGACAACGAGAATTACCGGCAGGATGGCGCTGTCGGCGGCGCCAACTATCAGTTTGCAACGAAAGCGAACAAGCTCGTGACCTTCACCTACGATTCTTCGACGCACAAGGTCGACATCGCGAGCGCTGACGCTCCCGTCGCCGGCAATGGTGAGCAGCGTGCCTACTGGGTGACCTCGAACATTCTCGCGTGGCCGACCTCCCTTCTGCCCGAAGGCGTCACGCGCGCGCAGGTGCTGGACGGTTCTGCGAAGCTGTCCTACGTGCTGGTGACCGCCCCCGAGGGTGGCGCAGGACTGTCGGACGGCGCCGTCACGGGGGCCACGACGACCGCCCTGAGTGTGGCTGGTGACTTGCCCGCTGAGGTGACGACGGCGCATCCCAATCTCAACGGCTACATCGCGCTGAAGGCCCCCATCGACGAGGCCGTGGCTCGCGAGGCCCTCACCGGTCAGATCGCGGTCGCCCAGAAGTCGGGGGAGAGCGTCAACGCTTTTACCGGCGTGCAGATCGCTCCTGTCCTCGACTCCCTGTACGCGGAGGCGGCCACCCAGGCCTCGTACGGCGTGAATTGGAACGAGGCGGGCAGCCCGACGTTCGCGCTGTGGGCTCCCACGGCGAAGAGCGTGGCGCTGGTGTCGTGGAACACCTCGACGCCGAGCGGATCCGACGCTGATATCCAGGGTGATGGCCTGCGCACCGAAGCTGTTCGCGGCGATGACGGGCGTTGGAGCGTGGACAACGCTGCGGGCGAGATCCACGAGGGTGCCCAGTACCTGTGGGAGGTCACCGTCTACGTGCCCGAAACGGGCAAGGTGGAGAAGAACCTCGTGACTGACCCCTACTCGGTAAGCCTGACCGTCGACTCGACCCGCTCGGTCGCCGTCAACATGAACAACCCCTCGATTGCACCCACCGTGTGGACGAACTCGAAGGCACCCGTCATTCAGGACGACGCCCAGCGCTCGATCTACGAGCTGCACGTGCGCGACTTCTCCGCTGCCGACACCTCGGTGCCCGAGTACATGCGCGGCACCTACATGGCCTTCACGCAGTTCGAGTCCAACGGCATGCGTCACCTGGACGAGCTGGCCCGCGCCGGCATGAACACGGTGCACCTGCTGCCCACCTTCGACATCGCGACGATCCCCGAGAAGCGCGCCGAGCAGAAGACGCCCGCAATCCCCGAGGATGCCGGCCCGGCGTCCGAGGAACAGCAGGCCGCGGTGTCCGCAGTGGCGGACCAGGACGCCTACAACTGGGGTTACGACCCGCTGCACTGGATGGCCCCCGAGGGCTCCTACGCGACGTCCTCGCATCAAAACGGTGGCGCGCGCGTGCGTGAATTCCGCTCCATGGTGGGTGGGTTGCACTCGATCGGCATGCAGGTGGTCCTCGACCAGGTGTACAATCACACGCCCGCGGCGGGACAGTCGGCCAGCTCCGTGCTTGACCGCGTCGTGCCCGGCTACTACCAGCGTCTCAACGCCTCTGGCGGCGTTGAAACCTCGACCTGTTGCTCGAACGTCGCGACCGAAAACGCGATGAGCGAGCACCTCATGATCGATTCGATGATCCACTGGGCGAAGTACTACCACGTCGATGGCTTCCGCTTTGATCTCATGGGTCACCACCCGGCCGCTGAGATGAAGCGCGCGAAGGAGGCCCTGAAGTCCCTGACGCTCGAGAAGGACGGTGTGGACGGTTCACGCCTGTACATCTACGGCGAGGGCTGGAACTTCGGTGAGGTCGCGAACAACGCGCTGTTCACCCAGGCCACCCAGGGTCAGCTGGACGGCACGGGCATCGGCGCGTTCAACGACCGTCTGCGTGACGCCGTGCACGGCGGCGGTCCCTTCGACGAGGACCACCGCGTCTTCCAGGGCTTCGGCTCGGGCGCGTTCTCGGACTTCAACGGCCTCGACACCCGCTCGGAGGCGGAGCGTCGCGCCGACTACCTGCACCGCGTGGACCTGGTGAAGCTGGGCCTGGCGGGCAACCTGAAGGACTACACGCTGACCACCTACGACGGCAAGACCGTCTCGGGTGCCCAGCTGGACTACAACGGTCAGGGCGCGGGGTTTGCCTCCCAGCCTGCCGAGAACGTCAACTACGTGGATGCCCACGATAACGAGACGCTCTTCGACCTGATCACCTACAAGATGCCGGCGGATGCTCCCATGGAGAACCGCGTGCGCATGTCGCTGATCAGCCAGGCCTCCGTGGCCCTGTCGCAGTCGCCCTCCTTCTGGGCGTCGGGTACGGAGATGCTGCGCTCGAAGTCCCTGGACCGCGACTCCTACAACTCCGGCGATCACTTCAACGCGATCGATTGGTCTATGCGCGACAACGGCTTTGGCCATGGTCTGCCCGTGAAGTCCAAGAACGGTGCGGCCTGGGATCACATGCGTCCGCTGCTGGAGAATCCGGATCTGAAGCCGAGCCCGGAGCAGATCGACACCTCCTCGGAGATCGCGATGGACTTCCTGCGCGTGCGTTCCTCCTCGCGCCTGTTCACGCTGGGCAGTGCGGATCTGATTCGCTCCAAGGTGTCCTTCCCGAACTCGGGTGAGGGGGCCGTGGACGGCACGATCGTCATGCTCATTAACGACGAGGCCGGGGCGGGCAGCGACGTTGACGCGGCGCTCGACGGTGCTCTCGTCGTCTTTAACGCGACGGATAAGACCATGACGACGGCTGTTGACGGCCTGGCAGGGCGCGTCTTCAAGCTGCACGAGGCTCAGGCAAATGGCTCTGACGCGGTCGTCAAGGACTCCTCCTTCGACGCGAAGACGGGTTCCGTGACGGTTCCGGCTCGCACGGTTGCCGTCTTCACGCAGGCGGCGGGCGACCGCATCGATCCGAACGCCAACCCGGCTCCGGACCCGGAGACTGCCCAGTGGGTCGCCTCCGGTGACGGCCGCTGGTGGCTGCGCTACGCGGACGGAAGCTACCCCGCGAACGAGCGCGTCGTCCGTGATGGTGTCACCTATTCCTTCGACGCGAATGGCTGGATGAAGACCGGCTGGCAGGTTGAGGACGGCGCATGGCGCTACTACGCCCCGTCGGGCGCGATGGCGACTGGCTGGGCTGCAGTGGGCGGCACCTGGTACTACCTGGATCCCGATACCGGGGCCATGGCGACCGGCTGGCTCAAAGACGGCACCATCTGGTACTACCTGAATGGCAACGGTTCGATGGCCACCGGCTGGGTGAACCTGGGCGGTGCCTGGTACTACCTGAACGGTAACGGCACGATGGCCACCGGTTGGGCTGCCGTGGGCGGTCACTGGTACTACCTGACCGAGTCCGGCCAGATGGCGATCGGATGGGTCAAGGACGGCGACAGCTGGTACTTCTGCCAGGCGTCGGGCGCCATGGCGACCGGGCGCGTCGTCATCGGCGGCACGGCCTACACCTTCGACCGTTCTGGTCGCTGGGTCGCGTAGTGGGAGCCCTGAAAAGGCGGGTGGGCCGGGACGATTCAATCGTCCCGGCCCACCCGTTTCTGTTGTCGGCGGTTGCGGCTTACAGGTCCGCGGCGTCTTCGACGGTGGAGAGGAACTCCGTGAGCCTGTTGGCGGCCGCCATGACGGAGGGGCCGTGCTGGCGTCCGGGCTGGCGACCCATGCGCTCGATGGGGCCGGAGATCGACAGGGCTGCGAGGACGCGGCCGGAGGGGCCGCGAACGGGGGCGGACACGGAGGCGACGCCCGGCTCGCGCTCGCCCACGGACTGCGCCCAGCCGCGGCGGCGCACCTCGGAGAGCATCGTAGCGTTGAAGGACGCTCCGTACAGGCCACGGTGGAGACGGTCGGGCTCTTCCCAGGCCAGCAGGACCTGAGCGGCAGAACCGGCGCTCATGGAGAGTGTGGCGCCCACGGGGATCGAGTCGCGCAGGCCCATCTCGCGTTCGGAGGCGGCCACGCACACGCGGTAATCACCCTGGCGGCGGAAGAGCTGGGAGGATTCCTTCGTGTGATCGCGCAGGGCCTGGAGGACCGGCATGGAGGCCTGGAGGAGGCGGTCTTCGCCGGCTGCGGAGGAGAGCTCCTGGAGGCGGGGGCCGAGGATGAAACGCCCCTGCATGTCGCGGGCGACCATGCGGTGGTATTCGAGGGCAACGGCCAGTCGGTGGGCGGTGGGGCGTGCGAGCCCAGTGCTGGAAACGAGTTGGGCGAGGGTGGCGGGTCCTGCTTCAAGAGCGCTGAGAACCAGCGCAGCTTTGTCAAGAACGCCAACGCCACTGGATGTTTGCTCTTCCATACAACTATTTAATATCTCAGCTTTTGAGATAGCAAATTGTCGGATAGTGAAACAGATCAAAGGTGCGTCCGAGACGTGAGATCAGCGGGTCGCATGGCGGATAAGGCGGTTCCATTGATTGCGACGTATGAATGACACCGTGTCTCCAAAGTGGGGACCAGAGGAGGAACAATGAGCGGAACCATGGCAGAAAAGGTGTGGCGAGACCACATCGTGTCCAAGGGGGAGAATGGCGCCCCCGATCTGCTCTACATCGACCTCCATCTCGTGCATGAAGTGACGAGCCCCCAGGCGTTCGAGGGCCTGCGCCTCGCCGGACGACAGGTCCGCCGCCCCGATCTGACGATTGCGACCGAGGACCACAACACGCCCACGGTCAACATCGACCTGCCCATCGCGGACATGACGAGCCGCACCCAGATCGACACCCTGCGTAAGAACGCCGAGGAGTTCGGCATCCGCCTGCACTCCCTGGGCGACGCCGACCAGGGAATCGTCCACGTCGTCGGCCCGCAGCTGGGCCTGACCCAGCCTGGCATGACGATCGTGTGCGGCGACTCCCACACCTCCACGCACGGCGCGTTCGGCGCGCTGGCCTTCGGCATCGGCACCAGCCAGGTTGAGCACGTGCTCGCCACCCAGACCTTGCCGATGGCTCCCTTCAAGACCATGGCGATTACGGTGAACGGGTCCCTGCCCGAAGGCTCGACGGCCAAGGACATCATCCTCGCCGTCATCGCCAAGATCGGCACTGGCGGCGGTCAGGGCTACGTCCTGGAATACCGCGGTCAGGCGATTCGTGAGCTCTCCATGGAGGGCCGCATGACGATCTGCAACATGTCGATCGAGGCGGGCGCCCGCGCCGGCATGATTGCCCCCGACCAGACGACCTTCGACTACATCAAGGACCGCCCCCACGCCCCCGAGGGCGAGGACTGGGATCGCGCCGTCGAATACTGGTCCTCCCTCGCCTCCGATGAGGACGCTGTCTTCGACGCCGAGGTCATTCTCGAGGCTGCCGACATCGAGCCCTTCGTCACCTGGGGCACCAACCCCGGCCAGGGCGTGCCGCTCTCGGCCACCGTCCCCGCCCCCGAGGACTTCACGGATGAGACGGCCCGCGCTGCCGCCGAGCGTGCCCTCGAATACATGGACCTCACAGCCGGCACCCCGATGCGCGAGATCGCCGTGAACACGGTCTTCATCGGCAGCTGCACCAACGGGCGCATCGAAGACCTGCGCGCCGCCGCCAGCGTCGTCAAGGGCCGCCGCAAGGCCGAGGGCGTGCGCGTCATGGTCGTGCCCGGCTCCGCCCGCGTGCGCCTGCAGGCCGAGGCCGAGGGCCTCGACAAGATCTTCACCGACTTCGGCGCAGAATGGCGTAACGCTGGTTGCTCCATGTGCCTGGGCATGAACCCCGACACGATGAACGCGGGAGACCGCTCGGCCTCCACCTCCAACCGTAACTTCGAAGGCCGCCAGGGCAAGGGCAGCCGCACGCACCTGGTGTCCCCGCTCGTCGCGGCCGCCACCGCCGTACGAGGCACCCTGTCCTCCCCGGCCGACCTCTGACGCCCCTCCGCCACCCGACAGCGGGGGAGGGCCCCGGCCTCGTCCCCCACGGAAGAAAAGACTGACGCACCCATGGAAAAGTTCATCACCCACACCGGCATCGGCGTCCCGCTGCGCCGCTCCAACGTCGACACCGACCAGATCATCCCCGCCGTCTACCTCAAGCGCGTCACGCGCACGGGCTTCGAGGACGCCCTGTTCGCCGCCTGGAGGAACGACCCCGACTTCGTCCTCAACCAGGACGCCTACAAGAGGGGCTCCGTCCTGGTCGCAGGACCCGATTTCGGTACCGGGTCCTCGCGCGAGCACGCCGTGTGGGCGCTCAAGGACTACGGCTTCCGCGTCGTCCTGGCACCCAAGTTCGCCGACATCTTCCGCGGTAACTCCGGCAAACAGGGGCTCGTGACCGGCATCATCTCGCAGGAGGACTGCGAGTCCCTCTGGAAGGTCCTCGAATCCGAACCCGGCGCCGAGGTCACCGTCTCACTGGAGGAACGCACCTTCCGCGTGGGCGCGATCTCCGGCACCTTCCAGATCGACGACTACGTGCGATGGACCCTCATGGAAGGCCTCGACGACATCGCCCTGACCCTGCGCCACGAGGAGGAAATCGAGGCCTACGAGGCTGCCCGCCCCTCCTTCAAGCCGCGGACACTCCCCGCGAAATTCCTGCCCAAGGAAGACGTCGTGTCCGCTCGCGACTAAACGACTTCGCACACTGGCCCCTACCTAGCTAGAGTAGGGGCCAGTTACGTCCTATTGAGGAGCCATCCATGTCATCCATCCTGCAGGTCGAAGGCGGCCACCCGCTGCGCGGCGAGATCACCGTTCGCGGCGCCAAGAACTTTGTTCCCAAGGCCATGGTCGCCTCGCTGCTGGCCGATACCCCCTCCGAGCTCTACAACGTGCCGCTCATCCGCGACACCGACGTGGTGTCCGACCTGCTGAGCCTGCACGGGGTTCGAATCGACTTCGATCAGGATCACGGCACCCTGCGGATGGATCCCTCCAACGTCAAGATCGCGTCTCGCTCGGACATCGACACTCTCGCGGGAGCCTCGCGCATCCCGATCCTGTTCTGCGGCCCGCTCCTGCACCAGCTGGGCGAGGCGTTCATCCCCGAGCTCGGCGGCTGCGCGATCGGCGGCCGTCCCATCGACTTCCACCTGGAGACGCTGCGTAAGTTCGGTGCGATCGTCGACAAGCAGCCCGACGGCGTCCACATCAAACGCCCCTCCACGGGCCTGCACGGCGCCATCATCGAGCTTCCCTTCCCGTCCGTGGGAGCCACCGAGCAGACGCTGCTGACGGCAGTGCGCAACGAGGGCATTACGACACTCAAGGGTGCGGCCATCGAGCCCGAGATCCTCGACCTGATCAACGTCCTCCAGAAGATGGGCGCGATCATCTCCGTGGACACGGATCGAACGATCCGCATTGAGGGCGTCGACAAGTTGGCCGGCTACCGTCACACCGCGCTGCCGGACCGCATCGAAGCCGCCTCCTGGGCCGCCGCCGCCCTGGCAACCCGCGGCGACGTATACGTGCGCGGCGCCCGCCAGCCCGACATGACGACCTTCCTCAACACCTTCCGCAAGGTGGGCGGCGCCTTCGACATCGACGCCGACGGGATCCGCTTCTACCACCCGGGCGAGCCTCTGCACGCGATCGCCCTGGAGACGGCCGTCCACCCGGGCTTCATGACGGACTGGCAGCAGCCCCTCGTCGTGGCGCTCACCCAGGCGCGCGGCCTGTCAATCGTGCACGAGACCGTGTACGAGAACCGCTTCGGCTTCACCGAGGCGCTGCGCAAGATGGGCGCGAACATCGAGGTCTACCGCGAGTGCCTGGGCGGCACGCCCTGCCGCTTCGGCCAGAAGAACTACTATCACTCCGCCGTCATCTCCGGGCCGACGCCGCTGCACAGCGCGGACATCGAGGTCCCGGACCTGCGCGGAGGCTTCTCGCACCTGATCGCTGCCCTCACCGCCTCGGGAACCTCCACGGTGTCGGGTATCGACGTCATTTCACGCGGCTACGAGCACTTCACCCGAAAGCTCCACCAGCTGGACGCGCGCGTGCGCTACCTGGACGACTGACGCGATGAGCGGTCGGGGAGCGCGGCGCTCCATCCTGTTGCTGGTCTCGTCGATGTCGGCGGGAGGGCGCAGCGTGCGCCTGGGGCCTCGCATCGTGCGCATCCTGCGTGGCGGCGGCTGGGAGGTCGCGGTTCGGCTTACCGCCCCGGGCGATGACCCCGCCGAGATCGCTGCCGGCGTTTCGCGCGGCACGATCGTCGCTGCCCTCGGTGGCGACGGGTACCTGAGCGCGGTGGCGCGCGGGTGCTACGAGTCCGACGCGTTGTTCGCTCCCATGCCGGGCGGGCGCGGGAACGACCTGTGCCGCGCGCTCGGCGTCGGCACGGATCCACTCGCCCGCGCACGCGACCTGGCGCGCCTCGGGTTCTCCTGGGCTCCGAGCGGGCGCGAGGCGCGGGCCGGGGTTGTTCGCTCGTCCACCGACGCGCTCGCGGAGCGGGTGTGTCCCCTTGACGGCATGTGGGTGCGCTCGCGTGACGGTGTGCGTCTTGCCCTCGGCATCGTCTCGGTGGGGTTGGATGCGCGCGCCAACATCCTCGCCAACGAGTCCTCCCTGACCTCTGGGCTGCTCGCCTACGGGTATGGCGCCTTCGCGGCCCTGGCCTCGCACGAGCCCACCGAGATCGTGGCGAACGTCGACGGTCGAGAACGCAACATGAGCGGGTGGATCGCCTCCGTGTCGAACTCGGGCCGTTTCGGTGGCGGTGTCACGCTGGTGGACTCCTCCGACATGAGCGACGGCGTGCTCGAGGTCTGTCACGTCGGCCCGCTGCCTCTCGCCCGCGCCCTGCCCGTGTTGGCCCGGGTAGTTGCCGGTCGCGCCAAGAAACACCCGGCCATCGCGGTCGAGAGCGCCCGCTTCGTGTCCTTCGCCGCGCCCACCGGAATGGTTGCGATGGCCGACGGGGATCGGATCGCCTCGATCCCATTCACCGTGGACGTCGCCCCCGGAGTCGTGTCCGTCCTCGTCTGACGCCCCCGCGGCGCCTCGAGGCGCGCGTGAGCTGCGCTCGGCCGCTCTGTGACGTGGGGCGGGCACTGCGCCGCGCGGGGCGATGCTCCCCTTAGAATTGAGACATGAGTAAAGTCTCTGGTTTCTACGCCTTCGCCAAGGGCGTGCTCACACCCATCATGACCCCCTGGGTGAAGTTCACCGTCACAGGCGAAGAGCACATCCCCTCCGAGGGGGGCTTCCTCCTCGTCTCCAATCACCTGTCGAATGTCGACCCGCTGTGCCTGTGCTGGTTTTTCATGAAACGCAACACCGCTGTGCGTTTCCTGGCGAAGAAGTCGATGTTCTCCGTGCCCGTTTTCGGGCGCATCATCGCCGGAATGGGCCTGATTCCCGTCAACCGCGACTCGAACCCGTCGGCTGTCCTGGCGCCGACCCGCGAGGCCCTGGCAGCCGGTGAGGTCGTCGGCATCTACCCCGAGGGGACGCTCACGCGAGACCCCGACCAGTGGCCGATGGAGTTCAAGTCCGGAGCCGCGCGCCTGGCCCTCGACACGGGCGTGAGCGTCATCCCCCTGTCCCAGTGGGGACCGCAGGACATCATGGCCCCCTACAACGCCAAGGGCATAGACATGCGGCCCGGCCGCCGCATCGCCTACCGCTTCGGCGCGCCCGTCGACCTGTCCGACCTGATTGGCCCCGCCGGCTCAGAGGACCACGACGCGGTCAACGAGGCGACGCGGCGCATCTGCGACGCCGTGCGCGCGGGCGTCGGTGAGCTGCGCGGCGAGACCGTTCCCGAGAGGGTGTGGGATCCCGCCACCCAGGCCGGCCCCTGGTGGGAAGAAGAGACCGCCAAGCGCGCCAAGAAGGCGAAGAAGGCCGCGAAGAAGGCCGCGAAGAGGAAGCGCTAGGCGCGGATAGCGCGCATCGGCGGCTCGGGTGGGCGGGAAGCCAACGAGGAGCTGGCGCCGCCCAAGCGACCCGATCGCCGTGGGCGGCGAGCTAACGCGGGATCCCGTCCGGTTCGTGGCCCGCACTGGCGCCGTGGACGGGCCGCTGTGAGACAAAGCCCCTCGATGGAATGTGACGCTATTTCCGGGCTAGTAGAATGCTCCTGACAGGGAGGTCTCGATGAGTATGACGACAGCGGCGGTCCTGGGGACGGGCGCGTGGGGTACGACGTTCGCGCAGGTACTCGCTGATGCTGGCGTGGACGTCGCCATGTGGGGGCGCAACGCCGACACGATTTCTTTCATTAACGGGCACGAGAACCCGACGTACCTGCCGGGCATTACCCTCTCGGATCGCATCGAAGCGACGACGGATCTTAACCGGGCCCTTTCCGGTCGCCAGCTGGTGGTCGTCGCCGTCCCCGTCAAGGCGGTGCGTCCCACCCTCGCCGCGGCCCGCGATTTCTTCGCCGAAGACGTCGCCCTGCTGTCCCTGGCCAAGGGCCTGGAGCTGGGCACGCTCAAGCGTGTCGACGAGATCATCGCCGAGGCATCCGGGGTTGCCCACGACCGCATCGCCGTGCTGTCTGGCCCCAACCTCTCGCGTGAGATCGCCGAGCATCAGCCCACCGCTACCGTCGTCGCCTCCACGAACGTGGAGCTCGCCAAGGAGATCGCGCGCGCCTGCCACAACTCCTACTTCCGGCCCTATGTGTCCGCGGACGTCGTGGGCACCGAGATGGCGGGCGCCACTAAGAACGTCATCGCCGTCGCCATCGGCGCCGCGGAGGGCATGGGCCTGGGCATCAACACGCGCTCCACGCTCATCACTCGCGGCCTGGCGGAGATGACCCGCCTCGGCACGGCGCTCGGCGCGGATCCTGCGACTTTCGCTGGCCTGTCCGGTATCGGCGACCTGGTGGCCACCTGCTCCTCGCGCCTGTCGCGCAACTTCTCGCTGGGGCACCGGCTGGGGGCCGGTATGAGCCTCGCCGAGGCCATGGCCCTGTCGCCCGGCGTTGTCGAGGGCGTCGCCTCCGCGCGACCGATCCTCCAGGTCGCCGCCGCGGTCGGCGTCGACATGCCGATTACGAGCGCCGTCGTTGAGGTCGTCGAGGGGCGCGCCTCCATCGAAGAGATGGGGCGCATGCTGCTCGCTCGGCCACAGAAGATGGACGGCTGGAAGATCGAGTTGGTTTGAAAGACGCACGGGCGGGCGGGGAAAGCCTGACGCGCGGTAGGCTTGGAGTCATGACTGTAACTTCCCGCCCTCGCGTCCTCATCGTCTTTGGTGGACGCTCATCCGAGCACGAGGTCTCCTGCGCCACGGCAGCCGGCATCCTCACGGCCATCGACCGCACCAAGTGGGACGTGATCCCGCTAGGTATCACGCACGACGGGCAGTGGGTGCGAGTTGCCGACGACCCGTCGGCGCTGAAGTTCAAGGATGGGAAAGGCCAGTCCGTCACCGCTGGCACCACTCGCGTGGCCCTCACCCCGGGGGAGGGCAACCTCGTTGAGCTCACCTACGACGGCGACCCCGACGCCGCCGGCTCGCGCGTCGTGGGCGTGGAGGACCTGGGGCGGGTCGATATCGTCTTCCCGCTCCTTCACGGCCCCTACGGTGAGGACGGGACCATTCAGGGACTCTTCGAGATGGCCGGGGTCCGCTACGTCGGATGCGGCGTGACCTCCTCGGCGATCTCCATGGACAAGCACCTGACCAAGACCGTGCTGGCCGCCGCCGGCATCGACGTGGGTCAGTGGGAGCTGGTCACCGCTCGCCAGTGGGAGGCCGACCCGGCCTCGTGCATGGATCGCATCGAGCGCCTCGGCTTCCCCGTCTTCGTCAAGCCCTGCCGCGCCGGCTCCTCCGTGGGCATCTCGCGCGTCACCTGCCGCGAGGACCTGCCCGTCGCCATCAAGGAGGCAGCGAATCACGATCCCCGCATCATCGTCGAGGCATCCATCTCCGGCCGCGAGGTCGAGTGCGGGGTGCTGGGCTCACGCTCCGACTGGTACAGCGGCACCTCGCCGCTGGGCGAGATCGTCGTACCCGAGGGCGAGTTCTACGACTACGAGCACAAGTACGTGGACGACGTCGTCGGCCTGTCCTGCCCGGCTGACGTCGCGCCCTCGTACGTCCAGCGCATTCGGGAGACCGCGTGGCGCGCCTTCGACGCACTCGAGTGCGAGGGTCTGGCACGCGTCGACTTCTTCCTGGAGGAATCCACCGACACCGTCATCATCAACGAAGTGAACACGATGCCAGGATTCACACCTATCTCGATGTACCCACAGATGTGGGCCGCAGCTGGCCTGGACTATCCGGATCTGCTCAGCGAACTCCTCACCGAAGCTTCGCAGCGCCCTATGGGCCTGCGCTAGGGGCACTGTGGCAACCTTGCGCACCCGACCTCGTCAATCCCTATCATCCCGACACGACACTTAAGGACGCACATGACGACCAAGCCCAAAGTCACCCTCGTAACCTGTCGATCCATGCCCAACCTGTTCCCCGGCGAGGAGGGACTCCTTGATGAGTTGGCGTCGCGCGGATGCGACCCGCAGGTCAAGGTCTGGAATGATCCCGACGTCGACTGGGCCGATGCTGGTATGGTCGTCGTCCGCTCCGTCTCCGACTACGCGCAGGACCGCCCGGCATTCCTGGAGTGGACGCGCCAGCTGCGTCGCGTGCAGAACTCGGCCGACGTGCTCGACTGGAACACGGACAAACACTACCTGAAGGAACTGTCGGCGATGGGGTTGCCGACGATCCCCACGAGCTGGCTGGAACCCGCGCATAACCTTTCCAAGCACCAGATCCACACGCGTTTCCCCGCGTTTGGCGAGTTCGTCGTCAAGCCCGCCGTCTCCTCCGGCGTGCGCGACGTGGGCCGCTACACCACCGTGGACATCCGTCAGCGCCAGGCGGCCATGCGTCAGGTTCAGGACCTGCTGGGCGACGGTCGTTCCGTCATGATCCAGCGCTACGTCGAGGAGATCGACCTGCACGGCGAGATCTCGCTCGTCTTCTTCAACGGCCTCGTCTCCCACGCCGTCGAGAAGTGTTCCGCCTTGCACCCGGCCTCCATCACGGACCCCACGATGCACGAGGCCGTGGTGACCGCCGAGGCCGCCGACTCCCTCGCGTGGAAGTGGGGAGAGGAGATCCGGCGCGTCCTGCACGACTACGTGCGTTCCCGCCTGGGACACGACGATCAGTTCCTCTTCAACCGCGTGGACCTGGTGCCCGATGGTAAGGGCTCCTTCCTGGTCATGGAGGTCTCCCTGGTGGATGCCGACCTGTACCTGGGGGCGACTCCCAACGCCCTGGGGAACTTCGCCGACGCAATCTCAGCGCGCGCACACTGGTGATGCACGCCACCGCGGTGAAGGCAGTGCTCGAGTTTTCAAGCGCGGCCGGGTGGTGCTAAGCTCTATCCGTTGCCTTCACGGCGGCGCTATGGTGGCTGTAGTTCAGTTGGTAGAGCACCTGGTTGTGGTCCAGGACGTCGCGGGTTCGAGTCCCGTCAGCCACCCCATTAACCCGACGCTTCGGCGTCGGGTTCTTTCTTTCTGCAGTATGCTTGTACCACCAGTATTTGACCGGACAAAGGAGTTCTCATGCCCAGCGTGATCGCCTACGGATGCGACGATGCCTCTACCCAGTTCCGTCCCCTCCAGATCGACATTCGCGAGCCCGGCGAGGGCGAGATCTACTTCGACGTTGCCTACGCGGGCATCTGCCACTCGGACATCCACAGCGCCCGCGGCGAGTGGGGACCCGTGGCCTACCCGCTCGTCCCCGGCCATGAGTTCGTGGGCACGGTCGCCAAGGTGGGCCCCGGCGTCACCTCCTTCAAGGTCGGCGACCGCGTCGGCGTGGGCTGCATGGTCGGCTCCTGCGGGTCCTGCGAGATGTGCGAGGCGGACTTCGAGCAGTGGTGCACCTCGACCCCCGGAACCCTGTGGACCTACCGAGCCGACGCCGAAGGGAATCCGACGACGGGAGGCTACTCGCGTGGCTTCACGGTGCGCGAGGACTTCGCGCTGCACATCCCTGAGGAGCTTGACTTTGCGGCCTGCGCGCCACTCCTGTGCGCCGGGATCACTACCTACTCGCCCCTGAAGCACTACCGCGTCGGTCCCGGTTCGCGCGTTGCCATCCTCGGTATGGGCGGCCTGGGACACGTGGGCGTGCAGATTGCCAAGGCGCTGGGCGCCGAGGTCTCCGTCATGTCGCACGGGCGGTCCAAGGAGGCCGATTCTCGTCGTTTCGGTGCCGACCACTTCTACGCGACCAGCGAGGAGGGGGTGCTGGATTCGCTGCGCGGCTCCTTCGATTTGATCCTGTGCACCGTGTCCGCCGAGGGACTCGACTACGCCGCATACATGGCCACCCTGCGCCCCTACGGCGTGTTCGTCGACGTGGGCCTGCCCTCCGAGCCCGTCTCCCTGCCTCTGCGCGCATTCGTCAACGGAGGCAAGTCCTTCGCCGGCTCCCAGATCGGAGGCATCGCGGAAACCCAGGAGATGCTGGACTTCTGCGCGGTACACGGCGTCATCCCGCAGGTCGAGATGATCTCCGGTGAGGACATTACGGCCGCCTACGACAACGTCGTTGCCTCGCGCGTGCGCTACCGCTACGTCATCGACACCTCAACGTTCCCGCACAGCGTGTGAGGTGCGTGGCGCCCGAGCAGCGTGTCCCGGCGACGGGGGCTTCGCATGTGAGGGTGCGAGGGTGGCGGCACGTTGTGCCGGCGTGTTTGGCGAGGCGGGGGCGAGGTTGGGGAGCGGTGCACCCGTTGGGTCGCAATGCACCCGATGGGGAGCGGGGCTGGTCAGTTTGAATCGGGACAGTAGGTCCACCAATCGCATCGCCGCTCACCTGGCGCCGGCCGGGTATTCCTCCAACGGCACGATACTGGAGCATGGGGAACTGCTCTCCGCGATTCCACTCGCTTAGAGGGCGTGCGTCATTGGGATCGATGAGCAACTGTGGCGTCATCGAGGTGACGGTCGGTACGCCGGTGATCGTGGAGTTGACCCATGCGCGCTGGTCAGGGCCCGGCAGATGCGTGGGGCCCGTAGAATGCCTCCCGAAGACGTCGAACTCCCAGGGCACCTCCTCACTCATGGCCTCGCGATGTTCGCCCTCGATCGTGACCACCGGCCCACCACCGATTCACCTAACCCTTCATACCATGCCGCAGCCGGGATCGTGGAAGGTGTATCCAACACGAGACCAGTAACATCACGACGATACTCAGGGGTGAAACGACGCCGAGAACCCATAACAGACACCTCGCTATCCGCAGGCAACAACACCCGCAAGACTTCGCGCGATCGCCAAAGAGGCGGGCGATGCGAAAACGGGAAAGCCCCGGGCCGAGCGGACCGGGGCTTTCCCGGCTCTGGAGCGGATGACGGGAATCGAACCCGCGTGATCTGCTTGGAAGGCAGAGGCTCTACCATTGAGCTACATCCGCGTACCCCGGAGGGGACATGAGAATCCTAGCGTCAAACGTCGACGTGCGCGACATTTAGGAGACACTCCCGTATGATGGGGCAGCGGACGCACGTCCGACGGGGTGTAGCGCAGCTTGGTAGCGCATCTGCTTTGGGAGCAGAGGGTCGCAGGTTCAAATCCTGTCACCCCGACCGACAGCGGCGACAATGTCGCGGCTTCGCATACGAATGGGGGAGAGGCCTTGGCGTCCTATCGCACCGTTTTGACGGTCACCACCCTAGCCCCCGGTCGCCGCCCGGAAGAGGTCGAGCAGGCGGCCCGCTCGGTCACTCGCCTCGAATCCTGGGATATCGCCATCGCTGCGGGCCAGCCCCGCGTCACCGCCCGCTTCACCGCCGGGGACGACTGCGAGGCCCGCGCCACCCACGCCGCGATCACCGACGCGGTTCGCCTTGTCGCCGACGTGCCCAGCTCGCGCCTGGCTGCCGTCGTGCGCGGCCGCTCTCACTACCTCACCCCCTAGCCGTGCCGAACCGACAAGCCCGCCACGGCCTCGTCCCCGGCCCGGCGGGGTCCACGCATGTGTAATTGCGCACGTGTTGGGGGCATGAGGGGCTCCATACGGCCATTTGGGCACGGCGAAGAGAGACACGAGCGGGGCCGTGACGTACACTAGGCGAGTTGTTATGCGCCCGAAAATGGGCGTTCCCCTATTCGTAGACTACGGAGCGTGCGCACGTGAAGAGCACCGTTGAAACCCTCGAGCCCACCAAGGTTCGCCTGACCGTTGAGGTTCCCTACGAGGAACTGAAGTCCGAGATGGACAAGGCGTACAAGGAGATCGCCGGACAGGTCAACATCCCCGGCTTCCGTAAGGGCCACGTGCCTCCGCGCATCATCGACCAGCGTTTCGGACGCGCCGCCGTCATCGAGCAGGTCGTTAACCAGGTACTGCCCGGCCACTACTCGGACGCCGTCAACCAGAACGACCTGCGACCCATGGCTCAGCCCGAGGTCGACGTCACCGAGATTCCGAACGTGACCGGCCCCCAGGGCGGCCAGCTGATCTTCACCGCCGAGGTCGCAGTCGTTCCCCCGTTCGAGCTGCCCGAGATCGACGAGTCCCTCGTCGTCGAGGTCGAGCCCACCGAGGTCACCGACGAGGACGTGGCCAAGGAAATCGATGACCTGCGCGGCCGCTTCGCCACCCTCAAGACGATCAACCGCAAGGCCAAGACCGGCGACTTCGCGACCATCGACCTGGTCGCCACCATCGACGGCGAGCAGGTTGACTCCGCCTCCGACGTCTCCTACGAGATCGGCTCCGGCTCCATGCTCGACGGCCAGGACACCGCCCTGCGCGGCACCAAGGCCGGCGAAGAGGTCACCTTCACCTCCAATCTGAAGGGCGGCGACCACGAGGGCGAAGAGGCCGAGGTGACCATCACCATCAAGGCCATGAAGACCCGCGAGCTGCCCAAGGCCGACGACGACTTCGCCCAGATGGTCTCCGAGTTCGACACCATTGACGAGCTTAAGGAAGACCTGAAGAAGCAGGCCGCCCAGTCCAAGGAGTCCCAGCAGGCCCTCGCCGCGCGCGACGCCCTCATCGACCTCCTCCTGGACAAGGTCGAGATCGTCCTGCCCGAGTCCGCGGTCGACCACCAGGTCGAGCACCGCGTCGGCGAGGACGCCAAGCCCAAGGCCAAGAAGGAAGCACGCGAGGCCGTCGAGAAGGAAATGCGCACCGAGCTGCTCTCCGAGGCCCTGGCCAAGAAGTTCGACGTGCAGGTCTCCCAGCAGGAGCTGATCGACTACGCGATCCAGATGTCGCAGAACTTCGGCATCGACATCAACCAGCTGTTCTCCTCCTCCCAGCAGATGGCTAACGTCGTGGCCGACCTGGGTCGCTCCAAGGCCCTCATCGAGGCCCTGAAGGTCGTCACCGTCAAGGACACCACCGGCGCTGACGTCGACCTGAGTAAGTTCTTCGGCACCGATCCCGCCACCGAAGAGGGCGCGGAGATCATCACCGAGGTTGCCGACGAGCAGGAGTGAACCGCGGCGGGCTTACCCGCTGATGAGTGACTAACTCGAGGGCTGAGGGGGTGGGGCGAGAGCCTCACCCCCTCAGTGCATGTGTCGCGTATGCGCACCGGATGCATGTGCCGACAGCGAAACGACGGCCCGGCGCGCGCACGAGCGGGCACGCACCGGGTACGGTTGACATCAATGGGGCCGCCTGGGCCCGCGAACAGACGAGGAGGTACGCGTGAGCGTGCACAATACGGGGGCTGCCGGCGACGGCTCGCAGCTGGGACTGGGGGACTCCGTCTACCAGCGCCTGCTCAAGGAGCGCATCATTTGGCTGGGCGGCGAAGTCCGCGACGAGAATGCCAACGCGATCTGCGCGCAGCTGCTGCTGCTGGCCGCTGAAGATCCGGATCGTGACATCTACCTGTACCTTAACTCTCCCGGCGGCTCGGTGACGGCCGGCATGGCCATCTACGACACGATGCAGTACATCAAGCCGGACGTTGTGACCGTCGGTATGGGTCTGGCCGCGTCGATGGGTCAGTTCCTGCTCACCGCGGGCGCCCCCGGCAAGCGCTACATCACGCCCCACACCCGCGTCCTGCTGCACCAGCCCCTGGGCGGCGCCGGCGGCTCGGCGACGGAGATCCGCATTAACGCGGATCTGATCCTTGGTATGAAGAAGGAACTCGCGGCGATCACCGCGTCTCGTACGGGTAAGACTGTCGAGCAGGTGGAAGCAGACGGCGATCGTGACCACTGGTTCACGGCGCAGGAAGCCCTCGAGTACGGCTTCGTTGACCGCGTGATCGACAGCCCGCAGGAGATCGGAAGGCGAGGAGAGAACTGATGAGCACCCAGCCCTACTTTGAGGCGGTCGCCCGCCAGATGCCGCAGGCTCGCTACGTCCTGCCTGACTTCGAGGAGCGTACTGCATACGGTTTCCGCCGCCAGAACCCCTACACGAAGCTGTTCGAGGACCGCATCGTGTTCCTGGGCGTGCAGGTGGATGACGCCAGCGCGGATGACGTGATGGCGCAGCTGCTGGTCCTGGAGTCTCAGGACCCGGATTCGCTGATCACCATGTACATCAACTCGCCCGGCGGCTCCTTCACGGCGCTGACCGCCATCTACGACACGATGCAGTACATCAAGCCGCAGATCCAGACGGTGTGCCTGGGCCAGGCCGCCTCCGCTGCGGCCGTGCTGCTGGCTGCGGGTTCGCCCGGCAAGCGCCTGGCGCTGCCCAACGCCCGTGTTCTCATCCACCAGCCCGCGATGGAGGGCATGCAGGGGCAGGCCTCGGACATTCAGATCGTTGCCGACGAGATCGATCGCATGCGCGCATGGCTCGAGGACACTATCTCGAAGCACTCGGGCAAGCCGGTGGAGCAGGTGCGCCGCGACATTGAGCGCGACAAGATCCTGACCGCCCCGCAGGCCGCCGAATACGGCCTGATCGACCAGGTCTTGGAGTCCCGCAAGGCTCTGTGACTCCTCTTTGTTGACGAGGCCGCGGCTTTCCCGCACCTGTTCGTGCGGTGGGTGCCACGGCCTCGTTCTTTGCGCGCGCCGCCCGGCGCAGCGTTGCGGCACCTGAGTGCGGTGACATTTGTGAGCTGCTGATGAAGATTTTGTAACAATTGGCGTGCCCGCGCGGTTTTTTTGCGCGTGTGGACTACGTTGTTTGCTAGTAAGTGCGAAAGTGCATCCGACCGAACGGCAAAACGTTCAACACCTTGGAGGTCTCGTGGCTCGTCTGACTGATGGCGCGGAACTGCTCAAGTGCTCCTTCTGTGGGAAGAGCCAGAAGCAGGTGCGTAAGCTCATCGGCGGCTCCGGCGCGTATATTTGCGACGAGTGCATTGAGCTGTGCAACGAGATCATCGAGGAGGAACTCGGTTCGCAGCAGTCCTCCTCGTCGATGACGCCGCTGCCAAAGCCGCGCGAAATCAACGAATTCTTGAACACGTGGGTGATCGGTCAGGACCGCGCCAAGCGCGCCCTGTCGGTGGCCGTGTACAACCACTACAAGCGGGTGCGCTCGCGCGAAGCCGGCAACGCCGAGGACATGCTGGGCACCAAGTCCAACATCCTCCTGCTGGGCCCCACGGGTACGGGCAAAACCCACCTGGCGCGCTGCCTGGCCCGCCTTCTCGACGTGCCCTTCGCGATCGTGGACGCGACCGCGCTGACCGAGGCCGGCTACGTGGGTGAGGATGTGGAGAATATCCTCCTGCGCCTCATCCAGGAGGCCGACGGCGACATCAAGAAGGCCGAAAAGGGCATCATCTACGTCGACGAGATCGACAAGATCGGCCGCAAGGCTGAGAACGCCTCCATCACCCGCGACGTGTCGGGCGAAGGCGTCCAGCAGGCCCTCCTGAAGATCATTGAGGGCACGGTCGCGTCCGTGCCTCCCACGGGTGGGCGCAAGCACCCCCACCAGCAGTTCCTGGAGATTGACACCTCCGGCATCCTGTTCATTGCCGCCGGCGCCTTCGCGGGCATCGAGGATATCGTGAAGGCACGCCTGGGACGCCGTTCGACGGGCTTCGGTTCGGAGCTGAAGAGCACCTCGGAGATGGGCGACCTCTACGAGGCCGTGTCCGCCGAGGACCTCCACAAGTTCGGCATGATCCCCGAGTTTATCGGGCGTCTGCCCATCCTGACCTCCACGAAGGAACTGACGGAGGAGGACCTCGTCCGCGTCCTCACCGAGCCGTCGAATTCGCTCGTGCGCCAGTACCAGCACCTTTTTGAGCTGGATAACATGGACTTGGAGTTCACGCACGAGGCTCTCCTGGCGATCGCTGCGCGCGCCAACGAGCGTAAGACGGGTGCCCGTGGCCTGTCCTCGATCATGGAACAGACGCTGTCGGACCTCATGTTCGACCTGCCCAGCCGCGACGACGTCGCCCGCGTGGTCGTCACCCGCGACCTGGTCGAGGGTGTGGGGCCCGCTGAGCTCTACCCTGAACGTTCCTCGGAAGGTAAGCGCAGCGCCTGAGCCCGCCCGCTACACTGAGGTCAGTCGAGACCTTCCGGGAGGAACAATGGCACAGCGTGATGAGGCCTCGGTGGCCGCTTCGGCCGATCGTGGAGTCAGCGGTATTCCCGCCGAGCTGGCGCAGGCGCGCGCCACGATCGACAACATCGACGCCGCCCTCGTGCACATCCTCGCCGAGCGTTTCCGCTGCACGCAGCGCGTCGGGCACATCAAGGCCCGCCTGGACCTGCCTCCCGCCGACCCGGATCGCGAGGCTCGCCAGGTCGAGCGCCTGCGTACCCTGGCGGCTTCCTCCGGCCTCGACCCTGATTTTGCCGAGAAGTTCCTGGGCTTCATGGTCCGCGAGGTCATCCGCCACCACGAGGACATTAAGGCCGAGTACGACGAGGGTTCGCGCCTCTAAACCGCACGTTGGGGGAGGACCAAGCCCCGGCCTCGTCAGTTGTGCGCCCGACTGATGCGGCGTTGATCCCGCTGAGCGAGCTGTGAGTCAGCTAGACTGTATAAGCTGAACACAGGGAGTTTTGGGAGGGGGATCAATGGTTAACCTCGGTGATATTGCCAAGGCGACGGGTTACTCGAAGGCGACGGTGTCTCGTGTCCTCTCGGGAGACCCCAGTTTCACCGCAAAGGAATCAACCCGCCACCGTGTCATCCAAGTAGCCACCGAGCTCGGCTACGCGCTGCGCACATCGCGAGCCGGCGTTCCTCAGACCATAGCGGTGCTTGAGAACTTCGATCCCACGAATGGACCCCAGGATTCCTATTTTTCCGACGTGCGTAAGGCACTGCGAGAGCGTGCGGTGGAGAACATGATGAGCCTGGCGTTCTTCCCGACCGTGGACGCGCTCATCGATGCTGCGGACGAGTTCTCCGGCTTCGTGTCCATCGGTCCTGCGCCGATCGCGCAAGACGACCTCGACCGTTTGTATGAGGCGCTCTCGCACGGCGTGTTTATCGACATCAACCCCGCGCCGGCGCTCTTTCATTCTGTGCGCCCCGACCTGCAGCAAACGGTCATTGACGCGATCTACACGCTGCGTGAGCAGGGGCGTCAGCGTATCGCCTTTATCGGCGGCGCTGGGCACATGATGGGCTCTCATGTCTTCGCGCAAGACCCGCGTACCGTCGCCTTCAACGAGTGGGCGCACCTCCTCGACATGCCCACTGATGGCTACGTCTGCGCCTCCGGTCCCTTCACTGTGGAGAATGGACGTAGTCAGGCCGAAGCACTACTTGATGCGTGCACGGATGATCTGCCCGACGCTGTCCTTGTCGCGGCTGATTCGCTGGCGGTTGGCGTCATTCAGGTGCTCGTTGCCCGTGGGCTCCGTGTACCCGATCAGATTGCCGTCGTCTCCATCGACAATCTTCAGGTCTGCGAGTACACGGCTCCCACGCTCAGCTCCTATGCGATCGAGCGCTCCGAGTTGGCCGAGACCGCGCTCATACTCCTCTCAGACGCGATTGTGGGCCGTTTCATGCATAAGCATCACGTTCTACTGTCCACCCGCCTTGTTGTGAGACAGAGCTTTATTCCCGCGTACGGCGCCACCGCACAGTGATCGGGCGTGAACGCATAACGGCAGCGGCGGGGGAGTTGCCTCACACCCGCCGCCGCTGAATGTCTCTCAGATGAGAGACAACGTCACGTCCAGGACCTGCTTCTCGGTCGCATCAATCTGGTACTTGTCATGCACCGGCGAACCCCACGAATCGTCACCGCCGACACCCATCTGTGCAGTTAGCAGACGTAGGTAGGTCGCGGGCCGCTGGGAGGGATCCGGTAGCTCCCACCAGTGTCGAGCGTTTTCGATGTGCGTGGAGGAGTAGGGCAGGAGCGAGACCCCGAGATCGCCGTGTGCCTTAACACGCAGGCCGTGTCCGTCGTCGTCCGTTACCTCGCACCAGCGGATGCCGGGGTGGAAGCCGCACTCCTGCGGTACCGCGTAGGGGGCCAGCCCTTCGGCTGCGCTCTGGGACCACACGCCCAGGGTTGCTCCGGCCAGGCGGTCCGCGTAGGCCTCGACGGGGCCGAGGCCATAGAAACTCAGGCGGTCAATCGACGAGGGGAGCGCCCACTCGATCCCGAAGCATGGCATCGTTGGGAGATCATGCGCACCCGGGTAGGTTGCCGTTAGACGAATCGTGCCGTCGGCGCGCAGCTCGTAGCGCACAGGCACGGTGACATCTGCAATGCTCGCAAGACGGTAGTCGTAGGTAACGACGACACCCTCGTCGCTCTCTTCGACGGTGGTGTTCACGCATCGTGCGTAGGCTCCAGCCGTCGTCCAGCACGCGCGGTCGAAACCGTGCCCGCAGCCTCGATCATTGTCCGTTAGCGGTCGGAATGTTGTCAGCTTGGGCGGGTAGAGGACCATGGCCTTGTTGCCGCGACGCCACTGGACGATGCCTCCCGCGGTACGCGACAGCAGAGCTTCGTTCTCGCCCTCACGCATACCAATGTTCCAACGGCCCACGGTGAATGTGGCGTGGCCACTGGGTGTCGTGTCGGCCTGCTCGGGGTAGGAGAACACTGTCTGGCCCACGGAGACAATGTGCCCAGCCTCGCACCACGCGGTGTCGGAGGAGATGACAAGTGCTGCTTCCAACACGATCTCTTGTTTTGTGTCGGCTAGCAGTTCAGACGGCCATCCCACACTGACGGTGCTCCGTCCACGGGAGATGCCTGTTGCCGCGACCTCCTTCTCCCAGACAACCGCGCCGTCGGCAAGGATCCGGGCACGCACGCACAGGTTAGCAAGCGGCGCCGGGAGGACAGTGGCATCGATCAGGATTCCATCGATGCTTGGCGTGAGAGTGACGGGGGAGTAGAGCTGTTTGACCGCCATGGCTGAGGGCTTGGGTGTGCGGTCGGCGAATAGAATGCCATCACAGGAGAACTCCCAGTCACAGGGGCGATCCTCGAAATCGCCACCGTATGCCAGGAAGTCACCACCCGAGCCAGCGGTCGGCTCATGGTAGAGGGCCTGGTCGATCAGGTCCCAGATGAAGCCGCCACCGTACGCGGGGTATCGCTCCAGGTCCGTGTAGTGGCTGAGGCCGCCAACAGAATTCCCCATCGCATGCATGTACTCGCACGACAGATAGGGCTTCGCCGGGTTATCGCGCAGGTACTCCTCGATTGAGTTAGGCAGGGCGTACATGCGTGACTCAATATCCGAGGCATCGTCGAACTCTCGATCCCACGTGACACCCTCGTAATGGACAGGACGAGAATCGTCCAACTCGTGACAGCGTCGGTACATGGAGCGGAACACCTCGCCGCCAAAAGACTCGTTACCTAGCGACCACATCAATACGGAGGCGTGATTGAGATCCTGGCGCAACATCGACTCGACGCGATCCACGCAGGCGCCCTCCCACTCCATCTTTGATCCCGGGATCGCCGTGGATGGGGTGGGGATGTCGCCCGGCGTGCACCACGATCCGTGTGTCTCCAGGTTTGCCTCGTCAATGACGTACAAGCCGTACTCATCGCACAGGTCTAGGAAACGGGTGTCATTGGGGTAATGGCTTGTGCGGATTGCATTGATGTTGAGCTGCTTGCACAGGCGCACGTCCGTCACCATGTCCTCCATCGACATCGTTCGGCCCGTGCAAGGATTGAACTCGTGGCGGTTGACACCGCGGAAAATGAAGCGCTGGCCGTTGAGCATGAAGACAGAGTTGAGGATTTCGAAGCGGCGGAAGCCCACGCGCTGAGTCACGGTCTCGCAATCGTTTCCATCGGCGTCGTGAATCGTGAGGCTCAGCGTATACAGGGCCGGATCCTCTGCCGTCCACGGGTGTGCGCCGTCTACTTCACCCCGAAGCGTGATGCTGGGAGCGTTCGCGGGCACGTGTTCACTCCACACAACAGTGCCGCTCGAATCGGTGAGCTGGGCGCTTGCGGTACTGTCGGCATTGGTTCCCTTGAGGTCGACCGTGACATTGAGTATTCCCATGCCAGAGTCCGCGTCGTAGTCAGCGTTGGTTGCGAGGTGGGCGACGTGGCAGGCAGGCAGAGCTACCAGTGATACGGAACGGAAAATGCCATGGAAGCGCCAGGAGTCCTGTCCTTCCAGCCATGAGGCGCTGGAATGCTCGTAGCAGGCGACGACAATCTCGTGGTCCTGGGAGTGCGTCAGTGCTGACGTGATATCAAACTCGCTCGCCGTGTACCCGTCCTCGCAGTAGCCGACGAAGATGCCGTCTACCCAGATGTAGAGAGCCATCGCAAAACCCTCGAAGCGTAGGCGTGCGTGTCCTTGCTTGCTCAAAGACTCCTGGAGGGAATCATGCAGGGTGAAGGTGCGCCGGTAGAGTGCAACTCGGCACTCCTCTGGTGGTTTGGGAGCCTGCGGGTTCTCGTGGCCGTCCCACGGCATCTGAATGTTGACGTACGCCGGAGGCCATAGTCCCTCAGCTTCGAGGGTTGAGGGAACGGGAAGGGTGTGGACTGCTTCCTGGTCGAATGTGGTGGCGGGGGAATCGAGAGTTACGCGCGAACTTGACGTAAGTGCGACTTCCCAGGTTCCGTCAAGACTCTGTGTTGGGGCGTTCGTGCGGTGTGTACTGCGTGCGGGAAGTCGATTGACGGCGAAGATCTGCGGATCGCTGAGCCATGCTGATGTGGGGGTGGAGGCGGTGGGTGTGTGGAACATGGTGACCTTCCGAATGTGCGACGTTGCGGTGGAGCGATCGTGCTCAACGGTTAGAGTATCCTGTTGGTCGCATTCATGCAATACGGTTACGTGGATATATTTATGTGACCTAGATAGTATTGGCATTCTCAGGTAAATACGTTAACCTAGGTGTGTCCGAGCAAGAGTTGCTTCGAAGGAGAGGGACCATGGCACACGAAGAAAACGTACGCAAGAGCTGGGTGTCGCGAATCTGCTACGCGATCGGTAATCTGGGGCAGGCTGCGTATTACAACGCGCTCTCAACATTCTTTGTCACCTACTATGCGGCGCAGACCCTGTTCCGCGACTATGAGGACTCCGAGGCCAAGGCGATGATTGCGATCATCACTGCCCTCGTCTTCATTATTCGGATCGTCGAGATCTTCATTGATCCACTGCTTGGGAACTTGGTGGACAATACAACCTCGCGCTTTGGGCGATTCAAGCCCTGGCAAGTCATTGGTGGCGTTGGATCATCCATCCTCCTTTTTGCGATCTTCACCGGACTGTTCGGCCTTGTCAATGTCAACAAAGGAGTGTTCATTGTTGTTTTTGTCATCGTCTTCGTGGTCCTTGACGTCCTGTACTCCCTGCGTGACATCTCATACTGGGGCATGATTCCTGCGTTGTCCTCCTCCTCGCAGGAGCGAAGTGTGTACACCGCTCTCGGAACATTCACCGGCTCCATCGGCTACAACGGCGTCACCGCGATCGTCGTTCCCGTAGTTGGATTCTTCGGTGCTCTTGCGGGAGCTGGTTCTGAGAGCCAGGAAGGTTGGACGGGCTTCGGTGCAGTTATCGCTATCCTCGGTATCGTCACCTGCTTGGCCGTCGCGTTCGGAACGCGCGAGGAGGAGAGCGTCCTGCGCGATCCCTCCGATAAGTCCAACCCGCTGCAGGCATTCCAGGCGATCGCGCGCAATGATCAGCTGCTGTGGGTCTCGCTATCCTACGTGCTCTACTCGATCGCGAACGTTGCGACGACAGGCTTCATGATCTACCTGTTCAAGTTCGTGCTCCAGAAGCCCGATATCTACTCGGCGGTCGGCATCATCGCCTTCGTTATCGGCCTGGCAGTTACGCCCCTGTACCCGGCGATCAACCGCCGCCTGCCCCGCCGCTACCTCTACCTTGGTGGCATGGTGCTCATGGCGAGTGCATACGTCCTGTTCATTCTCTTCTCGTCGAACCTCATTGTCGTCTTTGTCGCCCTGGTCCTGTTCTACCTTCCTGCCACGTGTATTCAGATGACGGCTATCCTCACGATCACCGACTCTGTTGAGTACGGGCAGTGGAAGACTGGCAAGCGTAACGAGGCCGTCACCCTCTCGGTGCGCCCGATGCTTGATAAGATCGCCGGCGCTCTGTCGAATTCCATCGTCGGATTCGTCGCCATCGCGGCAGCTATGACCAACGATGTTGACCCCGCCCTGCTGACGACCGCCAACATTGAGACCTTCAAGACGGCTGCTTTCTACGCTCCTCTTGCGGTCATCGTCCTGGCGTTCATCGTCTTTGCGCGGAAGGTTACCCTGACCGAGGTCAAGCACGGAGAGATTGTGTCCCTCCTGGAGCAAAACCTTGCTCGCTCCGAGGCTGCTGAAGACTAACCGAATAAGCGCCCGATGAAGAGGAGAATTGGGTGAGAGGCGGGGGATGTGCGAGCGTCCCCCGCCTCGTTTTGGGCTCCCAGGGTTGTCTGATGAAATTCTGCGCGCGCTCTCGGATAGTTTTCAGGTACCTTTCAGGCTTGTGATCTCTAATATATCCAGGCAGTGAGAACCACAGCCCAACAGTAGTCCACAAGGAGTTTTCGATGAAGAATCGCGCCCAGACGCGCGCCCTCGCCGTCATCGCCATCACCCTGGCAGCGGCCCTCAGTGCATGCGGCTCGACCGGCTCGACCGGCTCGTCCGCCTCCAGCGCTAAGAGCCCAAGCTCGGCGGCCACCAACGCGGCCAGCAACGACCCCAACCTGGTGTTCGCTCAGTGCATGCGCGAGAAGGGCTTCGACGTTCCCGACACCGGCCTGACGCCCGAGCAGATCAAGGACAACTCCGATGCTTTCAACTCGGCGCTCAACGAGTGCATGACGAAGGTGTCGGGTCTGACGGGTGACGACGATCTGACGAAGGATCCGAATGGACGTGAAGCCCTCGTCAAGGGCGCCCAGTGCCTGCGCGATCTTGGTTACGACGTGAAGGACCCCGAGCCGGGCAAGGGCGTCAACATCCAGGACATCCCGCAGGATGCTCTGAACAAGTGCTTCGGTAACCCCGGAGGCGCGAAGTGAATTGTCGACGCACCCCACGCTTCGCCGCAGCACTAGCGATGGTGGCGGTCGCGGGAATGACCCTGTCGGCCTGCTCGGGCGCTCAAGCCGAGGCCGATGCCCCGCAGTCCTTTAACGGTGCCACCGCGACCGTCACCCGCGGAGACCTGGTCGGTGAGACCACCGTCCAGGGGTCCCTCCACTACGCCGACTCCTACACCCTCAAGAGCGCCTTTGAAGGCGTCGTCACAGCCCTGCCCACGCCCGGCACAACCCTCACCCAGGGATCGCACGTGTACACGGTCGCCGGGAACAACACCTATTTGCTCCACGGCTCCACCCCCGCCTGGCGCACGTTCGAGGAGGGCATGAGCGACGGCGAGGACGTGCGACAGCTGGAGACCGCACTCGAAGCCCTCGGATACTTCGAGGCCACCCCCAACGCCCACTTCGACTGGAACACCATCGCTGCGATCAAGAGGTGGCAAAAGGCCCTGTCTCTGCCCCAAAGTGGCTCCCTGCCGCTGGGTACCGTGCTTTTCGCCCCTGAAGACCTGCGCATCGGTGCGCTCAAGGCCCGGGTCGGCACCAGCGCCACGATGGAGACGGAGCTGTTCACTGCCTCGTCCTCGCGTCAGGTGATTTCCGCGAACCTGAAGCTCTCCGACCAGGCGCTGGGCGTCGTCGGCAATTCCGTGACCGTGCGCCTACCCGGTTCGGCGACGACAACGACCGGGACGATCACCTCGGTGGAACCGCCCCGTGAGAAGGAAAGCGAAGAAGGCAGCAAGGAGACGAACAAGGAGAGGATCATCCCGATCACCGTCACCCCCGATGACACCTCCGCCCTGGAAGGCTTCCAGGAGGCCTCCGTCTCGCTGGGCCTGACCTCTGAGACCCGCAAGGGTGTCCTGTCCGTGCCCTTGGGTGCCCTCGTTGCTCTCAGCACCGACCAGTTCGGCGTCGAGGTCGTGGATGAGAAGGGCGAAGTTCGTCGGGTTCCCGTCACCGTCGGCCTGTTCGCGGGTGACCGCGTCGAAGTGAGCGGCGATGAGATCGCCGAAGGCCAGCGCGTGGTGGTGCCCAACCGATGAGCCACATTCTGCAACTGACCGACGTGCACCGGTCGTTTGGCTCGCCGCCCGTGCACGCCTGCAACGGAGTATCTCTGAGTGTCGACGAGGGCGAGTTCGTCGCCATCGTGGGCCCCTCAGGCTCCGGTAAATCCACCCTGCTCAACCTGATCGGAACGCTGGACCGGCCCACCTCGGGAAGCGTGTGCATCAACGGCACGGACGTGTCCTCCCTGCGAGACATCGACCTGTCGGGCGTGCGCTCCTCGCTGATTGGGTTCGTGTTCCAGCAGTTCCACCTCACGGCCGGCGTGTCCGCCCTGGATAACGTCGCTGACGGCCTGCTCTACCGGGGCGTGCCGCGAGCCAAGCGGCGTGAGGCGGCCCGCGAAGCCTTGACCCGCGTGGGGCTGGGGCACCGCATGGACCACAAGCCCCACCAGATGTCGGGCGGCGAACGCCAGAGGGTCGCTATCGCCAGGGCCATCATCGGCCACCCAGCCCTGCTGTTGGCTGATGAGCCCACCGGCAATCTCGACTCGCGTTCGGGCGCTTCGATCGTTGAGCTCCTCCGGGAGCTCAACGATGCCGGCACCACCATCATCGTGATCACTCACGACAACGAATTGGCAGCGTCGCTGCCTCGCCAGATCGCCATCCGTGATGGCGAGATCGTTTCCGACTCTGCGCACCCGGGAGGTGGCCATGACGAGTAAGAAGAATTCGGGAGCCGGCCGTTCCGCGCTGCGCGCCTCCGACGTTGCTCGCCTCGGCCTGACCGGGCTGCGTGCCCGGCCCATGCGAGCGATCCTTTCGGCCCTGGGTATCGCGATCGGCATTGCGGCAATGGTCGGTGTTGTCGGCGTGTCAGCATCCTCGCAGGCTCGCTTGCAAGAGCAGCTGCGGGCACTGGGAACGAACATGCTAACCGCGCGCAGCGGGGCCGACCTGAGTGGCCAGGACCTGATCCTGCCCGAAGACTCCGTCGGACGAGTCCGCATGATCCCGGGTGTGACCGACGCGGCTTCGACCTCGACCCTCAACGGCATCTCCGTGTACCGTTCGCGACTGTCAGACCCCAACGCGACCGGCGGTATCCTCACGATGGCGGTCGACACGAACCTGCTCAAGGTTGTGTCGGGCACCATGAAGAGTGGGTCTTGGCTCAATGATGCCACCGCTCGCTACCCGGGTGTCGTCCTGGGCTCGAAGGCCGCCGCGCTGCTCGGCGTCGTCGAGCCGGGCACCCAGGTGTGGCTGGGAGGGCGCTCCTTCACGGTCCTGGGCATTATGGAACACGCGCCCCTGGCCGAGGAACTCGACAACGCCGCGTTGATCGGCGTGCCCGCCGCGAAGTCGCTTTTCGATGCTGGCAAGACGCCCACGACCATCTACGAGCGCTCCACCGAGAACCAGGTTGAGACCGTGCGAGAGCTCCTGGGTCCGACTCTGGCCCCGCAGGGGGCCACCGGCCTGAAGGTCTCGCGTCCCTCCGACGCACTGGCTGCCCAGAACGCGGCCGACCAGACCCTGACGACCCTGCTCGCAGGTGTCGGCTCGATCGCTCTGCTCGTCGGTGGTATCGGCGTGGCCAACACGATGATCATCTCCGTCCTGGAACGCCGCAAGGAGATCGGCCTGCGCCGGTCTCTGGGCGCGAAGAGGGGACACATCACCGTGCAGTTCCTGGCCGAAGCCCTGCTGTTGTCCTTCCTCGGAGGACTCGCGGGATGCCTCATCGGCGCGGGGGTCACCTGGGGCATGTGTTACGCGTACGGCTGGCCGCCCACCCTGCACTGGTGGGTGATCGCCGCAGGTCTGGGTGCCACTCTCCTCATCGGCGCCGTCGCCGGGCTCTACCCCGCGATCCGAGCGGCCCGCACGCCGCCCACAGCGGCGCTCGCCTCGCAGTAGGAGAGCCCATCCGATAAAGCCGTGGCCGGCTCGCAACCCCCGTCTCCTTCGCGGGGGAGCGCGAGCCGGCCACGGCCTCGTTCATGGGCGCGTCAGTTCTGCACGGGACCGCCGTAGATCTCGTCGATGGCGGAGGCAAGGCGGCTCGTGGCCTCCAGACGCTTGACCTTCAGCGAGGGCGTGAGCAGGCCGTTCGCCTCCGTGAAGTCCGTGGTGAGGACCTTGATCTTGCGGATCGACTCGGCGCGCGAGACGTGCTCGTTCGCCGAGGCCACCGCCTTTTCCAGGGAGGCCAGGACCTCGACGTTCGTGGCCGCCTCGGCCACGCTCATCGGAGGCAGGGAGTGGGCGGCGAGCCAGTCGGGTAGCATCTCCGCGTCCAGGGTAATGAGCGCGGCGACGAAGGGACGCTGGTCGCCCACGACTAGGACCTGGGAGATGAGCGGGTGGGAGCGCATCGGGTTTTCCAGCGCCGCTGGTGCGACGTTCTTGCCGCCGGCCGTCACGATGATCTCCTTCGCGCGCCCCGTGATCGACACGTAGCCGTCGCGGTCCAGGGAACCCAGGTCGCCGGTGCGGAACCACCCGTCCTCGGTGAAGCAGGCGGCTGTGGCGCCCGGATCGTTGTGGTAGCGCTGGAAGACGCTGGGGCCCTTGAGCAGGATCTCGCCCTCGTCGCTGATCTTGAAAGACATGGGAGGCAGGGCCGGGCCGACGGTCCCGATCTTGGACAGGCGGGGCGTATTCACCGAGACCGGGCCGACCGTTTCCGTCAGGCCGTAGCCCTCCAGGACGGGGATACCCACCCCGCGGTAGAAGTGGGCCAGCCAGGTCGCCAGGGGCGCGCCGCCGGAGACGATGTAGTCCGCGTTGCCGCCCACCAGGCGGATGATCTGCTGGTAGACGAGCCTGTCGGCGAGCGCGTGCTGGGCCTTGAGGGAGGCGTTGGGGCCTTCTTCGGTGTCGAGGGCGCGCGAGTATGCGATCGCTACCTTCGCGGCCCAGCGGAAGATCTTGCGCTTGGGGCCGGAAGCCTTCGTGTCCGCCGAGTTGTAGATCTTCTCCAGGACGCGCGGGACCACCAGGA
>ERZ773099.537-NODE-537-length-32246-cov-7.891398_pt1 | contig 32246 bp, 26 predicted proteins | sample MGYA00511120_ERZ773099 | MGnify/ENA primary metagenome ERZ773099 (study PRJEB29015, sample SAMEA2738012) | human oral metagenome | biome: human oral; feature: human-associated habitat; material: dental | place: China | collected 2104 ... | reverse complement strand
GCTGTAGCGAAGAGCCGCCTCTTCCGCCATGTATTTGAGGTCGGGCAGGAAGATGTCGACGAGTCCCGCCAAACTTTTAATGGTATCAACGGTCTCGTAAGCGGAGGAGTTGTAAACGACGGGTATGGAAAGCCCCTGCGCCTTGGCGAGGCGGAGCGCGGCGGCGATCTGGGGCGCGAAGTGCGTCGGGGTCACGAGGTCGAGCGTTGCCGCACCGCGCGCCTCCTGCTCCAGGAAGATTTCGGCAAGGCGGTCTTCCGTGACGGTGACGCCGAAGTTTTCGCGGCTGATCTCGTGGTTCTGGCAGAAGGCGCAGCGCATGCTGCAGCCCGAGAAAAATACCGTTCCCGCGCCCTTTTCGCCAGCTAGGCAAGGCTCTTCCCACGGGTGGAGCGAGACGAGCGCGACGCGCGCGTATCTGCCCCCGCCGCAGAAGCCACGCGCATCCTGCAGGCGGTTCGCGCCGCAGCTGCGCGGACAGAGGCGGCAGGCGGTGAGCGGTGCGAGGTCTTTGCGCAGGCTTTTTGCCGTGCGGCTCTTTGCTGCACGGCTTTTTTGCGCGGGCGGGACGCTTCCGGCATTTTCCTGCTTCGCGGTTCTCATTCGCGCCCCTCTAGCTTTGCCGCGTCGAGCAGCGGTCCGTACTTCGGACGCCACCATGATATGGCGCGCACGGCGTTGATGTAGTCCTGCAGTGCCTCTTCGTCCAGGTCGCCGCTGCGCTCTTTGATGGGTTCTCCTGCGAGCGGCACAGTGTCCGTCCTGCCGATGGCGTTGTGCGTAATCCAAAAGCCGTAGTTCACGCCGCAGCGGTTGCCGCAGGTGAGGCTCCTGCCGACGGCTTCGTAGCGGAAGCCGTCGGGGGCGATCAGCTCGAGGAGCGTCGGTACGATGTCGATCTGGCTTCCGGCCGCATCGGCAGGCAGCAGTTCCGGACGCACGCCCTTGCCCGTGAGGATGAAGGGAACGGCATAGCGCTCGTAGAGCGTCGGCGTCTTTTCGATGTTGTAGCGGTCGGCATGGTCGCCGACGATGAGGAAGAGGCTATCCGGGAATTTCTTTTTTGCCGCGCGGATGAAGGCGGCGAGCTCGCGTGAGGCGTACCAGTAATGTCCCAGCTCCTTCAGCAGGTCGTCGTCTTCCTGCGCTTTTGGCGGGAGCGCGGCGCGCACTTTTTCGGCTGGAAATCCCTTGGCCGCGAGATCGACGGTGTAGGGCGAATGGTTCGAGACGTTCAGGAGGATGTTGAAGCTCGGCACAGCGGGATCGATGCGTGAAAGCGCTTCGGCGTAGAGGAATTCGTCGTCGATGCCCCATACGCTTCCCTTGTCCGCGTCCGCTGCGAGGTCGCCGCGGCTGTAGAAACGATCGAAGCCCTGCGCTCGAGAGAAGGCTTCGATGCGTTCCCAGGTCGCAGGCCCGGCGTACCAGAAGCTCGTTTCGTAGCCGAGGCGTTGGAGTGCGGGAGCGGCTGCCGTCGGGTAGGGGGCGGCGAACGATTCGGGCATGGTCGTCAGGTAGAGGTTGGCGTCGGCAAACCCTGTGACGATGCCCGTGACGGCGGCAACGGTGCTCGGGCCGTTCGGCAGGAAGGTGTCGCAGTAGGCTGTATCGGGTTCGGCGAGGATTTCCTTCATGGGGTCAGCGATATGGAGATCTTCGTATTTTTTGAGAAGCGGCCAGTTCGCATAGCTTTCCGAGATGATGAGAAAGATCTGGCGCGGCTTGTCGATCTGTGCGCCCTTTGCCTCGCGCACGAGGTAGACGTCGAGGTCGTCGCTGTCCGCAGGCCGTCCGGCGTGAAGCGCTGCGAGGCGGCGTATTTCGTCCGTGGTGAAGTCGAGCCCGTTGCAGGCACGGAGGCGGCTGTTCATCGTATAGGCGCGGTAGACGGCCTGGAAGTTGTCGAGGATGGCCTCGTTGAGAAAATGGTCTTTCGTGACGCCGGCGTTTTCCCAGTCGACGGCTGTCTGCCAGCGGAGGCTGCCGCCGAAGAGGACGAGCAGGGATACGACGTAAAGCCCGCCGAGAAAGGCGGCGCGGGAGAGGATCCTTGCGAAGCGTCCCCTTTCGGGCAGGGAAGGCGCGGGGATGCGGTCAAGCAGGAAGAAAAGGGCGCGGCAGAGGAGCCATGCCATGAGGAATGCGCCCAAAAGGCGCAGGGGCAGTTGGAATTCCTGCACGAGCGAGACGAAAAGGGCGAAGGCGTCGTCGTTCGCCGTATTGAAGAGGAGCTGGTGGAAGCCCGAGTGGAACTGGCGGTAGTAGGGGAAGCTGGCAGCGTAGAGGACGGAAAGCACCGTGAGGGAAACAGCGGCCGTCGCGCGCCAGGCAAGGCGTTCGAGCGGCGGATAGGCGAGGCGGAAGAAGGCGGCAGGGAGGAGCGAGGCGAGCGTCAGAAGCCCTGCCGTCTGGCAGCTGAGGCGCAGGCCGCGCCACACGGCGAGCGCGATATCGGGAGCGCCGACGCCGCCGCCCATGTAGTCGTGCAGCCAGAAGATGAAAAAAAGGCGACAGAAAGAGAGGACTGCAAGGTAGAAAAGAAATACCCTGAGCCCTCTGTTCATGAAGGTATAAAATCCCTGCCAATCAAGCAGGCGGGAAGAAAATGGCTGCATGAGGCTTGACGCTCCTGTGGTCGATGGATTCCTGCGGCCGAGGCAGTTCGCGGTTCAAAGGTGCGGGCGGCGTTCCGCAGGCCGATGTTCGGCGCCGCGCGCCCTTACTCCTCCGGCACGATGATGTCCACGCCGTAGTCCTCGGCAGCCTGGCAGATGTCGGGCGCGGGCTGCGAGTCGGTGATCAGGCCGGAGAGGGTGTCGAGCGTGACGTAGTTGTAGTTGCCGTCTGAGCTGAGCTTCCTCGCCTCGGCGACGACGTAGGCGCGCTTGGAAACGCGGATGATGGCGGCCTTGTTGATGCCGTCCTCGATGTCATAGGTCGAGACGCTGTTTTCCTTCACATCGACGCCGACGGCGCCGAGAAAGGCGATGTCGGGCTTCAGGCGCGAGATGAAGTCGAGGGTCATGCCGCCCCAAAAGCCGTCGCGGCTCTTGTTGATGACGCCGCCGGCAAAGACGACGCGGATCTTCGGGTTCTGTGCGAGGATCGAGAGGATGTCGATCATGTTCGTGACGATGGTCAGCTCGCGCTCGTCGTGCACCAGCAGTTCCGCGATGGCGAGATTGCTCGTCGAGATGTCGAGAAATACCATGTCGTGCTCATGGACGAGGTGCAGAGCCGCGCGCGCAATGCGGCGCTTCGCCTCCACGTCGATGTCGCGGTGCTTGCTGACCTCGATGGTATGTGGATTCTCGCGCCGGATGACCGCGCCGCCGTAGGTGCGCTTGAGTCTCCCCTGCTTTTCGAGCGCGCCGAGATCCTTGCGTATGCAGTCCTCCGTCACATGAAAACGCTCGCTGAGGTCTTTGACACGAACCTTGCCGTCGCGTGCCAGGATATCGAGAATGGCATCGTGGCGTTCCACAAGAAACATAGTATCGCCTCCGTTGTTATTGATTCATCGCATTTTCTCCAATTCTAACTGAAATAAGATATTTTTTCAAGTCCTATATTTTTCCTATAGATTCGGATGCCGAAAACGCCCGGCAAAGGGAGGCGGATGATGCTGCCGACCGGTTGACGGATTCCGGCGAAGTATGCTAAACTTAGGGACGATGATGCGGCGGAAGCCGTGATCGACGAGCTTTGCTCCTCCGGGAGGAAATCTTTTTCAGTTCGGGGCGCAGCGCCTTGGTCTTGCGCAATGGAGTCTCGTGAACCCCGTCAGGTCCGGAAGGAAGCAGCGGTAAGCGAATCGCTTCATGTGCCGCGAGGGTGCCTGGGAGCTGTGTCCCGAACTGGAAAAGAGAAATTGTCGCTGCTGTGCGGAGCGCCTGCTTTGTACAGCAGCGATATTTTTGTCTGATGCACACGGGGCAGGGCGCGGTCATGCGCCTGCCTGAAAGGCTTGCGTACGGGGATTGCCGCTGGGCAAGGAGGGAGTTCATATGGCTTATATCGCGCTTTATCGCCAATGGCGGCCGGGGAGCTTCGGGGAACTCGTGGGGCAGGAAGCGATATCGAAGACGCTTTCCCGAGCGATTACACTGGGCAGGCTCAGTCATGCCTACCTCTTTTCGGGACCGCGCGGCACGGGCAAGACGAGCACGGCGAAGATTCTCGCGAAGTCCCTGAACTGTGAGAAAGGCCCGACGCCCGAACCGTGCGGGACATGCACCAACTGCAGGAAGATCGCGGACGGCACTTCGCTCGACGTCTTTGAAATAGACGCGGCTTCGAACCGCGGCATCGACGAGATGCGCGATCTGCGCGAGAAGGTGAAGTTCACGCCCGCCGAGGGCCGCTATAAGATCTACATCATCGACGAGGTGCATATGCTGACGACGGAGGCGTTCAACGCGCTTCTGAAAACGCTGGAGGAGCCGCCCGCGCATGTCGTGTTCATCCTGGCGACGACGGAGCCGCACAAGGTGCCCGCGACGATACAGTCGCGCTGCCAGCGCTTTGATTTCCGCCGCATTACGGTGGAGGAAATCGTAGGGAGGCTCGCCCATGTGGCGCAGGAAATGAAGATTCCCTGTGACGAGGAGGCGCTTCATCTCATCGCTTTGCAGGCGGACGGCGGCATGCGGGATGCGCTGTCGCTGCTCGACCAATGCTCGAGCCTCTCCGAGGACGGTGTGACGGCGGAACGCGTCGGCGAAATCCTCGGTCTTGTGGGACACGCGCCGATCTACCGCCTGACGAAGGCCATCGCAGAGAAGGCGAAGGGCGAGATCTTCGATACGGTCGCCGATCTCCTGGCGGACGGCAAGGAGGCGATGCAGGTGCTCGCCGAGCTCGTCCTGCATCTCAGGAGCCTCATGCTCTATCAGGCGGCAGGCGAGGTCGCAGGGCTCGATCTCTACGGCGACAGGCGCGAGGCGCTGGAGGAGCAGAAAGGAAACTTTAGCCAGGAGCAGCTGATGCAGATGATCGGCCGCCTGCACGGAGCGATGGCGGAGCTGCGCTGGACGCCGCAGCCCCGCATCACATTAGAGGTCGCGCTGCTTTCCCTCTGTCGCGGGGCGGGGGAAGAAGGCCGCTTGTCTGATGGAGAAACGAAGGCCTCTTCTTCCGCGATAGATGCGGCTCCTGTTTCCGCAGGGCAAGCTTCGGCAGAGACGGCGCGCATCGCGCGTCTTGAGGCGGAGCTTGCCGCCTTGAAGGCGGTGGTGGAGGCGCGCCCTGCGGCGGCTGCACCCGCGCCGCGGCGTACCGCCCCAGCGGCGGGCGGGGCGGTGCGCCCGGCTCCTGCCGCTAGGGCGGGCGCACCGGTGCTGTCTGCGGAGACAGGGCCGGCCGTGCCGCTTACGCCCGAGGGCGAGGCGCTTCATAAGGCGCTGCTCCAACGCCTCCAGGAGGCGAAGCGCGCGCCCGTGCTCGCCTGCATCAACGGCGCTTCCTTCGCGGGCCTTGCGGACGGGGTGTTTTACCTGCGCTTCAACAGCCCCTTTCTCGCGGAGCGCACGGCGCGCGCCGATTACCGTGATACTATCGAGAAGATCTTGGCCGACCTTTCGGGCGAAGCGCTTTCCTTGTCCTGCATCAAGCCGCAGGACAAGCCGACGCCCCCGCCTGCACCGAAGCCGAAGAAGAAACCGGCGCTTGACGCCCTTCAGCCGCTCCATCCCGTACCCAAGCGCCTGGAAATCGACGAGGCGGAACTCTCCCCCGACGAGCGTCGGGTCCTGCAGAATGCCGTCAACATTTTCGGCGGGGATATCGTCGATCTCCCGGAAGAGGAGCGCATTGAGGCATTGGCCGCCAAAGGCCGCCTCGTGACCGATGAAAGTGGCAGGACAGACAGGGCTGGTGCGCCGTCTGCGCCTGCATCGCCGCCGGGAGCTGCGCCTTCGCCGCCGTCCGGCAAGGCTGCCGCCGCGCCGCCCGAAGCGATGACCGCGCCGCCTGAGGCCTATGAAGCGCCGCCGCCGGGCGATGAGGACGCGCCCGAGCCGGAGGAAAACAGTTGACCGGCAGAACGCTTTACGGCTATAATTAAAAGGAAATCGAACAGACAGCGGGGAAAGTGAAGAACCTTTTTCCGCTTTTGAAAGGAGAAACGCAATGTTTGGTGGAATGGGCAACATGGGCAATATGGCCGGCATGATGAAGAAGGTCCAGAAGATCCAGAATGAGATGAAGAAAATGCAGGAGGATCTCAAGAAGAAGACCGTCGACGTGTCGGCGGGCGGCGGCGCTGTCAAGATCGTCATGAACGGCGAAAAGGAAGTGCAGTCGCTTCATATCGACCCGGCGGCCGTAGACCCCGAGGATGTCGAGATGCTGCAGGACCTCCTGTCCGCCGCCTTCAACGAAGCCGTCAAAAAGGTTGACGACATGATGGCGAGCGAGATGGGCAAGCTCACGGGCGGCCTCGGCTTGCCGCCGGGCATGTTCTGAGATGCAGTACATCGCACCTCTGGCAAAATTGATCGAGCACTTTCGCGCACTGCCGGGCATTGGCTCCAAGACGGCAGTGCGTCTTGCTTATCACATCCTGGACATGGACGCGGCGAAGGCAAAAGCGCTTGCCGCCGCCATCGTCGAGGCGCGCGAGAAAATCGGCTTCTGCAGCCTCTGCTGCAACCTCTCGGATGCGGATCCCTGCGCCATTTGCGCCTCCGCAAAGCGCGACGGCACGAAGATCTGCGTCGTCGAGCAGCCGCAGGACGTCGCCGCCATCGAGCGCATGAAGGATTACAAGGGCCTTTACCATGTGCTGCACGGCGCACTGTCACCGCTCCAAGGCATCGGTCCCGAGAATATCCGCGTCAAGGAGCTTCTGAAAAGGCTTGAGGGAGGACGGGGCGAGCAGGTGGAGGAAATCATCATGGCGACGAATCCCACCGTTGAAGGCGAGGCGACGGCCATGTATCTGGCGCGTCTCTTGAAGCCCGCGGGCCTCAAGGTCACGCGGATCGCCCATGGCCTGCCCATCGGCGGCGATCTCGAATACGCCGACGAAGTCACCCTTTCCAAGGCGCTGGAAAACAGGAAGGAAATATAATCATGCTTGACATCATTGCGGCGCTGGCCATCGGCCTGCTCCTCCTCTGCATTCTCGCGAAGATCCTCGCCCTGCCGTTTCGGCTGCTGAAAAAATTCATCGTCAACAGCGTCGTCGGCGCGGTTCTTCTGGCCATCGTCAAGTTCCTCGGCTTCAAGGTGACGATCAACATCCTGACGGCGCTGCTTGCCGGCATCTTCGGCATCCCCGGCGTCCTCCTCGTGCTTGCGTGGAGCTATCTGTAAACGACATGTTCAGCCGTTACGCGAAACGGCAGGATTTTCTAAAAGAAGGAACAAGATTGGACAACGAAAAAAATCTTTCGCCCCAACCGGGAGAAAAGCTTTGGACAGCGGAATTTCTCGGCCTCAGCGGCGCGAACTTCTTTCAGTTCATGTCGCAGTACATCCTCATCGTCGGCCTTCCCATCTATATCATGGACGACATGGGCGGCGGGGAGCTTGAGGCCGGGATGGCCATGACCTTCTTCCAGATCGGCACCGTCTGCTGCCGCCCACTGGCGGGCCGGCTGATTGACAGCGTCCACAAGGGGCGGCTCATGCTCGGTGCGACGCTGGCCTTCTTCGCCATCATGGTCGCTTTCTGCTTCGCCCATACGGAAGAGGCGCTCTATGGGCTGCGCCTCCTGCACGGCATCCAGTTCGCACTCGGCACGACGGCGGCTGCGACGCTCGCCGCGCTCGTCCTGCCCGCCGCGAAAAAGGGGACGGGCATCGGCTACTTCGCTCTTTCGACGAACCTCGCGATGGTCGTCGGCCCCCTCGTAGGGCTCCTCGTCATACGCTCTTTCGGCACGCTCGCCATGTTCCTGTGCCTTGCAGGCAGCGCACTCCTGACCGTCTGGCTCGCCAACCGCAGGACGCTCGACGAGGCTCTTGTCCGGCCGGAGAAGAACAAGGAAGGAGGCGCCCGCTTCTCGCTCGTCGAGCGGCGTGCCCTGCCGATGGCCGCGCTCGGCGGGCTTGTTTTTTTCGCCTACGGCGGCGTCCTGACCTTCATTCCCCTTTATGCGCGCAGCATCGGCCTTGAAGCGAGCGTGAGCCTCTTCTTCGCCGTATTTGCGCTCGTCATCGTCCTCACACGTCCCTTTGTCGGGCGTCTCTTCGATAAAAAAGGCTCGGATTATACGGTGTATCCGGGTTTGGCGCTCTTCCTCGCAGGCTTCCTGCTCTTCGGCACGGCGAACAGCCAGGCGCTCTTCCTCCTCTCGGCGGCTGTGCTCGGCGCGGGTTTCGGCGCTGTCAGCCCCGCCTTTCAGACGCTCGCTGTTGCAAGTGTGCCGCCTGCGCGTGCAGGCCTTGCGACAGCGACCTACTTCTGGGCGCTCGACATCAGCGTCGGCCTTGCCGCCGCCTTCCTCGGCCTCGTCGCCGCCCGTTTCGGCTACGGCTTCCTTTACGGCCTGCTCTCGCCTGCCGTCCTCCTTTTGGCCGCCGCTTTTTATGCTCTTTGGCGCAGGCAGGGAAAACGCGGCGGAAGCCGAATATAGATTTATATGAAGTGAAGATGAGAAAGATATCTTGCAAAGGAGGAACAGCATGGAGCAGCATTGTTGTGTATGCGGCGTCGCCGTAAGAAAAGGCGCGGCCTTTTGCCCGGAATGCGGTGCGTCCCTGCAGCCTGCGGGCTGGGCCTGCCCCCGCTGCGGCGGGCAGAACCCGCAGGACGCTGCCTTTTGCGGCGCCTGCGGTGCGAGAAAAAGCGACGGCGTGAGCGATGCGACAACCGTGATGCCGCCGGTGCAGCCGCAGCAGACGGGGCATTTTCCCCGGCCATCGGCCGCTCCTATGGCGGCACAGCCGCAGCCGCCCGCCTGGCAGGGCGGCGCGTCCGGAGGCGCACAGCGCTCTGTTTTGCAGGACATGCGCCTCTGGGCGGCTGTCATCGTCCTGCTCATCCTGCTGGCGGCGGGCGGCGGTTCGTACTATTACTTCAACTACATGAACGAGGGAAACTACATCAAGCAGTACAGTCTGGCAGCCAATGCCGTCGGAGAAATCGACGGGCTGCTCGGCTCTGAGGTGCGCGCCGAAAAGCTCAAGGGCGCGGCGGCAAACAATGTGCGTCAAAAACTGCAGGCGCGGAAAAACTCCTTCGACGATACGACCAAGGACTTCGCCAAGCGCACGCCGTTCAAGGGGTACGAAACCCAACATGCCGATACGATTTCCCTGCTGCAGAAGGAAAGCGCGCTCGTGGATGAAATCATGACCGTGCTCGCCAATCCGCTCGATGCGCAGGCGGACGAGATGATCAAGACCATACGCGAGGACATCGCCGCGCGCAGCGACCTCGGCGCGAAAATTCAGGTGCAGGGTGCAAACTTCGTCGCAGCCGCAGAGCTGTCCAGCGTGCCGCAGCAGTTGGCTCTTTTCGTCTCGGCCGAGAGAAAGGCTGAGGAAGAAAGGAAGCGCGTGGAAAAAGAAAAGAGCGAGCGCCTCGCCGCAATGAACGCTTTTTTCAGCAAGATGGAAGAGCTGGTCAATCGCTATGAAAGCGCCAAGACTGATCTGAACGACATCATGAATTCATCCTACAAGAACGACATCATCTGGGCGGATTACTTCCGTACGGTCGACCGCGCGAAGAACACAAGGCAGGCTTTCCGCAACGAGCTCAAGGGCATTGCGGCTCCCGCCGGGGCGGAAGACATCAAGGCCGAGCTCGACAACGTCCTCGCCCATGCGCTGACCTACTGCGAACTCAAGAGTCAGGCGGCGCATCTCCAGTTCAACCGATATTATACGAACGCGAGCAAAAAGGAAGCCGAAGCCCGCGCCATGGACGACGACATCCAAAAGGAATATGCGGCCTTCAAAAGCAATTTCAAGGAAGCCAAAGACCGTCTGACAGCAGGCGGGATATGAGAAAAAGCCGTGGGACAAGCGAGTTCGCTTCCCACGGCTTTTTGCTGCCGCGTTGGTAAGGCAAGGGGGCGAGGCAGAGGCGGTCTGTATGCTTCTGCCGTGCCGTGTTCACACCGGCTTTCCTGCTGCGGCAGCCTGCTCCAGTGTCGGCTGTGCGGCTGCGGGCTTTTCGCCCTTCGCCCGTTTGGCACGGCGGTAGGCGCCGTCGGAGCGCATGAGGTAGGCGCGCGTGTTGTCCTTGAGGTAGGTTCGCAGGATGGCGAGCAGACGCTTTTTCAAGGGTTTGGCACGGACGGGCAGCATGAGCTCGACGCGGTTGTTGAGATTTCGCGGCATCCAGTCGGCGGAGGAGATGAAGACATCTTCCTGCCCGCCGTTATAGAAGTAGAAGATACGGCTGTGCTCCAAGAAGCGGCCGACGATGCTGCGCACGCGGATGTTCTCGCTGACTTCCTTGAGGCCGGGGCGCAGGACGCAGATGCCGCGCACGATGAGGTCGATCTTGACGCCGGCGGCGGAGGCTTCGTAAAGCTTGGCGATGATGAAGCGGTCGAGAAGCGAGTTCATCTTCGCCGCGATATAAGCCTTTTCCCCTTTTTTAGCGCGTGCGATTTCCTGTTCGATGCTTGCCGTAATGCGTTCGCGCAGGGTCAGCGGGGCGACGGCGAGGCGGTTCCAGACGGGCGGGTCGGAGAAGCCCGAGAGGAAGTTGAAGAAAGCCGAAGCGTCGACGCCGGTCAGGGTGTCGGCGGTGAAGACGCCGACATCGGTATAGAGCCTGGCCGTCGAGCCGTTGTAATTGCCCGTTGCGATATGGCAGTAGCGGCGGATGCCCTCCTCCTCACGGCGGATGACCATCGTGATCTTCGAATGGGTCTTGAGGCCGAGGATGCCGTAGATGACATGGCAGCCGGCCTCTTCGAGGCGGCGTGCCATGAGGATGTTGTTCTCTTCGTCAAAGCGCGCTTTCACTTCCATGAGAACCGTGACCTGCTTGCCGTTTTTCGCGGCTTCGGCCAGGGCGGCGATGATGGGGGAGCCGCGCTCGACGCGGTAGAGCGTCTGCTTGATGGCGAGCACCTTCGTATCGGCGGCTGCCTGCTGGATGAAGCGCTCCACGGTGTCGAAGGATTCGAAGGGATGATGCACGAGAATGTCCGCTGCGGCGATGGCCTGCCAGATGTCCGCCGCTCGGCGCGCGGCGAGATCCAGGGAGGGACGCGGCGAAAAGCGCGGATAGCGCAGGGCGTCGAAGCCTTCGAGATTGGCGAGGTCGGCGAAGAAGGAGGCGCCGAGCGGCCCCTTGGCGGTGTAGACGTCCATATCCTCGATGGCGAGCTCCTCCTTGAGGAATTCGAGGATGGACGCAGGGCAGGCGGCCGAGATCTCAAGGCGCACGGCTGCGCCCTTGCGCCGCTTTTCCAGCGATTTTTCCACCTCGGCCAGCAGATCCTCCACGTCGTCGCGGATGTCGAGGTCGGCGTCGCGCGTAATTCGGAAGGGCACGACATCCAAAATCTCGTAGCCCGTGAAGAAGCGCCCGGCAAAGTGCGCCAGAACGTCCTCGAGGAGCAGGAACGCCGTACCGCCGGGGAGGCGCAGCAGGCGATGGATGACGGGCGCGGGAACGGGAAGGATGGCGAGGCGCGTCTCCTGCTCGCCCGCGCGGCGGAGCAGGACGGCGAGATTCAGGCTGCGGCTGGCGAGGAAGGGGAAGGGATGCGCGGGGTCGACGGCCATCGGTGTGACGACGGGATAGATTTCGCGCTCGAAGAGCCCAGTGAGCCAAAGCGCCTGCTCGCCTTCCAGCTCTTCGGGGCGCAGGAAACGGATGCCGTGCTCCTTGAGCTCCTTGAGGACGAGGGCGAGGCAGCGATAGATGTCCTGCTGCTGGCGGTGTGCCTGTTTCGAGATGGCGTGCATCTGCTCTGTGGGACGCATCCCGGCGATGTCGCGATGCTCGATGCCGCTTTCGATGAGGTGCTTGATGCCCGCGACGCGGATCATGAAGAATTCGTCGAGGTTTGAGCAGGCAATGGCGATGAAGCGCAGGCGTTCGAGCAGCGGATTGTCCTTGCCCGTGGATTCTTTCAGGACGCGCCGGTTGAAGCTCAGCCAGGATGTTTCGCGGTTCAGGTAGTAGGCTCTTTTCATGGGATCCATGCTAGTCCCTCCTCAGGCTTTTTCGAGCAGAGGCGCGATGCCGAACACCTCGCGGAAGAGGTCGGCGGCGCGCCGGAATGTCCACCGGATCAGCGGTATGTCGTACTCGGTCACATAAGCGACGCGGAGCTCCTCCTTTTCCAGCCTCGCAGAAAAGCGCGCGATCTTGCCGCTGTGCCCCTGATCGAGCGCATCGGCCAGGCGCAGGATGGCGCAGAGCTTGAGCATGATGATTTTCTGCTCGTGTGCGAGAAGCGCATAGGGATTGTCCTTGCGGCCGGGATTTGCGCTGTTGTAGTAATAGGCGATGTTGGCGACGATTTCCTTTTCCTTTTCGGAAACGCCGAAAAAGTCTGTGCCGAGGATGATTTCATAGGAATAACGGCTGTAATGGCGCAGATTGATGAACTTGCCCGTTTCATGCAGGATGGCGGCGAGGCGCAGCAGGAGGAGCGAGCGCGGCTTGAGGCCGTGTTCGCTTTCGAGCGCGCGAAAAAGCTGCGCGGCGGCATCCTCCACACGCTTGCAGTGCTCCAGCGTCGAGCCGTACTTTTCCGCCGTCGTGCGCGCGAGCTGCAGCGTGCGGCCTTCCTGCTCCGCGAGGCACGGAAGCTGCGCCATCCGTGCGCCTTGGTAAGCGCTGTAGCTCTGCAGGAAAGTCGTTCCCATGAGGAAGAGACCCTTGACCCGCGTGGAGCGCACGACCTCGTCGTAGAGCAGGATCGTCGGCAGGAGGAGATTGGCGCGGCTCTCGGGAATCTTGCAGCGCTGCATGAGCTTTTGCGGCGTCATGGGGCCGAAGGAATCGACGAAACCCAAAAATTCCTCGGGAGCGAGAAAGGCGTAGGAACCTTCCTGGCCGGGGGCGAGGAGGGAGGCAACGGTTCGCGCCTCGAGGCCGGAGAGCACGAGGTGGCGTATGCCGTAATGCTCGATGCTCGGCCAGAGCGGCGAAAGAGCCGCATGGATGTAGTCGCGCACGGCGGCGGGAAACAGCAGATCCTCGCGCTCCTTTTCGCTGAAATGCTCGAGGATGCGCAGACTGCCGCTGGCGACGTTTTGCTGGAAGAGGAGCCGCCCCGCCTGCCAGCCCGTCAGACCTAGGCCGCCTGAAGTGATGTCCAGCAGAAGCACGGGCTTGTCGCCAAAGTTTTCCGCATTTTCGAGAAGCTCGTGCGACAGCGCGAAAAACTTATAGTAGATTTCCTGCGTCATATCGGCCACCTCGACCTCGAAGCCCGTGCGAATCCGGATCCGGTCGAGAATGCCGAGCCGGTTTTCCGCTTCCCGAAGCACCGATGTGCCGATGGCAAAGACCTTTTCCACACCGTAGTCCGCGAGCAGGCGCCGATAACCCTCCAGAATACGGCAAAGTTCGCTGAGGGAAGAGAAAGAAAGCCGCCCGCTGCGGAACACCTCTTCGCCGAATCCCGTTGCCTTGCGCACGCGCTCGATGATTTCAATATCCTCCATCGAGGCGAAGGAAACGATGATGAGGCTCGTATGTACGGAGCCGATATGAACGACGCCGTAAAGGAAACGCTTTTTCATGACAGGCTGCCCCCCTTCTTTCTCTTGCCGTGGGATATGAGCGGAAATACGCTGAAAACGGCAATTTCTTTCTATTTTAACATGAAAGCGCCCGATGGTGTGCCTGAATATTTCACAAAGGACGCACTTGTCATTGGCGGCCACAAAACAATCAAGAGAGGCGGGATTTAAGCCTCTCTTGATCATCCGTAGTGTTTTTTATGGTTATAGTCGAGGCAGTATACCAAATTCTTTTTTCCGTCGCCTCGTTCCTGCATATACATTCTTCCTGTTTTGCTGTAGCGATATTCGAATAGTTTTTCAATCTTCCATTCATTAAATGGCTGTTTTCTGATCCCGTTAGACAAAGGATCACCATTGTTTATGGTTTTCAGCAATTTATACACTCTTTTGTCGAAGGTTTTTTCATCCAAAATTTCAGCGATAGCGAGAGGCGTAAATTCTAGATTGTCGAAAATCTCTTCTATAAGAGTTCTCGTATCTTTCTTTATTGCGTTCTGCATGCGTGTATTTATGTTATTCATAAAATCCGCTAAGGAATGTTTGGCAGTCATGTATTCTTCTTCAAGTATACCGATTAATTCTCTGTTTTCTTTTGCTTCTTGCAGGATTTTCTCATAGCCTTCCAACCGTTTTTTGAGACTAATGATCTTAGCTGATAACACGACGCTGCGCACGGGTTTGTCTATAAATTCGACACCGTATGCTTAGGAGAGAGAAGAACTTCTTTTTATTTCAAGTATCGCGTATATTCCAGAGAGGCTGGATATGGCGGCGCCGGTTCCTGCCGTACCAAAGGAACTCGCCAGAAGGACGGCAGAACCGGAAGCTAATGAACCTACGGCTGTACCTTTAAGAATGGATTCAGCTGCTATATTATCCTCTACGCTAACAGCTTGTTGGTTTGTTTTTTCGATTTTATGATTGTCAGTCGTTATAGGAATCCCCAGATCTTCAAAGAAGGAACGCAATTCCTCAGTAATTCTCTCTAAGTTCGCTATTTCATTGCTTAGGATAAAATAAGTTCTCTCATATTCCTTTACAGATTCGTTCATTTGTTCTTCAGTCGATTTATTTAATTCTTGTACTCTTTTATATCTTTCCTGAGGAGAAGTAATTACTTCTTTTCCTACATCTATAAGAGAGGCGCCTATTTCAATAATGCCGTTAAAAATATTTGCGGAACCATAAGGAGATATTCTAGTAGAATTCTTTTTGCTCCCCATAATGTGCGCCTCCTTTGCTTTATTAGATTTCAGGATATATAGAGATTTCTGTTATGATCCCATCTCTATCAATCCCGAACAGCATATAGAGGCCATCGGATAGAATGCGCACGCCATCTTTAAAAACGCGGCAGCGATTCTTATAATGATCTTTTACAGCGGATATGTCAGAACCTACGGTGAACCCCAATGGCGTCTTTAATCCGTTATCCCCCGTACTTTTAATTTTATATACGTTATGATCATCTTCATCAATGTCTATAGTAAAAGTTGTCCCGTAATGCAGCGTCTTTAGATGCTGAGGCTCGTAGAATTTTCCCTGGTAATAGGAAACGCTGTCCGGTTCTCCATATACGCTGATTACATATTCCTCGCTCGAACCAAAAGAAATTCCTCCGATTGTCAGGTCTTCTTTTGGCACGCTTTTTGTCGGTGCAGCAAAACAAACCTGTGCGATTAAAAGAAAGATCGCGGCAGCAAGCATGATCATTTTTGTTTTCATCTTTTTCTCCTCCTTAGTAAATATGATGTTTTATTCATATAATTCTAATTTCCTGCTAAAAAATCCTGCTTGAAATAAAACCGGAAAGGATTTTTCCTGCACTTTGCTTGGGAAGCTGAGAAAGAGCGCGGTTTTTCGGGCGCTTGTTTCGTGAAAAATCTCCGTGCTCCTGCTATAATGGGGAGGATGAGTTTTTGGCAAAGGAGGCGAAGCGATGGAGCGCATACGCATTGCGGCGGGGCGGTGCATCAAGGGGCAGATGCAGCCGCCTTGCCGTGCCTGCGAGGCGGCCTGTCCGGCGGGGGCGTTTTCGTGGGGGATGCTGGACGCTTCGGCCTGCATCGACTGCGGGCTCTGCACGGCGGTCTGTCCGGCGGGGGCGGTGGAGACGCAGCTCGCGTACGGGGAGCGTCTGGCAGCGGCTTTTGCGCAGCCGCGCGTTTTGCTTGCCTGCGAGAAAACGGCGCAGCGGGCAGACCGGGACGCTGCATGGGATGAAACTGCGGCAGCGGGCGAGGCGGCCGCCCGTACCGAAGGCGCTGCACCGCTTCCCTGCCTCGGCTTTTTGACGCGCGGACTCCTCTGGGCGATCGCTTCGCAAAAGGAGGCGCGGCTTGTCGTCGGCGCATGTCGTTCCTGCATTCCGGCTGTACATCGCCATCTGCTCGCTGAGGCCGAGGCGGCGAATGCGGCGCTGTTGGCGGCAGGGCGGCCGCCCATCGCTGTGCTTAATGAAGCGCCTGCGGCAGGAAAGGTCAGCCGCCGCGATTTCTTCCTGCATTTCGTACAGGCGGCAAAGGAACGCTTGGGACAGGGCGGGGAGGCGGCGACGGGAGAAGCGAGGGAGGGCGACGGAGCGGCAGTCATCGGGACAGCGGCAGTTTCTTCGGCATACGAGACCGCTGCTGCGGCGCAGAAAAAAGAGGCGGAGATGCTTTCGCCGCCGGTTTCGTTTTTCACGCCTGTCTGGGCGTTTTCCCGCGGCGCTCTGCCGGCTGCAGTCCATGGCGATCTCACGCTCTTCGACGGCTGTACGGGCTGCGGCTTCTGCGCGCGCCTCTGTCCGTCCGGCGCGCTTCGGGCGGAGCTGCAGGAGGCGGAGTTTGTGCTCACCTTTTATCCGCAGCTCTGCACGTCCTGCGGGCTTTGCCAGGTGCGCTGCCCCAAGGGGGCGCTTCGCCTCACGGCGAGTCCTGCCGCAAAGCGCTGGCGCGTGCCGCTGCCGCATTGTGCGTCTTGCGGTGCGCCGTTTCAGCCCATCGGTGCGAGCGATGTCTGCCGCGCTTGTCTGGACGGCGCTCGCACGGCGGCCGCTCCTTCTTCGCCGCACGAGGATTAGGGTGGATTGCCTTTTGGCGGCGCTGTTGCCGGAGGCAGGAAAATTTCCTTTGAAGAGAGCGCGAAAAAGGCCGCTTTCCGGTCTTTCGGCTGCGGCGGCGCTTCGCGCTGCGATTCGGATTTTGACGCAGGTTCCCTTGTTTTTGCCTTTATACTAAGGTATACTGAAACCATGATAACGGGTTTCAGACTGGGGTGAGGGAAATGGTTTATACAGTGACGTTCAATCCATCGCTTGACTACATCCTGCGGCTCGACGCATTGGAAAAGGGTGAGATCAACCGCGTGACGTACGAGAACATCCTTCCCGGGGGCAAGGGGCTCAATGTGTCGATGGTTCTGAAGAATCTCGGGCATGAGAGCCAGGCATTGGGCTTTGTCGCGGGGTTTACGGGCGAGGCGGTGGAAAAGCAGTTCGCCAGCTTCGGCTGCAGGGCGGATTTCGTTCGCTTGCCCGACGGTTTTTCGCGCATCAACGTGAAGATCAAGGCGAAGGAGGAAACGGAGATCAACGGGCAGGGGCCGTTGATTTCGGAAGCGGCTCAGCAGGAGCTTTTCCGGAAGCTTGAGAAGCTGGAAAAGGGCGATACGCTTGTCCTGGCGGGCAGCATACCGAATACGCTGCCCGACGACATTTACGAGCGCATCATGGAGCGCCTGGCGGGACGCGGCTGCCGCATCATCGTCGATGCGACGAAGGGGCTGCTGCTGAAGGTTCTTGCCTATGGGCCGTGGCTCATCAAGCCGAACAACCATGAGCTTGGCGAGATTTTCGGCAAGGAACTGCGGACGGAGGAGGAGCTTCTGGCTCATGCGGGAAAGCTGCAGGAAAAGGGCGCGCGAAACGTCCTGATTTCGATGGCGGGCGAGGGTGCGCTGCTTTTGACCGAGGATGGGAAATCGTACCGCAGCCCTGCGCCGAAGGGAACGCTCGTGAATTCGGTCGGCGCCGGCGATTCGATGGTGGCGGGATTCCTCGCGGGGTACGAGGAATCGGGCGGCTCTCTGGAGGAGGCTTTCTTCATGGGGGTTGCGACGGGATCGGCTTCGGCTTTTTCGGAGAATCTCGCGACACGGCCCGAGGTCGAGGCGCTTTTGCGGACGATTCGCTGAACGGCGGCGCGGTTCGAAAAAGGGAGCGCCATGGGGTATGATGTTGAATGATGGGGAAAGGAGCGGCTTCTATGCGCATTACAGATCTTTTGAAGAGCGAGAGCATCGCGCTCGGCACGTCGCCAAAAGACAAGAGCGATGCGATTGCTATTTTGACGAGCCTGATGGAAAAAGGCGGCAATCTGGCGGACAGGGCGCAGTATGAAAGCGATGTGCTCGCGCGTGAGGCATCGGGAACGACGGGGCTTGGGGACGGCATCGCGACGCCTCATGCGAAGAGCGCGGGCGTGAAGGCGCCGGGGCTGGCGGCGATGACGGTGCCGGGCGGCATGGACTTCGAGTCGATGGACGGCAATCCTGCGCGGCTCTTCTTTGAGATTGCGGCTCCCGATACGGCGGCAGATGTGCATCTCGAGGTGCTGAGCAAGCTGGCGACGATGATCATGGATCCGGATTTCAAGGAGGCCTTGATCGCGGCGAAGACGAAGGAGGAGTTCCTCGGGCTCATCGACGCCAAGGAGGACGGGACGTTCGAGGCTCCGGCGGCGGACGAGGCCGCAGAGGGGGAGCCGCTGCCCGAGGTGTCGGCGAAGAAGGTGCTTGCCGTCACGGCCTGCCCGACGGGCATCGCGCATACCTTCATGGCGGCGGAGAGCCTGGAGCAGCACGCAAAGCGGCGCGGCATCCCCATCAAGGTGGAGACGAACGGTTCGGGCGGCGCGAAGAATGTGCTGACGGCGGCGGATATCGCCGAGGCTGCCTGCATCATCGTCGCAGCGGACAAGAAGGTGGAGATGGCGCGCTTCGAGGGCAAGCCGGTCATCCAGACGAAGGTCGCGAATGGTATCAACAAGGCGGACGCGCTGCTCGACGAGGCTCTTTCGGGCAAGGCGCCGATCTACCATCACGCGGGCGGCTCGGATGCGGCGGAGGGCGCCGCGCCGGAGGATGAGAGCCTGACGCGCCAGATCTATAAGCATCTGATGAACGGCGTATCGCACATGCTGCCGTTCGTCATCGGCGGCGGTATCCTCATCGCGCTGGCCTTCCTCTTTGATACCTTTGATCCGGCGAACCCGGAAAGCTTTGGTTCGAATACCTGGTACGCCAAGACGCTTATGGATATCGGCGGCGTGTCCTTCGGTTTTATGCTGCCGGTTCTTGCAGGTTTCATCGCCATGAGCATCGCGGACAGGCCGGGACTTGCGGTCGGTTTCGTGGGCGGCGCTCTTGCTTCGGCGAGCGGCGCGGGCTTTTTGGGAGCCTTGATTGCGGGCTTCGTTGCAGGCTATGTCGTGAATGGTCTCAAGAAGGTGTTCTCCGGCCTGCCGCATTCTTTGGAAGGCATCAAACCCGTACTGCTCTATCCGCTGCTCGGCGTTTTCCTGATCGGTATCATCATGCTTTTCGTGATCAATCCGCCGGTTTCCGGTATCAACAACTGGATGATCGATACGCTGAAGGGCATGGATACGTCCAGCCGCGTCCTAATCGGCCTTCTCATGGGCGGCATGATGGCGGTCGATATGGGCGGCCCGGTGAACAAGGCGGCCTATGTCGTCGGCACGGGAATGCTGGCTTCGGGCGAGTATGGTATCATGGCTTCGGTCATGGCGGGCGGCATGGTGCCGCCGATCGCCATTGCCTTGGCGACGACGTTCTTCAGGAACCGCTTCACAGAGGCGGAGAAGAAGTCGGGTGTCGTCAACTATGTTATGGGGCTTTCGTTCATCACGGAAGGTGCGATTCCGTTTGCAGCGGCCGATCCGATTCGTGTGATCCCGTCCTGCATCATTGGTTCGGCGACGGCCGGCGCGCTTTCGATGTTCTTTGACTGCACGCTCAGGGCGCCGCACGGCGGCATCTTCGTCGTGCCGACGATCGGCAATCCGCTTCTGTATCTTGTCGCTGTCCTCGTCGGTGCAGTCGTCAGCGCGATTTGCCTCGGTTTGGTCAAGAAGCGCGTGGAATAAGGCGTTCGCCTCATCATAAAAAAGCGGCCGGCCTGCGGCGGGAAATCCCGCTCGGGTCAGCCGCTTTTTTGTGCGGGAAGTGGGGAAATGCTATGGCTCCAGGCGCTTAGCCCAGGCGGCGAGCGCGGCGATGTCCTCGGGACGCGTGCGGCAGCAGCCGCCGATGATGCAGGCGCCGGCCTCCTGCCATGCGGCGGCGCCGGCAGCGAGCGGAAGGCGCGCGCCGTGCCAGCGGCCGCTCTCTGTGTCGTAGGTTTCGCCGGAATTGGGGTAGACGATGACGGGCTTCTTCGTTTCCTGACGAATCTGCCGGATCAGCGGCGTGATGAATTCGGGCGCGGTGCAGTTGACGCCGAGGGCGGCGACCTGCGGCGCGGCGGTGAGACGCGCGGCGCAGAGGGCGAGAGGCGTGCCGTCCGAGATGCGCCTGCCATCCCTGCAGGAGAAGCTCAGCCAGCAGGAGAGCTGCGGAGCGGTACGCAGCTCCTCGACCAGGGCTTCTGCTTCGAGAAGGGAGGGCAGGGTTTCAAAGGCGATGATGTCGGGATGCGCTTCGGCGAGGAGGCGCAGGCGCTCCCGATGGAAGAGGCGCAGTTCTTCTTTCGTGAGGCCGTAGTCGCCGCGGTATTCGGAGCCGTCGGCGAGGCAGGCGCCGTAGGGACCGAGAGAGGCGGCGATGAGGGGCGGCGCTGCGGCAGGGTTTTCGCTTTGGTACAGGGCGGCGGCTTCCCGGGCGAGCCGGACGGAGCGGCGGATGAGTTCCGCCGCTTTTTCGCGTGCGGCGCCCTTGCGGCAAAAGCCTTCAAGCGTGGCCTGATAGCTTGCCGTGGTGATGATCTCGGCGCCGGCGCGCAGGTAGTCGAGATGCACCGCGCGCACGAGTTCGGGATGATCGAGAAGCGCCCGCGCGCTCCAAAGCTCGTCCGCGAGGCAGAGGCCGCGCCGTTCCAGCTCGCTGGCAAAAGCGCCGTCGAGGATGAGAACGCGTTTTTTGCGAAGGCGCTTTTCGATGGGGTTCATGACGGCTCCTCCAGGCGTATGGCGATGCGTGTGATATAGTCTTTTTCGTCAGAGGCGGCGATTTCGTCGATGAGGCTTTCCTCGTAGGAGCAGCCGACGGGGGTCAGCGCGTGCTCCGCCAGGTAGGCGCGCAGAAGTGCGTAGGCAGGCGCAGTCTTCATGTAGTCGCCTGCGAAATAGGTCACGAGGTAGCGACCGGCGGGGCGCTCGTGCCGGAATTCTTTCGGCAGGCGGCGCAGGGGCAGTGCGGTGGGGGTGAAGTAACGGCAGATGAGCCCTTCCTGTCCCGGCGTCATGTAGTCGGCGCGTTCGACCATCGCGCCGAAGCCGAAGCCCGCGTAGACATCGTGGGACAGCACATAGCGCAGATGAGCGGCGATGGCCTTTTCCACGGCCGCATGACGTCCCTGCTCCTCCCAGGCGCGCGTCGCCTCGGAAAGAAGCAGCGTCGCCTTCTCCCACTGCTCCTCGTATACTTTCCCGACGGTGATGCTTTTGGCGGCGGACAGACGTTCGCTTTGCCTGCGCACGAGGGCGCGCTTTCTGAGGAGCTCCTTGATTTCTCCGTCGAGCCAGGCCTCCTGGCTTTGGAGGAGTTCCCGGAGGTTTTCGGGGCTGCGCTCCTTCATATAGTCTTTGATCTCTCCCAGTTCCAGTCCCATGCCGCGCATGGTGCGTATGAGGTGAAAGGGATAGATCTGCCAGAAGGAATAGGTGCGGTAGCCGTTCGCGGCGACGCCCGCAGGCCGAAATATGCCCTCGCTGTCGTAGTAGTGCAGGGTGCGTTTGTTGACCCCGGTGATCTTGGCGAATTCCCCGGTGTGAAATGTCATGCGGCGCGGCATGGCGACAGCTCCTTTCTTTCCCTGCTTTGCGGGAGTTCGTGAAATGGGAAAAAGATTTGCAGGGCAGGCTTGACATTACAGTTACTGTATAGTTTACTATGAAAGTCCAAGAAGTCAAGCCCGAAGGGCGCAGGCGGATTGGCGAACTTTCATTAAGGGCGGCGCACAATGTCCACAAAGTGGATGTTTGTGCGTGTAGGTTACCATGAAACCCCAAGAGGTCAAGCCAAAGGTGCAGACCGATTGGTCAGGTTTCTGTAAGGGCGGCGCACAATGTCCACAAAGTGGACGTTTGTGCGTGTAGCTTACACTGGAAAATAACAAGAATCAACCGCTTGGGAAAGGATGGATTTTGCATGAACGCATTGGCGCGGCATTTCGGTCTCGGAGGGCTTCTGCGCTTTGCTGCTCCGGCGATCGGCATGATGCTGGTCATTTCCATATATACGGTCACGGACGGCATCTTTATCGGCCGCTACGCGGGCAGCCTCGCGCTGGCCGCTTCGAATATCGTCTATCCGGCGCTGAATCTCGTTTTCGGTCTTTCCATCATGCTGGCTTCGGGCGGCTCGGCTCTCGTCGCAAAGACGATGGGCGAGGGGGATATGGCGCTGGCGCGCAGCCGCTTCACGATGATTGCGGCGGTCGGAGCGGCGCTCGGCGTATGGCTGGCGCTTTCGGTCTTCTTCTTCATGGAGCCGCTTCTTTCGCTTCTGGGTGCATCGCCCGAGCTTTATGCGGACTGCCGCTCCTATCTCGCGGTGAATATCTTTTTTGCGCCGTGCATCGCCCTGATGATTGTTTTCAATGCCTTTTATATTGCCGACGGACGCCCTGTGCAGGGATTTTTCGTCTCGCTTACGGCAGGGATGGTGAATGCCGGGCTGGACTATGTGTTTCTCGCGCTTTTCGGCATGGGCGTCTTCGGCGCAGGCCTGGCGACGGGGCTTTCTGATCTGACGGCGGCCGTTTTGGGGCTGCTGTATTTTTCGCGCTGGAGCCGCACGATTTTCTTCTCGCGCTTTTCCTTTTCCCTGCGCCCGCTTTTTCAGGCCGCCTATAATGGCTCTTCCGAGATGGTCACGCAGCTTTCCGTCGGCATCACGACGTACCTCTTCAACCTCGTGACCTTCTCCTATGCAGGGGCGGACGGCGTCGCGGCGATCAGCATCATCCTCTATGCGGAAATGCTTCTGACGGCTGTATTCATGGGCTTTTCCAACGGGGTCGCGCCGATTTTTTCCTATCGGTTCGGCGCACGGGACTATGGGGAGCTGCGCCGCTTGCTGCGCCTGTCGCTCGGCGTGCTCCTCGCTTTCGGGCTTCTGTCGTTTGCGGCGGCGCATGTTTTTGCCGCGCCCTTGATCGCGCTTTTCCTGCCCGACGGGGGGCATGTCTATACGCTTGCCCACGGAGGCTTCCTGCTCTTTTCCTGGAGTTTCCTGCTCTGCGGCTTCAATCTCTTCGCTTCGAGCTTCTTCACGGCGCTTTCCGACGGCAAGATGTCGGCGATTTTGTCCTTCGTGCGCAACCTTGCCGGCATCGTGATCTTCCTGCTCGTTCTGCCGCGCTTCTTCGGGCTGGACGGCGCATGGCTCGCCGTGCCTGCTGCTGACGCCGCCGCCGTCGTGCTCTCCTTCTGGCAGCTCCATGGAGCCGCCGAATCCTTTCGGGAAAAGAAGGAAAAGGCGCGGGTCGGGGTGATCTTGGAACGATGAAGGACTGGGGCTGAATTTTTTTGTCAGCGAGAAGGAGGATGAAGCGATGGGGAGGATCATCGTTTGCCTTGCAGCGGCAGCTATTTTTTGCGGCATATTGCCGGCGGCTGCCATTGCCGCCTCTGCCGTGCCGAAAGCGGACGAGGCGCGGCAGCCGGACTACGGCGTGGCACTTTCGGGGCGCTGTGCTGAGGCGGATTTTTGGTGCAGCGCGGCGGGGGAACGGCTCCTGGGCACGGCGGAGGACGTCGCGGCGCTGAATGAACGACTGCGCGAGGCCGAGCCGAGCCTGGTGCGCCTAGAGGATCTGCCGCGCGCCGTCTCGCGCGCCGGGCTGCGGCGCTGGATGGAGGAGGCCGCACCCGCACGCGGGACCTGGTATGCGCCGGAAAAGCCGCTGGCCGATGCGGCCTATGCAGCCGTTGTTGAAAACTGCGGCATGGAGGAATTGCCGCTTCGAAATACCGTGCGCTATGGCGTCGCGGTGCGCCGTGCTGATCTGCGCCTTTTGCCGACGGAGGACGCCTGGCTCGATACGCCGGGGGATGTCTGCTACGACAGCCTGCAGGCGACGGCGGTCGATCCGGCGGAGCCTCTGGCTGTATGGGCGGAGAGCCGGGACGGCAGGTTTTTCTTCGTTTCCATGCGCTATTACCGCGGCTGGCTGGCACAGGAGGACGTCGCCCTTTGCTCCCGCGAGGCATGGCTTTCCTATGTGAAGCCTGCGGACTTCCTCGTCGTGACGGCGAATCGCTACGAAGCGCCCGAAGCGGCAGGCGGACAGATCTATCAGCTCGGCAGCCGCATACCGCTGGAAAAGCGCGGCGGGGCGCTGCTTGCCCGTCTGCCGCAGAGGGCGGCGGACGGCAGGCTCGAGGAGCTTTTTTTGCCGCTTCCTTACCGTGAGGGGGATGCGCAAGGCGTCGACAGGGCGGCGGACGATCCCGCTGCCCTGCCGCTCCATCGCGGTTTCCTGCCCTATACGGCAAACAATGTCCTGCGCTCGGCCTTTTCCTGCCTCGGCGATGTCTACGGCTGGGGCGGACAGGACGGCAGTGTTGACTGCTCGTCCTTTGTCGCCGATGCTTACCGCACGGTGGGCATCGAGCTGCCGCGTGACGCCGACCGGCAGGAAGCGGCGTTTTTCGGCGCGGCGTCCGACACGGAGCCGGACGGCAGGAAGAGCGCTGTTCTCCCGTGCGCCGTCGATCTGGAAAATCTCTCCTCGAAGGCGCGGACAAGGGAGCTGCTCGCCGCGCCCCCGGCAAGCCTTCTCTTTCGCTCGGGGCATGTGATGCTGCTTCTCGGCGAGGATGAGGGAAAGCCGTACATCATCCACTCCTTAAGCGGCTGCTGGGAGAGAACGCCGGCAGGCATCGTGCGCCGCCGCATACGGCGCGTGCTCGTCAGCGATGCGTATTTTCTCACGGGCAACGGCGGCACGAATCTCGACGCCTGCACGAGCATCGGCAGTTTCGTGTCGGGAGAGGGGAAATAGCTGCGCCAATTGTCTTGTATGGCAAAGGACCTTTGTGATACAATAAAATAGGTTCTTATATATTTATTGTATCATAAAGGGGATGATCTTGATGAAGAAATGTGTGGGATGCGGGATACCTTTGCCGGACGATACAAGCTTTTGCAGCGAATGCGGTGCTGCCCAGCCTGCGCCTCAGACAGCGAGTGCGGCGCCGCAGGCCGCGGATGCCGCGCCTGCGGTGACGCATTGCCCGCAGTGCGGCGCTGCCGCGGAGCCAGGGGCGAAGTTCTGCGCCAGCTGCGGACAGAGCATCGCAGCCGCAGCGCCGCCGGCTGCGCAGCCGGCGATGGGGAATGCGGCGCAGGGCCAGGGCGCCCGTAATTTTGCGCCGCAGGGACAGCCGCCGCAGGGCGGAGCGCAGTCCTTCGGTGCGCCGGGACAACCGAAGCGCTTCGATGCGCCGGGTCAGCCCCATCGCTTTGGCGCGCCGCCTGAAAGCGGTCAGCCGCAGCGCTTTGATGCACAGCCTGCCGGGGGACAGCCGCAGCGTTTCGGTGCGCCGCCTGCAGGCCAGCCGCAGCAGTTTAGCGCACAGAATGCGCAGGGCGGCATGGGCGGGCGGCCTTCTTCCAACCCGCTGCCGGGCGGAGCGAACATCGATGCAAATTCCATCAAGGAAAAGCTCTTCTCCTTCGAGGGGCGTTTGAACCGTCAGCCGGCGATTCTGCGTTTTCTGGCTGTAATGTTCGCCACCATGGTTGTCACAAGTATCGTTTCCGGGATTTTCTATGTTATCGCCGGCATTGCGGGAGAGGTTCTGTCGAGCGCGGGGACGGCTATTGAAATCCTTAGAGCGCTGATTGTCTTTGTGCTTTACATTCCGGCGATCGTCATCAACTTCTCGCTCGCCGTCCGCCGCTGCCATGACATCGGGCTTTCCGGCTGGCTGACTTTGATTTTCCTGATCCCTGTGGTCGGCACCTTCTTCCTGCTGTTCCTCTGGATCAAGCCGGGAACGCCGGGCGATAATCCGTATGGTCCGGATCCTTTGCAGCAAAGGTTCTAACCGCGCAGTTTTGGCGGGCGGCTCTTTTTCTGCCGCCCGCATAGGAAATAGCCGCGCGGTCTTGGGATGCGTGCCCGCTCGGCTGCATGGAAGCGAGGGAAAAGAATATGCCTAAGTTTTGCACAAAATGCGGCGCTGCCCTTGCCGAAGGCCAGCGATTCTGCAACAGCTGCGGCGCTCCGCTCGCCGGCGCGGGCGTGCAGACCGGCAGTGCATATCCGCCTGCGCCGGGGCAGCCGGGTCAGCAAAGCGGCTATCCGCAGCCTGACGCACAGCAGGGCGGCTATCCGCCGTATGACGGACAGCAGACGCAGCGGCAAGGTGCGCCTGCCTCGGGATCGAGCAAGACGCTGTTTCTGCTGGGCGGTGTTGCGGCGCTTTTGGTACTGCTCCTTCTCGCCGGCGGAGGCTATGCTTTTTATGCGTACCAAAAGCAACAGACGCAGGATTCGCCTGTGGTGATTGATCAGGAAGATCCGAAGAAAGCCGATGAGACGCCTTTGGACAACAACGTCGCTGTACCCGTGAAAGACATCCTGCAGGCATCGCAGGAAGAGCTGGAGGCCTGCGGGGATACGCTCGAGGGGGATATCATCGCTACTTCTTATGGGCACAGCCCGGACGGCTTTCTCGCCGTGAAGCAGCTGCCCAGGACGCCGATCTTTGTCCTGCTCGACCGAAAAAATCACCGCGTCCTGACCTGCTGCCCCGTGAACATGAGCCTGCGGGAATTTGCCAAAAGGCGCGAACAAAGGAATCCCGCTCCCCTGATCGTGCGTTTCGGCGCGTCCAAGCCCGATCTGGGCAGGGATCGGGACAAGGGGAAATGGGAGCATTTCAACCACCACATGGATATCCTGGCGAACTATGAGTACGACGGTGCGGGCGAACTCGTCTACGGCATGCAGTATTCCGGGCACGGCCTCCATCAAACGAGCTACGATGTCCCGCTCTATGAGCAGAAACATGTCGACATGATGAATCTTTTCCTCGCCGAAGCCTACGAGCTTTATAAGCGTTCGCAGGGCACGTCCGCCGATGCGGCGATGGATTTGCAGCGGAAGTAAGAGGAAAGAAATAAAAAGAAAGGCTATGCATAGCCCGTTCGGCTTATGCACAGCCTTTTTCTTATGCTCCGCCCGTTCCGGCCAGGCGCTCGACTTCTTCCAGCGGTAGCTGCGTCGCGGCGGCAATTTGGGAAAGCGTGAGTTTGCCCAGCCCCAGCAAAGCCAGCGCCGTCCCACGGGCAGATTCGAGGCGCCCCTCGGCACGCCCAACCTCACGCCCCTCGGCACGCCCAACCTCACGTCCCTCGGCACGCCCGGCCTCACGCCCCTCGGCACGGCCCTCTTCCAATTTCCTCTCACCGAATTTCTCCATCAGTTCGCACATGGCGTTCACCCCCTCTGGTTTTCCCTTAAAGTAATCCATCCGTTTGGCAAGCTCTTCATAGTGCATTCGTTCGGGGCTCTCGCAGAAAAAATCCTGCATGAGCCTGCCCAGCGGCGTGTCCTCGCGATTTGCCCCGTTGACATAGAGAATATGCGCCCCGTCGTCAAAGGTTTGCTGAATTTCCTGCACCATTCGCTCCACATGATAGAGCGGGTATCCGGCATGATAGATATCGTTTTCCGTGATGAAAATCACCCATGTTTCCGGCAGGTCGGAGAAATCCGCCCCCTTTGCCAATTCACGCGAATCCATCATACTGCTATTATATCGCGCCCGGCGCGATATTGCACCCTCGTTTGCCCGTTGGACTTCGCAATCGTAAAGCTTCCCGTCGCTGTCCTCTGCCAGCACATCAAAGCGAACACCGCGTCCGTAGAGATTGTCCGCGCTCTGCTGTGTGACCACCTGCTTGACAATAAGATCGTCGCGCCCGAGGAAAATGCGCAGTAAAAGCTGCATTCCCTCGATGTTGTCGTCGAAACATACATTGAAAAACGTGTCATCGATCAAACGGAATTTTTGGATCAAGGCAAGATATTCGCTCGGAACGCCTCCTTTAAGCATGCTCATGGCATCCGCTCCCTCTCTCTGTGATACTATCATATTATGTGCTGCGGTAAGCGTTGTCAATATATGCTTTTGCCTGCTGCTCCCTTCGGATTACTTTTTCCTTGCATTGCAGGACAATTCGCTTTGACAGAGAATCTTAATCTTTAGCAGAAGAAACGATGTTTGCTTTTTGACGTGGGGAACAAGATCGGGGGAAAATGATGAAATATTGCAGAAACTGTGGCACGGCGATTCCCGAGGGGTCTGCCGCCTGCCCGAATTGCGGCACGGGCGTGAATCTTGTGAAGCCGCAGAGCGCACCGCAAGGCGCCGTGCAGCAGAATTGGCAGCAGGGCGCACCGGGGCAGCCGAATCGTTATCCGCAGCAAGGCGCATCGGGTCCGTCGCCGAACGGCTATCCGCAGCAGGGGGATTCATCCGGCAAGAAAGGGCTTTTGCTCGGCTGCGGCATCGCGCTTGTGCTCGGCTTCTTTTTGCTCGCTGCGGGCGGCATCGGTTACTATCTGTATCGCACGAACAGCGATGCGGACACGGCGAAGACGCCGCCGGCACAGACATCGCAGCCCCCTGCACAGGAGCCGTCCGGGCAAAGGAAGTTGGAGACGCAGCAGAATGCGGCGGCATGGAACGATCTCGTGCGTGAAAAAGATGACATCGACATTGCCATCGGCGAGGTGGCAAGCCGCGCCAATCGTCATTTGAGCGCCTATCCGGACTTTCGCAACGCCCCCGGCCTGATGAACGACGCACGGGCCGTCATGGAGCGCGCGCGCAAAGCGGAGAGCCGCGCGAGCATGCTCGAAGGCGTAGATCCGGCGAGACGCAACGCGCTGCGCTCTCTCTTCGCGATCGAGGTGCATCGTGCGCAGGGACTTTACAAGGGCATGGTCGACAGCTCGAACGGCGGCGACTACAGCTACGGCTTCGGCGACGGCACGACCGCCTCGTACGCTTTCGATGAGGCGAACGCGCAGTTCAACAGCCTTTACCGATGAACCGGAGGCACGATAAAAGGCGGGCAGCTGCGATGGCTGTCCGCCTTTTGTCGTGCGGTGCAAGGAATGAATTGCTGCCGGAAAAATGCAGCGACATACGCAAGAAAATGGGAGATGAACTTGCCGCGGCTGATATGCTCGGCAAGCGGAGCCTTGGGACGTCAGCCTGTAATGGCCACGTGCAGGTCGATTTCTTTGATCAGGCCCTGCTCGTCGACGACGAAGGTCATGCCGTATATTCCATCAAACCAATACGTATGCTGCGGGCTGGCGCTGTTCGATACACTGCCCTCGCCGTACATCGCCCGAACTTTCTCGTAGGGGTCTCCGACGCGGAAGCCCGAAGGCGTCTTGAGGGATCGAGATCGGCACAGGATGGAAGATATGGGCAGATCACCCGACGGCCCCTTATGGCTTTTCAGATGTCTCCCTATGAACGTGATATCGGGATACTTGTACTTGTAATATGCGACGCGGAAGTTTGAAATCTCCCTCTCCTCTTCCTTGAAGTCCCTGCCCAATACGGCGCTGGCCTTTTCGAGCGGCATGTTGATCTTGAACTTGGCCGTGAACGCCCGGCTCCCCTGCGCAAGGGGGTAGATCAGTACCGCCTCGGATTCGGGCATCGTATGCGCACTCGCCGCGCCGCCGCCAAAGACAGTGACTGCAAGCAGCAGGACGCCGCAGAAACAGATGCGAAACAGTTTTTTCATTTTCCTTAAATCCTCCTCTGCACACAAAGCTTCCGGCAAAATCTTTCTGCCGCTTCCATACACCATCTATTATACTGGATGGACGCCCATTTTGCCCTGTACAAAATGACAGGATGAAAAGAAAAATCGCACCGGCTTGCACGCCATCGATGCGGAGCAGCCGCTTTTTCCTGCCGTAAATCCGCGAAACCCTCAAAAACTTGCCGGCGTCTGAGGAAGCGTTGATAAATTCAGCACCGGCATCTTGGTGCATCTTTTCCGCCCTGCCTGCGTCGGCAAATCCTCCGCATAGCCCCGCTATGCGTCCGGTTTTCCTCCTTGGCAAGTCGAAAAATCTGCACCCATCTGACGGACTTCATTTTATCAGCGCTTCCCTGTCCTTCTCCTTCTGGCTCATCTTGTCATAGTTGCCGTAGTGGTGATAGGCCGCCCCGATGCTTTTTGAGCTGTAGTCCGCTTCGTTTTTTAGGTCGCTGAAAGAGAATGTTCCCGTGCTGAGGCGGTTCTTTTCCGCTTCTGCGTCGCTTGCAAGAACGCCGCCTTTGAGGCCGGTGTTCTTCTCGACGTAGATGTCGAAGCCGCCTTTCCCGGCGAAGAGGCCAGACTGACCTCTCGCACTTCTATAGTGGGAGTCGATGCTTTCTTTTAAATTATTTAGGAATGTTTCTTTTATTGCATATTTCTAATCTCCTCAATCCATTCGGTAAAAATATCTTCTGGCAATTTCGTTTCAGATTCACTCCATTTATTTTCATAAGAATATTTCGCCTCTAAACTATTCTTTTTAACATCATATACTAGTTTCATTTCTGTTGGCATATTTTTTCCATATTTGTTGCAAAGGTCTTTGATTTTTTCTATATCTTCAATGATAATATTTGTTGCTCCATATTGTCTCTCATCTGAAATATCATATTTAAAACTGTCGGCACTTTTTATGTCATTAAGCTGGTGTTTCTCTAAGATTTTTCCAGCGATTTTAAAAAAAAAGTCGCCTGCGGTTGAATGACCTTCTCTGCAACAATAGATATATATCATATCAGCGCGATCATTGACGTATTCAAGGCATATTGAGATCATATCTGCCTGATATTCTGAAAAATAGTCTTCAAATATTTTTGCCATGAGATGGTTCTCCTTTCATGTATAAAGATATCATCAGAGGGGATTCTTGATTGTCTATTGTGAAATATTTTGATGGAACTTCCTCCCATCTATTTCGTACCTTACATCAAATCCACTTGGTCTGGGATCATCCATTCTATATAATACTTTTACTTCAACTTTTACATTTTTACCCTCTTGGATGGCTTGTGCCCATCTGTTTTCTAATTTGCGATATTCGCTTAAGTTTACTTTGGCAGATTGAGACACAAGATTATCCAGTTCAGGCGAGCCACCAAAACGATCAGCGGCTAAGTGCCCCGAATGATCCGTCGAAAGTTTTCCTGGCGTATCCGGATTATGCTTCAGACGTTCGGTACGTTCTGTGAGTTGCAGGTTGTCCGTCTTAAATTCTTTCAATCGCCCTAAGTGATCTGTCTCATAGAAGTAATCGAATTCTCCTGCTTGATAGCGGATATTGGGCAGTAGTTTACCGTCTTGCATATGGATTTTAGCGGTGTTTTCGCCCACTTTGCCAATATCCCTGGCTACAATTTTGGATGCGCTGCTGGCATGGGCAGTTTTCCCGAATAGGTTAGAGATCTTGGAGGTGAACTCAATGCCTTTGACCGATTTTGTTAGCTTGCTTCCCGGGATTGGCAGAGTAATTATTTCAGTAAAGACTTCCCCGGCGATCTCACCTTGTTGATGTTTGTCCCCCTCGTTTAACTGTTTGTACTTCCTCTCAAAGAAAGCTGTTGCTTGAGCGCCTACGGCTTTGCGAAACTCCGGATCTGTTCTGAGTAGTTGCATGAAAGAGTTAATGACTTCTAAAGATTGTATCGGATGATTGACAAATTCTATAAAGCCATCTGTCATTGCAACGGCGGATTTGGCACATCCTTTGATGAAGCCTACATCAAAGCTAAAAATATCTGCAATCTTTCCGTCGTATGCTCCTTTTCGGAATACGATCTTTTCATCGGTTTTATCCAGAGGATATTCTCGTAAAGCATAGTCGTTATACTTGAAGATTACAAACGTGGCAGGCTGTGCATTCAATGTTTTGTCGTGAAATTTGAATTTTTCCAGTCCTGTAGAGGTATCTTCCAAAACATCTAAATCCCACACACGGCCGCGGTTATCTATAGCGACCGCGATCTTTTTACCGTTTTCTTCGGCAAAAAGCACTTGGTACTCGAAATCTTTGAGTTTCTGATAGGTTCTTGGTTCCAGAAGAGGGCGTAACTGTTCGCGGATAGCAGGCATTTCTTCATAGAGGTTGTTCTTCGTCCCGCTTGCCGCAGCCGTCGCACCAGCACCGGCATTGCCACCGATCGCCTTAGCCGCCGCAGCACCTACAATCGCGCTGACGATCTGTGCCGTGCCAGGATCCTTGATCTTCTTGATCTCGCCGATGATCGCCTCATTTACGCCTGCACCAATCGCACCAG
>ERZ773099.536-NODE-536-length-32344-cov-18.449503_pt1 | contig 32344 bp, 27 predicted proteins | sample MGYA00511120_ERZ773099 | MGnify/ENA primary metagenome ERZ773099 (study PRJEB29015, sample SAMEA2738012) | human oral metagenome | biome: human oral; feature: human-associated habitat; material: dental | place: China | collected 2104 ... | reverse complement strand
GCGAAGTACCGCGACGGTGCGCTGCGCATCGGCGAATGGCTGCTGCGGGAAACCAGCGACACCCGGGGAACCGGCGGCTTCACCGCTGGCTACGGGTCCGACGGGAAGAAGCTGGAATGGAACTCGACCGAACACAACATCGACATGGTGGGTCTGTTCGGGATGCTTCACCAGCTGACCAACGATGACAAGTGGAGCAACGCCTGCGAGCAGGCCCGCGGATTCGTCAAGAGCATGTGGGACGAGAAGGAAGGGCGCTTCCACATCGGGACCGAATCCGATGGCGTCACCATCAACCGGGACGAGTACGTTCCCGAGGACGTGCAGTCCTGGGGTTACCTGGCGCTTCGTTCGGAACCCTACGCTCGGGCCCTGGACTGGGCCGTCGCCAACGTCGAAACAACCGACAACACCAATCCCGCCCAACCAATCGTCGGTGTGCGGTTCGCCCTGCGCACCAACCCGGAACAACTGAGCCGCAACGACGACACGGTCTGGCTGGAGGGCACCGCCCACATGGCGCTCGCGTTGCGGGTGAGCGGCACGGAGGAGCACAAGCAGAAGGCCAGCGCGTATCTGGACAGCATCCACAAGGAGCAGTTGTCCGGGCCGAACGCGGACGGCAAGGGAATCCAGGCCAACTCGAAGGAAGGTTTCTCCGGTGGCGATGACGTGAACTACACGAGCCTGCACACCGGCGCCACCGCCTGGTACATCATGGCCAAGCAGGAACTGAACCCGTTCCACCTCGCCGCCAAGTGATGTCATGACCGACATCGTGGAGCCGGGCAGAGGATCGCAAGCAGTTCCACGCGCCATCCGCCCCGGCCACCGACGTCGGTGACACACCGCACTCACGTGCGTGGGGGTATCCGGAAGCATCGTCGATACCTTCCGGATACCCCAGCCACCCCGGATGCGACACGCGGCATCGGCGGTACCGAAACGGAAACCGGAAGCCGCCACGGCCCACGCGAGCCGGACCTTCGAGACGCCCGGGGTCTTCTCCTACACCTTGGTGCGGTGGAAGTTCAGGTGGGACCGCGACGGGGTGGGGCCCCGCTGGCCCTGGTAGCGGGAACCGTACTCCTTCGATCCGTACGGGTGCCGGGCCTCCGAGGAGAGCCGGAAGAAACACAGCTGCCCGATCTTCATGCCCGGCCACAGCTTCACGGGCAGCGTCGCCATGTTCGACAGCTCCAGGGTCACGTGACCGGAGAACCCCGGGTCGATGAAACCGGCCGTGGAATGGGTCAGCAGTCCCAGCCGGCCCAGCGACGACTTGCCCTCCAGGCGGGCTGCCACCGTCGCGGGCAGGCTCACCTGCTCCCACGACGAACCGAGCACGAACTCACCCGGGTGCAGCACGAACGCCTCCTCGTCGCCGACCTCGATCAGCCGGGTCAGTTCGGGCTGCTCCTCGGCGGGGTCGATGTGCGGGTAACGATGGTTCTCGAACACCCGGAAGAACCGGTCGAGACGTACGTCGATGCTCGACGGCTGGAGCATCGCGGGATCCCACGGCTCCAGGGCGATCCGTCCCTCGGTCACCTCGGCCAGGATGTCTCGGTCGCTCAGAAGCATGCACCGAGCCTAATGGTTTCGGGGCCGGGGCCGAGGGATGCCGGCCATTGGCCAGCCCAGTGTCGTAGCTGGTTCGTTGCTCCCCTCAGGACACGTTCCGGCGCGGTTTTCACCATCCGCCGGGACAAACCGGCGTGGCGGCCCCGCGACGCCTCATCCGTCGGCACCCCCTCGGGCAGGCCGCGGGATAACCTTGGGTTCATGTCCCCGGATACCATGTTTCGGCTTCACCGCCTCCGGCTCAAGAACTATCGCAGCATCAAGATCTGCAACCTGTCGCTGGGGCCGCTGACGTTGCTGGTCGGTCCGAACGGGTCCGGAAAGTCCAATGTGCTCGATGCCCTCAGGTTCACCAGTCAGGCGCTTGGCGAAAACCTGGACAATGCGCTCAGGGAACGCGGCGGCATCGCCGAGGTGCGGCGCCGTTCAACGGGGCATCCGACGCGCTTCACCATTGCCATGACCTTCGTGATGGGCGCAGGACGGCAGGCAGGTGAGTACGAGTTCGAGATCGGGGCGGCAAAAGGCGGTGAATATCGCGTTTCCCGGGAGATGTGTCGCATTCGTTCCGGCGAATTCGGTTCGGAGGACCGGTTCTTCGAGACGCGTGCCGGGCAGCTGATGAGCAGTTCCGAGGAACGACTGCCCAGGATCTTCCCGGACCGGCTTCTGCTGGTGGCGCTCTCCGGGCAGGAACCGTTCAGGCAGCTCTTCGACGGGCTCGCGTCCATGGGGGTGTTCAGTCCCGCCCCCGAGGCCATGCGGGTCGTCCAGAAACCCGACCCCGGCGACCTGCTCCGCCGGGACGCGTCGAACATCGCGTCGGTGATCGAACGGCTTAGACGCACCGATCTGCCCGCCAAGGCCAGGATCGAGGAGTACCTGTCCCACATCGTGCCCGGGGTGAAGGCGATTCAGCGCGTCGGTGTGGCCAACTGGGAAACCCTGGAGTTCCAGCAGGAGGTGCAGGGAGCCGCCAACCCCTGGTCCTTCCAGGCGTCCTCGATGAGCGATGGGACGTTGCGGGCCCTGGGGGTGTTGGTGGCGTTGTTCGCGGGAACGGGGGAGGTGATGAGCCCGGTCGGGATCGAGGAACCGGAATCCGCCCTGCACCCAGCGGCATCCGGTCTGCTTCTCGACGCGATCCGCGACGCGAGCCAGCGAAGACAGATCCTTGTCACGAGCCACAGCCCCGACCTGCTCGACTCGCCCTCCATCACCGTCGATGAACTGTTCGCGGTGCGTTCGGTCTCGGGAACCACCGTCGTGGATCGGCCTGACGCGGCGGCGCAGGTAGCGCTGAAGGAATCCCTTTTCACCGCGGGTGAGCTTGTTCGTGCGGATCAGCTCCAGCCGGAAATCGGTGGCGTCGCATGGTGAGAATTGCATCCGTGGTGGAGGGCCACGGTGAGGTGGAGGCCCTCCCGGTGCTGATTCGCCGCATCTGTGAGGAGCAGGGTGAGTACGGACACGAGGTCGGGAAACCTCACAGGATCCATCGACCAGAGATGCACATGCCGAAGGTTCTCGCGGCCGTTCGGATCCAGCGGGCGCGGGTGGGGAAGAACGGAATCGTCGTTGTGCTGTACGACGCGGACGACGACGAGTGGGAGGCGGCGAAAAAGAGCACTCAGGAGCAGCTGGGGCAGGAACAGGCCGTCATCGCCGTCGCGGTGCGGGAATATGAGGCATGGTTCCTGGCCGCTCTCGAGTCTCTCGGTGAAAGTCGGGCGATCAAAGCGGGTGCTCGTTTCGATTCCGACCCCGAGCTCCCTCGAAACGCCAAGAAGCAACTCGAACTGCACATGACCGAGTCGTACCGGGAGACGCTGCACCAGCCGAAGTTTTCAGCACTCATGGATCTTGATCTGTTGCGTCGCAGGAGCCCCTCTTATGGCCGTTTCGAGGACGACTTGGCCGCGGCATTGAAACTGAATCAGTGAAGGGGTTTACCCTCTTCGCATGAGACCTCTGGACGGACTGGGAGTGAGCCGTGGTGACGGGGCGATGCTGAGTCCCCTCGCCCGCGACCACTCGGTGCTGCAACACCACTTCTCGCGCGGTACGGCCCGTCGGATACTCCTGCAGGCGCGACCGTTTACGATCTGGTTCATCGTCTTCGCCGTGGCGGTGCTGCTGGGCAGCGCAGCCACCGTGCTCCCGATGCTGCTGTTCCAGCGCATCATCGACGACGGGGTGCTGGCGGGCAACGCGGACCTCGTCGTGCAGCTGGCGCTGCTCGTCGCCGGGTTGGCGTTGGCCGGTGCGCTGCTGACGCTGCTGGAACGCTGGTGTTCGGCCCGGATCGGGGAGGGCCTGACCCATCGACTGCGATGTCAGTTGTTCGACCGCGTCAGCACCATGCCGTTGGCTTTCTTCACCCGCTCCAACACGGGCAGGGTCATCTCCCGCATCTCCGGGGACGTCGCGGGTGCGCAGCAGGCGTTCACGTCGACGTTCTCGCAGGCCCTGAGCAGCACCACCACACTGCTTCTCGTCGTGGGGTCGATGCTGGTGCTGTCGTGGCAGCTGACCCTGGCGGCCCTGGTGCTGCTTCCCGTGTTCATGGTGCCCGCGAAACTGGTGGCGCGGCGCACCGCCCGCCTGGCGCGCCTGAGGATGGATCATCAGGCGGAACTGACCGACATGATGACGGAACGCTTCACCGTCTCCGGGGCGATGCTGGTGAAACTTTTCGGCGACCCGCGCCGCGAGTCCCGGATGTTCGAGGACCAGGCCGGGCAGCTGGCCCGCGACGGGGTGCGGATGGCGATGATGGTGCGCATCTTCCTGTCCACGCTGACCCTGTTGGGAGCCCTTGCCACCGCCCTGTTCTACGGAATCGGTGGTGGCGCCGTCATCGAGGGACGACTCAGCCTCGGTACCCTCACCGCCATGGTGGCGCTCCTGGCGCGTCTCTACGGGCCCTTGACGCAGCTGAGCAACCTGCGAATCGACCTGATGACCGCCATGGTCAGTTTCGAACGGGTCTTCGAGGTACTCGACCTGAAACCCTCCATCTACGACGCCCACGACTCCATCGACGTGCCGGGCCCGCCGAGCATCGAGTTCGACAAGGTGTGGTTCACCTACCCCACGGCCTCGGAGGTGTCGCTGTCCTCCCTCACCCCGGAGGCCGACAGGGAACAGAAACGCGGCGATAAGGTGCTGAGCGAGATCAGCTTCTACGTCGAACCGGGACAGACGGTGGCGCTCGTCGGGCCGTCAGGGGCGGGCAAGACCACCATCACCCACCTGGTGGCGCGCCTCTACGAGGTCGAGTACGGGGCGGTGCGCGTCGGTGGTGCCGACGTGCGGGGCCTGAGGCAGGCGAGCCTGCGTGAAACCGTCGGGTACGTCACCCAGGACGCGCACCTGTTTCACGACACCATTCGCGCCAACCTCGAGTACGCCCGGCCCGAGGCCAAGGAGGAGCAGCTGTGGGAGGCCCTCGAGGGGGCGCAGCTCGCCGACTTCGTGCGCGGCCTGCCCGAGGGCCTCGACACGGTGGTGGGGGAGCGGGGCTACCGGCTCAGCGGCGGGGAGCGGCAACGACTGGCGATCGCCCGGCTGCTGCTGAAGTCGCCGCCCGTGATCATCCTCGACGAGGCCACCGCGCACCTCGACTCCACCTCCGAACGCCTCGTCCAGCAGGCCTTGGACGTCGCGCGGCAGGGTCGCACGGCGATCGTGGTGGCCCATCGCCTCTCGACGGTGCGTTCCGCGGACCTGATCCTGGTGCTCGAGAAAGGCCGGATCACCGAACGCGGCACCCACGACGAACTCCTGGCAGCCGACGGCGCCTACGCGAGGCTGTACCAACGCCAGTTCGACGCCCCTGGTTAGGGTGTCATCGTGCCCGGGGGCGGGTGCTGCCGGCCAGCTCGTGGAACACCTCCACGTGGCCGTCGTCACCGGTTTCCTTCCCGGTCGGGCGGAACCCCACCTTGGCGAGCACCCGCAGGCTCGCGGCGTTACCGGCTCGGACCCGCGTCGAGACAACATCCAGGTCGAGGCCGTCGAACGCCCACCCGCACACGAGCCGGAGCGCGCGGGTCGCGATCCCGCGTCCCCGGTGGGCCGGGTGCACGAAATAGGAGACAATCCAGCGGTCCTCGTGGAGCTTCAGGTCGATTCCTCCCGTGAACCCGGCCGGGGAGCGGATCGCCCACGTGAAGGAACCGGGCTCCGCGTCGTTCGCGACCCGCTCCAGGTCGTTCGCGACCCGCTCCAGGTGGGCCCGGCAGCGTTCCACACCCGGCCGGCACGGCCATCCGAACCAGCGGGCGCACTCGTCGTCCTGCGCATCCGACCAGTCCTCGGCGTCGGCCACGTCCGGGGCCTCGAGCACAAGGTCGTCCGCGACCAGCCGGGGAGTCCTCATGGCGCCCAGCCTAGAAGGCCGCCCAGGCCTTAAACAAAACCGATTGGGACGATCCGCGAACTCCAGTGAATCGAACCTTTTCCTCAGGAATCAGAGCCGTCCCGGAGAATCACCTCCAGCAGGGGGGCAGGGCGGTGGAGGGGTTCCGCCCGATCTCATTCGCGCCGACCGGGGTGCGTGAGGCCCGACGTCTCACCTGCCGGCGTTCGTGTCGTCTGCTCATATCGGCAGTTGCTCCTGGACGCCGACGAGGTGTCGAACCTGGGTTGGGGCGATGCGCGGGACCGCTCCGTAGCGTCCCGACAGGTAGCGGCGGGCGTGGTTCTGTTCGGCCCGGGTGGGGAACTCGTCGAGGCTGAAGAGGCCGCTGACCCCCTGCGCGTCCTTCTGGGTGAACCAGACCTGCTCGGGGGTGAGTCGCGCTGGGTTCACATTGTCGATGAAGTGTGTGTCGTGCGTGGTGAAAACGAGCTGGGCGCCGTGGGGGTTGATGTCCGGGTCGGTGAACATGGAGACCAACACCTGCGCCAGCTGCGGATGGAGACTGGCGTCGAGTTCGTCGATGCACAGCACCCCGCCGCTGCGGAGCCTTGCCAGGGCCGGGACCGCCAGACCGAGCCACGTGAGGGTTCCCGCGCTCTCGGCGTTCAGATCCAGGGGATAGGCCCCGTCGATCCCGAGGTGATGGAATCTCAGGGCGCGACGAAGCCGGGTGATCAACTCCTCGAACTGGGCGGCCTCCAGGACCAGGCGGGTGGGACCGCGGGGTGTGTCATCCTCCGGGGCCTCGGGCTGCGTCGCGTCGGCGGCCGGGCCGAGGTTCATCAGGAATTCCTTGAAGTATTCGGGAAGTTCCCGTTCGCTCACCTCCGCATCGCAGATCCCGACGTCGGCCACGCGCAGCAACGTGACGAGATCGTCCGACGTGAAACGCCCCTCGGCCAGTTCGGTCGTGAGCTGTCGAAGACGCTCCTCCCGCGCCTGCTCGGAGTAGGACACGAACTCGAAACCCTCGATGATCTCGCTGGCCAGCTGCTGGAGCTGCTCGTGTTTTGCGGTGAAGGCGCGGGACAGCACCAGCTCCCGGGGGCCGGTGATCCGGCTCAGGAGCGCGGCGCCACCGCGCAGTCTGCGTCCCACCTCGATGTCGCCGCCGCGTCGGTCGAAGAGCGTCGTGGGTTTCGACGTCCAGTAGCCCCGGAGCCACTCCTCGGTGACCTCGTGCTCGGTGAGACTGAAACCGTACTCGTAGCGGACCTCGTCGACGACGAAATCCAGGACGAAGGTCGAGGGCCGGTTGGTGGACCCGGCGTCCAGCAGGAAGGGCCTTCGCGGCAGTTTCGGGTCCCCCGCCCACGTGGTCGCCGAGTTCCGCACCATCGAGGTGAAAAAACGCATCCCGTGCAGCAGCGCGCTCTTGCCGGAGGCGTTCGGACCGTAGACCGCGGCCACCCGGCTGACGTGGCGCAACCAGTGCGAATCGCGCGGCACCTGGGACTTCAGGGTGTGCGAGACGAGGTTGAGGGTGGCCTCATCCCTGAAGCTGGCGTGGTTCGACAGGCTGAACTGAAGCAGCAACATGCAGCAATTATGCATTATTTCCTGCCGTGTGTGTCGGTTTCCGTCCGAATTGTGGATTTGGATGCTTGCGCATGGTTCCAAGTGGGTCTTCCTTGCGGGGTTGCGGACGATGTGCTGGAGGCGGACCCCGACCCGGGGGTTCCGCTAGCGTGGTGGCATGGCCGTTACCCCTCCCGTCGCCGAGCTGAGGCGACGCCTGGGCGTGGACGGAGCCCGCGGTGAACCGCCGGGACTGCCGGGTGTGCGATGTCTTCCGGGGCCGGATGCCGCGGTGGTGTTGCTCGCCGACACCGCGGCCGGGGCGGCGTGGGCACGTCGGCGGGGCGAGGTGCTCTCACGCGACGAGACGGAACGGGCGGCGCGGTTCGTGTTTCCCGGGCTCGGGGAGTCGTGGAGTGCGGCACGTGTGGTGCTGCGCGAGGTGCTGGGGCGTGCGACCCTCACGCCGGCGGCAGATGTGCGGATCCGCACCGGCGAGTTCGGGAAGCCGTCGATCGACGGGGCCGAGTTCTCGCTGTCCCACAAGGACGCCACAGTGCTGATCGGTCTCGGTGACCTTCCGCTCGGGGTGGACGTGGAGAAGATCCCGGATGACCGGACCGTGCAGCAGGTCGGTCCGAGTTTTCACCCGCGGGAGGCAGCCGAGCTGCTCGGTCTTCCCGCCGACGAACGCCCCGGGGCGTTCGCGCGCGTCTGGGTGCGCAAGGAGGCCCTGCTCAAGGCCATCGGAACCGGCCTGTTGCGCGGCATCTCCCGCGACTACGTGGGCGCCGGAACGGTCCCGGGAACCCCCGTTTCGGGGCTGCGCATCCACGACGTGGCGCTCCCGGGGATGCTCGGTCACCGCGCGGCGCTGTGCACCACGGCGGCCGCGGCCGTCCCGTAGCGACGGGTACTCAACGGACCCGCCAACGAGCGGTCTGCTCGAAATCGGCCAGCAGCGAGGCGAAAACCCCGTTCCCGGCGGCCAGGTCACCCGGGCTGCCCTCTTCCACCACCCGCGTCGGTGTGCCGTTCTCGCGACCCGAGAGCACGTGGATGTGATCGGCCTGCATCACCGTCGACAGGCGGTGGGCGATGACGATGACCGTCCGGCCCCGCGACAACTCGCCCAGGGTCGCGGTGATAGCGGCCTCGTTCTCGGCGTCCAGGGCCGAGGTGATCTCGTCCAGCAACAGGATCGGCGCGTCCTTGAGGAAGGCACGGGCGATCGAGACGCGCTGCCGTTCACCGCCGGACAGTTTCTGGCCGCCCTCCCCGACCTGCGTGCCGGCGCCGTCCGGCAGCCGGGCAATCGTCTGGTCGAGCCCGGCCCGGTGGAGCGCGTCGGCCACCTCGGCGTCGGTCGCGTCGGGACGGGAGATCCGGACGTTCTCGGTGATGGTGGTGTTGAAGAGGTAGACATCCTGGAAGACCATGGAGGTCATCTCCATCAGCTTCGTGGTCGGGATGTCCCGCACGTCGACGCCGCCGATGGTGATCGAGCCCCCGTCGACATCCCAGAACCGTGCGGCCAAGCGGGTGACGGTCGACTTGCCGCAGCCCGACGGCCCGATCAACGCGGTGATCTCGTTCTCCCGGGCGGTCAGCGACAGACCGGAGAACACCGGCTGGTCCGCGACATAACCGAAACGGACGTCGTTGAACCGGATCGTGGTGTCCTGCGGAACCTTCGGGTTTTCAGGTTCGGGCAGCGGCGCAGAATCGACGATCGCGCCGATGGCATCCAGGCTGACGATCGACTTCTGGATTTCGGCCGCGTACAGCACCGACTGGGAGATCGGGGTCGTGAACCGGGCCGCCATCAGGCCGATGGCCAGGTAACCCGGCACGTCGAGCCGCCCACCCAGCGCCAGCGCCAACCCGGTGCCCAGGACCGCGGCGAAGAACACCTGCCCCAGGATCCCGAACGCCGCCGAGGGCCGTGACTGCGCCGCCATCAATCCCTTCACCGTGGCGTGCTCGTCGTGCAGCGCTTTGTTGAGGGGTTCCCAGCTCGTCCCGTTGAGTCCCTGGGCGCGCAGCACCGGCTGCAACCGGACCTGCTCGATGATGCGGTGCGCGGTCTCGGCGCTCACCTTCGGGGTGAGCTCCTGCTCGTGGCGGATCAGTGGCATCGCCCAGCGCCACAGTCCCCACACGACCGGGGTCACGACGACCATCACCAGACCCAGGCGCCAGTCGTGGATCAGCGTGACCACGACGGCGGTGGCGGGGGTGACCAAGGAGGAGATGAGCTGCGGGAAGACGATGGAGGCCAGGTGCGAAAGGGCGTCGGTTTCGCGGGTGACCGCGGCGGAGACCCGGCCCGTGGCCCCGGAGTCGAACCAGCCCAGCGGCAGCCTGGAGACCCGCTGTCCGATCTTCGCGATCACGTTGCCGCACACGTCGTAGGCGGAGATCCTGTTGGCGGCGATCATCGTCACGGACATCGTGGCGAAGGAGACCACCCCCAGGGCGATCAGCAACCAGAACGCCCCGGTGGCGCTGGACGGATCGTCCGAGAGAAACCCGCGCAGGAACCAGATCAGTGCGCCGAAAGCCAGGCCCTGCAGCACCGCGGCGACGGTGTAGCCGAGGATCAGGGTGTAGACGGTCTGCGGGCGGTCGAGGTATTTCCGGAAACGCTCAAGCATCCCGGCCTCCTGTCATCGTGTTCTGCTGGGCGGCCCAGAGCCGGGCGTAGTGCCCGTCCCGGGAGATCAGTTCGTCGTGCGAACCACACTCCGTGATCCGGCCCTCGTCGATGACCGCGATCTGGTCGGCGGTCCGGATGGTCGAGAGCCGGTGGGCGATCATCACCACGGTGCGACCCTCGGCGAGCCCCGAAATGGCCCGCTGGATCTCCAGCTCGGAGTGGGCGTCGGCCTGGGCTGTGGCCTCGTCGAGGATCAGGATCCGTGGGGCGGACAGGAAGGCCCGGGCGATGCCCAGCCGCTGCTCCTCGCCGCCGGACAGGAACCCGTCGCCCGTCCCCAGCATCGTGTCGTAGCCGTTGGGCAGGGCCGTGATCCGGTCGTGGACATGAGCCTTCCGGGCGGCCTCGACGACCTGCTCGCGAGTGGCCTCCGGTTTGCCGAGCGCGATGTTGTTCGCGATGGTGTCGGAGGCGATCATGGCGTCCTGGAAGACCAACGCCATGGAACCCATCAGTTGCTCATCCGTCTGCTCACGGACGTCGGCGCCGCCGATCCGGATCGCGCCGGAGTCGACGTCCCAGAACCGGGCGATCAGCTTCGCCAGGGTGGACTTACCACCCCCGGACGGACCGACCAGGGCGGTCACGGTGCCCGGCCGGCAAGTCAGCGTCACGCCCTTCACGACGGGATTGTCGGGTTCGTATCCGAAGGTGATGTCGTCGACCTCGATGAGCGACGGATCGGCGGTCAGCGCGGCCCGGGTGGTGGGGGTCGCGAGCTCCGGGGTGCCCAGGATCTCCAAGGTGGAGTTGGCGGCCTGCTTGGCCGCGTAGATGTGCTGGAAGATCTGGACCAGGCCGGTCAGGCCCTCCGGGATCCCCACCCACACCAGGGCGAAGGCCACCACGGTGATCGGGGTGACCCAACCCAGGTGGAAGAACCAGAAACCCAACCCGATGGTCAGGGCCAGCATCGCGGCCGGCTGCATGACGGCCGCCATGATCGCCATGCTGACCCCGGATCTGCGCATCCAGTTCATGGTCACGTCGGCGTGGTTGCGGGCCGCGGCGTCGAACCGGCCGAAGACGTCCGCGGTCATGCCGAAGTTCTTCACCTCCTTGATGCCGTCAACCATCTCGACCGTCACCGCGGACAGTTCCCGCTGGGCGGCGGAGTACTCGTCAAAGGACTGCTTCATGCCCTTCGTGGCGGGCAGCATCGACATGCCCAGCAACAGCAGCCAGGCCAGTATCAGCAGCCCCGCGAAACGGGCGTCGAGCCACAGCAGGTAACCGAACCCGGCGACGACGGTCCCGGCCGAGTTCATCATGTCGCCGGCCAGATGGGCCACCAAGGTGTGGATCTGTTCCGTGTCGCCGATGACGGCGCGGTTGATCTGCCCCGAGGAACGGTCGTTGACCCAACCCAGCGGGACGCGAGGAAGCTTGTTCACCAGCTTCAACCGCAGCTCGTTGCGGAGGTTCGCCTCGGCGATGTGGGTGGCCCCCAGGGCCCCGGTGTAGGCGATCCCGTGGATGACCATGGACACCACGGCGGCCGTGAACCAGCCCCAGTGGTGCGCGGCGGATGCGCCGTTGAGGAATCCGCGCCCGATCTCGACGAGCGCGATGTAGGGGACGATTTTCAGCGCCGCCCCGATGAAAGCGACCACGCCGCCCAGGAACATCGCCGTGTGCGCGGATCTGATCAGTTCCCAGACGCTCGTCGGATTCTGTCGCGGAACGGTGGCGACCATGTTTCCTTCCTTGATGGGATTGGGAGTTCCGGTTTCCGGGGAAGAGGGAACCCGTCCAGTTTTGGCCGGGCGTGACCCGTCAGACTATTCCGGCGCGGGAGAACTGCCTGCGGGTCAGCGCGCGGCCCCAGAAACACCCGGCGACGCAGGCCACGATGGCGAGCAGGCAGTACATGGCCATGGTTGCGGGATTGAGCATGTCCATCCCCACCTTCGCCACGTCCAGGGTGGGGTTGTTCGCGTAGAGCTCCAGGTAGGCCTCCTTCATCCAGACGAAGGGGATGTACTCGCCGAGAGCGAAGAAGGTCACGAAGGCCGTGTAGGCCGCGGTCATGGACGCGAAGGACTTGTGGCCCATCAGCCAGTAGATCACCTCGGCGACCACGCCGCCCGCGATCGTCATGTAGCACATGACGCCGCCGGGGGCCATGGAGATCATCATCAGCCCGATGATGAGGCCCGTGATCAGGAAGATGCCGGTGCGCTGCACCTTGCCGAGCAGGACCATGAAGATCAGGCCGCCGAAGATTCCGAAGATCACCGGGAGCAGCACCATGATCAGCGGGATGGCTCCCATGGTCATGCCGCAGATGAAGAACAGCACGATGTACAAGGCGATGAAGATGCCGATGGTGACGGCGTCGCGGACCGGGGAGTTCCTGCGGTTCGGCGTGGGGGCAGCGGGCTGTGTGGATTCTGTTGACTCGCTCATCATTCCTCTTTTCTCGCGAGCTTTTCCAGGACGACCTGGTGGCCGTCGATGTGGACGGTGTGGTCGAAGGTGGACTCGATGAACTCGGCGTCATGGGTGATGACCAGCACCAGGGTGCCGTCCCCGGCCACGTCCCGCAGCAGACCGGAGATCCGCTGCATGTTCCCGGCATCCAAGCCCGAGGTGGGTTCGTCGAGACAGATCACCCGCGCCTGTTTCATGCAGGCCAGGGCGATTCCGAGGCGCTGCTTCTGCCCGCCCGACAGGGTCAGCGGGTGACGTTCACGCAACTCCTCCAAACCGGTGCGGGCCAGCAGCTCGACGGCCCGGGCCTCGGTCGCAGGTCCCGGAGGGGAACCGATCAACATCTCGTCCCAGACCGATTCACCCACCAGCTGGTATTCGACGTCCTGCATCACCAGGGCGCAGTCGCGGATGCGTTGGCGTCTGGTCCAGGTCCTTTCGCCCCAGCCGATCCTTCCCCGGGATTTCAGCAGCCCCAGCAGGACCTTCATCAAGGTGGTCTTGCCGACGCCGTTGGCTCCGGTGATGCCGATCACCCCGGAGGCGGGCAGCGTCAGTTCGTCGATGCGCCACAGCGGCGCACACCGGGGATGGACGAACTGGATGTCCCGGATCCTCGGCCCGGCCTGGTCGAAAGGATCCGGCGGCGCCGACCGGAACTCGGTTCGGTGCAGCCGGCGAAGCCCGTGGTCGGCGAACCAGGCATCGGGCAGCTGCCCCAGCCGGTCGCTGGTGATGTCGGCGGTGACCCGGCCGGTCTCCAGCACGATGCAACGGTCGATGACCCCGTCCAGGTAGGAGAGGCGGTGGTCGGCGATGACCGTCGTCACCCCCCTTTCCTTGAGGTCGAGAATCACCCCGCGCAGCATGTCGAGGCCGTCGAGGTCGAGGTTCGCCGAGGGTTCGTCGAACAACAGCACCCGGGGGTTCAGTGCCATCGCCGATCCGATAGCCAGTTTCTGTTTCTCACCGCCCGAGAGCCCCGCGATGCGGCGGCCCAGCAGATCGGTGATTCCGACCTCCGAGGCGATCTCACCGACCCGGCGGACGATCTCCTCGGAGGGCATGGCGAAGTTCTCGCAGCAGAAGGCCAGCTCGCTCGCCACGTCAAATGTGAAGAACTCGGAACGGGGATCCTGGAAGACGGTGCCGACCCTGGAGGCGAGGTCGCGGGATGGCAGCTGGGCCACCGGGGCGCCGTCGAGGGTGATGCTCCCGGTGACGTGGGCGTCGAAGAAGTGGGGCACCAAGCCGTTCAGGCAGCGCAGCAGGGTCGTCTTGCCGCAACCCGAGTCCCCCGTGACGAGGACGCTCTGACCAGCGGGAATGACCAGGTCGATGCCGCTGAGCGCCGCGGGAAGCAGGGTTTCGTCGTCACCGAAGTAGGAGACGGTGGCCTCAGCGAACTCGATCACCATCTCACCCACACCCTCACGGCTGCGACCAGCGCGGGGGTGAGTGCCATCAGGACCCAGTCGACGGCCTCCAGACGCGGGACGGTCATGGCGGAACGACGGTGCCCGGGATCGAGGCCCTTGCACTCCGCGACCGCCGACAGCTCGTCAGCGATCCGTCCCGAACGCATCAGAACCGGGACGACACCGTGTTCCAGTTCTTTCAGCGGGTGACGCAGCCAACGACGCCACCGGGCCTCCGAACCCCGCAGCCTGGACGCGGAACGGATGGTCCTGAGCTCACCCAGCAATGTGGGGACGTAGCGATAGATGACCATGACGACCACCAGAAAGGTGCCCGGCAGCCGCAGTCTTCCCAGGGCCGCCATCGCCTCGCCCATCGGCACCCGGGTGAAGACCACCAAACCCATGGCGAGCGCCGGGAAACCGTAGACCGAGAGGGTCAGCAGGATCCCGAGCCACGGCACCAACGGCAGGTGCGCCCCAAGCAGGCACAGGTGGTGCAGGACCCGCAGCGCGACGTAGCTCCCGGCCAGTTGCAGGGACAGCCGGGACGACCCGAGCAGGAACCCCAGGGCGATGGGGTACGCGGTCAGCAGGGCGGTACCGGCCGGGACCTGGACCAGGCCGGTACCGAAGGCCATCGCGACCAGCATGACCAACCCCGCCCTGAAGTCGGGTTTGGTGGGGAAGGGCGATCTGAACCCTTCAGGGGTCCTGGGGGAAGTCGCCGTGAGGTTTGCTTCGGAGCGATCCGGGCAAGGAGTTGGAACCCCATCCGGGGACAGGGAATCAACCGTCGACATAGTTGCTTAGGCTAACCTAAAGTTTGCGTCGGTAGAACCCGCTGCCCGCCTGTTCAACGACGGATCGCAGGCGACGGATGCCGCGCCGGCCGGGGGTGAGGTGTTCCTCGACCCGTCAGGCCGGGGCGCCCTCCAGGATGGCGCGACTGGCGGACAACCCCAGGCGGGTGGCCCCCGCGGCGACCATCTCCTGGGCGGTGGCCCAGTCGCGGATGCCGCCGGAGGCCTTGACCCCGAGGCGGCCGTCGACGGTAGCCGCCATCAGCGCGACGGCGTGGGTGCTGGCGCCGCCCGCCGGGTGGAAACCCGTCGAGGTCTTCACGAAGTCGGCGCCCGCATCCTCGGCGGCCCGGCAGGCGGTGACGATCTCCTCGTCGGTCAGGGCGGCGGATTCGATGATGACTTTCAGCAACCCGGTGGTGGCCTCGCGGACGGCGGCGATCTCCTCGACCACCCGGTGTGGTTCACCGGCCTTCAGGTGGCCGATGTTGATGACCATGTCGATCTCGTCGGCGCCCAGCCGCGACGACTCCGCCGCCTCGGCGGCCTTCGTCGCCGGGGTGTGATTGCCGGACGGGAAACCGCACACCGTCGCCACCTTCAATGAGGCGAGGTCGTCGGTCAGCGGCAGCATCGACGGCGACACGCACACCGAGAAGACGCCCAGTTCCCTGGCCTCCGCGACCAGCGCGGAGACCTGCGCCGGTGTGGCGTCGGTTCGCAGCAGGGTGTGGTCGATCATGCGCGCCAGCGCGTCCCGGGAAATCTCCATGCGTCGAGGGTAGCCGGTCGCGGCCGAACCGCAGGATGGCCCCGCGGCTGCCGTCCCAGCCGATCTGCTCCCCGTCGCGTCTGGCTCCCCGTGCCCCACCCGGTTCGCTTGCCTTACGGCCATTTGCTTGCGCTGTAGCGCTGGCATTTGGCGGGAGGGCAAGCGTTCGACGGGAGGGCAAGCGTTCCAGGTGGGTGTTTCCCGGGTCAGGGGGCCAGGGGCAGCCAGATCGTGAAGCACGTGCGACCCGGGCGGGAGTCCACCTCCACCCGGCCGCCGAAGCTCGCGACCACCGCCTGCACGATCGACAGGCCCAGCCCCGTCGACTTCGCCTCGTTGTGGCGGCGCGACGCGTCGGCCCGGGTGAAGCGCTCGAAGATCCGGGGCAGCACGTCGGGCGCGATGCCGGGGCCGTCGTCGACGACCATCAGGCACGCCTGGCCGTCCTTGATCCCGGCGACGGTGGTGACGGTGGTGCCAGCGGGGGTGTGGTTGCGGGCGTTGGACAGCAGGTTGACGATCACCTGGTGGAGGCGGTCGGCGTTGGCCCGCACCTCGAAACCCTCCTCGGGAAGTTCCAGGCGCCAGATGTGATCGGGTCCGGCGGCGCGCGCGTCGCTGACGGCGTTGAGCACCACCGCGACGATGTCGACGGGCTGCATCTCGACGGGGGCATCGGCGTCGAGCCGGGCCAGCAGGAGAAGATCCTCGACGAGTTTCGTCATGCGCTGCGACTCCGAGTCGATCCGGCCCAGCGCGAACGCCGAGTCCGCGCCGTCGCCGCGGGCCGCCAGCTCCGAGTAGCCGCGGATGGCGGCCAGGGGATTGCGCAACTCGTGGGAGGCGTCGGCGACGAAACGCCGCAGCTTGGTCTCGGAAGCCTGCCTGGCCTTGAGGGCTCCTTGCACGTTGCCGAGCATCCGGTTGAAGGCGCCGGTCAGCTGCGCCACCTCGTGTTCGGGGGGCAGGGCCGGGTCGGGAACGGCGGGCACGTCGACCTCACCGCGGTCCAGGTCCAGCTGCGAGACCGTCGATGCCGTCGCCGACAACGAGCGCAGCGGTTTCGTCGCGGCATTGGCGACGGCGCGGGTCGCGAACGCCGCCGCCACCACGGCCGCCACACCCAGGGCGACGGCCAGCAGGGTCAGGCGCACGATGGTGGTGTTGACGGTCTCCAGCGGTAGGGCCAACACCATCAGCTCGCCGTCGCGGTTGTACTGCGCGACCGCCCGGTACTGGCCCAGATCGGGGACGTCCACGGTGTGTTTCTGGCCGTCCGTGTTGACCTTCAACAGGGCGTTGATGGCCTCCGCTGAGACGTTGTCGTACTCGCCGTGCCCGATCTTCGAAGCGACGCTGACGCCGCTCGAACTGCGCAGCACGACGATGGTGCCGGGGGGCGTGCCGGGCGCCAGGATGCCCTTCGGACGGCCGTCCTGCTGGCCGGTTTCGCGCGCCTGGAGGGCTTTGGCGTTGTCCACCTGTTTGTCGAGCTGCTCGTACATGATGACGCCCGCCGCGATGATGGTGCCCGCCGAGATCAGCAGCGCCAGCACCGCCACCACGGCCGTGACGCGCCGCCGCAGCTGGGCGGAGAGGCTGGCCGGGCGCATCAGGGGTTCGCGGGTCGCAGCACGTACCCGGCCCCGCGCATGGTGTGGATCATCGGGGAGCGGCCCGCGTCGATCTTCTTGCGCAGGTAGGAGATGTAGAGTTCGACGACGTTGGCCTGGCCGCCGAAGTCGTAGTTCCACACCCGGTCGAGGATCTGGGCCTTGCTGAGCACCCGTTTGGGGTTGCGCATCAGGTAGCGCAGCAGCTCGAACTCGGTGGCGGTGAGGTTGATGTTCTCGCCGGCGCGGGTGACCTCGTGGGAGTCCTCGTCGAGGATCAGGTCGCCGACGACGAGCTGGGTGTCCGGCTGCACCGTCGTGGCACCGGAGCGGCGCAGCAGTCCGCGCAGCCGCGCGATGACCTCCTCCAGGGAGAACGGTTTGGTCACGTAGTCGTCGCCGCCGGCGGTGAGCCCGGTGATGCGGTCGGTCACACCGTCCTTGGCGGTCAGGAAGATCACGGGCACGTCGGGTTGTTCGGTGCGGATGCGGCGCATCACCTCCAGGCCGTCGAAGTCCGGCAGCATCATGTCGAGCACGATGGCGTCGGGTTTGACGGCGCGGGCCGCGTGGACGGCGTCGGTTCCGGTGGCGGCGGTGGTCACCTCCCAGCCCTCGTAGCGCATGGCCATGGCCAGCAGCTCGGTCAGGCTGGGTTCGTCGTCGACGGTGAGGACCCGCAGGGGGGTGCCGTCGGGGCGGGTCAGTGCAGTGGGCTGTGCGGGAGGCATGCCTCTACTGTGACAGTCAGGAGTGAGGTTTCGCCATGAGACTGCTGTGTGTCTCCTGTGCGACATGTGTTCCCCATGTCGATGTGGCCCAGCTGTCCGACGTGGCGAGGACAGACTCCGCGTCGAGGGAACGCGCGGGCTCTGCGTCCAGGGAACGGGCGGGCTCCTCCCGGAGGGATCGGGTGGGGTGTCGTGGTGATTCCTCCTCGGGAAGTGGATCCTCCTCGGCCGGTGTGATGTCCTTCGGTGTTCGGAACAGGTTGTCCAGGGCCAGCCGGCCCGCTCCGTGGCTCATCAGCACCATGCCGACCACGGCCATCACCGCGTTGTACTCCCAACCGGAGTCGTGGACGTAGAAGTTGTGCGACCTGAGGGTGAGGATGATGCCGATGTTCAGGACCATCAGGCCGAGGCCGATCGCGGGGGTCGCCAGCCCGAGGATCAGGAAGATGCCGCCGATCACCTCGAACCCGATCAGCAACCACACCATGAGCCCGGGGTTCGGGATGCCCGCCTGCTCGAGGATGCCGGCCTCCGCGGCGATCCCCTCGTTCTGCCAGCGGTGCCAGCCGTGGGTGACCATGATGAGGCCCATGACGATGCGGGCGAGCATCAGGGTGATGCCTTTGAGCACGTGGATGAATGCCTTCATGGTTCTCCCTGCCGTCGGTCTTTCAGCCAATCGTATGACACGAACCAACCATTTGCTTCGAAATATTTCTGATAAAATTCTCCACCCTCCAGGGCGGCCGTGGTTCGTCGGGGTCCCCTCCCGCAGGCCCGACCGCAGCCCTGGTTCCCCCGATGCGCAACTGGTCCGTCTCGTGGTGGTCCAGCGGATTCTCGCCATACCCGCTGTCTCAATGGACTGGAGCGGCCATCGCGCATGCCCGGCCAGCGCCGGGGCCTCCGGCGCAGAGCGTGCTCCTGGGAGCGTCACTCGGGCGCAGGCTATGCTTACGCGACACGAGTGAAGTGGGGCGCCCGTTCTCTGGGCATGTACACGGGAGTGTCAATTGGGCTTCAATATTGAAGGCGCATCGGTGCGGAGTGCCGCCGCTGGCATGGATTCAGCGGGTGCGGAGGTGAACGGGCTTCAGGGGGTGGCGTGGACGCTGGGTTCTGATGCCTTCGGTAAATGTTTGGCAGGTTCGGCCGGCGCCTCCGCCGGGGCCGTGACAGATGCTGGGAACGCGTTCCTGGCCGCCCTGGGGGCAGCGGCGATCGCCAGCGCTGACAAGGTGCGTGAATGCATTACGAGTTACCAACGCACCGATGAGGCCATTGAGCACAGCTTCCTGGAAGGAAATGTCTAGTGGTGTCCACAGCCAACTACCGGTCGGCCGCTGAGGCCCTGGGAAACAGCTCCGCCCAGAGTGCCGCAGCGCCGGGTGTGCTGGAAGGCCTGGACCGCGCGGTCGATCTGGCGGCCATGGTGCCAGAGCTTCCTGCTGGCCTGTCGTCGTGGATCGTGGGTCAGCTCGCCCCCATCGAAAAAGCACTCGACCTGCTGACTGGCGATGCCGGGGCCGTGGCCCAGTGGGCGGACGGCTGTCAGCGGGTCGCGGACGGCCTGACCTCTCATGCCGACAGCATGGAAGCCGCGGGGAATGGGGCGCAGTGGGACGGGAAAGCGGGTGACGGATTTCCGTGCCCATGTGGCAGCCGAGAAAGCCGCTGCCACTGCCGCTGCGGGAGTGTGGCGCTCACTGGCGGCAACCGCCCTGAGCTGCGGGGGTGCCGTGGGCGAGATTCGTCAGCGGGTGGAGATGGTGGGAACCTCGCTGGTTTCCAGTCTCGTTGCCAGTGCCCAGAGCGTGGCCCCACACGCCACGGACCCAATACGTTGGGCCCAGATGAGCACACAGTTCCTTGCCTCCGCGGAACCCGCGGTGCAGGGGGCGGTGACCGAGGTTCAGGGACTGGTGCACTTCTGGGTGGGAGCCCCGGCGCGATGACTTTGGCTGGGAACAAGGCCCCCATGACACCCCCCGATGGTCGTGAATCACTCGACGATGTTCTCAAGAACAACCAGGTGAAAGAAGACGAAGTGATCGAATGGTCGCCCGGGTTTCCGCTCAACCTGTTCACCGATGCAAAAAAGATCACGGCCACTGAGGGTAGGATGCTCGACAAACTGGGAGCATTTCAACTGAAGGACCTCAAAGATATTCACGACCAAGCTTTTGATAAGGCGGATGAAGTCTTCCCCTCCACCCCTGACGCTGGGCAGAACGATGATCACAACGATGCCTATCGGCATGCCTTGTGGAGCGCCAAACTGGCGAAGAGGTTTGGGCCTGACTGGGCCGAAGACTACACCACCGCTCACGAGCGCCTTCCGGAAAACCCCGCCGTTCGTGAGGCGATGGACCTCCACAACAATGGTGTTGGGATCCAAGTAGTGCGCGATAACCCCAATGCCTCGGACGAGGAGATAGCCGAGAAGATCAAGGAAGCCGTGGAAAACGGTGACACCGTCGTTGTCAACAAGCAGGGCAACCTGGAGTGGAGCGACCGTGTGCCTCGAGGAGAGACGGGGCATCCTTCGAACGAGGAACTTCCCGGCAAAGATCCAGGTGAGCCGGATAAGTCCGCAAAGTCGTGAGGAGGAGCCTCGTGCGTGGTTCTTTGTGCAGGATTTTGTGCGTGGTCTGCGCCGTCATCTCGCTGACGGCCTGTTTCAAGAGTGAGGGTGTCATGCCGAGTTCCGATGCAAATTTCGATGCCGCACTGTCGGCGTTCATCAAGGAGGGGGGTGGCCCGGTCGCGCTCTCCTCGATGACCGATTTTGACTGGGATCAATTCGGGGTCGTGGGTGAAGGGGCCAAGGCCGAGGAGATCGAGTCCCTGTTCGGGGAGAGGATCATCCGGGACAAACGCTACCTCGGCTCCGCCAACCTGTTCGTGTTCCTCAAGGACGGAAAGGTGATCCGAGCACTCATGGTGGCGCCGGATGTGTTCCATCCCAAGGACCTCGGAAAACTGTTCACTCACGGCGTGATGCTGCGCGGCGGCGGCGAGGACCTGGTGCGGTTCGTCGAGCCCGGCTGATCGCTCCCGAACCGCCCCGACGGGCGCGGTGAACCCGCACGCGGCCACCCCACGGAGCAACTCATCTAGGGTTGTGCCCGATGTCTGCTCTCAAAACGCGTTCCCGAATCACCGATCCCGCCGGCGGCTGGGGATGGGTGGGGTTCGGGATGCTCGCCAGCGTGGTCACGGCCGCTTTCGCCTGGGTGGTGCCGCAACCCGCGGTGACCGTCGTCGACTACCTGCTGGCCGCCCTGTTCCTGGTGCCCTGCGCGGGCCTGCTGTTCGCGTGGTGGCGGATCGGGCCGCGTTTCCCGCATCCCGTGGTCGCGACGGTGCTGTGGGCGCTGCCGCTGCTGGCCTGCCCGCTGCTGTTCAGCTTCGACGTGAACGCCTACCTGACGCAGGGCTGGATGGTGCTGGGCGGCCACGACCCCTACGTCATGACGCTCGGGGAACCACGACTGCCCGGGATCACGGTCGGGGCGGACTGGGTGGACACCACGTCGGTCTACCCGGCGGGGGCGTTGCTGATCTTCGCGGCCGTGTTCTGGGCCAGCGGTGGCCTGCCGTGGCTGGGGATCCTGCTGTTCCGGCTGCTGCACCTGGCCTGTCTGCTGGTGGTGGCGTGGGCGGTGAAACGCGTCGCACCACGCGTCGGGGTTCCCGTGAGCACGGCGCTGTGGGCGGGAATCGCCACCCCGCTGCTGATCCTCCAGTGGATCGGGGGCCTGCACAACGACGCCGTGCTGGTGGCACTGATCGCCCTGGCGGTGCTGGTGGCGACTCGCGGCGGCTGGTCCGGGCTGCTGCTGGGCGGGGCTCTGATCGGGTTGTCCCTGACGGTCAAGCAGTCGGGGGCGGCCGCGGGGCTCGGGATCGTCGCTCTGGCCTGGGCGGCCTCGCCGGGGCGCGACTGGTGGCGGCTCGCGGGCCGGGCCGCGGCGGCGGGGACGGTCGCGGTCGGGGTGTTCGTCGGGGTTTCGCTGGGTTCCGGGCTGGGTTTCGGGTGGAACAACCCCACCGCGGGCAGCCCCTTGGCCGTGATGAGCGACTCGCCGCTGTCGTGGGTCATCCAGGTGATGAGGTTCCTCGGGCAGGAGGCGTCGCTGACCCCGGTGATGCGGGTGCTCACCCTCGTCGCCGGGCTGGCGGTGCTGACGGCCTGGGTGTGGCTGGTGGCGCGGTTCGGCCCCCGGCCCGGGGAGCCGGGACGTCCCTGGGTGGTGCTGCTCGGCGGGCTGCTGGCCTTCGCGCTGCTCGGCCCCGCCCTGCAACCCTGGTACTTCACGTGGGTGGCGCCCTTCGTCGCCCTGGCGCTGCCCGGCAGGCGCTGGCAGCGGATCTGGTTGAGCGCGACCGTGGTGGTCGTGATGGCGGCCTCCACCCAGGTTTCCCTCGGCTCCCCACTGCTGGGGCTGGCCGTCTGGTGGTTGTGGCGGCGCCTCGAGGCGGAGGACCTCGACGTCCTCGATGAACGGACCGGGGTCTGACGTCTCCGCGACCGCGGGCCGACGCGTTTCGTTGCGGCCGGACGCTAGGGTCGCGGGCATGACCGAGCAGCGCTGGAAACGGACCCCCGGGGCGTGGGCCGTGCGAATTCGCGGTCTCGCCAAGCGTTTCGGATGCGTCCAGGCCGTGTCCGGACTCGACATGGACGTCCCCCTCGGTGGTGTCCACGGGCTGCTCGGCCCCAACGGTTCCGGCAAGACCACGACGCTGCGGATGCTGCTCGGCCTGATCCGCCCCGACGACGGTGAGATGCGCATCTTCGATCACGAGGTGCCCTGCGGGTTACCCGAGGTGATCGACAGAGTGGGGGCGATCGTCGAGAACCCCACGTTCGCCCCGAACATGAGCCTTCGGCGCAACCTGGAGATCCTCGCCATCTCCACCGGGGTGCCGAGCCGCCGCGTCACGGAGGTGCTGCTGGAGGTCGGGCTGCGGGGACGCGAGAAGGCGGCGTTCCACACCTGCTCCCTCGGCATGAAACAGCGACTCGCGATCGCCGCGACCCTGCTGCGGGAACCCGACCTGCTGATCTTCGACGAACCCACCAACGGCCTCGACCCCGCCGGCATCCAGGAGATCCGCACCACCATGCGTGCCCTCGCCGACGCGGGCCGCACGGTCGTGGTCGCGAGCCACCTGCTGGGGGAGATCGAGCAGATCGCCGACTCCGTGTCCATCATGGGTCGGGGACGGGTGATCGCGACGGGGGAGCTGGAGGAGTTCCTCAACGACGGCTCCGGGTACGTGGCGGTGGAGATCGACGACGTCCCGGCGGCCTTCGAGACGCTGCGACAGGCGGGTTTCGACGGCCAGCTGGTGGGAGAGCAGGTGCGCGTCACCCGTGACGAAGGACTCGACCCGGCAGCCGTCGCCCGGGTCCTCGGGGAGGCGGACCTGTGGCCGAGGCACCTCAGCCTGCAACGCTCCAGCCTCGAATCCGTGTTCCTGGAACTGACCGAGGACGAACGCCTCACCACCACGCAGGGAAGGGCCGTGGCGTGATGCTGAATCTGCTGCGCGCCGAGCTTCTCCGACTGGTCAGCGACCGGAAGGTGATGGTGCTGGCGGCTTTCGTGCTGGGCGTGGGTTTCTGGATCTCGGCCTCGATGGCCGAGGCACTCAGGCCCTACACCGCGCTCGACTGGGACGAGGCGCGGCGGCAGTCCAACGACGCCCAGATAAACCTGGAGGTGACCTGCGGGTCGAGTTTTTCCAACAGCGACTGCACCGCGCTTCCGACGAACATCACCGTGGAGGGGTTCCTGCGTCCCCAGATGAGTTTCGAACAACTCGTCGTCTCCTCCCTCGAACCGACGGCGCAGATGGGTCTGCTCATCGTGGTGGTCTTGATCACCGTGATGATCGGGGCCGAGTTCAGCACCGGCTCCATCGGCACCCAGCTGACCTTCACCCCACGCAGGCTGCCGCTGTTGTGGGCGAAAGCCCTGGCCTCGGCGATCTGCGGGGCCTGCTTGATGGCTTTCTGGACGGCGCTCATGGTGGTCTTGGGCGTGTTCTTCTACCTGAACATGCGCGGAATCGAGGGACTGACCGCCGGTTCCCTGCTGGGTGCGCAGGTTGGGCGTGCGCTGCTGGCCGGGGCCGTGATGGGGATGCTGGCGGCGCTGGTGACGATGGCCCTGGCATCAACGGTCAAGACGTGGGTGCTGATCTCCGCCGGTCTGGCGCTCTCCCAATTCCTCGAATCCTCCAGGGACATTGCCCAGACGGTCTGGTTGCTGCCGACCGCCAACGTACTCAGCTTCGTCAACGGCAAATGGAGCCGCACCATCTACAACAGCGACGGAGTGCGACAGGAACCGGTCCCGCACCTCGACTACGGATACTCGCTGGGGTATGTGGTCTTCTGGCTGGTGGTCATCGGGATCTGGGCGTCGGTCAGCTTCTCTCGCCGCAACATCCTCAAATAGCCTGCGAGGTCCCTCCCCGAAGTCGGTTGAGCCGGGCCGCGACGAAGAGACTGCCCGGGCCGAAACCATGATGACCGTGCCCGGGGTCTTGTGGTCGGGTCTGCCTACCGGGTGTCAGTGATGGTTTCGACTCAGCCGTTCGCTTCGCTCACGTGCTGGCTCGACCGGCTTCGCTATTTTCGAGCTGGTTGAGCCGACCTGCGACGAAGGAGCTGGTCGTGTCGAAACCGTGGTGACCCTGCCCGGGGACTTGTGGCCGGACCTGTATCTCGACTCGCCCGTTCCCCGTGGCCGACGGTGGTTCGAGACCCCTCCAGCATGACTCCCCGGGACGTATTGTCGTTTTCAGAGGTTTCGCGGACGGACAACCGCCGAGGTTAATCGGACGAGAGGAGAAACCGTGTCGGCCATCCGATGCCGGGGACTGACGGCTTGGCACAAGGGGGAACAGGTGCTCAAGGGCGTCGACCTGCTGGTGGAACCGGGGGAGGTGTGCCTGTTGCTGGGCGCGTCGGGCTCCGGGCGCACCAGGCTCGTCGAGCTGATCCTGGGCCTGAGGCGACCGTCCTCGGGAAGCGTTGAGGTGCTGGAGACCACCCCCGGTGAGGTTCCGCTCCCGGTCGGGTACCTGCCCCGGCAACTGGCGCTGTACGAGCACATGTCGCCGGCGCAGAACCTGAAGCTGGTGGCCGATACCGCTGGCGAGAAGGTGAGGACCCACAGCATGTCGGCTTCCGGTGAGCCGGACGACTCGTACCTGCTGGGAGGACGTGACAGCGACGACATCCTGGCGCAGGTCGCGATCATCAACCCTCTCCTCCTGCGCACCATGCGTTTCAAGCCGCCGGAGGAGAAGTGGCGCGTCCAACTGGCCGCCTCGTGCCTGACGGTCCCCGACCGGCTCCTGGTGCTGGACGCCCCGGACCGCACCCTGGACTACACGGGGCTGGAGATCCTGCGGGAACGGTTGGGCGAGGTGAGGCGGGAAGGAGGGGCGGCCCTGGTGACGGCGGACGATCCCCTCGTCCTCGGGGACATCGCCACCAGCTATGCGATCCTCCACGACGGGATCATCGCGGACCGCGGTCGATTGCCGACGGGCGAGGGGAAACGCCCGCTTCTGGAAGCTCTGCGTGAAACGACCGGGAGGGCGGCCTCGTCCTCCTCACCGGGCTGGGGTGTCCAACCTCCCAACGCGCAGCAGGCAGCCGGGGTTTCGCCCCCGTCGCCGGGCGACGCTGCCCGGCCCGTGGCGGGGTCCCCCGGCCTGGGGCGGCTGGTGGTTGGTGGCGTGAAGGCGAACCTGACGATCCTCTGGGGCCACAAACTGGCGCCGCTGGCGGTCGGGCTGGTCTGGCTCCTGGCGCAGATGCCCGCCGTCGCTCTGCTGCCTCCGATTCACCAGGGAAGATCCGACCTGGAGGAACTGCTCGACATCCTGCTGTGCCTGGCGTGCATGTCGATGGCGACCATGGGGGCGTTCCTGGGGAGCCAGAACGGGTTGCGCCGCCCGGGGGCCTGCCGGTTCGTGCGTGTCGGACGGCGGGCCGACTGGTCGGTGCGGATCAACAGCATGGTGTTCCTGTCGGCCCTGTTCACGGTGACCTTCGTCGGGATCGGCTGGGGACTGAAGGGCATCACGCATGCGACGGACGCCACCGGCCTCCAGGCGTCGATACCCCTGATCTTCTTCTCCTGCCTGTTCTGGGGGCTGGTCGGGTGGTGCGCCGCCGCGTTGACCCGCTCCATGACCGCCGCGGTCCCGGTGCTGCTGGCCTGGCTGGTCCTGGACGGCCTGCTCGGCGGCTGGAGGCTGCCCGGTGTCCTGCTGCCGCTGCGGAGCCAGCGGATGCTTCTCAGCATCTCGTTCCTGCCTCCCCGTGCGATGGGGTCCTTCCCGGTCCTGCTGATCTCGGGGACGCTCCTGCTCTGGCTGGTGGCGGTCCTGCTGCTGGCGTACCGGACCCGGATCGACGGCTTCCACCCGGGACGGAAATGACGGCATCGTCCGCATCCCCACCCGCACACGAATTGCCGACCGGTAGGATCGCTGCCCGTGCGATACGTCTCCACCCGTGCCACCGACCACACCACCAGGGCCTTCAGCGACATCCTCCTGGAGGGCCTGGCACCCGACGGCGGCCTCTACCTGCCCGTCGAGTACCCGCGGGTGGACGCCGGCACCCTCGCCCGGTGGCGCGACGTGCTGCTCGACGACGGCTACGCGGGGCTCGCCTTCGAGGTGTGCTCCCTGTTCATCGACGACATCCCCGCCTACGACCTGCTGGGCATCTGCCGGCGAGCCTACGCCCCCGAGAAGTTCCTGGACCCGCAGATCGTGCCGGTCTCCGAACTCTCAGACGGGGTGCGGCTGGCGCACCTCAGCAACGGCCCGTCGGCGGCCTTCAAGGACATGGCCATGCAGCTGCTCGGCGAGCTGTTCGCCCACGAACTGGCGCGCCGCGGCGAGCGCCTGACCATCCTGGGCGCCACCTCCGGCGACACCGGCTCGGCCGCCGAGTACGCGCTGCTGGGCAGGCCCGGGATACGGGTGGTGATGCTGTCCCCGGCGGACCGCATGACCCCGTTCCAGCAGGCGCAGATGTACTCCATCGACGACCCCGGGGTGGTGAACCTGGCCGTCGAGGGGGTTTTCGACGACTGCCAGGACCTCGTCAAGGCCATCAACGCCGACGCCGAGTTCAAACGCGACCACCGCATCGGCGCGGTGAACTCCATCAACTGGGCTCGCCTGATGGCGCAGGTCGTCTACTACTTCGCGGCGTGGCTGCGCACCGGCGGAGACGCCCCCGTCTCGTTCGCGGTGCCCTCGGGCAACTTCGGCAACATCGCGGCCGGACACATCGCCCGCCTCATGGGGCTGCCCATCCGGCAGCTGGTGCTGGCCACCAACGAGAACGACGTCCTCGACGAGTTCTTCCGCACCGGCGTCTACCGGCCCCGCGCCGCGCAGCAGACCCACGCCACCAGCTCCCCGTCCATGGACATCTCGAAGGCGTCGAACTTCGAACGTTTCGTCGCCGACCTGCTGGGCCGCGACGGCGCCCGCGTCGCCGACCTGTTCGGCCGCGAACTGCCGGAAACCGGCCGGATCGACCTGTCCGGCGAGGACCGCGACCGTTTCGGTTTCGTCTCGGGTTCCTCCACCCACGCCGACCGGCTGGCCGAGATCCGCGCCACCTGGGAGAACGACCGCGTTCTCATCGACCCCCACACCGCCGACGGCGTGCACGTCGCCCGCCGGCTGCTGGCCTCCGGTGAGGTGACCAGGCCCGTCGTCGTGCTGGAAACCGCGCTTCCCGTGAAGTTCGCCGAGACCATCACCCAGGCGACCGGCATCGTCCCGCCGCGCCCCGAGCGTTTCGCCGGGATCGAGGACCTCCCCAGGCGCGTGACGCGCATCCCGGCGGACGTGGACGCGGTTCGGCGGGCTATTGGCGGGGCCGCCTGAAAACGGGAATCGAACCCCTTGTAGGGTTAGAAATCCGAGGGGAAGCAGTATGCCGGTTCATAAGGAGCATGCCGGTTCATAGGGAGGAAACATGCTGGACTGCGCCATCATTGGGGCTGGCCTGGCGGGCCTCGTGGCTGCTCGCGACCTGCGGAACCGGGGGCTCGGTGTTGTTGTGATCGAGGCCCGGGACCGTGTGGGAGGGCGTGTCGAGAACGGGGTCCTTGCCGACGGCCAGTACGTGGAGCTCGGCGGTCAATGGATCGGCGCCGGACACGACGCCATCTTTGAACTGATCGAGCGTTACGGGCTGAGGACCGTTGGTATTCCGGCTCGCGGAAATCTGGTGGTGCGTGTCCACGGCAGATTGCTCGAGGTGCCGTCGGCCGAGGACGGGGCAGAACTGACCCCGTTCGAGGTCGCTGACCTCAGCCAGGGGTTGTTGAGGCTGCGGCGTCTCGCGCACCGCTTGGCCGACGATCCGGCATGGGTGGCGGCAAACGGCGCTTGGCTGCGGCAGGACCTACGACGCTGGGTGCGAACCAACTTACGAACCGGCGGGGCACAGGCCCGTTTCGGAGAGGTGTACGAGGCGGCTTTCGGGCCGATGATCCCGCACGCGACCCTGGAGGAGGGCCTGCGGCAGATCAACTCGGGGCCGAGCCTGGAGACGATGATCGCGAACAATGGCGGGTTGAACCAGCAGCGCATCGACGGCGGCATGGTCGCCCTGTGCGAGGCCCTGGCCGCCGATCTCGGGAACGTGGTGCGTCTCGGGAACCCCGTGACGAAGGTCACGCACGGCGACACCGCCGTCGTGACGCTCGCATCCGGGGAGACCATCGAGGCCCGCACCGTCGTCTCGACGCTACCGCCGCGCCTGGCCGTCGCCCTGGAATACGACCCGCCCCTGCCGCAGTGGAGACGGGACGTCGCGGAGAAGGTGGCGCCGGGAAATGTGATCAAGGCTTATCTGGTGTACGAGACGCCCTTCTGGCGCGAACGAGGACTTTCAGGGCAGTCGAGCTCTGACGAGGGGGCGGTTCGCGTCACGTTTGACACAACACCGGTCGACTCGACCCGTGGGCTGCTGATGGGATTCTTCGAGGGCAACGAGGCCGATTCCCTGGCTCATCGTTCCCTGGAGACCCGGCGGCGCGCGTTCGTCGAGTCGGCCGTCCGAGCGTTCGGGGCGGAGGCCGCCGAACCCATCGAATACCTCGAACGGGACTGGAGCGCCGAGCAGTACACATGGGGCTGCCACGGGGCGCACTTCGCGCCCGGGATCTGGACCTCCAACGGCCCCGTCCTGGCGGCCCCCGACGGGTGCCTCTACTGGGCCGGGGCGGAGTACTCGACCAAGTTCAACGGCTACATGGAGGGCGCTGTCCGCTCCGGCGAGGAGGTCGCGGCCACGATCGCCGTGGCTCTCATCTGACCCCCGAGGCCCCACAGCCGGTTGAGCCGGCCTGCTCGCTTGGCGAGTTGACCGTGTCGAAACCTCTGGTGCGTGTCCGGGGGACCTGGGTCGGGTGGTTTCGACTCGGGTCGCTCGTTCCTCGCGCCCCGGCTCAACCAGCTTGTGGGAGTGGAAGTTGGTTGAGCCGACCTGCGAGCGTCAGCGAGTGGGTCGTGTCGAAACCGGGGTGAGCGTGGTCGGGTTCTGGCTACCGGGTGCCGGTGGTTTCGACTCGGGTCGCTCGTTCCTCGCGCCCCGGCTCAACCAGCTTCGGAGAGGGGATCGCGCCCCGGCTCAGCCGGTTTCGGGCAGGAGGCTCACGTGCTGGCTCAACCAGCGTGGTGGTGTGTGCTCGGCCCTCGCGCCGTCCGGTAGGTGAGCCTGACTTGGCATGATGCCTAATCGACCAGCACAATAGCCGATATGCGCAAGCATCATGTTGTGATAATCGGTTCTGGTTTTGGTGGTCTGTTCGCGGCGAAGGCCTTGAGGCGCGCCGACGTCGATGTGACGTTGATAGCACGCACCACCCATCATCTGTTCCAGCCGCTGCTCTACCAGGTGGCGACCGGCATCCTGTCGGAGGGCGAGATCGCCCCCGCAACCCGGGAGGTGCTGCGCAAGAACAAGAACGTGACGGTGCAGCTCGGGCTCGTCGAGGGAATCGACGTGGAGGCCAGGCAGGTGCGGTGGCGTTTCCACGGCCTCGAACAGGTCACAGGCTACGACTCGCTGATCGTCGCCGCCGGCGCAGGGCAGTCGTACTTCGGCAACGACCACTTCGCCCGCTACGCGCCCGGCATGAAGACCATCGACGACGCCCTGGAGCTGCGGGCCCGGATCTTCGGGGCCTTCGAACTGGCCGAACTCGCCCCGGAGGGGGAGGACGTCTCCAGGTTCCTGACCTTCGCGGTCGTCGGCGCGGGACCGACGGGAGTGGAGATGGCCGGGCAGATCCGGGAACTGGCCTCCAAGACCCTCGTCGGCGAGTTCCGTCGCATCGACACGCGCCAGGCGCGGGTGATCCTCATCGAGGGTGGTCCCCTGGTGCTGCCCAGCTTCGGCGAGGACCTCGGCGGCTCGGCCCGCAGGTCGCTGGAGAAACGCGGCGTCGAGGTGTGGACTAAGACCATGGTCACCGAGGTCGACTCGCGCGGGTTCACCGTCAAACGCGAGGACGGCTCCACCGAAAGGGTGGAATCGGTGTGCAAGGTGTGGGCCGCCGGTGTGTCCGCGAACCCGCTCGGTCCGCAGCTCGCCGAACAGACCGGCGCGGAGACCGACCGGGTGGGCAGGGTCAAGGTACTGCCGGACCTGACCCTGCCGGGCCATCCCGAGGTGTTCGTGATCGGCGACCTGGCCGCCGTCGACGGGGTGCCCGGGGTGGCGCAGGGCGCGATCCAAGGCGCCAGGTATGCGGCCAACGTCATCCGTGGCCAGCTGGCCGGGAACCGCCCGGAGGCCCCGTTCACGTACAAGGACAAGGGGTCGATGGCGACGATCTCCCGGTTCTCCGCCGTCGTCAGCGCAGGGAAGGTCAAGTTCTCGGGTTTCCTGGCCTGGGCGGCGTGGCTGGTGCTGCACCTGCTCTACATCGCGGGCTTCAAGCAGCGGATGTCGACGCTGCTGCACTGGTTCATCAGCTTCCTCACCCGCGGTCGGGCGGAACGCGTCACGACGAACCAGCAGATGGTCGGCCGCCTGGCGCTGGAGGAACTCGGCGAGGGCACCAGCGCCCGCCTCATGTCCGGCGCGCCCAAGCCGACCGGGGAGACGAAACCGGAGGGCGCCGACGAAAAGGAGGCGGCACCGGTCGCGGGTTGAGAGCCCCGACGCGCCCTCGGTCACCTCGTCCGGCAGGACAGGAGGTCGCGATCTGCCCCGTCGGTTCGCTGGCCTTCCCGCTGATTCGCTGGCCTTCTTCACGGTTTGCTGGCCTTGTTCACGTTTGCCCGCGCTGTGAGGCCAGCAAACACGAACAAGGCCAGCAAAACCGGGCTAAGGCCAGCAAACCGACGGGCGACGCGGGGTCAGGCGTCGGCCTGCTCCCGGAGGCGGGCGTTGGCCTTCTCGACGTCGAGGCGGGTGAGCAGGAGGAAGATGAGGGCGTTGGCGATCAGCGGGAACCACACGTACATGACGTAGAGCATCTGGATCGCCGAGTCCGGTTGCATGCTCAGGCCGCCGTCGTAGCCGCTGGCGGCCAGGAGCCACCCGGCTGCGGCCGTTCCGATGCCGCCTCCGACCTTCACCCCCAGGGAGGTGCAGGAGAACATGAGCCCGTCGATGCGTTTGCCGGTGCGCAGCCAGGTGTGTTCCGAGGCCTCCGCGATCATGGCGTTGAGCGTCCCCTGCAGCGGGCTCATCCCCAGGGAGGCCACCGCCGAGAGGACCAGCATGAGCGGGATGTTGTGGAAGTAGGCCGCCACCAGCACCCCGAGCCGCCCGAGGGTCGCGATGACGTAGCCGCCGAGGTTGACCCGGTACATCTCCCCGAACTTCTTCACGATGATGGGCGTCACCAGCAGGCCGACGATGAGCGGGATGTTGATGGCCCAGGCGAAGGTCCCCAACAGGTTCTCGTCCCCCAGGATGTACTTCATGAAGTAGATGCCCATGTTGAGCATGGCCGTGAAGATCTGGGTGAGCAGGAAGACCACCAGGATGAGGAGGTAGTACTTGTTGGACAGCAGCATCTTGGCCGACTCCAGCACCGTCAGCGTGTCGTCCTTCTGTTTCGTGTCGTCGTCACCGGCCAGTTCCTTCGGGGACAGTTCCTTGACGGAGAACACCGACAAGGTGTTGACCGCCAGCCCGAGCAGCGCGTAGATGATCGCCATGGTCCGCCAGCCCGCGGCGCCGCCCCCGAACATCGCCACGCCCCCGACCGTGATGCTCTGGATGAGCAGGTTCGTCCCGA